>Ga0180430_10002382_pt1 | contig 17070 bp, 9 predicted proteins | sample SS_ome_9_FD_132999 | JGI IMG/M metagenome (GOLD analysis project Ga0180430, IMG submission 132999) | Hypersaline lake sediment archaeal communities from the Salton Sea, California, USA - SS_1_S_2 metaG | ecosystem: Environmental > Aquatic > Non-marine Saline and Alkaline > Hypersaline > Sediment... | reverse complement strand
TGGAAGACGTCCTGGGCGCCGTAGGACTTGGCAACATTGGTGGCAGACACGAGAGACATAAGCTTGGACTCTACACAAAAGCAACACCCACCGCCGACGGAGGCCAACCTCAGAGAATGAGGGTAGGCCTGTCGGCAGACCATGTCGTTGCGGGAAAGAGGTCAGGACGGGAATACCCCGCACCGATCCCTCTTAAGCGGCATTAGCTGACCAACGGAGATTCTAGCACACGGCCATGCAGCGTCAAGCCTACGGTCCCGGCGTGAGCCGGTCCAGCGCGTGGCGGGTTGCGCCGAGGGGCCCGCCAGAACACACCTTGGGCCTACGGTCGACCGGAGTACGCAAGAGGGAAGTGAGTGGGGAGAGACTGTCAGGGACGAGGCCGCATCGTCAGCTTTCCACGGCGCCGTCGAGATGATCCAACGTGTCCACCAGGTCCTCCTCGATGATCGGCTTCACGAGGTAAGCAGAAGCGCCCATCTGTTTGCCACGCTCCTCCTCTCCCAAAATGGAACAGATCACGACGGGGATGTTGCTCGTCATCGGGTCGCGCTGGAGCTCCTCCATAACGACCCAGCCATCCCGTTCAGGCATGAGGACATCGAGCGTAATGGCGTACGGCCGCAGCCGTCGAGCCACCTCCACCGTGCGGCTCGGATCGGTCAGACCGTACACGCGATATCCATGGCCATCGAGGTAGCGGCGATAGAGATTGAGTACCGATGGGTCGTCATCCACGGAAAGCACCAGCGGACCCAGTCCCTCACCAGGAACGTCCTCCGACACGCCTTGAGCGCCTAGATTCCCGTCATCCGTAGGCTCCTCATCAGAGGGCGGCCCTTTCAAGGGAAGCGTGAAGTAGAAGATCGACCCTTGACCGAGTTCGCTTTCCACCCACATCCGGCCGCCGTGCAGCTGCACGAAGGAATGGCTAATGGTGAGCCCGAGTCCGGTGCCGCCGTGCTCTCGCGTCGTAGAGGCATCCACCTGGGTGAAGGGCTCGAAGATGCCGTCGATCTCCTCGTGGGCAATGCCTGGCCCCGTGTCCGCCACCGAGACCACCACGTTGCCACCGTCTACGTCTACCGAGACCCTTATGAAGCCCTCCCCTGTGAACTTTGCTGCGTTGGAAACCAGGTTTAGCAGAACCTGCCGGATCCGCCGTTCGTCAGCCATCACGGACGGCAGGTCACCCGGGATCGACTGCTCTAGATCCACGGGCTTCTCCTTCACCAGCGCCACCGCCGTCGACATCACGCCCTGGATGATCTCACCCAACTCGACGGGCTCGAAATTGAGCTCCATCTTGCCGGCCTCAATCTTGGATACGTCCAGGATGTCGCTGATCAAGCCCAGGAGGTGTTGGCCGCTGCTGTGAATGGCCTCCAAGTCCTCACGCTGCCGGTCCGTGATAGGACCGTCGATCCCCTTGAGGACCACGCGGGAGAACCCTATGATGGAGTTGAGAGGCGTGCGCAGCTCATGGGACATGTTGGCCAAGAACTGGCTCTTCAGTCGGTCCACCTCCCGCAGCCTCTCCGCTGTCTCAACAGCCTCCTCGTAAAGCCTAGCACTCTCCAGGGCGAGCGCCGTCTGGCTCGCCACCGCCTTGAGAAGCTCCAGGTCGTGCCTATCGTACGCCCCCTCCGTGTGGTAACTCTGGACCGCCATAACGCCGAGGACTTGATCACCTACAACCAGTGGTACACCCAGCCAGGAAGCCGCCGGTTCCCCAATCAACTCCACATCGTAGTCGGCGAGCCGCTCCGTGAGATTGCCTTGGATCAGCACGGACTCGCCGGTGCGCACCACATAACCCGAGAGCCCTCGATCGGCGGGCAACACCGTGACCTCCCGATCCGCTGCACCTGAGGTTGCGTTGAGCCGGATGACAATTCGCTCTCGCTCCGGATCACAGAGGCCGATGTAGAAGCTCTCGGCGTCGACAAGCCTGGAGGCCCCCCGATGGGCCGCCTGGAGCACCTGTTCCACCTCAAGCTGCGCGGCCAGCTCCTGTCCCAGGTCGCCGAGGACAGCTTGTTCCTCAGCACGGGTGCGGGCCTCCTCGAAGAGTCGAGCACTCTCGAGGGCCTGACCGGCCTCCTCGACGATCGTCTGGGCCAGCGCCCGCTCCTCGCGCGAGGGCGTCCGTTCCGCCCACGCCAACTCCAGTTCACCCACCCTCTCACCTCGTATGGCAATAGGAAGCTTCAACTGCGGGTCATCTCTATGGCGTAGTGACTGCCACGGCACTACGTTCACCCCGTCGTAGCCGTAGCCCCATTCTGGGTGACGCTGGAGGATGCGTCGCCATCCTTCTCGGCTCTCCTCTCTCAACAGCAGGCGGATCTCCCGGACACGAGCATTGGCCTCCTCAAGAAGCCGGGCGTTCTCAATGGCCAGAGCCAGCTGATCCGCCATCGTCTGCAACACATCTACGTCTTCCCCGGTGAATGCAGCCTCCTGGGTCGACTGGACGTCCAACACACCAATTACCTCGTCATAGATCTTCAGCGGAAGGGCAATCTCCGAACGCGTGCGCGGGAGGTCAGGATTCTCGAAGAAGACGGCGTCGGCCCCGACGTCGAGGGCGATGCGGGACTCACCGAAGCCCGCCACGTGCCCGACAATCCCCTCCTCTCCAAGCCGGAGCCTGTGCTGCGCAGAGAGCATACGCTTCCCACCCGACGACGACGCGGCCCGTAAGACCGCCCAGCCCCTCGCCTCGTCTACGAGGAAGATACCAGCGTGGTAGAAGCCGAATCGATCGGAGATCAGACCGACTGTGCGTTCCAGCAAATCATCCACATCCCGGATGGCGGACGCCTCGCGCGCTACGTGCGCGGATGCCTCGAGCTGAACCGTCCGACGCCGCAGGTCCTCGGTCCGCTCCGCCACCTGCTCCTCCAGCTCCTCGTAGGCCCCCTGGAGCTCTTCCGCCATACGTCTGAAGGCGTCCGTCAGCGCCCCAATTTCGCGCGTGGTCGGCCGAGGGAGAGAGATGTCCCACTCGCCACCCCCGATCCGCCCAGCGACCTCCGCAATCTCCTGGATCGGCTGGGTCAAGCGACGGGCGATGAAGAACCCTGCGGCAGCCACGGAAGCCAGTACGACGCCCCCAATAGGCAGCAACCGAGCTAACACCATGGAGCGCGTCGAGCCTTCCAGATTGATCTCAAGGGAGTCGAGCGCCTGGAGGACTGACTGCGCCTCGACCACGTTGGCCAGGCTCCAGCCCGTTGCCGACAGCGGTGCATAGGCTACGTACAGATCGCGTCCACCCACTTCCAGTGTCTGCAGCCCTTCTCGGCCCGCCATCATGTCGGCGAGAACAGGTGCGAAGGCCGTCTCGCTCCCACCGAGGTCGGCCCCCACCTCCTCTGGTTCGGGGTCCCTACCGAGCATATCTCGATACCCCTCCTCGGGCAGCGCAATTGCCTGACCTTGATCGTCGATCAAGAATCCATAACCGCTCCCCAACAACCGAGTCTCCTGAATGCTGGTGCCGATATCCGCCAGAGTCACGTCTACCCCGACTGCGCCTATGAACGCCTCCTCTGCATACACGGGCGCCGCTGCAGTTACCATCAAGCCCCTGCCTGTGGCGTCGACGTAGACGGATGACCAAGCGACCTCTCGATCTGGATTGTTCTCCGGGTTTGCACTGACGTACCAAGGACGCTGAGTGACCGTGAAGTCGGGGGGCACGAGATTGCCCAGCCCGATATTGGGATGGTACTGCGTTGTCTCGTACTCGGTTCCCAGGTAGATGGCCACGGTGTTAGCGTCACCCTCATACGTCGGAGCGAACACAAGGTCGAGGTAAGCACCCAACTCAAGGGCGCGACGCGTCTCGTCGTCCAACTCAGCGTAGTTCGGGACGAAGGCGCTGCTGACGTCCTCCTCGCGGTTCATATACTGGCCGTCCGAGGCAACATACATGTGGTCCTCGGCCCGCCAGTAGTCCTGTCCAGCGAAGCTCTGCGGGCTCTCGAAGACCATCCCCGCAAACTCGGCCACCATCCTGGCATCTCGCTCGACACCCATCAAGACCAGGTCAGATCGCTGTACGTCCCCCGTGGTTACCTGGCGTAGGTACTCCTGAGCTTGCGACTTAAGGGCCTGGGTACTGACCTCACGGGCAGTCTCACCCGTGTTCTGGACCGAATTGACACCTAGATACCCCAGGGCAACGACCCCGACAATCGTCAGGGCGAGCAAGAGTGCGAGGATCCGCGAACGAATACTGGGGCGCCTGGCAGTCTTTACCCCGTGAGTAGATCCTGTGTCTGGTGGAGCCATGGCCTAATCCCCCCCCTTGTGAGCAGACCGATCCACATCGGAAGAGGACTCTCCACCGCCACGTTCTGACCATCCTCTCATCTCCACGCTGGTGAGCTCAGTCTCCAAGGCCCGGCCCAACTCCCGCACCGTCGTTCTCAGAATGGTGTCCGGATCCAACGACGACCGGAGTCGACTGGTGATCTCGGCAACCATCTTCTCGCGCACAGCCCGTGTCTGGGTCTCCTCATAGAGTCGAGCGCTCTCGAGAGAGACAGCCATCTGCTCCACCAAGGATTCCAGGGTCTGGATCTCCTCTTTCGACCACGGCCCGGCCTGGTGCGGCTTGTGGCTGCTTAGCACGCCGATCACCTTGTCCGCTACCTTGATTGGCACGGAAAGCGGCTGCAGATCCGGGGCAGTTCCGTCGTCGCCGCTGTAGCCACCATCTCCAACAACCGTGGTGCCGTGCTGGGCAGCCCTTCTCGCCTCTGGGCCCCAAGCATCGTCTGCCTCCAGCACGCCCCGTTCGTCGCTATGGTAGCCGAGGGCCCTCTGCGCTCGAAGAAGCTCAGCCCAGCCCTCGCGGCTCATCTCGGCGGTGGCGCGTCTTGCAGCCTTGAGGGATTCCTGGGCCTCGGTGAAGAGATAAGCGTTGTCAAGGGCCACAGCCACCTGGTCTGCCATCGTCTGCAGCACGATGACAGCATCCTCATCAAACGCGGCGGGCCTATCGCTCTGTACCGTGATAGCGCCAAAGACGCGGCCGCGAGACTGCAGGGGGAGTGCCGCCTCGGAGCGCGTCCCGGGGAGGAGCGGATTGTCAAAACGGACCGCCTCGTCCCCGACATCTAGGGCGACTCGTGCCTCGCGGCGATCGATGCACCCCCCGATCATCGAGTTCCCGCCGACACGCAGACTATGCCCCTGCACGAGCATCTGCTTGCCCGCCTCGCCCATGCCTGCCCGCAACTCCGCCCACTCACCGGTATCATCCAAGAGAAAGAGCCCAACGTAATAGAGCTCAAAACGGTCATAGACCAAGTCCACGACTGATCGAATCAGCTCGTCGGCATCGAGCATCCTCGACGCGGCTTTACCAATCTCGGCCGAAGCCTCCAGGTAAGCAGAGCGCGTCTCCAACTCCGTGGTTCGTTCCACCACGCGCTCCTCGAGCTGCCCGATAAGGCCTCGGAGTCGGATTGTCATCGTATTGAAGGCATTGGCCAACGTACCGATCTCATCCTCGCGGTCCACGTCAGCCGTCCGCTCCAGGTCACCTGCTGCAATACCCGACGCCGTCTCGGCTAGATCGCTCAGTGGATCACCGATGTCACTCGCGACGTAGAGGGAAATGGCTCCAGCGACCAGGACGGCAATCAGGGCGATACCGGCATTCAGCATCGCCGTCTGATTGACCGCCCTGAAAGCCTCGGCCTGGCTCTGCTCAGCGACAAGGACAACCTCTAGATCTGGCACCCAACGGCTGACACCGACCACCGGATCACCTTGATAGTTCGCGTAGGTGCCCGTGTCCCCCGCCTCCCGCTCCATGGCGGCCTGGACGCTGTCCGTCTTCACTGTGGTGCCGGCGACCCCAGAGCGGGAATCCGTAAGTCTGCGATATCCTCGCCCGACCAGATAGGTCTCACCGCTCTCCCCCAGACTAACCTGCTCTCGCATACGCATCAATCGGTCCAGCCGTGAAGCGTCGACACGCCCGGCCAGTACACCCAGAAGACGCCCGTACTCGCCCAGGATGGGACGGGAAGTGTAGAGAGAGACCTCTCCCGTCGTCTCATCGTATGCTGGCGGCGCCATATAGGAACCGACCGTCCCCTTGTTGAAGTAGGTCTCCCCACCAAGGTTCTGGCCCTCCATGGCCCGGTCGGTGGAGATGAGCACCTGACCATTCCGGTCCATGAAGAAGACAAGCTCATAACCTTCCGCCTGCTTCATCCACTGCTGGAAATTGTAGCTGAGGAACCCATAGGCCTCTCGATAGTCGCTCGAATCAGCTGGCGTATCCAGCAGAGCAACAACCACACTTGCCACGTCGGGCTCAACGAAACGATGTTCCGGGGCCTGCTGCAGCGACCCAGCCAGACGATCCTTGATGTCCGAGACCCAGTTGTCCATCTCGGTGACACGTAGGGAGGCGACGAGCTCGAGGCGATCGACAGCCTGCTCCCGGCCGTCCTGAAGGCCAGTCAGGATCGTGGCGGTCCCGATTGCGACCGCCGTCAGTAGCACCGCCCCGATAGATATCGTGAGAAGCCGCGCGCGAATCGTCCTCACTCGACGTACCGCGACAATCAGTTGATAGGCTAATCCCAAAACTAGTATACCGTTGGCCGCGGGCACGTAGTACTTGAGCAGCGGTGAACGGGCGATCTCATAGCGAGGGAGGGGTCCTACCTGGTCGATCACTACGTACGATAGACCGAGACAGCCGATCAAGACCAACCAGGTCGGCCACCGGCGCGGAAGCTGGACACTGCCCACGACGACGATAGCGAAGGCACCGCTGATCATAAGGTAGGGCGTGGCACCCGACCACAGCAACTCAATCGCAGTGTAGATGACAACCAGGGTAGACAACACAACATACCCGCTAGCGTCCTCCCTGCCCCGCCGGGCCATCTCAAAGGCCAGAAACGCAATCGGGAGGGCCACGAGGAGGACTCCTCCGACCACCAAGCTCTGCCACACACCTGTTTGGACATAGACCGTCAGGCAGCAGGTTGCGCTAACGAATGCCACACCGGCAAGGAAGACCAGCAGTCGCTGTCCGACAGCGAGCCGCCTATTCTGGACCTGCGGACCGCGGGCTCCTTGGGCCATCGTGCCAGCCCCTTCAGCCGGATTCCTCGCGCTAGCTCCGGGCATTATGACCTCCCGTCATCATTCACCAGCATGCGCGCGGGGTCCGAGCCTCGCTGTTCCTGTGAACACACATCGCGTCTTTCATTCCAGTTCAGCTCCCTGGTCGACCAATCTGATTGTCACCGTGGGCAACCCCATAGCCTCACGAATCCCGCGTGCCCCGGTCTTCAGCACTGTGACCAAGTCAAGGGACGCGCGCATCTCCGCCGCCACGTCGCTGACCAGTCGATCCCTCGCCGCCTGCCGCCGGGTGTCCTGGTTCAGTCGGGCACTCTCCAACGCTACGGCGAGTTGGTGCCCCAAGGATTCCATCAGCGCGATCTCCTCAGTGGTCCAAGGGTCGGCGTCCGATCCGTTCCGCGCCCTATGGACATCAAGGACGCCGATCACCTGATCACGGAGCACAATAGGAACCGCCAAACTCGCTAACCCTTCCTCGGATTCACTAACGTCCAACTCCCCAGGGACGACCCGTCGCTCTTCCGTGGCCCGCACCATGTTTTCTCGCCAGGGTTTCTCGCCAGCGAGAATGCCTCGCGGGTCGTGTTGGGCACCGAGATCCCCCTCCGAGCGCAGCAGGGTTTGCCAGGCTTGACGCGTCATGCGACCTCGAGCCCGTTGCTCTGCCTCCAAAGCCTGCTCCGCCTTGCGGAGAAGGCGGGCATTGGTGATGGCGATAGCCACCTGGTCCGCCAGTATCTGGAGGATCACCACATCTTCCTCTGCGAAAGCCTCAGGGCTTCGGCTCTGAACGTCCAGTGCACCGATGACCTCACCGCGCGCCACCATGGGAAGCGCAACCTCAGAGCGAGTCTCTGGTAGGTCTGGATTGTCGAAAAACACGGCATCGGCGCCAACGTCCAGGGCGATGCGTGCCTGAAGGCTGCCGGTAACGTACCCCACGATCCCTTCCTCGCCCACCTTGAGCCTGTGGCCGCGCTCCAGCATGTGCTCACCTCCTGCCGAGGAAGCGGCACGCAACACCGCAGATTCATTCGATTCGTCGATCAAAAAGATGCCTGCGTGGTAGAAACCAAGCCGGTCAGAGATCAGCTGAACCGTCTCCCGGAGCAGCAAGTCTACATCACGGACGCCAGCCGCCTCTCCTGCGATCGCGGCCGCGGTCCGCAAGTGATTGGTACGCTCGGCGAGCTTCGCTCGCGCCTCCTCCACGCCCGTCCCTGCCGCAATCAAGTCTTGCTCATGCTCCAGGACTACTTGCTCCAGCTGCGCAACGCGCTCAGAGACGGGGCTGTATGCCCCCTCCGACACCACCTGCAGCGCGATGTTCCCCACGGCAAGGGCGACAGTGACGGTGAGGATCGGGAAGGGCAGGTACGGACGGAGTACCCCTCCAAGTACGTAGCCAATGAGGATGAAGATGAGTGCAGAGCCCAGACGGCCCACAGGGCGACGATTCCTATGCCGCCGTAACAGGATAAGACCCCAGACCAAGTACCCCGCAGAGAGGAGCGAGGCCACGTATCCAGCAGGCAACACACTGTAGGCCACAGTTCCTGTCGGCATCAGTCTGGGCCTCGCCAGCAGGATGCCTCCGAAAGCCGGTACCGCCGCCAAGATAAGCACAAGAGCCCCGAAGGCCGCCGCTAGGTCCGAGGCACGGGACGGCACCTCTACGTGGCGGGAAATCACCGCTGGCAGGAGGACACTGGCGCCGCTCAGTGCAATGGTCGCCACCTCCAGCCAGGCAGAAGGCCTCCCCACATCCAGCCAGAGGACCAACCGCAACGTGAGTGCAGCACCAGCCCACGCTGACAGGAGCAGCATGACAGCCGCGAGGATCTGGTTCAACCTCCGTCCCGCGGCCTGTGCTAGAACCGTCAGCGCAGACGCAGAGCCTGTCACCAGGGTAAGTGCACATGCGGTGACCTCTATCCACAAGAGAACGGGCATGGGTCACTCCTCCTCTGCGTCTGATGCTGCCGGGGACGGCTCCCAGACACTCCCGGTCCTATCCGCGACCGCTGGGGGAAGCCCAAGCCTCACGTCCACGGCCGCGAGGTCGAACGTCCTGGCGATGTCGGTGACGGCAGTCGATAGCACGCCTGCGATATCCATAGACTCGTGGAGCCGGACCGCTGCCTGTGTTGACAGCTCAGCCGCCCGAGCCCGGCGTTTGGCCTCGTCGAGCCTGGTCACTTGCTCCAGGGCGAGCCCGGCATGATCTTCAAGCATCCCGAACAGCCGAAGCACCGAGTCGGAGAACGGCTCTGGCTCAGCGTAAAGCACCAGCACCTGACCAAAGCACGCCTCCTTTCCTCGCAGCGGGAATCCGGCAAAGGCGCGCACTCCCATTCTGCCGAAGACGGCCTTCGCGCGAGTCGAAAGGCGGTCGTCCAAGGCAACGTCTGACGCCACCCAAGTGCCCTCCAGCAGATCGACAGGGAATAGGGAGTTCGAAACTGGAAGGCGCGTCCCTGGCTCCGGTCGAGCACCCCCCTGACGTCGCCATGATCGGAGGCAGAGCAAGCTCTCAAGGTTCCCATCAGGGTCATGGACGAATTCAGCTACCAAACAGCTGCCGGCCCCCGTCTCTGCGATGGTCTCCGCAATCACATCCACGACATCCACCTTCGCCGGCCCTTCATACAGACGGCGCACGGTGCGAGAGAGGTCAGCGACCACTCCCGAGGGGACGGTGCCCAAGCTTCGGTGATCGAGTGCCAAAGAGAGCCATCTAGCGACAGCTCGCAGGAACTCCAGGTCGGTTTCGGAGAACGCATTCCGGTCGGTCGCGTGAACGTCGAGCACGCCGAGCAAACGAGAACCGACGACCAGAGGAAAGGCTGCCTCGCTGCGTGTCTCGGGGAGAAGGGGCTGAGGCTTGTAGTGCCCATCCATCTCGACATCGCCAAGAACGACTGGCTTCCGTCGGTCGGCCACCCAAGCCACGACCCCATCTGCGGCGGCGCCCTTCCGTATCGCCTCCTTAGCAGTACCGGGTCGCTGAAGGCTCACACGCCATCTGCGTGCCCCTTGCTTGGTCTCACCAGGGCAATCCGCCAAGAAGACTTGGACAGCATAGCACGGCACGTTATGGGATACCGTCTCCAGAACGCCTTCGACGACGCCGTCTGGCTCGACGGTTGAGCAAAAAAGAGAGCCTAGATCCTCGATACATCGCCAATGGGAGGTACAGCAAATCAGTTCCTCGCCCTGTTTCTCAACCCTCGTCTCTAAGCGCTGGAAACTGGATGTGAGATGGCGCCCCGTCTCGGCGAGGGAGTCGGTTCTCCGCCGTAGCCGACCTGCAGCAAGGGCGAGGGCGCCTCCAAGGAGCAAGACGGCCAAGGGACTCCCCCACCAAGCCGGGAAAGGTACGGTGCCCCCAAGCATCTCCCCTGACGTGGGAGCCTGTCCCAAGGTCAGCCAGCTTCCAGCGCCGGCCGCCACAAAGGCCCCGGCGAGGCCCCAGTATCCTGCATGGCCTCCCCAAAGCGTAGCCGTGAACGCTGGCACGCAGAGGAGAACAGCATTTCCCACTTCCCGATATCCAGGTTGGAGGAAACTAAGGATGCCGGCGCCCGACAGGACGGCGATGAAGGTAGCAGCGTGTAGACTGTGCGGTATCCGAGTCCAGATAAGGGGCACCAAGAGCGGCAGATAGAGGGCCACCCAGAGACTCAGGAGGAGGACACGATCCGCCTGGTAGTTGGCGTAGGCAGCAGCTCCCACGACTGGAAGGCCAGCGACGGCAGCAGCGTACGTGAGAACGTGCAGGAGGTTCCCCAGCCAAAGCTGCACATCGTCCTCGGTCGCGACCTCGGGAATCTCGTCAAGTTTGACAACACCTGGCGTCAGCGGTCCGTTGGAGACAACAGATTCCCACGGCGGAGCCGACCCTCCGTCCTGGGGCTGCTCCAGCACGTCCTTCCAGAGTCCAGCACCTGCTCGCTCCGTCCCGGCCTGCTGTCGCTCGGCTGTGGCCCGATCCCCCGCCGACGGCATCACGTTGTCTTGATCCATAGGGCCGTGCCTCCTGCGACTGTCTTGATAAGATCTCCTACGCGCGTCTCAGTACCGGACGATGCGAAGTAAGATGGCCGTGCCGAATCCGACCATCTCTCAATCGCCCGGCGCTCTGACCGCATCCGATTCAAGAGGTAGGCTGAATGTGAAGACTGAGCCCTCTCCAGGTTCACTCTGTACCCAGATCTGGCCTCCGTGCATCTCGACAAACTCCTTGGTGAGCGAAAGACCAAGGCCGATGCCGTTGGCGTGCAGCCCGTCCTGATCGACGCCTCGCTCGAACCGTTCGAAAACACGCTGCTGATCCTCGACTGGGATGCCCCGTCCCGTGTCCACCACGCTGACGAACACCTGGCGGTCCGCTGACCACGCCCGCAGGGTGATGGACCCGTGGTCGGTGAACTTCGCCGCATTCGTAAGTAGCTTGAGAAGGACCTGACGAATGCGTGCAGCGTCGGCTTTGACAGGTGGAAGATCAGCGACCTCTCGCTGCAACTGGATGTCTTTGTCGCGCACCAAGGCACTGGCTGTGGCCATAACGCTGCGCGTCATCCCCTCCAGGTCTACATCCTCGAACTGGAGTTCCATGAGCCCTGCCTCAATCTGTGAGACATCAAGGAGGTCATTGATCAGGCCGAGAAGATGCTCACTGTTGGCATAGACGATCTGCAGGTCGTGCCGCTGCTGGTCGGAGATCGGTCCGTCCAGTCCATTCAAGATCAAGCGGCAGAACCCGATGATGTTGGTCAGAGGCTCTCGCAACTCGCGGCTCATGTGGGTCAGGAAACGAGACCGCATAGCCTCCGCCTGTCTGAGCCGCTGTCGAGCCTCTCGCTCGTTCCGATACGCCCGCGCATTGTCGAGGGCAATGGCGACCTGGCTGGCGACGCTGCGGAGAATAGAGAGCGTGTCCTCGTCGATGCGGTCAGGCTCGACGGTCAGGATATCAAGCGCACCCAGGGTGTCATCCCGCACGCCCAGCGGCAAGGCTACCTCGGCACCGATATGACGTAGAGGGGAATCTTCATCATCTCGTATTTGTTCCCACCGTTCGACCACGGCTTGTCGCGATCGAATCGCCCGTGACACTGCGCTGTCTCCTGGCACGGCGACTGGGCGATCCATCGCAGCTTCCAAGGGTTTTCCGTCTCCCTGCCCAGCTGCAAGCTGGGCCTCCTTCCCTCCTTCCGTCAGTATGTAGACGCCCGCGTAGGGATAATCGAACTGCTCGTGAATCAGCTCCACCACCCTGGTCAAGAGCTCTGCAGGGTCGAGGATCGACGTCACGGCACGGCTGATCTCGACCGTCGTCGCCAGGTGAACCGCGCGCCTTCGAATCGTCGTGTTGGCCTGGCGGAGAAGCGCCGTCCGCTCAGCCACCTTCGTCTCCAGATCGTCATACAGCGACTGCAGTTCAGCCACCATTCGATTAAAAACGCCAGCAAGAATGCCGATCTCGTCGCGTGAGTGGACATCAACACGCTCGTCCAAGTTCCCCTGTGCCACCCGAAGCACCGATTCGGTCAGCGCAACCACTGGGCCGGTCATCTGGCGCGTCACAACGGCAGCGATCACCGATGTCACCAACGCCACCACCAGGGCGGCGGCCACGATGGCGGCCGTCACCCGATCCGCGCCGGAGAGGGCGTCTTGCCGAGGCTGCTCAGCCGCTACAACAAGATCCACATCAGACATATGACGGTAGGCGCCAATGACCTCATCACCAAGCCCACTATCGAAGAAACCCTCGGCCTCACCCTCCGCCAAGGCCGCTGCGACGCCCTCCCTGCCAACCGGGCTATCGCTGGGCAGCACGGAGCCACCAGAATCGACGACGTAGAGACGGCTCTCCCCTCCCAGGCTCCCGACAGCAGTCAGCAGAGACTCAATCTCCTCCAGTGAGAGCCAGCCCGCGAGGCTTCCAACTCGCCCACCCTGTACAGATTCGACTGATCGGAGAATCACGCCGCCCACGGGGGCCGATGGGTCCAGGCTCACAAACCGCGAAGCTGACGAGTCAGTCCCCTCAACTCCTAGTATCGTGGGCAGGAGGGAACCTTCTGGAGAGGAACCAAGACTGCCCACTACCTGACCCTCTCGATCGAGCACAGTGACCCCGACAAAGGCACGATCACTGGTCAACAGTGCTCCCAGATGCTCGCCTAAGCCATCTCGAATGCTGTCTGCATCCGCAGTACCAGCGGTAAGCGCCTCGAGATCCTGGCGGATGTCGGGGTTCGAGGCCACGACCCCGAGCGAGCGTTGGCGAGCATCAGCCCACTCACGGATCCGGAGTCCAGTCACCGCGACAACGGTCGACAGCTTCGCCTGAACCTGTCGCTGAACGTTCCGCCGACCACTGCGCGCGGCGTACCAGCTCAGGATACTGAGGGGCCCGATCGTCATGATCAAGAAGGCCGTGAGCAGGGTGCGTCCCAACCCGCCCCGCATTCCGGTCGTGGGGATACTCAACCGCCTGTCGCTTTGTCGCGATGCCATGACTCGGGAGGGCCGCCTACTCAGCACACCTCGGGGTCGAGCGCCGATCGGCCCGATGTGAAGCCAGTGGTGACCCGCCCTACCCCTCCCTGGTGACCAAACGGTCTACCTGTCTTGCAGCGCGCCGTACCCAAAGACGAGCTGCTCCCAGAGGTACTGACGCTGGCATGGCGGCCACGAGCACCAGATCACCGTCGACAGCCACTGTATGCAGCAGCACGGTACCATTGTCGGTGATCTGCTCGCGGCATCCTCCATCGCAGCCGAGCAGGCATGCCGCAGAACGACTGGCCTGAAGCCCTTGTGCCGCTAGAGCGGCCAGTTCCTCAAGCTTACAGCTGCCCGCCACGCTCACTTCTGCCAGTACATGCGCACCCCGGGCCAGGAAGACCGTGGCGGCGCCCAGTTCCTCGGCCAGGCTCTCCATCTCGTCAATGACCGAAGCTTCAAGGGCCTTTGTCAGCTCCAAGACCGACTCCCCAACCTCCGTGGCACCCGAAGCCTTGTCTGCGTCGGGTCTTCGCAACCGATGATCGGTGACCTCTTCCGGGGGTGGGGCCGACTGCCCAGAGCCTTCAACGTCAGACTGGACCGGTACTCCGGCGTCCCAGGATTGGTGGCTTCGATTCACCGAGCCGGCCGCAGGGGAGGAGACAGGCGCTGGCTCCACCCGAATCGTCTGTCGCGAAGCATCGTCCGAAGCCTTCACACGGTTATCCGCGCCGTCTCCGGGCGGGTCGGATGGTCGCGTTCCCGCATCCTCAGGAAAGCGGGAGTCATCCGCGCGCTCACCGCTGGCAGCCTCCATCGACCTTCGTTGGGCACCCTCGACAGCTTCCCTCTCTCCCATGCCAGCTCCCTCGACACCATCAGCCGCACCAACCAGCGGATTGGACATTGGCCCCAGCTCGCCGCGTCGACGAAGCACGGCCTGCAGGGCATCCTCGACCTGACGAGGTAGCTGATCGATATCGATCGGTTTAGGAATGTATCCGTCGCAGCCGGCGTGGAGGGCACGCTCTTTGTCGCCCTTCATCACGTTGGCCGTCACGGCAAGGACAGGGACATCCCGCAGATGGTCAATGCTCTCAAATCGTCGGGCCAGGGCGTACCCATCCATCTCGGGCAAGCTGATATCGAGAAGGATCAAATCCGGGCGCGACTCCTGCGCCGCCTTCAGGCCCGATGGTCCGTCCACCGCCTCAGCCAGAGCATACCCTGATGCCTCCAGAGTCCGCCTGACAAGAAGTCGATTCTCGGGATTGTCCTCTATGTACAGTATGTTAGTCTGCACCATAAACGACCTACCCTGTGCCCGCTGTAGGCCAGGTTAGCACGGCCGGGACCAGTTGCCCAGACGGCGAAACTCTCGCCCGACACGTTATGCCGAGCGACAGACGAAGAAGGTGTCCGCTCCTCCGTGGTCCCAGCTGCCGGAGGGCCCGTGACATCAGCCCACGTACCCTTCAGACAGGTATCCGCGCTCCGCTCGACGATGTGGCAGCTCTGCTGTCCCCGGTGAGGCTGGTGGGTAACGATGAGAACGTGCACGCCGCCCGCAGCGGGCCCTTGTCAGAAGGAGGTGTCACACGCTTCCAATCGTCAGCTACACTCCCAGACCGCCCCGCCACTTAGCACGCGCGAAATCTGCGCTGGAAACTGGTCTGGGTTAAGCGGTTTGCCTATGAATCCATCAAATCCCGAGGCCTTCGCGCGACGCATACTCTGTACGGAGGCGTCTGCCGTCACGGCAATGACAAGCGTTTCCTCGAACCGGGTATGTCCCCGAAGGCGTTCCAACAACGTGTATCCATCGGATCCGGGAAGGAAGATATCCATAAGAATGAGATCAATACGCGGCAAGGACTCCGCGAACTCAAGCACCTGCCAGCCGGATTCCTTCCATACGCAGTCCTTGACGCCCAGGTGCGCCAGTAGCCTGGTCATCAGAACGTAGTTCTGAAAATTGTCCTCGACGATGACAATAGTGGCCTCATCAGGCTGCATAGTGACCGAATCCTTGTCTTCCGCGCTGACGGAGAACCCTCTCTATCTGCGAAGGAAGTCGGTCGATGTCGATAGGTTTGGGTATGTAGCCATCACAGCCGGCCTCCAGGGCACGTTCGCGGTCGCCCTTCATGACGTTTGACGTGACAGCAACGACAGGCACCCGATCGAGGTGGGCCATCCCCCGGAACCGGCCCGCAAGCTCGTAGCCGTGAACCTCCGGGAGATTGATGTCCAGAAGAATCAGATCCAGATTGAGCTCTGTCGCCGCTCGAAGGCCGGACGAACCGTCAGTAGCCTCAAACACCTCGTAGCCACATGCCTCAAGGACACGACGGACCAGGAGACGGTTTCCGGGATTGTCCTCGATATATAGAATGGAAGGGTAAGACATCAGAGATCTCCAATAGACAGCGGCACCATCCCGTGGACGCGCCGGATCCAGCCCGTAGTCTATCATATCAGAGCTGAGGCCGTCTGACAATAGCTGGACAATTACAGATGCGTTACGGTGAGTCCAGTCCGCCGGTCGTCACCCTGCGGCGCGGAGAGACAACCGGCGGACCAGCCTCGAACGTTTGGAGATCTCTGCGCCGTCGCCCCATCCTCAGCGTCTTGGCTGCCAAGGGGACGGCATCCGTGGCCTGTCCATAACGTCTCACAAGCGAGCATCAAGCAGCACGACCTGGTCAAGGCAACAACAGTATAGCACGAGGTAGCAGTCCACGCCATAGGAGCTTGGTACCAACGTCCTTTGGTGCCTAGAGGAACAGCCTGCCCATTCGGAGGCCGTTTCGCCAAATCGGAAAACGTGCTAGAATGGGCATCATTCTGAGATCCCACGCGACACCAGGCCACGGGTCTACGCACACAGGGTTGGAATGCAGAACCCATTAGAAGCCGCTGCTTGGGAGGATGGCCGCGACTCAATGAGCAGGAAGCTGTGGTTCCAATACGTACTCCTGTGGGCCGACGAAACCGTGTACACGGGAGTCACCACCAACCTGGAACGCCGACTGAGAGAACACACCGTTGGTCGCGGAGCCCGCTGCACCTCCGTGCTCCGGCCCGTCCGCATGATCGGGGCATGGGTTTTTGAGGGTCGCGCGCTTCCAAGAGCGCCGAGGCTCAGTTTCGCACGATGACTGCGCGAGCCACGTTGCCGGACGCCGTAAGGAGAATGCCGGTCGCCGGGCCGCGCTTCTGTGCCCTTTGTGGGGAGCTCCGCAGGAGAACCGAGCGGCTCGGCGATGACAGGGGACAGCCTGTCTCCCCAGCTTATGGGAGGGTCGACTATCCGAATGCCAAGCCTAGCGCTGGTACCATCGTTGTCGACGGGCGTAGTGTGCTGCTCATCCGCGGAGCGATGGAGCCCCACAGAGGGTGGTGGGACATCCCAGGGGGATT
>Ga0180430_10002380_pt1 | contig 17076 bp, 14 predicted proteins | sample SS_ome_9_FD_132999 | JGI IMG/M metagenome (GOLD analysis project Ga0180430, IMG submission 132999) | Hypersaline lake sediment archaeal communities from the Salton Sea, California, USA - SS_1_S_2 metaG | ecosystem: Environmental > Aquatic > Non-marine Saline and Alkaline > Hypersaline >... | reverse complement strand
CCGCTGTCCGGCTGTGATAGCGGCGCTTCTCTATTGAAGTCTGATAAAAAAATGTGCTGCAAGTCGGCAACACCTTCCCCCGTCATTCGCAAATGGTAATCCTTCCACGGGCCGAATTCCGCTTTTTTACCAAGGTATTCTTTCGCAATGTTAAATCCGCCCACATAGCCGATCTTTCCGTCTATGACGGCGATTTTCCGGTGATTTCTTGCATTCAGTCGATAAAAGAAATAAGGGAAGCCCGGATTGTTGACAAAAAAAACGTGCGCTCCGCTTTGTTTCAAGTCTGACAGCGTTTTTTTCTTTACCTTCATCGCGCCGATCCGGTCAATCAGCAAGCGTACGCATACGCCGGCTTTCGCTTTATCCTTCAGCATTTTTAAAAATTCAAGGCTGATATCATCGTTCTTCACAATATAAAACATGACATGCACCGACGATTCGGCCTGGCGGATGTCATCCAGCAGCCGCTCACACAAGTCTTCTCCGTTATGAATCAGTTCAATATCGCTTTTCTTCTCTGAAAAAACGGGTTCGTAGGCTTTCCTTTCAAAGGCTTTGCGGCCGAAACGGAAATCGAGCGCAAGAAGCAGGATGAGAAAACATACCATAATCATAAGCGGCACCAATGAAGACACTCCCTTTTTTCGTGTAAAGAATAGTGTCCCCCTAATTTCCTGCATTTATGAAAACATATTGACTGAACACTCATTCATTATTTAAGATAAAGGTAGTTCAAGGGGATTTAAGGTTGGGGAAATGAAAGGGGGAGCAGCTGATGAATGTCTTATTGTGGTTGAATTTCATTGCGTTTTTAGGTGTAACCGCTTACGCCGTTTATCTGTTTGTCTACTTGATCCGAACGAGAATCAGTTACATCAGGCTCGGACAAAAAGAGGATTTTGATAAGCGGACGAAGGAGCGCCTTCAAAAGATATGGGAGAACGTGTTCGGCCAAAAGAAACTGCTTAAAGATAAAAAAAGCGGCATTATCCACGTCATGTTTTTTTACGGCTTCATTCTCGTTCAGTTCGGAGCGATCGATTTTATTTTGAAAGGGCTCATTCCCGATCAAGGACTTCCGCTTGGCAGCGTCTACCCGGCGTTTACGTTTTTTCAGGAAATCGTCACGCTGATGATTTTAATTGCGGTAGTCTGGGCCTTTCACAGGCGCTATATTGAAAAACTCGTCAGACTGAAGCGCAATTTGAAGTCGGGGATCGTGCTCATGCTGATCGGCGGCTTGATGTTTACCGTTTTACTCGGAAACGGTATGAACATGATCTGGCATGAACATTCATTATCATGGCACGAACCGATGGCATCAGGCATCGCTTTTGCCCTCGGCTTCATGGGAGAAACCGCCTCAGCGGCAGTGTTCTATGCGGCATGGTGGGCGCATCTTCTTATCTTACTGACATTTTTAGTCTATGTGCCGCAGTCAAAGCACGCCCACTTAATTGCCGGACCGGCAAACGTATTTTTCAGCCGGCTGACAAACCCGGGAAAGCTTCAAAAAATCGATTTTGAAGATGAAACAAAAGAAACGTTCGGCGTCGGACGGATCGAGGAATTCAGGCAATCCCAGCTGATCGATCTTTACGCGTGCGTTGAATGCGGGCGCTGTACCAATATGTGCCCGGCTACCGGAACAGGCAAGATGCTTTCGCCGATGGATCTGATTTTGCGGCTCAGAGACCATTTGACAGAAAAGGGAGCAGCAGTAACATCGAAAACGCCTTGGGTTCCCGCGCCTCTCTTTCAGCATACGAAAGGCAACCAGCTGGCCATGGCGGCGGGAGGAGAAGGATCAAGAGAAGCGGCTGCTTCAGAGCTATACAATCCGAGCTTAATCGGCGACATCATCACCGAAGAGGAAATTTGGGCATGCACAACGTGCCGGAATTGTGAAGATCAGTGCCCGGTCATGAATGAGCACGTAGACAAGGTCATCGATCTCCGCCGCTATCTCGTGCTCACAGAAGGAAAAATGGATGCAGATGCCCAGCGCGCCATGACGAGCATTGAAAGACAGGGTAACCCTTGGGGATTAAACAGAAAAGAACGCGAAAACTGGCGTGACATGAGAGACGACGTTAAGGTGCCGACAGTGAAAGAAATGAAGAAAAAAGGCGAGTCCTTTGAATACCTATTCTGGGTCGGGTCGATGGGATCGTATGACCGGAGAAGCCAGAAGATCGCCATGGCTTTCGCGCGCCTTCTCAATCAAGCCGGGGTCACGTTCGCGATTTTAGGCAATAAAGAAAAAAATTCAGGCGATACGCCGAGGCGGCTTGGCAACGAGTTTTTATTCCAGGAGCTTGCCGCAAAAAACATTGAAGAATTTGAAAAAAATGATGTTCGAAAAATTGTAACCATCGATCCGCATGCATACAATATTTTTAAAAATGAATATCCTGATTTTGGTCTGAAAGCGGAGGTGTATCATCATACAGAAATTCTCGCTGCCCTTATTGAAGAAGGAAGGCTGAAACCTGAGTTTCCGGTTCGCGAAACCGTCACCTTTCATGATTCATGCTATTTGGGCCGCTACAATGAGGTTTACGAACCGCCGCGCGATATTCTGCGCTCCATTCCGGGTATCCATTTAGTGGAAATGGAACGCAGCCGTGAAAACGGAATGTGCTGCGGAGCTGGGGGCGGTCTCATGTGGATGGAGGAAGAGACGGGCACAAGGATCAACGTTGCCAGAACGGAGCAGGCGCTCAGCGCTTCACCTTCTGTCATCAGTTCGGGCTGTCCGTATTGTTTGACGATGCTAGGCGACGGAACAAAAGCCAAGGAAATGGAGGATCAGGTCGGCACCTACGATGTGGCGGAGCTGCTTGAACGCGCCGTATTCGGCTCAGAACAAAAAGAACATGCTTCATAGACGGATTTCAGGTTTTGAATAAAGAAGGTGTGAGCCGGATCTCCGCCTTCTTTTATCTTCGGTATGCACAAATCATGATAAGGGGAGAGGATGTCAGGTGGCGAGATCGGTTATTGCAGGCGGCGCGCGCACGCCTTTTGGAAAACTCGGGGGCGCGCTTCAGTCAAAGACGGCAGCGGAGCTCGGCGGAATCGCCGTAAAAGAAGCATTAAAACGTTCTGGTGTACATCCTGAGGATGTCGATGAAGTCATTATGGGTTCCGTTCTTCAAGGCGGACAGGGGCAACTGCCGTCGAGACAGGCTGCGCGTTTTGCGGGACTGCCATGGGACGTCAAAACGGAAACGATTAATAAAGTGTGCGCTTCAGGTTTAAGAAGCGTCACAATGGCGGATCAGATCATCCGGGCCGGTGATGCGGAGGTCATTGCAGCAGGAGGTATGGAATCGATGTCAAATGCCCCTTATTTGCTTCAAAAAGCGAGATGGGGGCTGAGAATGGGAGACGGAGCGGTTAAAGATTTGATGATCACAGACGGGCTGACATGCTCATTTACGGGTGTTCATATGGGCTCCTACGGAAATGCCGCTGCGAAAGAGTTGGAGATTGCAAGAGAAGAACAGGATCGATGGGCGCTCAGGAGCCACATGCGGGCCGTACAGGCTGCAGCTTCAGGTGTGCTCGGAGAAGAGATCGTCCCTGTTTGTATACCGCAGAAGCGGGGCGGCGAATTAACGGTTGATCAAGATGAAGCTCCGCGGCGCGATACGTCATTGGAAAGGCTGTCACAGCTTGCTCCGGTTTTTGACCACGACGGGACAATTACTGCGGGAAACGCGCCGGGGGTAAATGACGGAGCATGCTCGCTTATCGTGATGAATGAAGACAGGGCAAAGGAACTCAATGTGAATGTGTCCGCCGTCATTAAAGCGCACACATCCATTGCAGTCGAAGCCAAAGACTTCACGAAAACCCCAGGGCTTGTCATCAGAGAACTGCTTAACAAAACCGGAGCTGAGCTTTCTGATATCAAACTGTTTGAAATCAATGAAGCGTTCGCCGCGGTAGCTTTGGCAAGCGGAAAGATCGTGGGCCTTGACATGGAGAAGGTCAATGTCAACGGCGGCGCCATCGCGCTAGGTCATCCGATCGGCGCGAGCGGGGCAAGAATCATTTTGACGCTTATGTACGAATTAAAACGGCGCGGCGGCGGTACAGGTATTGCTGCCATTTGCAGCGGCGGCGGTCAGGGAGACGCCGTGATGATCGAGGTATAAAAAAGGGGGATTTTAAATGAAAAAAGACACGATCATGGTCATCGGAGCCGGCCAGATGGGGGCCGGGATCGCCCAGGTCTCTGCCCAGGCCGGATACAATGTTTACATGTACGACGTATCACCTGACCAAATTGAAAAGGGAATGAAGCGCATTTCCGGCCAGCTAGTCAGACAGGCGGAAAAAGGCAAGCTTCCGCATGGAGACGTACAGCAAATCTACCAGCGTCTTTCTCCTTCGGCTTCGCTCGACGATGCGCGGGAAGCTTTTCTCATCATTGAAGCGGCTGTTGAGCAAATGGATGTAAAAAAAGAGATTTTCAAACGGCTTGATGAAGTGACCGAAGACTCAGCCCTATTGGCATCAAATACATCTTCATTGTCGATTACGGAACTCGCTTCCGTCACGAAAAAACCTCAAAATGTCATCGGCATGCATTTTATGAACCCGGTTCCGGTCATGCAGCTTGTCGAGGTCATCAGGGGGCTTGAGACGAGCGGCGAAACATATGAAACCGTCGTGGCTGCGGCGGAGCGGATGAACAAGGTTCCGATCGAGGTGCGGGATTTTCCGGGATTTATCTCTAACCGCATTTTAATGCCGATGATTAACGAGGCGATTTTTGCGCTTTATGAAGGCGTCGCCGAGAAAGAAAGCATAGACGGAATCATGAAGCTTGGCATGAACCATCCGATGGGCCCGCTGGCTCTCGCTGACCTGATCGGTCTGGATACGTGTCTGTATATTATGGAGACGCTGCATGAAGGTTTTGGCGATGATAAATACCGGCCTTGTCCGCTCCTTAAACAATATGTCAGCGCAGGACGTCTCGGAAAGAAAACGGGCAGAGGGTTTTATACGTACGAAAAGCAGCCGACATAAGGAGGGGTGACCTTGAATTTTCAGTTTACAGAAGAGCAGACCCGCATGCAGAAGATTGTCAGGCAATTTGTTAAACAGGAGGTCGCTCCTTTTGTACCTGAAATGGAGAAAGGGCGTTTTCCAACCTCTCTTTTGAAGAAAATGGCGGAGCGCGGCTGGATGGGGCTTCCGATTCCGGCTAAGTACAGCGGGGCCGGTCATGACTTTATCACCTATATAATGATCATCCATGAGCTGTCAAAGAAAAGCGCCGTTCTTGGCGCGGTTCTATCTGTACACACGTCAATTGTCACCATTCCCATTCTTTTATACGGAAATGAGCGGCAAAAAGAACATTATGTTAAAAAGCTGGCAGCAGGGCAGTACTTGGGAGCCTTTTGTTTAACCGAACCGAGTGCCGGTTCCGATGCGGGCAGTCTAAAAACCAGGGCCGAAAAGCGCGGCGATACCTATGTGCTCAACGGTACGAAAGTTTTTATCACAAACGGCGGAGCCGCCGACATTTATCTTGTTTTTGCTTCAACCGATCCGAAAGCGGGAACGGGGGGCATTTCGGCTTTTATCGTGGAGAAGGGCACGCCGGGCTTTTTTATTGGGAAAAATGAAGAGAAAATGGGGCTTCACGGTTCACTGACGGTCACTTTAAATTTTGATAACGCTGTCATCCCCGCCCGGCAGCTGCTGGGGAAGGAAGGTAAAGGATTCAAAATGGCCCTTTCCAATCTGGATACCGGGCGGATCGGAATTGCGGCGCAGGCTCTGGGCATCGCCGAAGGAGCGCTTTCTGAAGCCATCGAATTTCTAAAAATATGGTATCCGGACGGAGAGCTGTATAAGAACGGACAAGGGCTTGCTTTTAAGCTGGCCGACATGGCGGCGAGGACAGAGGCTGCCAGGCTTCTCGTTTATCAGGCCGCTTCGCTGAAACAACAAGGCGTCCAGACGGGAAAGGCTGCTTCAATGGCCAAACTGTTCACTTCGGAAACGGCAATGTATGTCGCCGGAGAGGCCGTGCAGCTGCTCGGAGATTTTGGATATACAAAGGATTTCAGCGCTGAACGATATTTCAGGGATGCGAAAGTGTGTGAAATTTATGAGGGCACAAGCGAGATCCAGCGGATCGTCATCGGTAAGCATTTATAAGGGGGGAAAAGAATGATCTTTAAGCTGAGTGAAGAGCACCAAATGATACAGAAGATGGTGCGCGACTTTGCCGGTCAAGAGGTGGAGCCGACTGCAAAGGAGCGGGATGAGGAAGAGCGGTTTGACATAGAACTATTTTCCAAAATGGCGGAATTGGGGTTGACGGGAATACCGTGGCCTGAGGAATACGGGGGGATCGGCAGTGACTACCTCGCCTATGTCATCGCAGTAGAAGAGCTTTCGAAAGTCTGCGCCTCAACGGGCGTCACCTTGTCAGCACATACTTCGCTTGCAGGCTGGCCGATTTATGCATTTGGAACGGAAGAACAGAAGCATGAATACTTAAAGCCGATGGCCCGCGGTGAAAAGATAGGCGCCTACGGATTGACGGAGCCCGGTTCAGGCTCTGATGCCGGCGGCATGAAAACGACCGCGGTCAGAAATGGTGATGATTATATTTTAAATGGAACGAAGATCTTTATCACAAACGGCGGAATTGCAGACATCTACATCGTGTTTGCCAACCTTGCGCCGGAACAGAAGCACAAAGGCACAACCGCTTTTATCGTTGAAAAGGATTTTCCCGGTTTTTCTGTCGGAAAAAAAGAAAGGAAGCTGGGCGTCCGTTCATCGCCGACAACCGAAATTATCTTTCAGGACTGCCGCGTGCCTTTAAAAAACCGCCTTGGCGGGGAAGGTGAAGGCTTTAAAATCGCAATGCAGACGCTTGATGGAGGAAGAAACGGAATTGCCGCTCAAGCCGTCGGGATTGACCAGGGTGCATTTGAGGCGGCGAAGGCGTATGCGAAAGAGCGGAAGCAATTCGGCAGGCCGATCGCCGAGCAGCAGGGCATCGCTTTTAAACTGGCTGATATGGCGACGGAGATTGAAGCTTCAAGGCTTTTAACCTACCAGGCGGCATGGCTGGAATCAGAGGGGCTGCCTTATGGAAAAGCTTCCGCGATGTCGAAGCTATATGCAGGGGATACGGCTATGAAAGTGACGACGGAGGCCGTGCAAATATTCGGCGGATACGGCTACACAAAGGATTATCCGGTCGAGCGCTTTATGCGCGATGCAAAAATCACTCAAATCTATGAAGGAACGCAGGAAATACAGAAGCTCGTCATTTCGAGAATGCTGATGAAATAAGGGCGGAAAACAGCCGTCTGGCACGGTTTGGACTGCTGCCGGCGGACAGGCCGCCGACGCAGTTTTTTTCGTTTTCAAGGGGCCGGACGCTCCCGGCTGTTCTATGTTTCAATCCCGCTTGCCGCCGATTTCCAATGCAACAGGTAAAAATTATTGAATTAACGGGAATAAAGGTGGCATAAAGTGATTTCTTTTGTTTATAATGAGAGGTATGGTTTGTCGTAAAGACAGGGATTACATGCTTATTTTCTATGACAGAGATAGTAGATACATACATGAAGATAGAAAGGGAGTGTCTGGCGATGAGTTTGAAACAATACCCAGAGGAACAGCTAAAGGAAATGGCTTTAGTTGAAATCGCATACGAAATTTTTTCGGAACACAAAAAACCGATTACATTCCAGGAGCTAACAGATCAAGTGGCTTCCTTGCTTGGAATGGGGAAAGAAGAGCTGGAAGACCGCATCGCCCAGTTCTACACAGATTTAAATATCGACGGACGCTTTTTGGCGCTGTCAGACCAAACGTGGGGCCTGCGCAGCTGGTATCCGTATGATCAGCTTGATGAAGAAACACAACCGACTGTAAAAGCGAAAAAGAAAAAAGCGAAAAAAGTGGTTGAAGAAGATCTTGATCTTGACGAATTCGAAGAAATCGACGAGGATGATATTCTTCTTGACGATGTCGAAGACGACTTGGACATTGCCGCCGATGAATTCGAAGAAATCGATGAAGCCGACGATGATGAACTGGATGATCTTGAAGACGAGATCCTGGACGATGATGATGAAGATTTTGAAGAAGAGGAAGACGAGGAGTAATTTTGCCGCCTGAACGGAATTCATGTTTAAATCGATCTTGACTTTCACAGGCGAACTATGTAGTATGTATTTTGGGCGCTTCAAAACGAAGAGATTCGAGTGATACGGACTATCAGCTCCCTTTCAAGAAATTGAAAGGGAGCTTTCTTGTTTTTCCGCCTCCTTATCATTTAAATCATTTAGAAAAGATCTAAATGATTTTTCATAAAAAGAGCATTTTAAGGAATAAGCGTTAATCGAAGAGAGGGGTACAGAAATGACAAAATATATCTTTGTAACCGGAGGAGTTGTATCCTCGCTTGGAAAAGGAATTACGGCGTCTTCGCTCGGACGCCTGCTGAAGAACAGAGGTTTGAATGTCACCATTCAAAAATTTGACCCGTATATCAACGTAGACCCGGGGACAATGAGCCCGTATCAGCACGGTGAAGTGTTCGTAACCGACGACGGTGCGGAAACGGATCTTGACCTCGGCCACTATGAGCGCTTCATCGACATCAATTTAAATAAATACAGCAACGTGACAACAGGAAAAATCTATTCCACGGTGCTGAAAAAAGAGCGCAGAGGCGATTATTTAGGCGGTACCGTACAGGTTATACCTCATATCACAAATGAAATTAAAGACCGCGTATTCCGCGCCGGAAAAGAAACGGGCGCTGATGTCGTGATCACCGAAATCGGCGGAACCGTCGGTGATATCGAATCGCTGCCGTTTCTTGAAGCGATCCGCCAGATCAAGAGCGATGTCGGCCGCGACAATGTGATGTACATTCACTGTACGCTAGTTCCATATCTTAAAGCGGCGGGAGAAATGAAAACAAAGCCGACTCAGCACAGCGTAAAAGAACTGCGCAGCCTCGGCATTCAGCCAAATGTCATCGTCGTGAGAACAGAAATGCCGATTTCTCAGGACATGAAAGATAAAATCGCGCTGTTCTGCGATATCGATCCTAAAGCCGTCATCGAGGCCGGCGATGCGGATACGCTCTACTCCATTCCTCTCGACCTGCAAAAACAAGGGCTGGACAGCTTAGTCTGCAGCCACTTGAAGCTGAATTGTAGAGAAGCCGATATGGAAGAATGGAAAGAACTTGTCAAAAAGGTGAAAAGTCTGTCCAAAACGGTGACAATCGCTTTGGTTGGTAAATACGTCGAGCTCCCGGATGCCTACATTTCAGTTGTGGAATCGCTTCGCCATGCGGGTTATGCGTTTGACGCAGACATTCAGGTTAAATGGATCAATGCGGAAGAAGTGACGGAAGACAACGTTGCCGATCTTGTTCAGAATGCGGATGGTATTCTTGTGCCGGGCGGATTTGGAGACCGCGGTGTTGAAGGGAAAATCACGACAGTCAAATATGCCCGCGAACAAAAGATTCCGTTCTTCGGCATTTGCCTCGGAATGCAGGTGGCATCGATTGAATACGCAAGAAATGTGCTCGGTCTTGAAGGAGCGCACTCAGCCGAAATCGATCCTTCCACACCGTATCCGATTATCGACCTTCTCCCTGAACAAAAGGACATTGAAGACCTTGGCGGAACACTGCGTCTCGGACTTTATCCGTGCAAGCTTCAAGAAGGGTCGAAAGCGTATCAGGCATATGAAAATGAAGTGGTCTATGAACGCCACCGCCACCGCTATGAATTCAACAACGAATTCAGACAGCAGATGGAAGAAGCCGGATTTGTATTTTCCGGGACAAGCCCTGACGGCCGTCTCGTGGAGATTATCGAGCTTAAAGATCATCCATGGTTTGTCGCGTCTCAGTTCCACCCTGAATTCACGTCAAGACCGACAAGACCTCAGGCTCTGTTCAGAGACTTCGTACATGCTTCGCTGAAGACTTCGGAAAAGCTGTAAAAAAGAAAAAGGCCTGCCGGCACATCACGCCGGCAGGCCTTTTTTGGATTTTTCTGGTGATAATGGCGGCCCGAACTGGTACTATATTCATTAAGGCCGGCCCCACCGTCATTAATTTCCTTTAGGCAACCCTGTTTTATTGGTATTCCTGAAGAATTTCCTTTAATGTAAAGGATAGGGCATGATAAATGTAGAGGCTGACCATCAGGGACGGAAATCCGAACCTTGTTCCGTCTTCATCGGGAAGAAGCGGCATTCTCAGCTTTGAATCGATATGGACATCGGCGAATGATTCGATCGGGGCGCCGTCTTTTCCCGAAGGGGAGACGACAACAAGTCCGATTCCTCTTTCATACAGATTTTCCGCCATTTTCAGCTCTTCTTCATCCGCTGAACCGGCGCAGAACATCAGCACTTTGTCCGTCATTTCAAAATCGGGCCAGTTTTCTTCGTTCTTCGGCAGCACTTTGACTGAGGGGAACGGTTCAGAACTGTACATCGCTTCTTTCAAAATGCCTTCCAATTCATTTTTTCCGTATACATAAACCGAATGATCACTGATGACCGCCTGAGCCAACAAGCGGGCGCCGTCCTCTATCGATTGGGCCTCGCCCTCTTGAATCCGGTTGAAGATTCCCGTCAATTGAGTGGTGAAAATTTTAAGCAAGCTGACTCCTCCTTTTTTACTGACTATCATTATATAACAAAAGAGAATAATGGGAAAAATCCTCTAAATATGTCGCAAACTTAAATATTTTAATTAAAGGAAAAGAGAAAAACAAAACAGAATAGATAAACTACTGCTTAATTTTGGCGAAAATTATAAATATAGAGGTGTAAATCATGAATGAGAAGATTTTAATCGTAGACGACCAGTACGGGATTCGGGTTCTGCTGAATGAAGTTTTCAATAAAGAAGGATACAAAACCTTCCAGGCTGCGAACGGGATTCAAGCGCTTGACATTGTGAAAAACCAGCGCCCCGACCTCGTTTTGCTCGATATGAAAATCCCCGGCATGGACGGAATTGAAATTTTGAAAAGGATGAAGGTCATTGACGAGGGGATCCGGGTCATCATTATGACGGCCTACGGAGAGCTCGACATGATCCAGGAATCGAAGGAGCTCGGAGCCCTGACGCACTTTGCGAAGCCTTTTGACATCGACGAAATTCGCGATGCCGTTAAAACCTATCTGCCTATAAAGTCCAACGGATAGCTGAAAAGTTTTTGATGTTGTCACAGTCACAATGTTGCCGATTTGTTGATTAATTGTTATTCTATATAAGTAGAGAAAAGCTATCTAACGTTTTTAAAAAACCAAAACATTTTACATATGGCGGATTTTTCTGGTCATGCTAGGTAGGTGTGGAGGCTTTTTTCGCAAAAGCAAATCAGGCTACATAAGGAGGACTTTCGACATGCCTTTAGTATCAATGACGGAAATGTTGAATAAAGCAAAAGAAAACGGATATGCTGTCGGACAATTTAACTTAAATAACCTTGAGTTCACTCAAGCGATTTTACAAGCCGCTGAAGAAGAGAAATCTCCTGTTATCCTCGGTGTATCAGAAGGTGCAGGACGCTATATGGGCGGATTTAAAACCGTTGTGGCAATGGTTAAAGCGCTGATGGAAGAATACAACGTAACAGTACCTGTTGCGATTCATTTAGACCACGGCTCAAGCTTTGAATCTTGTGCAAAAGCGATTCATGCGGGATTCACTTCCGTTATGATCGACGCTTCCCACCATCCTTTCGAGGAGAACGTTGCGACGACTTCAAAAGTTGTTGAGCTTGCTCATTTCCACGGTGTATCAGTTGAAGCTGAGCTTGGAACTGTAGGCGGACAGGAAGACGACGTAATTGCTGAAGGCGTCATCTACGTGGACCCTAAAGAGTGTCAAGAACTTGTTGAGCGCACAGGAATCGACTGCCTTGCACCTGCATTAGGTTCTGTTCACGGCCCTTACAAAGGCGAACCAAACCTTGGATTCAAAGAAATGGAAGAAATCGGAAACACAACTGGTCTTCCGCTCGTACTTCACGGCGGTACAGGCATTCCGACTGCCGACATCAAGAAAGCTATTTCTTTAGGTACGGCAAAAATCAACGTCAACACTGAAAACCAAATCGCTTCTGCGAAAGCTGTTCGCGAAACGCTTGCTGCGAAGCCTGAAGAGTATGATCCGCGTAAATACCTCGGACCTGCACGCGAAGCTATCAAAGAAACAGTGATCGGCAAAATGCGTGAATTTGGTTCTTCAAACAAAGCATAATGACGATTGGAAAAGCATCTGTTTTCCCGCAAAGCCGGGGGAACAGGATGTTTTTCTGATGTTTTAGGGAAGTGCTGTTAACACATGCCTTTGACGGCATGAGGCTCTTTTGCTTCCCGTTCAGTCAAAAAAGCCGCCTGATAGCGACAGGCGGTTTTATCCATATCATCCGGAAAGCGCAAACATGTTCCACAGTTCAGACATTTTCATGACAGGAGGTTTTATCAATATGCTGTTTTTTATTGATACTGCAAATTTAGACGAAATCAAAGAGGCACACGCTCTCGGCGTGCTTGCAGGAGTTACGACAAATCCTAGTTTAGTAGCAAAAGAAAACATTTCGTTTCATGACCGTCTGCGTGAAATTACCGAAGTGGTTTCTGGGTCAGTCAGCGCCGAGGTTATTTCTCTGAAGGCTGAATAGATGATTGAAGAAGGAAAAGAGCTTGCGAAAATCGCGCCGAATATTACGGTGAAAATTCCGATGACGTCTGACGGCCTGAAAGCTGTTAAAGCATTAACCGATCTCGGGATTAAAACGAACGTCACGCTGATCTTCAGCGCAAACCAGGCGCTTCTTGCCGCAAGAGCAGGAGCTACGTATGTTTCCCCGTTCCTGGGACGCCTTGACGATATCGGCCACAACGGCCTCGATTTGATCAGTGAAATTAAACAAATTTTCGATGTGCACGGTTTGGACACGCAAATCATCGCCGCGTCCATCCGCCATGCGCAGCATGTGACTGAAGCCGCGCTAAGGGGAGCGCATATCGGTACGATGCCTCTCAAAGTCATTCATCAGCTTACAAAGCACCCGCTGACTGATAAAGGGATTGAACAGTTTTTAGCTGACTGGAATAAATAATTGCTTCATGTGGGTGGCAAGTGGAGGGGCTCCCTCCGTTTGTCACCATTTTGTCTTACAAAGAGAAATGAATGTTTTGCAGAAGAGAACCTTGCCGCAGTCTGCTTCGCTACTTTTCTTCCCGATAAATTTAAAATGTTTGTATTCTTTCTCTTTTAATTGGATAGATTTTGAAATGAACCATTTATTTTGAGTCTGAAGGAAATCTCATTATGAAGCGCTCCATTAGCTATCTTCTTTAAGGAAGGAGACGATCATGGAAAAGTTAAATATAGCCGGCGGCGATCCTCTCAATGGCACAGTACATATAAGCGGAGCGAAAAACAGCGCTGTCGCTCTCATACCCGCGACGATTTTGGCTGATTCGACGGTTACGCTTGAAGGCCTTCCCCATATTTCAGACATTTTGACGCTGCGCGATCTGCTGAGAGAGATCGGCGGAAACGTTCACTTTGAAAAGGGAGAAATGGTCGTTGATCCTGCGCCGATGATCAGCATGCCTTTGCCGAATGGAAAAGTGAAACAGCTTCGGGCTTCTTATTACTTAATGGGCGCGATGCTCGGACGCTTTAAGAAAGCGGTCATCGGCCTTCCAGGCGGCTGCCACCTCGGTCCGAGACCGATTGATCAGCATATCAAAGGTTTTGAGGCGCTCGGAGCCGAAGTGACGAACGAACAGGGTGCGATCTATCTGCGTGCGGAGGAATTAAAAGGCGCGCGCATTTATCTTGATGTCGTCAGTGTTGGAGCAACGATCAACATCATGCTTGCCGCCGTGCTTGCCAAAGGCAGAACCGTAATTGAAAATGCTGCGAAAGAACCTGAGATTATCGATGTTGCGACCCTTTTAACGAGCATGGGAGCAAAAATAAAAGGTGCCGGTACGGATGTCATTCGCATCGAAGGCGTTGAGTCGCTTCACGGGTGCAGACACTCGATTATTCCGGACCGGATCGAAGCCGGCACTTTCATGATCGCAGCTGCTTCCATGGGACAAGAAGTGCTGATTGATAATGTGATTCCGACGCATTTGGAATCGTTAATCGCCAAGCTCCGCGAAATGGGAGTTCGAATCGAAGAAAGCAGCGAGCAGATTTTAATGGTCGGCGGACAGAAAGAGCTGAAACCCGTCGATTTAAAAACGCTCGTATACCCCGGTTTTCCGACAGATCTGCAGCAGCCGATGACATCGCTCTTAACGAAGGCAAACGGGACGAGCGTCGTCACTGACACCATTTATTCCGCCCGCTTCAAACATATTGACGAGCTGAGGCGCATGGGCGCGTCGATGAAGGTCGAAGGCAGATCGGCGATTATTACCGGTCCCGTTCCTCTGCAGGGCGCCAAGGTGAAAGCGAGCGATCTGCGGGCGGGAGCGTGTCTCGTTGTTGCGGGTCTAATGGCGGAAGGAGTCACGGAAATCACCGGTTTGGAGCACCTTGACAGAGGCTACAGCCAGCTTGAAGAAAAGCTGGCAAAGCTTGGGGCCACTGTCTGGCGCGAAAAATTGACAGACCAGGAAATTGAACAGCTGCAAAATTCCTGATGGACAAATGCTGTGATAGATCAAACATAAAACGATTTCATACGGGTGAGGGGAGATTAGATAGGAATGGAAAGAAGCTTATCGATGGAACTGGTACGTGTGACAGAAGCGGCTGCGCTTAAGTCAGCGCGCTGGATGGGTAGAGGTAAAAAGGACGAGGCCGACGACGCTGCGACAAGCGCCATGAGGGATGTATTTGACACCATTCCTATGAAGGGAACGGTCGTAATCGGAGAAGGGGAAATGGACGAAGCGCCGATGCTTTATATTGGAGAAAAGCTCGGCAACGGCTACGGTCCCCGCGTAGACGTAGCAGTAGATCCTCTCGAAGGGACGAACATCGTCGCAAGCGGCGGATGGAACGCACTCGCAGTCATTGCTGTGGCTGATCACGGAAACTTGCTGAATGCGCCTGACATGTATATGGATAAAATCGCTGTAGGTCCTGAAGCTGTCGGCTGCATCGATATTGAAGCGCCTGTGATTGATAACTTAAAAGCTGTGGCAAAAGCAAAAAATAAAGATGTAGAAGATGTCGTAGCCACGATTTTGAACCGTTCGCGGCACGAGAAAATCATCCATGAGCTTCGCGAAGCAGGCGCCCGAATCAAGCTGATCAACGACGGGGACGTGGCCGGTGCCATTAACACCGCTTTTGATCATACAGGCGTCGATATTTTATTCAGCTCAGGAGGAGCTCCGGAAGGCGTCTTGTCTGCTGTCGCACTCAAAGCTCTCGGAGGAGAAATTCACGGAAAGCTTCTTCCTCAAAACGAAGAAGAACTGAGACGCTGTGAAAAGATGGGGCTTGATACGGGCAAAGTGCTCCGCATGGAAGACCTCGTCAAAGGAGACGACGCGATTTTTGCTGCAACCGGTGTCACAGACGGAGAGCTCTTGAAAGGCGTGCAATTCAAAGGATCTGTTGGAACGACCCACAGTATAGTCATGAGAGCGAAATCCGGTACGGTGCGGTTTGTGGACGGAAGACACAGTCTCAAGAAAAAACCTAACCTGGTCATCCGGCCATAAGAAAAAGCGGGGATATAGATGACCCGCTTTTCCCTTGTATTTCACTTCACGAATTGAATCAAGGTTCATACTCTGATACAATAGCTAACGGCTTTTCTTCTTTATGTCAAGGCATTTTCAAAACAGGGTCATCTCTATCAATTTCATGTCAAATCGTAAATGAAGTTGAATATGTACGACAAATGAGGTAAAACTAAAGAGTGCTGCGAAATTTTCTGCACATGTTGGTTCTTAGAGAGCCAAAATCCTGCCGCATCTATCAGATATGCGATTATCTTCTCTTGTTAAGTCCTCGCTTCTTTCTCGACTCATACTTATAATCCTTTTCAATACGTCGATATATATGGGTAGAAGCGTTGCCGGTAAACGAATCGGCAGTATAATCAAGCGTCTTTCATGAAATTGATGAGACAAAGTAAATTATTCGATTAGAAAAGAGTGGTGTTCTTAGTGAAAGATGTATCCATTTCATCTTTGGAAAATATGAAATTAAAAGAGCTGTATGAGCTTGCAAGGCATTATAAAGTCTCTTATTACAGCAAACTGACAAAAAAGGAACTGATTTTTGCCATTCTGAAAGCGAACGCCGAACAGGAAGATCTGCTGTTCATGGAAGGCGTATTGGAAATCATCCAGTCTGAAGGGTTCGGCTTTCTCAGACCGATCAATTATTCCCCTAGTTCAGAGGATATCTATATTTCCGCTTCGCAAATCCGCCGTTTTGATTTGAGAAACGGTGACAAAGTGTCCGGAAAGGTCCGTCCTCCAAAAGAAAACGAACGGTATTACGGTCTTCTGCATGTTGAAGCGGTTAACGGCGACGATCCTGAATCGGCAAAAGAGCGCGTGCACTTTCCAGCGTTAACGCCTCTTTATCCAGACCGCCAGATGGTGCTTGAAACGAAACCGAATCACCTGTCAACACGGATCATGGACATGATGGCGCCGGTCGGATTTGGACAGCGCGGTCTGATCGTCGCTCCGCCTAAAGCAGGTAAAACCATGCTTTTGAAAGAGATCGCGAACAGTATCACAACCAACCATCCGGAGGCGGAGCTGATCGTGCTTCTTATCGATGAAAGGCCTGAGGAAGTGACTGATATCGAACGTTCGGTTGCAGGAGACGTCGTCAGCTCCACGTTTGACGAAGTGCCTGAAAACCACATCAAGGTGGCCGAGCTCGTATTGGAACGTGCGATGAGACTTGTCGAACATAAAAAGGACGTCATCATTTTAATGGACAGCATTACAAGGCTTGCCCGCGCTTATAACCTAGTCATTCCACCGAGCGGCCGAACGTTGTCAGGGGGAATCGATCCCGGCGCT
>Ga0180430_10002379_pt1 | contig 17078 bp, 11 predicted proteins | sample SS_ome_9_FD_132999 | JGI IMG/M metagenome (GOLD analysis project Ga0180430, IMG submission 132999) | Hypersaline lake sediment archaeal communities from the Salton Sea, California, USA - SS_1_S_2 metaG | ecosystem: Environmental > Aquatic > Non-marine Saline and Alkaline > Hypersaline >... | reverse complement strand
GTCCGCGTTGGTCGACGTCGTCACCGATAAATGTCCGCCGGCCGAGAACCCAAGGATACCGATCCGCTTCGGATCGATTCCCCACTTCGCAGCATTGCTTCGAACGAGCGACATCGTACGCTGTGCGTCCTGGAGCGGCGCCAAGTGCTTCGGCAGGTCGGGACGACGGGGAACGCGATACTTGAGCACAACGGCCGTCACGCCAAGCGAGTTGAGCCACTCGGCCACCATCGTGCCTTCATGCTCGATCGCGAGAATGCTATACCCGCCGCCGGGACAAATCACCACGGCCGTGCCATTTTGCTTCTCGGCAGGAGGCAGATAAACGGTAAACGAGGGGTTATAGACGTCGGTCAGCCGAGCGATTTGACCACCGCCACTTCGCGTGACCAACCGCTCCTCTTTCATCTTCTCCGGATCTTCGCCCGGGGGCGTGCCGGGCCAAAGCTCTACGGTCGGCCGCTCGACCGCTTCATCGTCTGCCCGAACGTCAGCGACGGGCGAGACCAAGCTGAGAATTGTAAGTGTCAATGTAAGACCGATCACCGAAAGTCGAGCTCTCTGTTTCCGCATGTTCATTCTCCATGGCAAGTTCATGAATCTCTTGTTGCAAGGCAAAGCTTTATGCTTGCTCCCTCTCATCATACAACGAACGGCCCGCGCATGCAAACAGGACGACGGCTGCAAATAACCATCGTCCTGTCTTTGTTTTCGATTCCCGTAGAATATCCGACCTACAAAGCGTTCCGAGAACTCGGAAGCAACGGGCAGATATCTTGCGGAGCGAATTAACGCTTCGAGAACTGCGAAGCTCGTCGGGCCTTCTTGAGACCGGGCTTCTTACGTTCTTTCATTCGACTATCTCGCGTCAGCAGGCTGCCATCACGCAGGGCTTCGTCAAGCGTCTCGTCATACTTCTTGAGTGCGCGAGCGATGCCAAGCTTGCAAGCTCCGGCCTGACCCGTGATGCCACCACCGGTGACGCGGATCACGACGTCGAATTTTTCGAGAGTGTCTGTCTGCTCCAGAGGAGCGAGAACGGCACCACGATCTTGCACTCGATAGAAGAATTCTTCGAGCTCGCGCTTGTTGATCAGGATTCGTCCGGTTCCGGGACGAAGTCGAACGCGGGCGACGGCCGTCTTTCGCCGTCCAGTACCAATGTATTCCGTCGTAACCGTTGGCATGGGAACTATGATTCCTTGTCTAAATCTCTATTGTATCGTGTGATTCGACCTTCGATTGAAGGATCGCTTATTTCTTCTTGCTCGAAACTTCAAGCGGCTCGGGCTGCTGGGCCTGATGCGGATGATCAGAACCAACATAAAGCTTCAGCTTCGAAAGCATTTGCACCGCCAGCTTATTCTTGGGCAGCATACGGCGGACCGCATCGCGGAGAATCAGTTCCGGGCGTCGCTCGTGGCGTTTCTTCGCCGTTTCGCTGCGAAGACCGGGCCAGCCCGTGTACCACGTGTATTTCTTCTGGTCCCACTCCTTACCCGTGAAGACAACCTTCTCGACGTTCGTGACGATCACAAAATCGCCCGTGTCGATGTGAGGTGTGTAGGTCGGCTTGTGCTTGCCCATCAGGATGACGGCAATTTCGGCAGCGAGTCGTCCGACGATCTGATCGGTCGCGTCGACTACGTACCACTTTTGCTCGACGTCAGCCGGTCGAGCCATGTAAGTCTTAACTGTCACTGACATTTTAACGTCCGTATTTCGCTTAGGAAGTACCTGTATCTTGAAAATCGGCCATACCCCATTTCGTGAGAAAATTAGGGGACCGAAGCAAATATTTCGAGTCGTCTCCAAAACCAATTGGAGAAAAGGTCTAAATTAGAAACCGTATAATCTAACGACTGGGGAACGAACTGGCAAGCGGGGCCTCACCGATTCCGGTGCGATTTCCCTGGTTTCGGAGTTTTTTTGGCCGATCGTTTCGAAGACGGAGCACTTCCATAGCTATAATTAGCCAATCAAGCTGCCGCCCCAGTCAAATTTCACGTGAATACACATTCACTAATTTATTGCAATTCATCACATATAAACAGTGGTATCGGCCAATTTCCCAGTGAACTGAAATGGGATATTGGTATTAGACTGCCTGCGAGACACGAAATCAGCAACCGATGAAAAATCGAATGCTGACAGCACTCGCGGACTGACCGTAAGTTCACCATTCCTGACGATTGGCAGGTCTCTCAGTCCTTCACCGGTGAAATCGCCTTTTTCACGACGTCTCGCATCAGCTCGGATGGACCGTCTTGGCCCGTGAAGAGCTTGAACTGCAGACCCGCTTGTCGGACGAACATCTCCATTCCCGTGACGACCGTGCAGTTTTGGCTCTTCGCTTCCTTGATCAGCAGGGTATTCTCGGGATTGTAGACCGCGTCGAAGACAATCATCGACGGACGCAAGTAATGGCGATCGTAGGGCGAGGCATCGACATTCGGATGCATTCCGACGGGCGTGCAATTGATTAAAATGTCGGGCGACACGCCATGCCGCGCGGACCAACTTACGGCGCGGCACTTGAAGCGCTCGGCCATTTCTTCCGCTCGACGGTCTTCGCCATCGGCGATAACAACCTTTACGTTTCGGCGAATCAGGCCATACGCAAGTGCCATGCCTGCACCGCCGGCACCGAGAATCAGCGCGGTCTTGCCCGCTAGCGAAACCTCTTCTCCTTCGGCCGCCTGTCGCGCCGCTTCTTCGAGACTATCCATGGCTGCCCGATAATCGGTATTATGGCCAACAAGCTGATCGCCCTTGAAGACGATCGTATTGGTCGCACCGATCCCCCGCACCGCGCCATCGGCCTGGCTGAGTGCGGCAATGGCTGCCTCTTTATGAGGAATCGTCACGCTCAGACCACGAATGTCGAGCTCCGAAGCGTCTTCGAGGAACTGCGTCAGATCTTCGCGCGGCACACGGAAGGGCAGATAGACCTTATCCATACCCATATGAATGAACGCGGCGTTGTGAATCTGCGGACTGAGGCTATGCCCGATCGGATCAGCGATCACGCCATACACTTCCGAATTCGGACCGATACGATCGTACTGATAGATCTCGGTCATCTGTTCGAAGCTTAGCTGACCGGGCGCGAGCGCTCGTTCCTGACTGAAGGTGGCGAATGTAAACGGAGCGCCATATTTGCCGGCCAAAATCCGGGTCGGCACGCCGATATCGCCCATGCATAGACCGACGGTCGGGATGTCACTGCTACGAACCAACTGAAGCATTCGCAGATTGTCACTCGGCCGATTCGCCATCGTCGCGATCTTGATAATATCGGGATCGAGCTCGCGAATTCGTCGATGGATCGAAACGAGATCATCGGGCGTTTCGCGGAAATCGTGCAGACTGATGATTCGCTTCGTCGCACCGAATCGCGGAATATCGCTCGCAATGTCTTCTTCAAGATCGACATATTCGACGCCTTCGGCAATCGCCATTCGCAGAAGCGTGATACGATCTTGCTCGCTTCCCTTCCACTTTCCGCCGTCGGTCGCGCGACGACAAGAAATGACGACGGGCCCGGCACGATCGGGAAGAAGTCGCTTCAGATTGATGGGGCCATTAATATAATCGAGCCGCAATTCGACCAGTTTCGCGCCTTGGTCGACAAGGTGTCGATGCTCGGCAATGAGGTGCCGATGTCGCCCACGTCCAATGCTGACACAAATCATGACAGTCGCTTCCGATTGAGTTTGAGGTGATATGGGGGTAGCAGTCAGTAGTCGGCTGCCAGTAGTTGGTGAAGGATGAGAGACGTCAATTGATAAAATATCGAGTCAAATGCCGAGCGCATCGCAACCTTCCTGCCGCCAGCCGACTGTTAATATAGTAGCACGAAACGACTTTTTCTGCCACCCTTCCGGTAGAGTCTTCTCGGCGAATATGAAACCGGGTATGATGACAGCGGTAGACAAATACGCCTCGCCCTGCCGGGCAATTTCGCCGAATCTTGCTTACGGAGAATGAAATGATGGACGAAAACGCGCTTCGAGAACGTATCGCTGAACAAATGCGAGGATTTATGCCCGCCTGTGTTATCGGAGCGGCGGCCGAGCTCGACCTGTGGGCGGCGATTTCCGCCGAGGGCGATTCGCTCGATACGCTCGCCCAGAAGATGCGATGCGACCAGCGAGGTTTGGCGATATTGCTCGACGCGCTGGCAGCGATTGGTTTACTCCATAAAGATAAGGATGAAAAATATAGCGTCCCCCCGGCCGTGCGAACGCTGATGACCGACGAAACGGACGAATCGGACGCTACCATGCTGCCGATGGTTCGGCATTGGATGTCCGTTCTTAGGGCCTGGTCGCAGCTAGCCTGGGCCGTTCGTGGAGGCTTGCCGGCCCCACGAACACCCTCCATTCGCGGGGCAATCGCCGATCGCGACGCGTTTATCGCGGGCATGCATTCGCTTGGCCGATCGTTGGCCCCGCCGCTGGTCGAGCGGCTCGGAACATTGAAATTCAAGCACTTGCTCGATGTGGGTGGCGCTTCGGGTACTTGGACGTTCGCATTCCTACAGGCGGTCGACGGCGCGCGAGCTACGATTTTCGACCTGCCCGACGCGATCGCTCAAGCTCGCGAGCGGGTTGAAAAAGAGGGGATGGCCGACCGTGTCGATCTAGCTCCAGGTGACTTCTACCAAGATCCACTTCCCGGGGGCGTCGATTTCGCATGGGTTAGCGCGATCATCCACCAACATGGCCGAGAGGAAAACCGTGCCCTGTTCGCCAAAGTCTTCGACGCACTCGAACCGGGAGGGCGAATTGCAATTCGCGACATAGTAATGGACGAAAACCGAACCGCCCCTGTCGAGGGAGCAATGTTTGCCATCAATATGCTATCTTGCACCGAAACCGGTGGAACTTTCACGTTTATCGAACTGTCCGAGGACTTAAACGCTGCAGGATTCGAAAATTCAGAATTTCTAATCAAAGATGAGGGAATGTGCAGCATTGTTGTAGCAGTTAAACCTGTTTAATCGCTAACAAGCCTTTTCGATGGCTACAAGCCAAGTAAAAGTCTTACTCAATAGACTTACATCAACCTTGTATGCAAGACAATAACACAATTCACATCATATTTCGGTACTTGGTCACCTACATGGAAATCCGTACTATGTATAGACTTGCAAGCAGTAGTACTTCCACTTAGTAGAGGTGGCATGCACCGAATACCCCATACGTAGTGTAGTTGCGAAAAAGCTAATATAACTAGCTCTACAGGGCACTTAAACCATTGACATTTTACAGGGCTTCCTATATCCTTTTTGTGTCAGACAAAAGGAATTTTATTATGAAGCTCACAAACAGTGCGATTTACGCGCTCCGTGCCGTTTTTCTTATCTCCGAAAATGAATTCGATAAACCAGTATCTTGCCGTCAGCTAGCTAGCGATGGCGAAATGCCCGAACGATTTTTGCTGCAGATATTACGTAACCTAGTGGCAAATGGTATCTTACGTTCCGTTCGCGGCGTTATTGGCGGCTACCTTCTGAAGTCGCAGCCCGATCAGTTGACCGTTCTCGACATTATCGAAGCGGCCAGCGGACCTATCGAATCCCAAAATTTAGCGGAAAAGATCCCGAATTGCAGCTTCACGAAGAAGCTGCAACATCTGCTCGAAGAGATCTCGGCCCAGCAACGGGGCGAACTGGGCGCCGTAACAATCGCCGATCTAATGGGTGCTGATTCGGGCGAATAGCCCCCTTCTCCGACATTCTTCTCTAATCCGTATGCATTATCCACAGGGGCGTTGAATCTTTCATCGGCGCTCTTGGCACCTTGCGTCTATCAGAGCAAATTCTGCTATTGCTCTGAAAAGTCGGCCTCGCTATAATCGCGCTTGGTTGGATTATTGTTGCTCCAAACCGTGCGGTCGCTGTTCGCTGTTCGCTGTTCGCTGTTCGCTGTTCGCTGTTCGCTGTTCGCTGTTCGCTGTTCGCTGTTCGCTGGTCGAATGATTCCTTGATCGCCTGGAGCGTGAAACTTCCCGCAATCGGCATATCGCGAAACGGTTTGGATTTTTATTCGCCTTTTTGCAATAAATGTACGGAAGCTTTTACGACTCATCGGTAACGAGGTTGTGCACGATAGCGAAAATGCACCCGGTTCCGGCTATACAGCTAAGTCGGATCGAACCGGAGGCGCAGCAGAGAGCCGTTGAAGCGACAGGCGAGATTGATCGGCCGACCAGCCGTAACAAAAGGTGAACTTTCACACTCGTTGGCCGCAAGACTGGAATCGCCCTGCCTGGGCGCACAAGATGGAGCAATCGTCGGAGTTTTCGGCAGTTTACCCAGATTTACGTTTTGCGATTGAAACCCCTTTTAAATAAGATAGAGAGATACGATACTAGCGGTGGCGTTACAGCCGTTACAAAGGTTCGAGCAACCGAGTTTCGTTACAAGCGCGCCCGACGATGAATCGCTTTATGGCGCGGCGCGCTACCGCCGATGGGACGATTGCAGGCCGGGAAATCGGCGATGAACACGCAACGCCCCACGAGAAGTTACAGACAGACGCAGTCGTCTGCCGGCCGCATGTCACCTACGTCGTTGAAACTTATGGAAGAGTAGAGGGCTCGAACTTATCGAGCCTCATGGAGCACAAGTACGATGCAAATCAATGGCCCCTCAAACATCAATGGCCCGCACCAGATCGGTCGAACTAGTCAGGTTCGCCAGACTCGCCCGACCGAACAGACGCAATCGGCCGGCCCGATTCAAGACGAGGTCGAAATCTCCTCGCCCGCTGCAAGTTACATTCAGCAGGCAAGAGAGCTGCCCGACGTTCGTACGGAACGGGTCGAAGCGATAAGGCAACAGATCCTCGACGGAACGTATATGACGCAAGAGAAACTCGAAGGCGCGATCGACGGACTGCTCGACGAACTGGCATAATCGCCCCGAAAATCACAGAAACAGTAACCAACCCAGGTCGACACGGTCGTTTTCCTCCTTCAGATCGTGCCGATCGACTCCTCCGTTTGCCCGGCCCTGCCGTGCCGATGTCATGTCGCGACATCGACACAGAAGGGCCGGGTTTTCTTTTTTAAAAAAGTGGGCCGTAGGCAGTGGGTAGTGGGCAGTTGTGGTGAAGAAGGTTCTATTTGAAAGAGGGGAACCGCCAATCTTCAACTGTCCAAGTTCCCCCAACAAAAGCGAGATCCGGTGCAAACCGGTCTGGTGGTTTGGGCGTTTTCCGGATAAAATAGGGATATTTCCGGTGGAGTTCTGCGCGGCTACGTGCGCGAAGCTTCGCCGTTTCTCATTGCCTGTTTACTGAATACCAAAGAATCATCATGCTGACATATCGTACGGCCGGCGAATCTCACGGCAAAGGAATATTGGCTCTTGTGGACGGGTACCCGGCCGGAGCCGTTATCGACATCGAGCGGATCGACCACGAACTGCGACGTCGCCAGGGCGGATACGGCCGAGGCGGACGACAGGCGATCGAGACGGACCGGGCCGAAGTCTTAACCGGTATTTGGCAAGGTCGATCGATCGGCAGTCCGATTGCGCTCTGGGTCGTTAATCGAGATTATCGTCTCGAAACGCTCGAAGATTTATCGAGACCTCGCCCCGGTCATGGCGACCTTAGCGGTTCGATCAAATACTTGGGCTCAATCCGTGGAATCCTCGAGCGCGCCAGCGCCCGAGAGACGGCCGGTCGAGTCGCGGCCGGCGCGCTCGCGTCGGGTCTGCTCGCGCAGCTCGACATTCGCGTGGTCGGATATGTCGTTTCGATTGGCGAAATCGAAGTCTCGCCCATTGACGCCCCGTACGAAGAACTCGTCGAGCGCCGCGACCGCAGCGAACTTTACACACTCCGTCCCGAGGACGACCAAGCGCTGAAGGATCGTATCGATCGATGCCGCGAAGAGGGCGACACGCTCGGCGGCGTGGTCGAGGTTCGTGTCGAGGGCGTGCCCTTCGGTCTCGGAACGCACGCACAGTGGGATCAGAAGTTGGACGGGCGACTCGCTCGCGCGGCGATGGCAGTGCAAGCAATCAAGGGTGTCGAGATCGGTGCCGGTTTCGAAGCCGCCAAACTGCCAGGCTCCGAAGTTCACGACGCGATCCAGTTCGATGCGGCCAAGCGTGAAGAGTCGACCCTCGGCTACGTACGGCCGACCAATCGCGCGGGCGGACTCGAGGCAGGAATGACCAACGGTCAACCGATCATCGTTCGTGCAGCGATGAAACCGATCGCCACGCTTCGCAAAGCGCTCGAATCGATCGACCGCGAAACGAAAGAACCCCAAGAGGCATCCTACGAACGTAGCGACGTCTGCGCCGTATCGGCAACGAGCGTCGTCATGGAAAACATCGTCGCGTTCGAGATCGCAACCGCGCTTATCGAAAAATTCGGCGACGACAGCTGGGAAGAGATCGCAGCACGAATCAAGCTTTTCAATCAAATGGCGATCGACGCGAATAAGTAAGCACTAGCAAAAACTCTTGCAAGGAAGCGAGGTTTTTCATGAAAAACTCGAGCAAGGATCGCCCTATCGATCCGACAATCGAGGAATCGAGAGTACTGTCTTTTTTCAAGCGATGGCAAGAGCTGAACCGATCGTTTTTGCGGTCCGCGACCGAGCGGGTATTGAAGAATCGCGAATTTCACTACGCAATGATCAGCGTCTTCGCACTCACGATCCTGATCCAATTCTTTTCTCGGTGCGACACGACGTCGGCATTGTACTATGTTCATAACTTGAAGCCTCTGGTCGGGGGCATGATCGTTACATTGAGTTTCGTTTGGCTCGTTCATTTGTTTCTGAACTCTTTTCGCCTGAGCCTAACCATTGTCGCCACGGGTTTGATCCTATTGGCTCTGATTAGCGCGATCAAATATCACGTTCTGCAAATCCCGCTTACACCGGGTGACTTCCTACTTTCGGGACAGGGCACTACGGTATTCAGTTCCGATATGTGGCCGATGAGCGTCGTTTCAACGCTGTTATCGGCGATTGCGGTAATCGGACTGTTCACGCTGATCTGGCTGAAGGCACCTCGATGGAAAATGCACATCGGGCGGCGAGTTTCCTATTTCTTGGCCGGCACGGCCGTGCTCTATTATTGCATCACACCGAAATCGTTCCCCGATTTGATCGAAGAGGTCGCAAAGGTCGCACTTCGTCCCATCAAACCTCCTCATCATGCGCCGAACTCGGAACAAAACGGATTCCTTGTCGGCTTCCTAAATCATGGCTCGATGCTCGTGTCGTCGATGATGAATAGGCCCGACGATTATCAGTCCAATCAAATTGATCGACTGATAATCGATACGGAACGGAACCGATCGACAACGCCACCACCGAACCGAACCGAATTCGAGGCACCCAACTTAATCATCGTCGTCAACGAATCGTTCTACGACATTACGAAAACACCCGGTCTTGAGTTATCCGCCGATCCGCTTGAAACCTTTCATCGTCATTCGAAGGAAAACGTCCTGCTGAACGTCGTCTCGCCATCGTATGGTGGCAGAACATGCAACGCGGAGTTCGAACTTCTAACCGGAGGCGACATCGGAATGTTGAGCAATCCGAGCGCCCATCCGTTTATTAAACCGCTGAATCGTTGGCCGTCGTTGGTATCGAATCTGAAAGATCGCGGATATCGCACGTTGGCGATGCATCCGAACTCGCCCGATTTCTGGAATCGAAGCGTCGCATTCCCGGCACTGGGATTCGAGGAGTTCGTTTCGGAAAACGAATTGACCTCGTACGGCCCGGAGCGATACAAGGGTGGCGGACTGAGCGACGTGGCCATGATCGAAGAGACGATCAAGCGGATCAAATCCTTCGAGCAGCCCTACTTCTGCTACACGTTGACCATTGAAAATCACTTGTCCTACATCAAGCCGAAATACCAAACGTTCTCCGAGGAGGAGCGACCGGTCAAGGTTATCAAACCGGAGATTACCGACACCGATCAGCGCAACGAATTGCAGCATTACATCGACGGCCTGGTGATGGCGGATCGCTCGCTTGGTAAGCTCTTGAAATATCTTGAGCAGGAAGAGACGCGTCCGACGCTTCTCGTCTTCCTGGGCGATCATCGCCCCTCGCTGCGAAGAAACGTACCGTGGATGTATAAAAAATCGAAAGATAAAAAAGTTCAGATGCATACCGTTCCCGTTCTGATATGGGCAAACTATCCGATCAGCCAGGACGAGACGATGAAGCAAACATGCGATATGTCGGCAATGCCCGGATACATTCTTCGCCAATTGGGGTACGAGCTTCCGCCGCAGCTATTGGTTGCCCGGCGTTTCCATCGACAGTATCCGATCTATTCGCCGAACTTCATCCGCGATCGGGCGGGCAAATCGATCTCAGCCGACGAGATTGCGAAAGCAAAAGTCTTTCAGGACTATCGAATGATGCAGTATGATATCTTCTTTGGAAAGCAATTCGCGCTGAAGCGAAATGAAATTATTATGTGCGGTCGACCGACCGGTTCGAGTGTGATAAAATAGCAGACATCGATTCACCGAACAAGGAGATCTCGGAGTCATGGTAGCTATGCACGATACGACAAGACGTCGCGTCGCTCTGACGCTGTTCGTGCTGCTGGCGGTTTTACCGCTGGTCGGCTCGATCGCCTGGTGCATCTCGCGCCATTCAACATCGCATGTCGAAGCGATGACGCGCGCAATTGCAGATCGACTCGACCATGCCGTAAAGGTCGAATCGGCCGAACACGTGCGGCCAGGAGTCGTACGCTTTGAGCGGCTTGAACTTCTCGATCCGGAGACCGAATCGCTAGCTCTTGCCGCCCGCGAAATAACGCTCTCGATGAAAGAAACAGCGCCGATCAACGGCGAAACGGCGGACCGGGAACCGACCACCGTCTCGGGCGATCCGACGAAAGACGACACGGCCGCGGTCGAGCAGATCCTTTCGATCGAGGCCCGCCAAGTTCGCATCGACGCGGGCGAGACCGACGGTCTGACGGAATTGATCGCCCGACTGCTGATGGGACGTCGTCCCACCGATCCAAGACATATCCACCTTACGACCGACACGCTGCTACTCGACGCCGGTCTGCGTTCGCAGTCGATCTGTCACGCCACCGCGGAACTGAAACCGCTACGGGGCGGCGTCCAGGCCGAGATGACGTTCCATTTGCCCAGCGATACCGAGTGCAGTCGACCGATACGCGTTCGGCTGGTCCGCGATCGGACGGCACGACCGCCGGAGTTCGGGTTCGAGATCGATACGGCCGGAGCGAAGATCCCGTGCCAAACGCTTGGCCTGTTCCTGCCCGTGCTGGGCGATCTTGGCACGCGTGCTGATTTTATCGGCTGGATCGGAGCTAGGCACTCAGCGGACGGCTGGGAAATCCGCAGCCGTGGACGGATCGAGCATCTTGATCTGGACCGAATCGTGGGCGACCATTTCCCGCATAAGCTTAGCGGCGACGCGTCGATACTGCTGACCGACTTGGTGATCAAAAACGATCGCCTCGACTACATCCAGGGACAACTGGTTGCTGGCCCTGGCCTGATCAGCCGGTCGCTGCTGGTGTCTGCCAGTCGCGAAATGAATCTTCCCTCGCCGGACCGAATCGTTCTGCTCGACCAGACCGTCCCTTACCAAAAACTTTCGGCCTACTGGACGATCGACGGCGAACAGTTGACGATCCTGCCGGGCATCTCAGTCGAACCGCCAGCAGTACTGGCCGAAACGGTCGGCCAATCGATGGCGGTCATTACCGACGCAGAGGGAACCCTGCTGACAGGCCCGCCCGCACCTCAACCGATCGTCTCGCTAATCCGGGCCCTCGTCCCGGAAAACCGCCATCAAGTACCTGCGACCGAAGCGACCGACTGGCTAATCCGCCACCTACCGCTCCCGCCGGTCATCGCCCCCGCTCCCGCCGCCCCCGAAGCCCGAATCCGTCTCGGCCGCGCAGCAGATGAGCCGAGTATGTAGGGCGATTGGAGATTGAGGATCGGGTTGTCGGTCGTCCGTTTCCCCGCGAAATTAGTGATAAATCCTCAGTCCCGCAAAACTGGGTTTACAGAGCAGCTCATATAGGGCAAAATAACAAATGCAGCTCGGCAGGACTTGCCTATCTGCCGCATCTTTGCGCTCGGTGACAATGATTTGTGAACTTACGGAAGGGGACAGGTATCATGTGGGCGATTCGTGCAATTATTTTGGCGGCGATTCTTTTGGGAAGTAACATCGCGACTGGGCAGCATCTTCGGTTACCGGACGAGCCACCGACCGTTATCCAGACAATGCCGCCCTGTGTGATATCGTCCGGTTCGGAGCTGACACCCGTCTATGCCACTCCGCCGAAACCTCCTGCGCCGGCCGACATCACGATCCAAGTCTTCGCATCCGACGCGCATGCCGACCAGATCAAAAAGATGAAGTCGGTTTACAAGCTGCTCGAGAAGGAAGGCTACACCGTTGGTTATCATGATATGGACGAGCAGCTAATGTTGCTCGACCTTGCGTACCCCAGTCATCGAAACGTCGATTTTTCGGTCCCGCGACATTTGATCATCGAAAAAGACGACAAAGGGAAAGCACGGAGAGTACGGATTCTTTATGGAACTTTCCGCAGCGAAAAGTTCAAAGAGATCTTGGGGCATCCTATAAACGTAAAACCTCCGTCCCCGCCGGTCGTCCCCACGCGAACCTGCGAAACGGGCTGGACGGTCGAGACGGCCCTCGATGCATTTGCTCGCTCGCCCGAATCGCCCTATCTTCAACTGGTCGCGCTTCGCATGACGGCCGACGATCCGCGTCAGCTTCGTAATGTTAAAAATCGAATCGAAGAAGTCACCAAGGTCGGCATTCACTCTCGTCCACATCCGATCACCGGGATCGAGCGGGGATACCTTTCACCGCTCGATGACATGCCGAGTATTTTCAATCTGGTTGACAAAAAACGGACGATCGTTCAAAGTCCAAGGCTCGATCTGATGATCGACGACGCGACGCTCATGCCGTCAAAAACGCCGCTCCTTCAACCGGTGTTGATGCCCGACCCGCGGACCGGTCAATCGCGCACAATCTATGTGCCCGCAGGCCAAACGATCGCTCCACCCCCAGGAGCAACGTATACGGTGGTGCCCAATTCCGCACCGCCATGCGTGTCATCGCCAACCACCGAATGGATTTCGCCCCAACCTGTGGAGCCTGGTCCGCCACGAACATTCGCCGTCCCCATCCCGTCGTCTACCCCAGCGGCACCGAAAGAGGCTGTCGGCATCCCGACCGATCCGCTGGTCGAAGGTGTCATTGTTTTACCCGACAAACCGGACGCCACTCCACCGTCGCTGAATCCCTCGGAACCGGACGATTCGCCCGCTCCTACGATTCCATCGCCCAACGGCATCCCGACCGAGCCGCTCGTGCCCAGCGAGGAGACGATCATACATCCTTCTGCGGGCGAAATCATCATTCCCGCCCAGGCCACGCCCTATCCGGCCGGTACGATTGCAGCACCACCGGTCAGTTCGCCGGTTCCATGCCCTGCCCAGGGTTACGCAACAATTCAGTCCTGTCCGCCAGCAAATGCCTACTCGCAAGATACATCAACGTTCGTGTACGAAGCACCGGTCGGTCAGCCTGTTCCTTTCACGAACATGTCCGGATTCCACAACGAACCTTATCGTGACCTGTCCGATCGCCCCGTGCCCGGAAAGCCGGTCCCGGTAGACGAACTCGAGGTTCCGCGAAACGACGGGTCGGCATGGGCCGCACTTCTTGCGGAGCCTCTACCCTCGAAACGGCCGACGATTTCGCCTCTTGCAATGCACGTTCCCGCGGATCAATACTTCGCGATCTTTCGGTCCGCCAGGGCGATGCAGCAGACCCTTAACCAGGCCGATCAATTTGCCTCCAAGCTGCTGGAACTGCGCGACGTCCGAGAGCAACTGCTCGATGCGGCGAAGCGTTTTGGCACGATCGACGACGAGGGGCGATCGATATTCGATGTGATCGCAGACAACGAAAACTTCGGCGAAATCGTCCTCACGGGCACCGACCTCCATCTACTCGAAGGTAGCGACTTGACGCTGCTATTTAAGGTCGAATCGAAATCGGCGGCGGAAAAGATCTTTGCCGACCTCACCGGTCAGGCACGACACGGTCGCTGGCTCGGCTCGAACGTTTACGCGCTGAGCAACAGCCTGATCGCGCTCGACCGACTGATCACCGATGCGACGAAAGACGAAACCAAATCGATCGGCACGTCGGGCGAATATCATCAAATCCGTGCACGACTGGTTTCGACCGAGGGCGAAGAAGCGGCTCTCTTCTATCTGAGTCAAGCCGCCGTCGACCGGATGGTATCGGCACCGGTTATGCTCACGCAACGTCGCCGACTACTCTGTGCGAATCTGATGCACACGATCCGTCACGCGGCGATCCTTTATAAGACTCAATTTGGCGAGTACGCACCGTCGATCGACCGCCTCGTCGAATCCGGTTGCCTGCCGCCGATCGCCAACGACACGCGTTGGAAATGCCCCTGCGAGGGAGAGATTCAACTGATGGAAGACGGTGTGACGGTCGTCTGTTCGCATCATGGCGAACTCGGTCGGCTGCGACCTTGCATCGAGATCCCGATCGAGCTCGCCACACCCGACGAGGTCGTGCGATATCGCGAGTTTACGGATTTCAACCCAGGTCCTGACTGGTACGGTAGCACGTTCGCAGCGAGGCTCATAACCGACGATTCTCAGATCCGCATCGAAACACTTCTAACGCCACTCTCGCAACCGGCTGGTCTGTATTCGCTTCCCGGTCTCGCACCGCTGAAGTCGCGACCTTGGCACGACGGCGACAGCCCTCGCACGCCCGAGACGATCGCGATGCTTTCGCTGCAGGCCGAAACATCGGATCTGCTAAGTATGTTTTTCGGCCAAGGTACATCGAGCTTCCCCCTGCTTCCGTTCGCTTCGAGCATCCCCTCGGATATGCCGTCGCTTGCGGAGATGAACGCACTTAGCAGCTTTATGACCAAGGGGATCGAAACGCGGATCGATATGGGGATCGAAGACCTACGTACGAGCTTCGGATTTTCGCCGCCGCTGGAGATTTCCGAAGAGATGAACCCGCTGCTGCCACTTGCAGGCATCTACGCCGCGCCGATTCTCTATCCGACTCACGCGTCGATTCCGGTTCGCGATCCAGAGGTTGTCGACAGATTTCTTGACTGGACCGACCGTCGGCTTGTCCAGCGGATGCGAATGATCGACAAAGAGGATTCGCGCTCGTTGCCCATTATACTTAATAACCTGCCGGACCTGATCGACTCGTTCTACAAGACGAAGCTAAACGACGGCCGTACGACCGTTCGCTGCATCATGTTTTCGTACAGCGGATTTCGGTTCCGGATTTTCTATGCCCGAATCGAAGATCGGCTGGTAATGTCCACACGCATCGACGTGATCGAGCGGATGGCGACCGCGATCGAAAAGTTCAACATCGCCCGTGCCGAAACGGCCGACGAAGAGACGGTGTCGGCCGGATATCATGGACACGCACGGGTGCAGCTCGACTTCCGCAATGCGTGGAAGATCTTAAGCGGCGTGGAACTGAACCGTGCGGAAGATCGTCGAAAGGCATGCCTCGAAACGCTAGGGCGGATCGAAGCAGCGCGACGGTTTATGGGTACCGATAGCGACCGACTACCGCCAGCGATGCTCGATCGGGCGGAACAGCTTTTCGGCATTCCGTTGTGCTGTCCCTGCGAAGGTAAATATACGCTCGACACGGCCGGTGAGGCTTGCTGTAGCATTCACGGCTCGCTCGACGCGCCACGTCAACCGACATCGCTGGAAAACTTGGACCCGTTTAGCAAGTACCCGTCCGACGTGATCCGCTACCCCCGTCGCATCGACGCGATTCTTTCCTTCGAAAAGTCGGCAACCAAGGGGGTTGTGATTATCGAGCGACCGGGCGATAATAGGAAACCTTCGATGAAGAGGCATTAGAGGAACTGGGTAGTAAGTGGTTGGTAGTGATTAGTAAGGATACGGAAAATCCGTTTCTTATTGCTCGATTCCCTGCGCACGATCTTTCCCTCTTCCTCTTCACTACCCACTGCCCACTACCCACTGCCCACTGCCCACTACCCACTGCCCACTATCCCAATGCGACTACTTATCCTCTGCGAATTTCCGACACTTTTAGGCGGCGAGCGGTCGATGCTTTCGACGTTGCGTGCGGTTGCGGCGGCTGGGTATCGGATCGCAATTGCGGCGCCGCCCGAGGGGGATATGGCGGCGAGGCTTTCGGAAGAAGGCATTCAGACGCTGCCCCTTCGGTTTGTCGCGGAGGATGGCACGAGGCTGTCGCAAGCCGAGCGGCGGGAAGTATTGGCGGACCTGATTCGCCACGATCGGCCCGACCTGGTGCATGCCAATTCGCTTGCAATGTCGCGGCTCCTTGGACCGGTCGCCGCAGAATCGGGCACTCCATCGGTCGGGCATTTGCGGGATATTATCAACCTGAGCGCGAAGGCGATCGACGACCTGAATCAGAATCGGCGGCTGCTGGCGGTCAGCAGGGCAACGCGCGATCATCACGTCGCCCGAGGACTCGATCCCGAGCGGACGCAAGTGCTATACAACGGTGTTGACCTGGCCCGGTTTGAGCCTCGCGAGCCGACCGGATATCTGCACCGAGAGCTTGGCATCTCGACGGATCGGCCACTGATCGTCAACATCGGGCAGATCTGTCTCCGCAAGGCGCAGAACCTAATCGTCGAAGTCGCGGGCAACCTGATCGGCCGCGAGGCGGACGCGAACTATCCGCCACCGCATTTCCTGCTGATCGGCGGGCGACAGGGCGATAAAGACGAGACGCGGCAGCTCGAAGCATCGCTGCATGAAGCGGCGTTGACCGGTCCGACGGCAGGCCGAATCCACATGCTCGGGACACGGGTCGACGTCGATCGGATCTTGAGCGAGACAGCGATTCTTCTCCACACGGCCCGCCAGGAACCGCTCGGACGCGTCCTGCTGGAATCGTCGGCCGCGGGCATCGCGATCGTCGCAACCAACGTGGGCGGC
>Ga0180430_10002378_pt1 | contig 17084 bp, 22 predicted proteins | sample SS_ome_9_FD_132999 | JGI IMG/M metagenome (GOLD analysis project Ga0180430, IMG submission 132999) | Hypersaline lake sediment archaeal communities from the Salton Sea, California, USA - SS_1_S_2 metaG | ecosystem: Environmental > Aquatic > Non-marine Saline and Alkaline > Hypersaline >... | reverse complement strand
TAATTCCTTGGTTTGGGTTGAAGGCCAGGGGATTGTTTTAAATGAGCCAACGGTGGTAGCTGTTACCATCGATGACAATCGGGTAATTGCGGTTGGTAACGAGGCAAAACAAATGTTGGGCCGAACTCCTGGTAATATTAGGGCTTCAAGACCGATGAGAGATGGAGTTATTGCTGATTATTTGGTTACCGAGGCTATTTTACGTTATTTTATTCAAAAGGTAAGTGGTAAAAACTTCTTTTTTAAGCCTGAAGTAATGATTTGTGTCCCGGCTGGTTGTACTCAAGTCGAAAGAAGAGCGGTTTTGGATGCAACTTTGTCGGCTGGAGCTAAAAATGCCTATCTCATTGATGAACCATTGGCAGCTGCTATTGGTGCTGAGATCCCGATTGGTGCTCCTTCAGGTAATATGATCTTGGATATCGGTGGTGGTGCGGCTGAAGCAGCCATTATTTCTCTAGGAGCCGTTGTTTCCCATAAGAGTGTGCGGGTGGCTGGTAATAAAATTGACGAATCAATAGCTTCTTATACCAGAAAAAGACATAACTTAATTATTGGAGACCAAACGGCTGAAGGAGTTAAGCTTAAGATTGGTTCAGCTACGCCAGTGGCTAAAGAAGAAAGAATGGAAGTTAAGGGTAGGGATTCGGTTACCGGTCTACCTAAAATTATTGAATTAACTTCAACGGAGATCACCGAAGCAATTAGGCCTACTCTAAACCAAATTGTTGGAGCCGTTAAGAATGTTTTGGAAGAAACACCGCCGGAATTAGCTTCAGATATTATTGACAAAGGGATTACCATGAGTGGTGGAACGAGCTTATTACGAGATTTTGATAAATTTATGACGGCTGAAATTGGTGTACCGGTTCATTTGGCTGAAGATCCATTATTTTGTGTTGTCAAAGGAATTGGAGTGGCGTTGGATAATATTGATTTATATAAAAGAGCAATTACTCAGAAATAGAAAATATACATATCTTATATTTTTAAATATTAAGTTCTTAAAAAATTGAATAAATCTAATATTTTTGACAATCTATAAATCTTATAATTTTTATAGTAATGATAAATGATAATAGAGAAGTAAAATTATTATTTATCCCTTAAAATAGACCCAAAGTATAGGGTAAATAAAATGTACAATAATATTATTTTGGACAAAAAGCTCTTTTTTAAAAAAATCTCATAGTTTAAAAGATAAAAAATAAAGGGGGAGTGTATGAATTTTAATTTGACTATGTCTATATTTTATTTTATAGGAACTAATTTACCTTAATTTTTGAATAATTTTTCTCTAATTTTTTGAAAATTTTCAAAAGTTTTTAAAATTTTTTAAAAAAATTGAATTCACTTTAAAAAAATGTTTGGGAAATGGTTAAAAGTTAGGCTTAAAGGTGATAAAATTGGTCAAACAAGATGTTAAAAAAGGGCTAAACATCGCCCAAATCGAAAAAATAAAACTAAATAGCGATTCTTATGAAAGAGTGCTAGAGTCAATTCAATCTAGGCTTTCTGAAGGGGAAAAAATCTTTGTTGTCACGCCTAATCCAGAATTTATTGTTTTCGCTCGGGAAAATCCTTGGTTCGTTTCTATTTTAAATAAAGCTGATATAGCAATTCCTGACGGAATTGGGCTTGTTTGGGCTTCAAAAATCCTTGGAACGAAACCGATTATTAGACAAAGAATTTCTGGAACCGATTTAATGAATGACTTGTGCGGTTTGGCGGCTCAAAATAAATGGCGGGTTTTCTTCCTTGGAGGACAAATACCCGGCGTAGCTCAAAAAACTTTAAAGATTTTGAGTCAAAAATACCCAGGTTTAAAAGGTAAAACGGATTCTGGGCCTGTCAATTTAAAACTTGATGAGATTAATAAAAATAATCCCGAGATACAAAAGTTAGTTGCTAAAATTAACAAAACCAAGGCTGATCTTTTGTTTGTTGCTTTTGGGATGGGCAAGCAGGAGAAATTTATTTTTGAAAATTGGGAAAATTTAAATATTAAATTGGCAATAGGAATTGGAGGAGCCTTTAATTACCTAAGCGGGGAATCTAAAAGACCACCTAAGTGGTTGCAAAACTTAGGTTTTGAATGGCTATATCGTCTTTTAAGTCAGCCATGGCGTTTTAAAAGACAACTAAACGTTTTTAAATTTGGATTTTGGGTTTTAAAAAAGAAGTTGTTTTCTTAATCTTTGTTAATGACTTTTTTCTTGCATACCTAAAAGCCATAAAACTGATTCTTTACGATAGCGACGATCGCCCCGAGAGTTAATCCTGATAGCTGGTAATTTACCTCTTTTACCCCAGCGTTTAATAGTTAAAGGGGAGACTCTTAAAACTTCAGCTACCTCTCTGACCGTTAATAGATCTGGGAGTTCTTCAATTTTGAGTGTTTTTTTAAGATCGCTCATGAATATACCTTTCACTATCTATTTGTAATTTAAGGTATCATAGTGTAAATAAGGTTGTCAAGTCTTAAAATAGCAAAACCGCCTTTTTACAAAGATTTTTTGACTTTGACAAGGCGGCTTTGTTTATTTTAATTCGACCGTAGCTCCGGCTTCTTCTAATTTTTTCTTAGCTTCTTCAGCATCAGCTTTGTTAACACCAGTGATAACTTCCTTAGGGGTGCTTTCAACTAAGTCTTTAGCTTCTTTAAGCCCTAAAGTTTGATTAATTTCTCTAACGACTTTAATGACGCTAATCTTATTGGCACCAGGAGCAGTTAAAACTACATTAAAGGTGGTTTGTCCTTCCGGAGCGCCTTCACCATCAGTATTTTCAGCTGGAGTACTACCAGCAGCTGGAGCGGCAGCCATAGGGGCTACAGCGGCGACACCAAATTTATCTTCCAAAGCTTTAACGAGATCTGATAATTCGATTACTGAGAGTTTTTCAATCTCTTCGATTAATTTTTTAACATTTCCTGAAGCAGTTGCCTGCTTTTCGGTTTTCTTTTCTTCATCAGCCATTTTATTTCTGTTCACCTCCCTCCAATTGATTTTTTCTTGATTGTAAAAGATAAGCTAATTTAAAGAGATTGCCGTTTAGATTGTTGGTTAATCTGTAAAAAGGGGATTTGAGATAACCAACCAAATTTATTCTTAGTTGTTCTAAACCTGGTAAATTTGCTAATTGAATGATTTTTTCGGCCATCATTTTATCTTTACCCCAAAAACCAAGCTTAATTTTGGGCAAATCGTTCTTTTTGATGAAATCAGTTAAAATTTTTAAAATGGTAGGATCATCTTGATAAACCCATAAGGCTACGGTGGCTCCTTGTAAATCATCTTGATTTAATTCCCATTGGTCTTTACTGGCTAGGTAAAAAAGATTGTTTTTGACTACTTCAAGCTCACCGCCAGCTTTTTTAATCTCCCTTCGAAGATTATTGATTTGATCAACCTTCAAGCCACTGTAGTCAGCCAAAACAACGCCTTTGGCTTCTTTGACTTTGGCGTTAAGGTTATCGATGGCAAAAACTTTTTGAGCTTTTTTCATTTTTTTAATAACTTTTAAATAAAATGTCCAAAAATTAGGTTCTAAGACTAAAAAACCTCGCTGCTGCGAGGTAAACGATCAATTAATAAAAAAATTATTAAATTATGTTTCTACCTCCGCAGGGTTTATCGCTCTCACGTACCTACTTCTTAGGTGATTAGATTATATTAATCAGAGAACTAATTGTCAATAATTAAATGTCTTTTGAAACAAAATTAAGAGCTTAAGACGATAGATCAATTTTAATGCTAGGTCCCATGGTTGGGGCAATAGCTACTTTTTTAATGTTTTTTCTGCCGACAGCTTTAATTAGGCTTTTGAAATTAGCTTCAATTTCTTTTTCCGGCATATCAACTTTACCGATGGTTAAATGCATTAAAGGTGCTTTATTTTCGGTTTTAAAGGTGGTTTTCTTAGCCATAATTTCGGCTGCTTTTTCGGGTTGGTCGCTGATGGTCCCGTTTTTAGGGTTGGGCATTAAACCTTTTGGCCCCAAAAGTTTAGCAAATTTAACTAATTTTGCCATTGACTGAGGTGTTGCAACTAAAGTAGTAAAAGAAATTTTACCTTTTTCTAATTCTCCAATAAGATTATCATCAACGATTTTAATAATTTGTTTCTTACCGGTTGAGTAGGGGAATTCGACTTCACCTTTTTGACCGGATTCTTTGACGACCAGATGAATTTCAACACTGCCGGCAAATTTGGATAAAGAAACTTCTTTTAATAGATTCAAAGCTTCTTTTAGGGGATAAAGTTTATTTGAGTCGACTTTTTGTTTGGCTTTGATATATTTAGGGCTACTTTTTTTAGTTTTCTTCGTTTGTTTCTTAACTTCTTTTTCAGTTTCTTTAATTAATTCTTTTTCCAGTTTAGCTTCTTTTTTCTTGATAATCTCAGCTTCAGCTAAAGCTTGTTCGCCCATATCTGTCACTTTGCCGTGATCTTTGCCAGTAACAATTTTGTGATCATCTTTTTCTTTTTTTGAGCTGATATTGGTGATTCTTTTTTTACCCATGTTTTTATTATTTGGTTTTAATACCCATGCTGCGGGCTGTTCCCTCAATAATTTTTTTAGCGGCAGTTAAATCCTCTCCACAATTCAAGTCTTCTATTTTTTCTTGAGCAATTTTTTCAACCTGTTCTTTGGTTAGCATTCCAACTTCGTCCTTGCCAACATTACTAGCACCTTTGGTAATTTTAAGTTCTTTTTTAATTAATTCGGCTACCGGCGGAAGTTTGGTGATAAAAGAAAAAGTTCGATCTTCATAGACACTGATTACTACCGGAATGATTTGGCCCTTCTTATCACTAGTTTTATCGTTGTAAGCTTTAACGAATTCCATGATCGGTAAACCATGTTGTCCTAAAGCCGGACCGACTGGGGGAGCTGGAGTGGCTTCACCAGCTGGTAGATTGAGTTTGATAATTGTTTTAACTTTTTTCATTTTTTTAGTTTTGATTTATTTAATTTAATATTAATAACTAAAGCTAAATTTTATTAACCTGAAGAAGATCAAGCTCGACTGGGGTTTCTCTTCCAAAGATACTAACTAAAACCTTGATTTTACCTTTAGCTTCATCAATGCTTTCAACTGTTCCCAAAAATTCGGCGAAAGCACCATCAATAATTTTAACAGCTTCACCGACAGAAAACTTAGCTTTAAACTTCGGTGTTTTCATTTTAACGAATTTTTGAATAGCTTCAACTTCTTTAATACTGAGAGGTGTTGGCTTGTTGCCGACACCAATAAAACCGGTAACACCGTTGGTGGTTCTAACCGTTAGCCATGGTTGTTCATTAAGAACCATCTTAACCAGCATGTAACCTGGAAAGATTTTTTCTTTGATTTGCTGTTTGGTACCCGAGCGGACTTCAATTCTTTCTTGGGTTGGAATCAAGATTTCCAATATTTGATCTTCCAGTCCCATTGATTCAACTCTTTGTTTCAGTTGTTGGGCAACTTTATGTTCGTGACCCGAGTAAGTATGGACTACAAACCATTGGGCTTTTTTATCGTTCGATTTTTTAATAATGATATGGTTAGAATCTTTTTGTACCATTCTATTTCTTTTTTAGATAAAAACTCTCATTAGCTTAGTAAAAATAAAATCTAAAGCGCTAATAAAGGCAGCTACAACAATTGAGACAGCGACTACCACTGCCGTTAATCTAATTGTTTGTTTTTTGCTTAACCAACTGACTTTAGTCAGTTCGGTTTTTACTTCTTTTAAAAAGGACGGAATCCGTCCCAAACTTACGCTTGTCGCCATGTGGACAAATTTTACCATATGCTTTAGAATGAATCAATATGAATCCTTCAGGTAAAAAGATTCGTAAGGCCGTTATCTCAGCCGCTGGTTTTGGAACCCGTTTTTTGCCTACGGTTAAAGCTTATCCTAAAGAATTGATCCCGGTTTTAGATAAACCTAATTTGCAATGGCTTGTTGAAGAGCTAATTGCTGCTGGCTTGGACCAAATTATGATTGTTCATCGTCCTGACTCAGCCGAACAGCAAAAATATTTCACTCCTGATAAGAATTTAGAAAAATATCTTAAAAGTATGGGAAAGGAAGCTTATTTGAATAGTTTAAAGACTATTTGGAAGAAAGCTAAACTTTTTTTCCTACCTCAAGATCCAAAATTGCCTTATGGTAATGCTTGTCCGGCTTTGACTTCGGAAAAGTGGTTGGCCGGAGAACCTTTTGTTTATCTTTTTGGTGATGATCTATTATTGGAGCCAAAAACTGGTGAATTTGTGGCGGATTTGATTAAAACGTTCAATCGTTATAAGCCATCAGTAGTGGTTGGGGTTGAAGAAGTTCCTTGGGAAGAAATTGGTCGTTACGGTAGTATTAAATATTTAACTAAAGCTAAAGTTCCTAATCAGGTTGAATCGGTTTTGGAAAAGCTACCAGCCAGTGAAGCTCCTTCCAATATGGCTCAATTTGGTCGTTTTGTGGTCAGCCCAAAAGTTTTTCAAGAATTAAAAAAACAAAACTTGGGTAAAGATAAAGAACTTTGGTTTGCTGATTTAGTTAATAAAATGGCCAAAGTTGATTTGGTTATTGCTCAAAAAGTTAAAAAAGGGAATTGGTTGACAACCGGTGACCCTTTAAGATGGTTAAAAGCTAATATTGAATACGGTTTAAAAGATAAAAATATTAGTCAAGAGCTTAGGCAATATCTTAAAAATCTTAAAATTTGACCCTTGATTTACTTTGTGATATTTTGTTAAACTTTTCCTAGTCAAAAATGAATATTCTGCTTGTTTATCCGCGCTATCCCGAAACCTTTTGGAGCTTTCAGCACATTCTTAAAATTTTGGGCAAAAAAGGAACAATTCCACCCTTGGGTCTTTTAACTGTGGCTTCAATTCTGCCAAAAAAATGGAACAAAAAGTTGATTGACATGAGCGTTGAAGAACTTAAGGATGAAGATATCGCTTGGGCGGATATGGTTTTTTTAAGTGCGATGATTGTCCAAAAAGAGGGAGTTAAGCAGATCATAAAGAAAGTTAAAGAAATAGGAAAACCGATTATAGCTGGTGGACCTTTATTTACGACTGGTTGGGAAGAATTTACTAAAAAAGTTGATCATTTGGTTTTAGGAGAAGCGGAAGAAACCTTGCCTCTGTTTTTAAAAGATTTTAAAGCAGGCAAGCCTAAGAAAGTTTATAATTCTAAAAAATTTCCCGATTTAAAGAAAAAATCGGTTTTACCGAGTTATGATTTACTTAAATCAAACAAGTATGTATCTTTAGCAATTCAATATTCAAGAGGTTGTCCGTTTAATTGTGATTTTTGTGATATTGTCAGGCTTAATGGGCGAGTGCCTCGTTATAAAACTGTGAGTCAGATTATTAAAGAATTGGAAGCCTTGCGTATTTTAGGCTGGAAAAGTGGTGTTTTCTTTGTCGATGATAACTTTATCGGCAATCGAATTGCGGTCAAGAAAAAAATATTACCGGCGATTATTAAATGGCAGAAAAAATATCGTTATCCTTTTGGTTTCATTACCCAAGCTTCGATTAATTTGGCTGATGAGCCTGAATTAATGGATTTAATGGTTCAGGCCGGCTTTACGACTGTTTTTGTAGGGATTGAGACCCCGGAAATAGATAGTTTAAAAGAATGTCATAAGTTTCAAAATCAAAATCGTGATTTGGTTCAGGCTGTTAAAAAGATGCAAAAAGCTGGTTTGGAAGTCCAGGGCGGTTTTATTGTTGGTTTTGATCATGATAAGCCAAATATTTTTAAGCGTCAGGTTGAGTTTATTCAAAAAAGTGGCATTGTGACTGCTATGGTTGGTCTTCTAAACGCTTTACCTAAAACTCGTTTACATCAAAAGCTTAAGGAAACCGGGCGTTTAATTAAACATACAACGGGGGATAACACTGGTTTTGATTTAAATTTTAAGCCTAAAATGAACAAAAAAGTTCTAATTGACGGTTACCGTCAGATTATTGATAATATTTATGCACCTAAGCAGTATTATCAGCGAGTAACTACTTTTTTAAGGGAGTTTAAACCACCGTTTCGTAATAGCCTGCCTAAAATTAGATGGCTTCATATTAGAGCTTTAATCGCTTCTTTTTGGATTCTAGGAGTTAAAAATAGAGGACGAATTTATTTTTGGAAATTAATCTTTTGGAGTTTATTTAGAAAACCAAAAACTTTACCTCATGCGATTGGTTTTTCTATTACCGGCCTTCACTTTCAGAGACTCTATGATAAAAAAATTTGATTAGCTAATTAACCTTTTTATCTATTTTGATATATTAATTTTTTATAATTTTAATGATTGCTAGAGGATTTTTGTCTTTGACAAACCCCATTTTATAATCTACAATTAAGCAAATCTGCTTAGTGCGGATTTTTTGTTTTTTTAGCTCTTTGGAATTTAAATAAATTAAAAATTTTGGATTTGAAGAGGAGGAGAAATGAAGGCAGAAAAGGCAAGAGTAAGCATTGAAGTTTTTTTAAAAGAAAATAATCTTGAGGGATTGTTGAAGCAGTTAGGAGAAAATTACTTAGAAGCTGTTGAAAAAATTGGGATTAGTTTGGGTAGAGTTAATCTCAGAATGGTTAGTGATTCATCGTGGGCAAAGGATTGTTTAAAAAGACTTACAAAAAGTATTTTAATTAATCTGGAATTTAGTGTTAAAAGTCCTGAAGATTATATTAACGCTATTATTTCATCAGATTTGGACAAGATTGGCTTCAGTTACCTCGGAGAACTAAAGGAATTTTTCATTTCTTTTGAAGAAAAAGCTTCAATGTTAGGTGTCAATGTCGTCGATGATGATAATAACAGCCTTTTTGAATCCAAATATAAGAAATTTATTTTCTTTTATTGGCAAATTTGGGCCAATATAATCAAAAGTTTGAATAAAGAAATTAAATTTTTTTACAAAAAGGTTGATATTATCAAAGATATCAAGAAGGGTATTCGATGGGAAATGGAAGATTAATTAAAAGTTGATGAAGTAATTGCATTTACTTTTACTGTTTTTACACAGTTGCTTCATCAACAAATCTTTTTCCTATTTGATACCCTTTTTTTATTGAATTTAAGTAAGAAAAAATCGCCGGTTATTTGTAATTTAGGCAAAAAAATACGGTTTGGAGGATTTTAAAAGTAGTGTTATTAACAACTACATTGATTTTAGTCCTCCAAACCGTTATATGTTGCTCTTTGAAAAAATTTAATTTCTTTCTTAAGAAATTGTTGCTATAATTTTTTCAAGCCACTGGCTTTCAACGATATTATTTGATGCTTCTTTTTCATCAGCGTTTGCTTCTTCAAAAGCTTTATTAAGTTCAGCTCTAGCTTTTGACACTATTGAATCAAATTTTTCTTTTGCACTCTCTCTTTTCCCTTTGCCCAATTGTATAAGATCAGTCGCTCTTTCATTGAGTTTAAGTGCTTTGCCTTGACAAATAGTGCGCATCTCTTCAATTGAAGAACCCTTTATCTTTAGCAGTTCTTCAACGCACTCGATAGGAACAACTCTTTGTCTTTTAAAAATGTTCACTTCATCCCTCCTAAACCAAATTTTTCAGACAGAAAGCCTGGCTACTTAAATGGGCAGCGCTTTGAACACTTTTTCAATATTCAAACCGATGCCCATTAAGAAATTAAGATTATTATAAAGAGCTAATAAAAATAGACACTAAAATCTATTTTATTAGTTAGTTTATAACACAAAAGGGGATGGAAGTCAATGCTATAGGATAATTGCAGGGGTGGAGGGAATCGAACCCCCAGTCCGGGTTTTGGAGACCCGTGGTTTACCGTTAACCGACACCCCTAAAAGTTTTATTTAAGTTTATTTTTTTCTTTGTGCTCGGTAATCTTCTTGCAAACTTTGCAATATTTTTTAATTACCAATTTATCAGGTGTATTGGTTTTGTTTTTTTCAGTGACGTAATTTTGCCTTTTACAAGTTTTGCAAATTAAAGCAAAAATTTGTCTTGCTCCTTTTTTAGCCATATGGATTATTCTAGCAAAAAAAAGAGGTAATTACTAGTTTTTAAAATAGGGTTAATTATGATCTCTTTTTATATTATTTGATTAATAAATTAATGTTTAGATAAGTCCCATATTATAAAAATTAGGGTAAAAATGTCCACAAAAAATTAAATAGCTGTTAGTGAAAATAATTTGACATTTATTTTGAAAAATTGGTAATTTGATTCTATCTTTATGGAATAAAATCTTTTTTTGGGAAGTAATCTCTTTTTTTAAATTTTGAGCCCTCGTCCGGAATCGAACCGGAGACCTCATTCTTACCAAGAATGCGCTCTACCGACTGAGCTACGAGGGCATTGGTGCTGGAGGTAGGATTTGCACCTACGTAGCCTTGCGGCTCCAGTTTTACAGACTGGCGCGTTTGTCTACTCCGCCACTCCAGCATAAGAGTAATTTTAGCACATTTTAGGGCTATTTAGAAGCGATTATTGGCTTTTAAATAGCTTTTGTGGTAGATCTTGTTTATTTACTAATGCTATGATTAAGAATAAGAGGTTTTTAATGAGTAAAGAAAATAAAATTCTGATCTCAGTGGTTATTCCAGCCTACAATGAGGAAAAACATATAGAGGCTTGTCTCGATTCCTTGAAGAAACAAAGTTTTCCTAAGCTTTTTTATGAAGTTATTGTAGTCGATAATGATTCAACTGATAAGACGGCTGAAATTGCCAAAAAATTTCAAACAAAAGTAATTTTAGAAACTGAAAGAGGGACTGTTTTTGCGATAAGAAAAGGTCTCAATCAAGCCCAAGGAGATATTGTAGCTTTAACTGATGCCGATACAATTGTCAATAAAGATTGGTTAAAAAATATTTATCAAGCTTTTGAAAACAATCCCGAATTGGTTTTGGTGGGAGGTAGAACCCTTTTTAGACCCAAAGTTCCACTGTCAGTTATTTCCCAAGGTATTTTTAATTTAGCCAATGGTTTGATTGGTTTTAACGGAGCTAACGGAGCGATTAGAAAAGATACTTATCAAAGAGTTTATGGCATTGACGAGAAAATCAATCTTAGTTGGGAAACAGATTTGTCATTAAGACTTAAGAAAGAAGGCCAAAAGACTTTTCTTATTAGAAACTGGGTAATTACTTCCAGTCGTCATTTTCGAGGTTGGCATGGGATAGTTTATTGTTTGAAAGGAATTGCCAATACATTGGGAGTAGTTTTTTTAAAAAAAAGTTTTTTCTTCTATTTTGGTGAGGTTAGATAAAGCTCAAAAACTTCTTAAAATTAAACTCAAGATTTGTTAAGATGAACAGACATGAGAAAACTAATTCTTTTAATAACTGTTTTTGTTATTATTGCTTCAGGTTTAATTGCGTTTTTATTCTTTAATCAAGACCAACAAGGAGATAAGTTAATTATCCCTAAAGTTACTTTCAATCGCAAGGTTAAACCTTTAGATAAATATAATTTTGAGCAATTGAGGCAAAAAGAATATTTAGGTAGCGAAATTACCCTAGAGGAGATAATCGCCGAAGAAGATACTTATATTTCTTGGCTTTTCTCTTATTTATCTGAAGGCAAAAAGGTTACCGGTATGGCTAATATCCCTAAATTGGAGGGCAAATTACCGGTCATTGTCATGATGAGAGGTTATGTAGATGATGAAATTTATTTTACCGGTTTGGGAACTCGTAAATCAGCTGGGGTTTTTGCCGAAAATGGTTATGTAACTCTGGCCCCTGACTTTTTAGGTTTTGGTGGTTCGGATACTTGCAGTGCCGATATTCTAGAATCCAGGTTTGAAAGACCATTAACGGTTTTAAATCTTTTAGCTTCGGTTAAAAATTTAGATCAGGCTGATCCTGATAAAATTTTCTTTTGGGGTCATTCCAATGGAGGACAAATTGCTTTATCAGTGTTGGAAATTACCCAGAAACCAATTCCAACCAGTTTATGGGCACCGGTAACTACCGGTTTTCCAGATTCGGTTTTGCAATACATCGGTGAGCTTGATGATCAAGGCTTAAAAGTTAAGAATGCTATCGATATTTTTTTAAACCAATATGATGCTCAAAAGTATTCAATTGATTCCTATTTTTCTGATATTGAAGCTGATATTCAGCTTCATCAAGGTCTCTCAGATCCTCTAGTTACCGAAGACGCTAGTGATCTTTTTGCCAAGACAATGGCCAATTTAGGTAAAAACGTTAACTACTATAAATATCCAGGCAATGATCATAATTTGAGTAAAGATTGGGATACGGTCCTACAAAGAGACTTGGGCTTTTTCAAAAGACATTTATAACTTTCAAAATAGAGTATAATTAAGATTATTTAAATCTATAAGAAAGGAGGTGAAAGAATGAAAAAATTATTACCAGTTTTAATTCCTTTTATTGTTGTTATTATCATTTTTGGTGGTTGGTTCTTATTCAGCCGTAGTAAGGGTATTGATATGAATAACGGAGCTGGCAATCAGAACCAGGGTGAAGTTCAGAAAGAAGAAGACGGGAGTATTACCGGTCGATTGAAGGATATTATCAATCAGAATATGCCATTGAAGTGTAGCTGGTCTGATGGTCAAGGTAATTCCGGTACTGCTTACATCAAAAACCGAAAATACTACACTGAGCTTAAGAATGCCGATGGTAAAGAAGGCTTTATGATTATGCTAGGTAGCTGTCTTTGGTCTTGGGAAGCCGGTGGCAACCAAGGTATCAAGATGTGTTTCTCTGAAGAAGAAAGTGAAGCCATGTGGGATGAGAGTGATGAAGAAATTGCTACAGGAACTGTTAGAACTCCAGCAGGGGACTATCATTGTGCCCCTGGAGTATTCTCTGATTCAGTTTTCAGCCCTCCAGGCAACATCAACTTTACTGATTTTGATCAGATGATGCAGGATATTGGTATTCCTGATGTTGAGGAAATGACCCAAGAAGTAGAAACAGAGGAATAATTTTGAGCCGAGAGTGGGATTCGAACCCACGGCCTATTGTTTACAAAACAATTGCTCTGGCCACTGAGCTATCTCGGCTTGCTTTCTTTATTTTACCAAAAAAAGGCTATTGTTTCTATTTGGAGACAAAAAAGATCCCACCATTTAGGCTTCCTTTAGGCTTTTTCCCATAAATAAACAAGTGGGTATGCTGATTGTTAATCCACGGACTAACAGTACTTTCTTAGCATTCCCTACCGTAAGGTTGTAGAGGAAAATACATCCTAAGGTAAAAACCTATCTGGCAGGATCATTTTCACAATATCATTTCTTTATTTTTCGGTCAAGATGACGCATTGTATAATAATGGATCAATTTTTAGATAAGGGGGTTTCCAGGCAGGAGAAAGGTCAAAACAGCGTTGATAATAGGGAAGATAATTGCCGTTAAAGGAGAGAAACCAAAGATAGGGAAGATTAAGATCAGAATTAATATAAAACCATATCTTTCCATAACAGAATCCCATCGATAGGCGATATGTTGAGGTAAAATTCCGGTAACAATTTTACCGCCATCCAAAGGATGAATAGGAATTAAATTAAAAATACCTAGAGCCACAGCTAAAAAGATAAATGGGGTTATGATTTGTTCGGTGATATAAGCTGTAGTTGGACTCACTATTAAATGAAGCAATTTGATGACAAGAGCTAAAAAGACAGCTAAAACTAAATCAGCTACCGGACCTGCCAACGAAATAATAGCTGTATCCCTTCTTGGATTTCTCAAGTTAAAAGGATCGAGGGGAACCGGTTTACCCCAGCCAAATCTAAAGAAAAGAATCATTAGGGTACCGATAGGATCAAGATGGGCAATAGGATTTAAAGTAACTCTGCCTTTAAGACGAGCGGTAGGATCACCAAGTCTATCAGCTGTCCAGGCATGAGCAAATTCATGAACGGTAATGGCTACTAACAAGGCGGCTAGCCAGATGAAGAAGAAATAGGGATTGGAAAAAAGATATTGAATCATAGTCTAATAAGTCCTTCTTGCCTAAAAGCAGGCCTTTTGGTATTATAACATAGGATTAAATATGGCTTTTAGATGTGATAGTTGTGGGAAGGGAGTTCAAGTTGGTAAAAACGTTTCCCACGCTAAGAATCGAACCAGAAAACTAAGTTTGCCTAATTTACACCGTTTCAACGGTGTTTTATCTGGTGTGGAAGGTAAACATTGGCTTTGCACTAAATGTTTGAGAAAAGCTAAAGAAGTTCAGATTAAGATTAATAATTCTAAGAAAAAAATCGAAAAAGAAGCTCCTAAGACTAAGAAGAAAGCTAAAAAATAAATTAGCTTTTTATTTTAGCATCCGGATAACCCTCTTGAAACTGTTTGAAACTTACCGGATTTTTACCCTCAAGTTGAACCTTATCAATAGCCAATTTGTTGTTTTTCAAATGGCTTTTAATAATTTTTAATCTTTTTGTTATGTTTTTAATTTCAATGGGAGTCCAGGCTCCAGGCCAAGGATGCATGGCGTTTATAAAGCGCTGATTGTATTGATCATCTTTTTCCCAATCGATTTGCCCTCTTTCCTTAGTCAATTTTTGGGTATAGGTAGCTTCCCGATGATCTTGAACTTGAGGTTTTATTTTCCCTTCCATGTATTCCGGCAGAATTTCAACGATCATTTGAGCACCCTTAGTAAATAATTTTTGGTAAAGGCTTCGACTGTTATCATTTTCGGTTATTTTAACTTCTTCTTGTTTGATGATGGGTCCATGGTCAATTTGTTCGTCAAGTTTAATGATACTTACTCCAGTCGTTTCATCTCCGTTTATGAAAGCGGTCTGAATAGGGGAGGGGCCTCTGTATTTAGGCAATAAAGAAGGATGAATGTTTAAAATCCCTTTTTCAGGCCAGCTTAAAAGTTCAGTTTGTAGGATGGCTCCAAAAGCAGCCAAGATACCGACATCAGCCTTAGTTTCTTTCAAATTTAAATTATCAAGCTGCTTTTTGTCTTCAATGATTTTGACAATTTTAATTGATTTGGCCTTTTTTAAGACATTTAAAATATAAGGAGAGTAGGGTTGGGAACTAAAAACAATAACTTTAATTGGTTCCATTTTAATAGAGCTCTATTTCTTCGAATTCTTCTTTATCATCTTGTTTTTTAAGTTGAAAGAGTTTGCCATCTTGTTCCAGCACTCTTTGAACAAATAGAATGCCATCTAAATGATCGAATTCATGCTGAAGACAGATGGCTTCACGATGGCAAAATTTGGCCTTTTTAGTTTTGCCTTCCGGTGTTTGCCATTCAATCACAATCTGATAAGGTCGGTCGACAAAACCGTAGATTTTAGGAACTGACAAACAACCTTCAAAAAAGAGTTTCTTTTTAGGTAGAACTTGGCTTAGCCTCTTTTTAGAGAAAGATTTAATTACAGGATTAATAAAGACTTCGAATTGATCTTTAATTTTAGCGATAAAGATTCTAACTGGGTAGTTAATTTGAATAGCCGATAAACCAATTCCTTCAGGATCACTAGCTGCCTTGACGGTATCCAGTAAATCTTTAATAACATTTTGTGTTTTTTTATCAATTCCGCTTTTTAAATTAACCGGTTTTGACTTTATTTTTAAATTTTTATTATTGGTAGTAATAATTTTTCTAACTGCCATAGTCAGATTATAACATTTTGCTTGTTTTTTGGACATAATTCTATTTACTTTTTGATCTATAGATTTATCTTTTGATATCTTTTCTGAAGCAAAAATAAATTTATGGAAATTTAGATGATTTTCAAATAAAAAAAGTTTTTTATTGTTTAACGATTTCTTTTTCTTTAAACCAAAGCTGTCGTTCCAATTTGGCTTCATCGACTGCCCCTGAAGCATGAATGAGGTTTCTAATTGATCTTTTTTTACTATTGGCGATAAGAGGTGATTCAAAGCTAAAATCACCTCTTATGGTGCCTGGAGGTGATTGTTGTGGGTAGGTTGAACCAACCATTTTACGGATTATCTCAACTGCGTGTGGGCCTTGCCAAATCATCGCTAGAACCGGGCCTTCGATTAGATATTCCACATTCCATTTTTGGACCATTTGACCGACTTTTTTAGGTTCCATAGTTCCGATTTCTTCATTTGGGTCTTTACCATTTTCTTTATAAAACTCAATTAGTTTTTCCCCAACATTTTGGAACCATTGATCATTATAGCCGTAATGTTTGGTGGCAATTTGTTCGTTAACAATAACCATTTTGCAGGCGATCATTTTTAAACCAACTTTTTCAAACCTGGAAATGATTTCTCCGGTGAGGTTTCTCTGAATACCGTCTGGTTTAATCAAAACAACACTAAATTCTTTTTCCATAATATTTTAATATTCTATTGGAGCTCTTTTAACTTTGCAATAGCTGTTTGGTTATTGGGATCAATCTTTTCTAGAATATATTCAAGCTGTTCTTTAGCTTGATCGATTTTATCCTCTTTTTCGTAAAAGAGGGCCAGAGCGTACCTAGCTTGATCGTAATTAGGCTTAAGATTAATAGTTTCTTCTAATGTTTTAATCGCTTCCTGTTGTTGGCCGATTTTAGCGTAGATAATGCCTAAATTGTATTGGATTTTAGCATCGGTAGGAGCCAGTTTGGCGGCTTCAAGTAAGGCATTTAAAGCTTCTTGATTATAAGTTGAATCAATTTCAGCCAGTTTATAAAAAACCCGAGTTCTGTTTTTCCAGAAATTTAGGTTAAAAGGACTTGAGGCTAGTGATTGGCTTGAGGCCTGGATAGCCAATTCAGTTAACTGATTTATGTTATTGGTCTCATCTTGGTCGTAGCCTAAAGTAGCCAAATTGGCGGCTAAAATGCTTAAAGAATCAAGATAAACAGGTTCACTAGGTAGAGTTTTAACCGCTTTTTGAATTTCGATAAAAGCGTTTCCGTCAAAACCGGTTTTACTGAGTTTTTCAGCTTCGGCAAAGCGGGTGTCTGCATACCACCAGCGCCATAAAAAAACGATGGAGTATAAAGTAAAGAGGAAAGTGATGGTGATTGTAATTATTTGCCAAAAATTGATTTTATTTATTTGTTTTTTGTTTTTTACGTTTTTAATTTCTTTTTCTACTGTTTTTTCCTTTAGACTTACGCCAATAGCAGGTAGC
>Ga0180430_10002377_pt1 | contig 17088 bp, 16 predicted proteins | sample SS_ome_9_FD_132999 | JGI IMG/M metagenome (GOLD analysis project Ga0180430, IMG submission 132999) | Hypersaline lake sediment archaeal communities from the Salton Sea, California, USA - SS_1_S_2 metaG | ecosystem: Environmental > Aquatic > Non-marine Saline and Alkaline > Hypersaline >... | reverse complement strand
CGCGATGCCGGCTATCGCCGGTGGGATTCTTTCACCCCCTTCCCCATCCATGGGATGGATAAGGCGATGGGAATCAGAGGAACCAGGCTGCCCTGGTTGATTCTATGCGGCGGTTCTCTTGGCCTGATTGCCGCCCTGGCCATGCAGTGGTGGATGAACGCGGTGGATTATCCATTCCTTATCAGCGGCAAACCGCTGTTTGGGTTGCCGGCAGCGATCCCGGTGATTTTCGAGCTGACGGTGCTTGGCGCCGCGCTGACAACCTTCTTTGGCATGTGGGGATTAAACGGGATGCCTCGGCTCCACCATCCACTCTTTAGCTGCGATCGTTTTCGCCGCGCCACGGCCGATCGCTTTTTCATCGTCATTGAAGCTGATGATGAGAAGTTTGAACTTGAGAAGACGCGGGAACTGATGGCATCGCTGGGTGCGACAGCGATAGAAAGCGTGGAGGATTGATCGATGCCAAAACCGCTAATCTACACATTGGCCGTGCTCGCCGCGTTGACATTGTTACCCCTGGCCTATCTGGCTCTTGTGCGCAGTACCGACTCGCCGCTGCCGAGGATCCAAGTGGTCTTTGATATGGACAGCCAGCCACGTTACGGAGCGCAAACAACCAATGACTTTTTCGCCGATGGCCTCAGCGCAAGAGTTCAGGTCCCCGGCACAGTCGCCTTTGGCGAGGCTGGGGGCGATGAGGCTTATCAAACGGGCAAGCGGGATACGACCTGGGTCACCCGGCTCCCGGTTGCCATCACGGCGCCGCTCTTAGAGCGAGGCCGGGAGCGGTTTAACATTATCTGTTCAAGCTGTCACGGCCTGCTCGGTGACGGAAACAGCCTGGTGCATGAGCGGGCAAGAGGCCTTGGCGAAGGCACCTGGTCACCCCCGACGGATCTGACCAGTGCGGCAACGATAGACCGCGCTGATGGGGAACTATTCGATTTCATCACCAATGGCGTTCGCAAAATGCCAGCTTACGGCCCCCAAGTTCCAGTGGCCGACCGCTGGGCCATTGTCGCCTATATCCGGGCATTGCAGCGAAGGGCCACTGGGACCCTGAAAGATGTTCCAGAAGATCAAAGAAGTAATCTTAGGTAAATAAATGAGGAGAACCATGTGTCGCACCATAAACCGACACCGAAACTAAGCGACGACCTGACGACCCTGGGTAAGCTGGCTCCCCCGCTCTTGCGCGGGGCCCTACTCATCGGGCTGATCGGCGTGGTGGCGGCAATTCTCTTGGGGATCAACCAGGGCGATGCCATGCGCCGGTTTTCATTCTCCTATCTGGTCAGCTTCGCTTTCTACTTGAGCATCTCATTGGGCGCGCTTTTCTTCATTGCCATTGGACACCTGACCCGCTCGAGTTGGAATGTTGTGGTCCGCCGGTTAGCTGAAATAATGGCGGTCAATCTCCCCTGGTTGGGTCTACTGGGACTACCTCTGATCTGGTTAGCCCCGCAGCTATTCCCCTGGGCCGGGACTGGAGGTTCTGTAGCACCCGAACTGCTAGCCCACAAATCTGGATATCTGAATCTGCCATTCTTTGGGATCCGATATATCGGCTTCTTTCTAGTATGGTCAATCCTTTCAATATACTACTGGCGCCGCTCGCTCAAACAGGACAGCTCTGGTGATCCCGGCCTAACGGTTGAAATGGAGAGGCGTAGCGGCCTCGCCATCGTTCTCTATGCGATCACTGTGACTCTGATTTCATATGATCTGCTGATGTCACTCGATCCGGCCTGGTTCAGCACCATTTTCGGACCCTACTTTTTCACCGGTGGCCTAGTCGGCTTCTTTGCGCTGCTGACCATAACGACCGGTTGGCTACAGAGGCAGGGACGCCTCAAGACGGTAATCCATGTTGAGCATCTTCATGATTACGGCAAGTTGCTATTCGCTTTTATTTTTTTCTGGGCCTATCTCGCCTTTTCTCAATATATGCTTTACTGGTACGCCAATATCCCCGAAGAGACCGCCTGGCTGATCAGGCGACAAACGAATGGATGGCAATATCTTGGGCTTATCCTGCTATTTGGCCATTTCCTGATCCCATTTGCCGGATTGATCTCCCGCTACGCTAAGAGGTCTAAACCGGTCCTGACCTTTTGGGCAATATGGGTCTTTGTCATGCATTACTGCGATCTCTATTGGATCGCAATGCCAGAGTTCAGCGCCGCCACACCAGCGCCACACCTATTGGATCTGGCCTGCTTCCTGGGTCTCGGTGGCTTCTATATCGCCGGCTTGGCTTACGTGGCCCGAAATCGATCTCTAGTTCCCACGCGGGATCCGAGATTGGCCGATTCGCTCGGGTTCGAAAACGCATAGGAGAGTTTCGATGTCCAGAGGGGAAGAGAAAAAATCAGCGCGGGCAATTGACTGGCCCCTGATCATGAGCATTCTGCTCTTTGGCGGTGCCTTGTTGTGGGCAGGAGTAATCGTCTTGCAGGCGTGGTTCCATACCGAGCTGGCATCGGAAGTAGAGAATAAAGTGACCGGCGCTCCGCTCGATGAGATCCACCGTTTTATAGATGATCAGGAAGCAGCGCTGCAGCGATATGAACGAGTCGCCGGTGACGGAGAACGAATCAGATTGCCTATTGAACGAGCAATGGATTTGGTTCGCCAGGAAGATCAGGAGGAACGCTAATGGGTGGGCTGACCGATCTATTCGCCCAAAACGCCACCGGCGGCGATCAACTCTTCCGCCTCCTGCTTCTACTCGGCTTGATCTCAATCTTCGCCTTGATTCTCGCTGTCGATATAATCATCTGGCGCTACCGGCGTAGCGAGCCATCTCAAAAAGGCCGTCCGACGGCCGGTGGCCCGGGGCTAAGTGCCGTGGCGGCTATTGGCGCCTCTATTCTAGCGATTACCATCTTCTATTTCGGCTTCAAACCATTCATCAGTGGCCAAGTGCCCCCGGCTGGTGCTTTGGAGATATCGGTTCACGCCGACACAACTGCCTGGCGGTACACTTACGCCAATGGCTATATCAGCGAGCAGCTCCACCTTCCTTCGGAGGAGCCGGTCTCACTGTCGATCACTGCTGAGACAGAGACGCGCCGATTCGCAATTCCGGCTCTAAATGTTAATCGAAAAGCGATTCCCGGTCATATCGGCTCTGTCTGGTTCGAGCCGGCTCAGGTCGGTTACTTCAGTATGAATGATATTCATCCTGTTACCGAACTGGCCGATTCCTCTTCAGCGGACTACGTGGTTGTACACGAGCCGGGCAGATTCGCGGGCTGGCTGCTTGCCGCCAACGATCCGCTTGCAACGATGACGCCGGTCGAGGCTGGGCCGATCTTCATCCAGCGATTTGGGTGCGCGCAGTGCCACAGCATTGATGGCGTCCGCCTGGTCGGTCCCAGTTTCAAAGATGCTTTCGGCGGCAATCGTCTATTCACCAATGGCGAGACGATCTCGGCCGATTCGACCTACCTGGTTCAATCGATCCTTTCCCCGGCTGAAAGAATCGTCTCCGGCTTCGAACCAGTGATGCCTAGCTTCACCGGTCAAATAGATGAACGTCAGGCCGCCGCGATCGTCGCCTTTATCAAGTCTATCAGCGTCAGTAAGGAGGAGAAGTAGATGAGCGTCTCCGATCAACCGGTCGCCGGCGATAGCCGAGAGCGTGGTGAATCCAATTCCGGCTGGCTCTCTTCCGTAGACCACAAGCAGATCGCAGTCTCTTATCTTGCCGCGATGACAGGCACATTTTTACTGGGGATAACCCTGGCGATGTTCATGCGGACCGAACTGCTAGCGCCAACTCAGCTTCTTGGCGATGGGGCGACATTTAAGCAGATGCTTTCGATGCACGGTTTGATAATGGTCTTCTGCTGCGTGCTGCCAGGCATTCCTGCGGTTCTGGGCAATTTTATCCTGCCGCTGATGCTAGGGCGCGGAAATCTTGCGGTCCCTCGGCTGAATCTCTGGAGCTTGCGGCTCTATCTAATCGGTGTCGGCTCTTTCATACTGGCCGCGATCACCGGCGCCGTCGACACCGGCTGGGAACTCGCGCCACCATATATCTCATCGGGAACCGCTCCTCTGATCCTGATCGGCATTGGCATGCATGCGATCGGCTTGCACCTAGTTTTCACCGGATTGAATTTTATCCTGACTATCTTTGCCCACCGCCGAGGTGCAGCGAGCTGGTTCGAAATGTCGTTTTTCAGTTGGTCCCTATTTATAACATCCATTCTACAACTGATTGTTGCGCCGATTCTCGCTTCTCTTGGCCTAGTGCTGATAGTCGAACTCGGCGGCAGCGGCCTTTTTGATCCCTCTAAGGGCGGCGATCCGATGACATGGCAACGCCTATTTTGGTTTTTCGGTCATCCCGCCATATTCATAGCCCTCATCCCTTCGATTGGAGTCGTTGGAGAGATCTTTTCCACCTTTGCCCGCAAACAACTCCACGCGCCGCGCACAACAGTTGTATCACTGTTCATTTTTGCTCTACTGGGACTGCTTGGGTGGGGATCACATTTGATTACCGGCGGTCTATCGGCGGTCGATTCAACCATATTCAGCGCCATGGCACTTTTCGTGATGGTGCCGGCGGCGGTGCTCTTGGTTAATCTTCTAGCGACACTGGTCGGTGGCGCTTTATCACTCAAGACACCACTGCTCTATGCCATCGCTTTTCTGGTTCAAGCCTCTATTGGCGGCCTCGGGGCGATCTTCCTCGGATCCCTGGCAACCTCAGAACAGCTGGCGGGCACACTCTTTGAAACCGCCTGCTTCCACTATCTATTGGTCGGGGGCGCTATGACCGCTTTCTTGGCCGGTATTCATTATTGGTGGCCGATTATTTTTGGACGACTCTACTCAGAAACAAAGGGACGCGCTGCGGCGGCGCTCATCTTTGCCGGAATCAATATCACATTTTTCAGCGGCTATTTACTTGGGCTGGCCCGAGTATTCCCGGATCAAAACATCTACCCGGTGACGGCGGTTCCGCTGCAGTGGATCGCCGGTTTTGGCGCGCTGCTTCTATGCGGCGGGCTACTGATTGTACTTCTCTACTTGCTCTCATCCCTGCTCACAGGCAGAGGTAGCGAGACCAATTTATGGGAAGCGACTAGCGCGGAATGGCGGAATCGATGAGTCTCTTTGGTGCGGCAGATCGACCCAAACTGGCAGCCCGTCCAGTGGATGGCGCACAGGGATCGGTGTCTCCTCAAGACCTAATTGAGTCTGAGGGTGATGAGGCCGCGATCACTAATTGCGTTCACTGCGGACTTACGCTGGGAGAGAGCGACCGGAAGAAGGGTTCTCTATTCTGCTGCATGGGATGTAAAACCGTCTATGAGCTAATCCACAATGAAGGTCTCGAGAGATACTACGACCTGTGCCCGGCCACTAATCTGCCGCCGGCTGAACTGCGCGCTAACACTTTCGCTTGGCTCCAAGGCGAATGGGAGCAAGCCGCAGCGCATCCAGCTGGAGGTGGAGAGGTTCGGCGACTTGAACTCGATCTACAGGGGGTACACTGCGCCGCTTGTGTCTGGCTGCTCGAACAGCTGTTTGATCGGCACGAGGGGGGACGCTCACTACGTATTAATCCGGCTCTGGGAACAGTTGAGTTGATCTGGGATGCCGCTTCAGGCGACCTGGTCGAATATCTCGCGGAAGTTGAGCAGTTCGGCTATCGCTTTGGCCCCGCTCGCAGGGGTGCCACCAAGCAATCTCGGAACCTGCTGATTCGCCTGGGGATCTGCGTTGCAATCGCACTTAATGTGATGAGTTTCAGTGTCAGCTACTATCTCGGTCTGGGGCCCCAGGATGGAATGATCTACGGGCTATTTGGTCAGTTGACCTTTGGTCTTGCCACGGGCGCTCTCATTGTTGGCGGCTGGCCCTTTATTAGCACCGCGTGGCGAGGACTGCGCCGGGGTGTTATCCATCTGGATCTACCAATTGCGATAGGAATGGTTCTGGCGTATGCCGGATCGACCTATGCTTACCTGACGGCTGGCCCGGAGGCTTCTTATTTCGACACGATTACTATCTTCATCGCCCTGATGCTAGTCGGCAGATGGCTCCAAGAGCATGTTCTTGAGCGCAATCGCAATTCACTATTAACCTCCGGCGGCGTGGGTGATCTGTTTACTCGGCGAATCGACGCCAACGGAATGACCGCAGTTGCCGCCGAGGAGATAGTCACCGGCGATAATCTCTGGATCGCGACTGGCGATTTAGCGCCTGTGAGAGGGTTGTTGCTGCACCAGTCAACACGAGTGTCGCTGGACTGGATCACCGGTGAAGCTGACATCAAAGTGATTCAGCCAGGTGAAGAGATCCCGGCAGGATCGTTTAACACCTCTGAATCAGGCTTTCGCATGACGGCGATGGAGGACTTCTCCGGCTCTCGACTAAATGACCTCCTGCGCTCGAGCGCGGCCGAGGGGGAATCTGCGGCCAAGGAAAAATCTGAGCGGGCCGGTTGGTGGCACCGGGTTGCCAGGATTTACGTCCAGGTTGTCTTGATACTGGCCGCCTTGGGCTTCAGCCTCTGGTTATCACATGGCCTGCAAAAAGCAGTGGAAGTCTGCGTCGCGATTCTAGTCATCACCTGCCCTTGCGCTCTTGGCCTAGCTGTACCGCTGGGCCGGGAGCTGGTGCATGTCACTTTGCGGCGGGCGGGCGTGATGCTGCGTAGCGAAACATTTCTAGACCGGGCGCTCCAGATCAAGCAGGTCATTTTCGATAAGACGGGTACTCTCACTCGCGGCAAGATCGGCCTGCCGGATCTTTCCTATAACGCGGTTTTCACGCAAGAGCCGCACGACCTAGAGATCCTTTGGAATATGGTAAACCGGAGTAATCATCCTCTCAGTGTTTGCCTTGCCGAAGCCTGCAGTTCAGTGGCGAGGCAAAAGAAGCAAACTTTGCACCTGATCCCAAGCGGAGACTCGGTACAAGAACTATCCGGACAGGGATTGTGCTGGGAGTTTGAGGACGATGAGTATCGGCTGGGAAAACCAGAATTCGCCCTATCAGATTCAGATGATGAGAGAGCGGCAACTTCTGACGATAACAGCGAGATGCCGCGTGTTATCTTTTCCAAGCAGGGTCAGCATCTGGCCCGGTTCGATTTCATCGAAGAACTGAGGGGTGACACCGGGACTGAAGTGGATCTTCTGCAGGCCCTGGATTTTAAGGTTCATCTGCTAAGCGGTGATCGGCAAGCAAAGGTTAACCTGATGGCCGATCAACTCGGTATTCCAGCCGCGCAGAGCCGTGGAGATCTCTCACCAGAAGCTAAAGCGTCGGCCGTGGCTATGCTTGATCGGGATGATACATTGATGGTCGGAGATGGGATCAATGACAGTCTTAGTTTTGACTCAGCCTTCTGTGCGGCCACTCCGGCTGTAGATCGAGCCATCATGCCGCAGAAGGCCGACTTTTATTTTCTGGGCGACGGGATCAAGGCGGTTCGCTATGCCCTGCTAACCGCCAGGCAACTGCGGCGCGTCCAAAGAGACAATCTGATTCTGGCCGTTATCTATAATTTACTCGCGGTATCGGTTTGCCTCTTGGGTTATGTCAGCCCGGTTGTAGCGGCGATCCTAATGCCGCTGAGTTCAGTCGCCATTGTCGGCATGACCGCGGCCAGGCTCGGTGGGAGGAGTGACAAATGGATGTCCTAATTCTCACTGTTTTTATTAGCTTGATACTTGTCGCCGGTGGCCTGGTTTTGTTTATTGCACGGCTACGTGATGGAGATTTCGAGCATGGGGATCGGTTGTCCCTGATGCCTTTATCGGATGATACGGAAACGGAAGCGGCGCCCGAGAAGGTCGCCAAGGCAATAGAACCGCGGCGTCAAACGCGCGCGGGAAGCGGTGATTCCCATGGAAGTCAATAGCGTAACGAAAAGAATCGTCTATGACGATTCGGTAACGCGGGCCTTTACGATCGCCACCTTGGTTTGGGGCGCGGTAGGACTGCTGCTGGGTGTCATTGTAGCCAGTCAGATATCATTCTGGCAGATGAACCTGGGCACAAGCTGGCTCTCCTTTGGTCGTCTGAGACCACTACACACTAACGCGGCAATTTTCGCCTTCGTGGGCAACATGATTTTCGCCGGCGTCTACTATTCAACCCAGCGCCTGGTTAAAACCAGAATGGCCTCTGATGCTCTCAGTTGGCTGCATTTCTGGGGCTGGCAGTTGATAATCGTCGCCGCGGCAATCACCCTGCCTCTGGGATTATCCCAAGGTAAGGAATATGCAGAGCTGATCTGGCCAATCGACATCGCTGTAACTGCGATTTGGGTTGTTTTTGCGGTGAACTTCTTCTGGACGCTCGCGATTCGAAACGAGAAGAACCTATATGTGGCAATCTGGTTCTATATTGCCACCATTGTCACTGTAGCGGTGCTATATATCGTCAATAATATACAGCTGCCGTCAGGTCCCCTGCATAGCTTCTCGATTTTCACAGGCGTTCAGGATGCGCTGGTGCAGTGGTGGTATGGCCATAACGCCGTGGCATTTTTCTTGACGACTCCAATACTAGGAATCATGTATTACTTCTTGCCGAAGGCAGCAGAGCGCCCAGTCTACTCCTACCGGCTTTCGATCGTGCATTTCTGGAGCCTTATCTTTATCTACATCTGGGCTGGCCCTCATCATCTTTTGTATACCGCCCTGCCAGATTGGGCTCAAACTTTGGGCATGATATTTTCCCTGATGCTCTGGGCTCCATCATGGGGAGGTATGCTCAATGGTCTACTGACGCTACGAGGGGCCTGGCATAAATTCCTTTCCGATCCGATAATTAAATTCTTTGCCGTTGCGATTACTTTCTACGGGATGTCCACCTTCGAGGGACCTCTGCTTTCGATCAAATCAGTCAACAGTCTGGCTCATTACACCGACTGGATTATTGGACATGTTCATGCCGGCGTTCTGGGTTGGAACGGATTCATGGCTGCAGGGATGCTTTATTGGATGGTGCCCCGGCTATGGGGAACTAAGCTCCACTCAAAGAAATTGGCGGAAGCCCATTTCTGGATCGCGACACTGGGCATGCTTTTCTATGTGATTTCGATGTGGGTCAGTGGAGTCAGCCAGGGGCTGTTCTGGCGAGCTCTCGACGCCGATGCTTTCCTAAAATATCCAGATTTTATCGAGGGAGTTCTCTCCTCGCGCTTTATGTATCATACCCGCCTCCTTGGCGGCGTCCTCTATCTGATCGGTTTTATCATTATGCTTGTCAACCTGGCTGCTACAATCCGGTCCGGCAAGCCTTCAACCGTTGAGGCTAAGGTGACCGCGTTGGTGCACTCGGGCCCAGGATTCTGGAAACTGATCCTCTCACCCGCTGTCGGCTTCTCTCTCCTGATTGTTGCCCTCGCCGTCGTGCTTGGATCTGCTGGTATCCTGACTGGTATCGTGACACTGGTCTTTATCGAAGTGCTGGTTGTGATCCTGATTCTCGCCTACAGCGCCCGCAAAAAAGGCAAGAGTTGGCACGAGATGGTTGAAGCCCACCCGATGGCCTTTACTGTCTTGGTTCTGGTGGCGATTCTAATCGGGGGGATGGTGGAGATTATCCCCACGGTTGCTATCAACCGGAACGTTCCGCAGATCGCGGTCGTCGATTCAACCGGTGCGCCAGCTGAATATGCCTATATCCAAACGCCCTATAGCCCGCTTGAGCTGGCAGGCCGGGAGATATATGTACAGGAGGGCTGCTACAATTGCCACAGTCAGATGGTACGCCCCTTCAGGCACGAAACGCTGCGCTATGGCGACTATTCCCAAGCCGCTGAATTTATTTACGACACGCCTTTCCAGTGGGGCAGCAAGCGCACCGGGCCGGATCTGCACCGCGTTGGAGGTCGATACGCTCATCTCTGGCATCACCTACATATGATCGATCCCCGTTCTACATCGCCGGGCTCGAATATGCCCGCCTATGCATCACTCAGAGATAGTCGGGTTGACTTAGACGAGATCACCAGGAAAATGCGCGCTCTGAAGAAGCTGGGAGTGCCATATAGCGAAGCTGAGATTGACGCGGCGGCGGCCGTCATCCTTGACCAGGGTCAGCTAATTTCCAGTGACCTGGCCAAGCAGTCAGTCGAAGTCGCGCCCGATAGCGATCTAATCGCCCTGATCGCTTACCTCCAGCGCCTGGGCCGCGGCCCCCAACCTGTCAGTCCCGTAATGACAACGCAGGAGGTGAAGTAATATGTGGAAGGAGTTCTACGCAGCCAGCGATTTGATGATCTGGCCCTTGGTCGGTATGGGGATCTTTGTGATCGGTTTCGTAATTGTGCTTTACTATGTCTTGTTTATCTTGCGGAACAAGCAGGATATTCAGCATATGGCGGCCCTGCCCTTAGAGGATGACGCCGGCGTGGGAGGCGAATAGAAATGAGCGAATATCAAGTGGATCAGGAACGGGAGCATGCCTATGATGGCATCACCGAGTATGACAATAAACTGCCGAATTGGTGGCTCTTGACGCTTTATGGCGCCATTGTTTTCTCTGTCATTTACTGGTTGGTTTTTCACACCTTGGAGATCCGCCAACTTCCGATTGATGACTATCACGCGGAGATGCAAGCCGCGGCAGAGGCTCAACTCGCCCGGATGGCTGAAGGTGGACTGACCAACGAAAGCCTCGAGTTGATGGCCACGATCACTGAGCGGGTTCAGGCAGGCGATGCTATGTTTCAAAAATACTGTGTCGCCTGTCACCTGGAGCGGGGTCAGGGATCAGTCGGACCTAACCTAACCGATCCCTATTGGATCCATGGCGGTGAACCACTAGCTATCCATAAGATAGTTATGGAGGGAGTGCCGTCGAAAGGAATGGCCGCTTGGGGACGCCAGCTTGGCCCCCGCCGAGTTGATGAGGTGGTTGCTTATGTCTTAACTCTGCGCAACACAAATGTACCGGGTAAGGCCCAAGAGGGCACTCTGTTTGAAGGTCTGCCGGCCTTAGAAGAAACAGGTACTCAGCCAATGCCCGACTCTGATAGCGAATCTCCCGCGGAAGATCTGTAGAGATATCAATGTCATTGGGACGCGGATTCGTTCCGCGGAAAACGTGAAGAGTGAGAGATGAGCGAGACACCCAAGAATCAGTCACGCCGCCGGCCTGACATGGACACGCTATATTCGATCAACACCGACGGCTCACGCAATTTCATCCACCCGGCTGATGTGCGAGGCCGCTGGCAGAATCGGATCAATGCGTTATGGTTTTTCGTCTTGGCCGTTTACTTCGGATTACCCTGGCTCCAGCTCGGTGATAAGCCCGCAGTACTAGTTGATCTCCCCGGTCGGCAAGCATTTCTATTAGGGACGACTTTCACAAATCAAGACTTCTACCTGATGTTTTTCCTGCTCACCGGAATCGGTTTCGCTCTATTCGTTGTTACCGCCATTTGGGGCCGGGTTCTCTGTGGCTTCGCCTGCCCGCAGACCATTTTCCTCGAAGGTATCTTCCGCCGCGCCGAACGGCTGATAGAGGGTTATCACTTAGATCGCATCAGGCGAAACCGGGGGCCGAATACATTCGATAAGGTCTGGCGCAAAATCATTAAGCATCTGATCTTCATCATCATCGCATCGATCTGCGCCCATACATTCATTGCCTATTTCATTCCAGTCAGGGAGCTCCTCGCCCGAATCGCTGGCGGCACGCATCTCTGGTCGACCTCGTTTGTTTGGGCCCTATGCTGGACCGGGATTCTCTACTTCAACTACAGCTGGTTCCGTGAGCAAACATGTCTAATTATCTGTCCGTACGGGCGGCTGCAATCATCGCTTATCGACAGTGACACAATAATTATCGGGTATGACAAGAAACGGGGAGAACCGCGGGGCGGCGGCAAAGAGATGGGAGGAGATTGTATTGACTGCTTCCGCTGCGTAGATGTTTGTCCAACCGGCATTGATATTCGCAATGGACTGCAGATGGAATGTTTGGGTTGTACACGCTGCATCGATGCGTGCGATGAAACGATGAGCCGGATAAAAAAACCGAGGGGACTGATCCGGTTTGATTCTCTGCGGGGATTCGCCAGCGAAGGCAAGCATTCCTGGCGACGCCCCCGGGTACTCATCTATGCATTTTTTGGTCTACTCGGGATAGTAATTTCGCTTTGGGCCGGCACCAATCGGGAAGAATATCAAGCCAATATCCTAAGGGCGAGGGGAATGCCCTATGTGATGGAAGAGGAGCGGATCCGTAACCTGTTCAACCTGCACATTCAGAATAAAAGCAGCGAGCCGGCCGTCTACGGTATTGCCTCTGCGGCAGAGAACAGTAGCGAGCTGGAATTTATTATCCCCCAGATGGAAGTTGCCTTGGCAAGCGGTGAAGATTTTGAGGTGCCGATTTTTGTCTATCTACCAAAGTCTGCTTACAATGATGAAATACCGCTTTCGTTTCAGATTACTAATCAGACAACGGGAGATAAAAAAATCGTGGCGACGCTGTTTCGAGGACCCTAACTTTGAAGCGCTGGATTAGCAGAAACCCATGGATCTGGATCGTTATTTTTACCCTACTGGTCGTTCTGGCCAATTTTCTACTGATTGCGATCTCGCGACACAATGCACCGGAAATGATAAACTGATCTCACAGCCACCGGCACTGTAATTCAAGATTGCAAACTGACTCAAAATTACTCACAATTCGTGTTTACTCACAGAATCTGGAATATCGGCTTCGCCGACTGGAGATATCAGGAGGTTCTTAGATGGCATCACTTATAGAGAAAATGGTTTCGCCAGAGCCATGGCGAGATATGCTGATGGGCAATTACGCCGTTGCTCGCGCTATGATCGATACCGGGACGAAGGTGATCACAACATTTCCCGGATCACCGACACCAGAAATAGCGGCCTTGCTGACTCAGATTCCGCCCGATAAGCGAAACTACTACTTTGAGTATTCGACCAATGAAAAGGTTGCCCTCGAAGTTGCTGTCGGCGCCTCGGTTAATGGCCACTTATCGACAGTCTTCTTTAAATCGGTCGGCCTGAATGTTGCGGCAGACTCGCTAATCCAACTCAGCATGATGGAGATGATTGGCGGTATGGTGATTATTCTGGGGGACGATCCCGGCGCGAATTCTTCCCAGAATGAGCAGGACAACCGGATCTTCGCACGCATGTCCTATATTCCCATGTTCGAGCCGGCGACCCCGCAGGAAACCTACGACATGTACCGCCAGGCCGCAGAGCTTTCACAGAAGCATCAAGCGCCTGTCTTCCTGCGCCTGACTACTCATGTCTGTCATGCCCGGGAAGTGGTGAGTTTTGGTGGCATCGATCCTTCAAATGATGACTGGAGCCCCCGGTTTGACGCTGCGAACGGCCCCTATCTGCCGATCGCCGAATTGGTTTTCCCGCTCAAACGCGCGGCTCTGAAAAAGCTGGCCATCTTTGAGTAGATCAGCAACCAGACCCCGGCCAATCAGATCTTAGCTCCCTATGGTAGCAAGCCGATCAATGGCAAATCGCTGGGCGTCATCTCATCCGGCCTGCCAGCTCTGGCCCTACTGGAAAATCTACATGAGACCAATCAGCCGATTGAAATTCTTAAACTCGGTCTCACCTATCCATTGCCGAAAGAGAAAATCACTCAATTCCTGACTGCCCATGACGAGGTCTTGATCCTTGAAGAACTCGACCCGGTGATGGAACAGGAAATCAAGACGATTGCCTGGGATGCGGAGGTTAGCTGCCAGATTCACACTCGCACGGACAGCGAATATATGATCGGTGAATTGGTACCTCAGCGAACTCAATCGATCCTGGCCGATTCCTGGCCCGAGCTGTTCACGAAACCAGCTCCCCCCGATCAGGCGGATGACGTCGCTCCGCGGATCCCGCAAATGTGTCCTGGCTGCGGTCATCGCAGTGCCTTTTATGCGGTTAAAAAAGCACTTGGCGAAAACGATATCACGGTTGCCGACATCGGATGCCACTCTCTGGGATTCATGACTCCATATGACATGGGCGAAGTTCTGCTCTGCATGGGTCACTCAGTATCAACTGGGTCGGGTCTTGCGATAAATAATGATAGCCGCCCGGTTGTCGCCTTCATGGGTGATTCCACGATGATACATGCCGGTCTACCCGGCATTGTCAATGCAGCCATTTACGACCACAATCTAACGCTGATCCTGATGGAAAACGGTACAACGGCGATGACCGGCCACCAGCCCCGTTTCGGTGCCGGCGAAGTTGGCGACAAAGTGCCTCTGCCGGAGCTGCTGCGCGGTTTGGGCGTCAAATTCATCCGCGAAGTCGATGCCTATAGCCAAGAGAAATTGCAGGAGGAGCTCCGTGAATGTATGGTTCACAAAGGATTCTCAGTCCTGATTGCCAGCCATGCCTGCATGCTCAAATTCACCAGGGAACTAAAAAAACGAAAACCTGACTATCAGGCAAAGCCAGTAGAAGTAAATCAAGACAGCTGCACCAAGGCCTATACCTGCCTGCGGGAGTTCGCCTGCCCATCATTCCAGATCAATGAGGACGGCTCGGTGACGGTGAACGAGGATCTGTGCATTGGGGATGGATCATGTATCCAGACTTGTGCCGCTAAGGCGATTGGCCGGTTCCCCAAAAAGGGAGGTGACAAATGAGCGCGATCAATATCTATATGACTGGTGTTGGGGGCCAGGGAATCGGTCTTTTGTCTGAAGTGATCAGTCGGGCCTGCCTTGATGCCGGCTACGCGATCCATGGCTGCGATACCCATGGCTTGGCCCAAAGAGGTGGCACTGTTGTGTCACAGCTCCGGCTTGGTGAAGGGGTGTTCACGCCTCAGGTGCCCCAAGGAGAGGCCGATGTAATCGTCGCCTTGGAACGATTAGAGGGCCTGCGGGCGGCTAGAACCTATCTTAAACAGGGCGGCGTGGTGTTCTATTACGATTCAGAATATCAGCCGATTCATGTTCGATTAGGGATCTCTAAATATCCCAGTGCCGAGGATCTATCAAAGGCTGCCGCGGCAAAATCGGGCACTGCTCATCAGGTCTTGGCTGATGATCTAGAGGATCCCCGAATGCAGAATGTCGCCCTTTTGGCGAAGATCGGTTTGGCTGCGTCGATTCCAAAGATTACAACCGCCGTTATCCGCAAAGCGCTGAGTGAGGTTATTCCGAGCCGCGCCCTGGAATCGAATCTGGCGCTGTTCGATCGGGAATCTCTGAAGTAAGACTTGGGGAGATAGTGATAAATCAGAAAGGGTCATCCTAATTGGATGACCCTTTTATCTGTACGATCTTTGTTTTCAGATTCTGCCCTGACTACCAAGGATTGAATTTGCTCTAGAGCGCTCCTTGATACTCATCGGGATTAAATCCAATCAGCACTGTTTTCCCCCGGACAACTGTAGGTGCCCTCAAATTCCCTGTTGGCCCCAGCATATGACTAAGCAGGGTTTCCCGATCGGGTTGGGCTCGATTCATATCGAAGGTGGTGACTTTTTTCCCCTTGGCGATTATGATTCGGGACGCCTTAGCGGCCAGTTTGAGAGCATGATCCTCGCCAAGCTTTGCGCTAGCGCTAACCTCTTCCCTAACCGTCAGTCCGTTGGCTGTCAGGAACTCCTGAGCCTTATTACAGGACGTTCAGCCCTTGCGTGAATAGTACCAATCGATTTTGCGAGCCATCCATTTTCTCCCTTCGCTACCTGCTGCATCTTGTTTGATGCTTGTGGTGGTAATCCTGATGATACTCCTCCGCTGGATAAAAATCCGGCGCCGGTTCAACTGTGGTCACGATCGGATCGGGCCAGGCGCCGGAGCCATCGAGTTCGGTGATGTATGCCCTGGCAATCTCAGCTTGCTGATCCGAAGTAGTGAAAATCGCCGAGCGATACTGAGAGCCGAAATCAAACCCCTGCCGGTCGAGGGTAGTGGGTTCATGAATCTCGAAAAACGCCTTCAAGAGATCGCGGTAGGAAACTCTGCCGGTATCAAAAAGCACTTTTACTGTTTCAGCGTGTCCAGTTTCTCCACTGCAAACCTGCTTGTAACCCGGATTCTTGACCCGGCCACCCTGGTATCCAGAAATGGCATCTATCACGCCGTTGATTTGGGCAAACTTGTGCTCAATTCCCCAGAAACAGCCGCCAGCAAAGTAGGCGGTTTCTGTTTTTACCGGTTGTGATTCAGAAGGAATCGGCTCTCCGTCGGGAATGAACCGCATTGCGGCTGAGTTCACACAGTAGCGCCGACCTGTCGGTGCGGGTCCATCTTCGAACAGATGACCCAAGTGCGCCCCCGATCTGGCATCGAGGATCTCTACTCGGTCCATACCATAACTCTGATCAGGGCGTTCGATAATATGGGCTGGATCGAAAGGTTCGAAGAAACTTGCCCAACCGCTCTTAGAGATGAATTTCCCTGTTGAGCGAAACAGGGGCAGCCCGCCAACGATAGAGACATAGATGCCCGGTTCCTCGGTATTGGTCAGGTTACCGCAAAAAGCCGGCTCAGTTCCGGCAGCTTGAGTGATCTGGCGCTGCTCTGGAGTGAGTGTTTCCACAATCGCGGCAATCCGCTCCGCACTCAGAGGTGTTAGGTCATATCCAGATTTAGAATAAATTGGCCGAGGCTCCATGGCTCCCCCATTATCAGTCCGCTGCGTTTGCTGGGACCGACTAGTTTCCGCTGAGATTCCGCTTGTGCGAAAGACGCCAGACAGAACTATCAGCAACAATACTAGCAGGGCCAGCCCTGGCGGCGCTAAGTTTTTATATAAATGCTTCATATCAATCTCCTTATTTTAGTTAGGTACATATATCTACAGCCTGACCACCTGGATGTTCCATCCTGGTGGGCTTGATTTTCGTGCTCTTTGGCCTTATCTCCCTACTCACGAGACTCAATTCTGTATTGTGATGGTGAAACCTATTGCCGCATCAGCTATTTTAATTGTGAAATAGTCATGCAAATAGGAACAAATGAGGCGCCGGATCGGTTACACTATCGACGTAAAAACAAATCGTCAATTGGACAAGGAAATGGGAGTTTCATGGAACCGACTGACGTCTCGAATGTGGAATATTTCCATAAGG
>Ga0180430_10002376_pt1 | contig 17101 bp, 14 predicted proteins | sample SS_ome_9_FD_132999 | JGI IMG/M metagenome (GOLD analysis project Ga0180430, IMG submission 132999) | Hypersaline lake sediment archaeal communities from the Salton Sea, California, USA - SS_1_S_2 metaG | ecosystem: Environmental > Aquatic > Non-marine Saline and Alkaline > Hypersaline >... | reverse complement strand
ATAAAGCAGGCAAGGTACTCGCTACAATGCTCTACGACCACGAGAAAGACCCTCGCGAGAATGTCAACGTCGCCGCCTCACCGGAACACAAAAAAGTCGTGGCCGACTTGGCGAAGCTACTGCACGGGGAGGACTAATGCCGACCGTCCTAATTCCCGTTTTTTCGTACCCGCCACTCAACACGGGGGGGACGTTCCGGCTCCTCAAGTTTGCCGACTACCTGCCTGATGCCGGTTGGACTCCGCTCGTCGTTGCACCTGACTGGAGTGAAGCAAACATTCAGGAAGGGCATTACGACCCTTCACTTGTCGGGCGAAGCGACGTGCGGGTAGAGCGTGTGTCAATCCCGCACGAGGATGGTCCCCAAGCTGGTCTCGCCGCGAAGGCCTCGGCGTTTCTCCGTGCCGATATTGCTTGGCCCTACCCACGTTTAGAGCAAAAGATTTTGGCGAGGTGCCGCGAGATCTGTCGCGACGAGGAGATTGACATTATCTTTGCGAGCAGCTTTCCGCTCTCAATCCATCGCATTGGAAAAAAACTCCACCGCGAGTTTGACATCCCCTGGGTCGCCGACCATCGAGACATTCTTGACCAAGACGATGCAACGTTCGCCGTGCAGAGCGTGGCGGTTAAATGGTGCTACGGTTTGTGGCAGAAACGCCGACTCGAGCAGGAGGCCGCCAACTCCCAGAGTGCCGCCGTGGTAACAACGGTCTCTGAAGGCCTCGCCGAGCGTCTTCGCACCCGCAACCGTGCGCCGGTGGAGGTCATCACAAACGGGTTCGACCCCAACGATTTCTCCGAGTTCACCAACTCAAAGCCAAAGAACTCCAATCTAACAATCACCTACGCCGGTTCACTCTTCGGTGAGCGCAACCCCAAGGTTTTTCTTGAAGGTCTCGAGTTATTCCTTGAAAAATCGGTGGAAGGAGAAAAAACGCCGTCAGTACGGGTACAATTTTTTGGCCAAAGTTGCGACCAAATTCAACCCTTCCTTGCAGCGAGAAAAAAGTTAAAGGATCAGAGCGACGTGATTGTCCGTGGTGGATTTCTGCCACACGGTGAAGTACTGAAGAAAATGGCTGAAAGTGACGTCCTTTATCTCATCTCGCACCCGCAAAAAGGAATTGTCACAGGAAAAATCTTTGAATACCTTGCACTCGGTCGGCCGATCCTCTCGGTGCCTGGTGATGGTGACGCAACTGATCAAATACTCGCCGAGACCAATGCGGGAAAGGTTGCGCACACGCCACAAGAAGTCGCTGACGCGCTAACGCAATGGTACGCTGAATGGTCGCAAGAAGGGACACCAAAGAATACAACTCGCGAAGAAACGCTCGAAAGATATACACGCCAAGCACTCGCCGGGCAGCTCGCAGGAATTCTCGATCGCGTGCAGCAGCGGTATTCCGCCGAGCCACTGGTGAGCATCGTTATTCCAGCCTACAACGCAGCTCCCTTTTTGGAACGTGCATTACAGAGTGTGCTTGACCAGACCTACACAAACTACGAGGTGGTATTTATTGATGATGGTTCGGAAGACGACACTTCCAGCGTTGTTGAGCGTTTCTCCGAAAAATTCGGTGAGCGACTTCGCTACGTCCATCAGGAAAACGCGGGTGTCTCCGCCGCGAGAAACCACGGTATTGAGATTGCTCGCGGTGACTGGATTCTCTTTTTTGATGCGGATGACGAAATGCTGCCAGAGATGGTGCAAAGTTTTGTTAAGCAGACGGCAGAATTTCCCGAAGCAACGGTCGTTTCTGGTGCGGCGATCTACCAACGCGATACCGGAAGCGTGCGAATTCCTCCCGAAGGCAAAGTAACAACGGGGATTGTCGATTTTCTGCGTGTCTCACCGAAACACTCGCTCACTGCCGCCAAAATAATGGCTCGTCGAGATTTGTTGCAGCAGCTCGGTGGTTTCAACACGCATCTGCGGATGGCCGAAGACATCGACCTGTGGGGCCGTCTCGCGTGTTCTTGTCCCCGCTACAGTACGTGGTGTTACCTCGACCAAGTCGTCGCGACTTACCATCACGTCCACACCTCGGCGGTCAACACACAGCCAGCCAAACGTTGGTTTAAGGGTGAAGCACTCCCTTTCAGTGAGGAACTACCCGAAGAATTTCCGGAGGAGCGTCGCAAAGCATTCCGCCAATTCCGCCAGCATCACTTCCTTGTTCTCGCTACACAAGCGGCGTTGGCAGACGACTTCCCCATCGTGCGACGGTTGCTGCGTGAAGCCGGAGCAGAACCCGGGAACTTCGGTTGGTGGGCACTCTCAATACTCGCCTACGTGCCGGGGATGCGTCTCTGTTTCCAGCCTTTCCGTTGGCTGTTGCGTCAAGTGCAGAAGCGTCCCGATTCACGTTGCTTCCGTTTGATCAAGCGACTCGTCCGCTAAGCAGCTACAAGATCCGCTTGCCGCAGTGGGGGCAGTACTCTTTGGCGGTTCCCTCCTCTTTTTCAAGCACGTGAATGAAGTTCGCAGTAATCACGCCGGTAGGAATAGCAAAAATGCCAATTCCTAGCAGACACAAGATAATCGTCAATGCCTTTCCTAAGTCAGTTACAGGATAGGTATCTCCATAACCGACCGACGTGAGTGTCATTGCAGCACACCAAAGAGCGTCGGGGATGGTGCCAAACTTTTCCGGTTGCGCTTCTCTTTCAGCGTAGTACATTCCGCACGAAGTGACAAAAAGAAGAATCAAAATACCAGAGAGCGCGACGAGTAATTGACCTCGGCAGGCGCGGAATGTCTTGATTAAAATCGCAACGCCGGTGTTATAGCGTGTTAATCGCAAAAACCAAAAGAGGCGAATGACTTGGAGCGAGAGGAGTTCGGCGTTTCCCCAAAAGACAAGGGCTGGCATAATAGCCCAAAAATCGAGCATTGAACCAAACGAAAAAAACCAGCGAAGCCGTCCCCGTAAGCCGCGATACCGCGGAACGGCACCGCAAGCATAAAACCGCAGCAGGTACTCCACCGCAAAAAATGCGATGAAGAAAAATTCAACGTGACGGAAAAGATTTTTGTATTTCGCATTATATTCAGGGACGCTTTCGAGAACAATCACCAGCATCACAAGAAAAATCAAGATGGAGATGAGGCTTCCATAAATTCGCGAAACTTCATTCTTATCATTCCGAACTTGCAAAAAGGACCAAATTTTCCTCTGTATCTTTATTCGCACTTGCGGTTCACCCCCCGATCAAATTTCCCACCACTCATATCCATCCGCGGCTTGGTCTGCAACATTTGCGTGACCGGCTCGAAACATTTCAGGATCTTCTGGTAGTCCGGGTCGTTTTTGTCTTTGAAGGTGACCTCCTTACACCAAGCACCACCGCCAGCCTCTTTCGCAAGTGGTGCAACGAGGAAGGGGTTAAGCTCCGGCTCCGTGATGCGTACCCATTCACGACGCGGAATTTTACCCTCCTTATGACAAGATGCGCAGCGACGCTTGCCCACGTCCGCTAGCACTGCGTCTAGGCCCGGCGGGAGAATCTGACGACAGCCACGCGTTTCGGGGTACGCCGTCTCACTCGAACCATAGTACGGAACATTCAAGTCAATCCAAGCATAAATGCGACGCTTTTCCGCATCGGTCATCTTTGCGAGTCGCAACTTACCATCCTTATCGGGGTGCCCTGTGCGAACAACCTCAGCGAGCTTACTCTTCGGTGAGCCCCAACGACGCGGCTCGACCTGCAAAATATTCCACTCCTGACCATTGTAAGTCGGTATCCAACTAACATAGGGGCTTCCTTCACGCCCTTGCTTACTCCGTGCGAGCGTCTCGTAGGAAACATTAAAGAAGTCCGTTTTGCCGCCGGTCAGGTCAATCTTCTTGGGGTGCGAAATGGAATCGTGACACTTAATACAATGCTTATCCAGCACCGGCTGCACCGTGCGCGTGTAGTCAAAACCGCTCGTCGAGGTAAACCCGGAAGAATAATCGGTGGCCGTTTTCCGCCACTCCGGTTTCTTCAAATGGACCGGTGTCTTGCGGAACATCGCACTGCCCAGTGCACCGAGACTCGGACGCGTTGCACCGAGACGGTCGTCGTGACAACCATTGCAACCTTGCGTCTCGCCGGGCATTAGGTGCGTGAAGGAACGCATCCGTTGGACGGCTTGCCCATCTTTGTCGAGCGCGATGAAGTAAATGGGAATGTCCGCCGGCACATAGAAGCACGCGCTGCCATCGTCACCAATTTCAATCTCACCGATGACCTCTTTACCAGCGTAGGTTGCACCGCAAGAGATAACGGGGAACTGAAAACCGAACGCACGCTTGCCGGGGTCGATCCGAAGTGGCTTGTGCAGCTCTCGCACAACACGGAGCTTCTTCACCTCACCACGCTTGACCGTCTCGCCGAGACCGTCGTACACGTCCTTAAGGAACAGCACCGCTTCATTCTTTTTGGCAAGTTCGGGGTCGCAATAACGCGGCGGAATAACTCGTGGACGCTTGCGCGGCCGCAGCGGCATCGCGTTGAAATATTGCATTCCATCCTCGGGCATCGGAAGCGCCGTCGATTTATTCACGCCGTCGATCGTACGCACCAGCAGCGGACCGCGTGCCGAAACCAAGAACCGCTCCTGATCAAGAGGCTGCGGGCAAGAGTAGGGCTTCGTGCCGCCGGTGTTGCCACAACCCACATTAACCGCCGCGATGGGTGTGTCTGGAGTGATGTTGACAATCGCCTCTTGTGCGTTGACACCGCGAGAACGGTCAATCACACCGATGGCTCCGCGCGTCGGACCGTTGTGCCCCGTCATTGTGCAAATAATTTTCTCCGTACCTGGAATGGAACGCGGCTCCATCAGCGAACCGGGCGTAAGGACACGGTTGCCGAAGTAACCCGTCAAACCGGTGCCGTGCGGGTTGATCGTCCAGAGACTTTGAATAGGAATCGCGGGTCGGTCAACATACTCCCAGCGCGTGTAGATAATGCGGCCGTCGTCGAGAACATACGGCGTGAAGTCGTTGAGGTAGTTCGCCGAGAGTTTTTGGACTTTGCTCCCATCGGCCTCCATTCGGTAGAGTATGCCCACCGGCGCGTGCCAACAGTAAGCGAATTGGGGAAGGCGACTCGAGAGGAACGCGATCCCGCCGTCGGGCAACCAGCAGGCGTTGTAGTCGTGCCAAGGCCCGTCGGTGAGTTGCGTAAGATTTTTACCGTCGGTGCCAATCGTGTAAACGTGGTAACCGGGACGTCCTCCCTTCCGCATTGAAAAGAGGACGGTCTTCCCGTCGTAGGAGAGGTCGCTCTCGAGGATCTGACCGTCGGGAGTCTCAATCAGCGGCACCAGCGGGGCCTCAGCGTCCTTCAGGTCGGCAAGGTAAAGCCCGCCGCCATTACGCTGACCTTCGTAGTGGTAGGTGTACACGTGACTGGCGTTAATTTCGTTCCGCTTGATGACGACGACTTTGTCGGTGTCGAAGAGTAAAATGTCGCGCTGCAAACGTGCCAGCGGTGAGAGCTTCGCGAGCCAGCCCGTAGCCTGTTCGGCGGGAGTTTTTTTCTCTTTGAGTGCTTGCAGACGTGTCTCAAACTTTGCAGCGGGAAACTTGGCGCCGTGCTGCTTTTTCATCTCCGCGATTAAAGCGACAATAGCTTCCGGCGTGGGCGTGTCGATGCTGAGGTTCTGTAAGTACTTCGGTAGTGTGGGGTTATTGGGCTGCGTTCGCAAGGTTTGTACCACTTTAGCACTCGCACCTGACTTGGTGGTGAACATTGAGGCGAGTTCTTTCTCCGTCACCTTCCTCGGGAAAATGGCAACTTCGAGGGCGCCCGGGTTGAAGCCACCATACGAGTTGGTGAACTGGAGCGTCAACTCTTTGGCTTGCATCGTTTTCGGCAAAACAATTTTCTGGGCACCATGCTTCTGCTGGAACGTCCCCTTCACAACGGGCGTCTTTCCGCCATCAATATAGACTTCGTAGTCCTTCCAACATTCATTAAGGTACCAAGCGGTGCGTCCGAAGTAAACCAACTCGCCAATTGCAACCGGTTTCTTCCAAGAAAATTTCAGCCAACCGGTCTTGTTGTTTTTCTCTCCACGCACGCACCACGCAGCACCTCGGTCGGCACTCTTACTCCCTTCGCTGGGGACCACACCATCGGCAACAAACTTCGCGGAATAGTCTCCGCTGTATTCACTGCTGGCAGTAATCGTCGCAGACTTGGCGAGGTTCGACGCGGCGGCCTCCTTCGCGTTCGCTGTCGATGAAAGAGGAGCAAGGAAGGTCGCAACTAAAATAAAGCAATGAAAGAAACGCATTATAAAAACCTCTTTTGAATGGAGAACGGAGCACTTCCTAAAGATGCCCTTGTGAAAAATCATTGACCGACCGCCGCTGCACGCCTCTACTTGGGCGACGAATGCGGAAATTTTAGCACAATACGCCACCGGTGTCAAGGCTTTTCTTCTTGATTGCGAAGGCGTTTTTGATTTCCGTAACGCAAACCAAAAAAGGGGCATTTGCAGCAGGAACCGGGTGCCGGGCCTGTTCTTAAAGTACTTGACAGTGGTTCGCGTACGTGTTAGATTACTTACCAAACAGCCTACAATCCTAGGATTCCGTTCGCGATGCTTCAAAAACTCCTCCTTATTTTACTGGTACTACCAGCACTAACCGCAAGCAGTTCGGCATTGGCGCAGACACCCCAGCCCACGATTGCTGCACAAGCCATTACCAGTCAACTGGAGATGGAGGTTTGGGTTGACGAGGGTAAGGGCTTGTCTAAATTTGGAAAAACACCGGGAACACTGATAATTCCTCAATGCAAATACAGAAACTTTATACTGACGGGGCTGAACAGGCAAAATGTTGCGGCGTACAAAAAAGAACTCAGCTGGTTGCAAGTACGTTGCTTGGAATTGCCAAAAGATTTAACAAACGCAGAGTTAGAACTCTACGTAAATGTAGGACTTCTGACATATCTTACTACGCTTAAACTCTTTGATAGCGACAAGCTAACGAACATCGCGCCACTGGCAAAGCTACAAAACCTTACTAGGCTTGACCTCCGTTTGTGCGTAAATCTAAAAGACATCACGCCATTAGCTAAGTTGCAAAATCTCACCACGCTTGACCTCAGTTCGAGCGCAAGTCTAAAGGACATCACGCCGCTGGCCAAGTTGCAAAACCTCACCGAGCTTGAACTCAACTGGTGCTACAACCTGAAAAATATCACACCATTAGCAAATTTACAAAATCTCACCACGCTTCACCTCCGTTCGTGCGAAAGCCTAACAGATATCGCGCTACTCTCTGCATTGAGTAAGCTTACCGTGCTTAACTTGGCAAGATGCAAGGAAATTCGAAATATTAAACCACTAGCGTGGTTACCAAATCTCGTAGAACTAGACTTATCTGGCTGCAAAAAGATCAACAGTTTTTATCCTATCTCCGGGCTCAAAAAGATCGAAGAACTTCAGGTGACGATTCCCGACAACGACCTCTCCTTCCTCCGCAACCTACAACAACTAAAGAAGTTGAAATTTGGTGATTGCCGTGGGCTGTCTAATGTAGATTCCCTAACGAGGCTGCGAAAGTTAGAATATCTACGTTTCACCGATTGCAAATTGATTACCAATGCAACGGTTAATGCATTAAAGAGAAAGTTGCCAAGCTGCGCCGTTTCCAAGAAGGACTTCTTGGTGCCTCCGGATATGAGGTTTGATTAAAGGGCAGCCCCACTACCGAGCCGCGGCCAATGCGGTTAGTTCGGTGTGTACCTTCTTGAGCTCATCAATGATCTTGATGCTCTGTGGACATTTGTCCTCACACATCCCACATTCCACGCAGGCTGTGGCCAAAACGTCGGACATCGTGTAGAGCGTCGGGGCCGAGTTGCCGGTAAAGAGATGCGCGTCGTTGTATTGCTCAAACGCTTGAGGAATATTGATCGACTGCGGACAGGGCATACAATAACCACACTTCGTACAAGGGATCTGCGAAGCGGCTTCGAACGCCTCCTGTAAACCCTTCACCAACTGATGGTCGGCGTCGGTAAGCGAACCAATGCCGCTCTTTTCCGCGTACTTGAGATTGTCTTCAAGGTGCTGCTCGGCAGACATACCACTTAGCACGACGGCGATTTCAGGCTTATCCCAGAGCCAGTTCAGTGCGACATCAACGGCGTTCTTGCCCGCATCGTCGAGGAGTTTTTGCGCCGCTGGTGGGAGGTTCACCAAGCCGCCACCGAGTAGCGGTTCCATAATTGCAACCGGGATGCCCTTGCTCGCGGCGTACTTGAGGCCCTTAGTTCCCGCTTGCACGGTCTCGTTGGCGTAGTTGTATTGTATCTGACAGAAATCCCAGTCGTGGTAGTCGAGGATCTCTTCGAAGGTCTCGTATTCCGAATGAAAGGAGAAACCAAAGTGCTTAATCTTACCTTCCTTCTTCATTCGTTCACCCCATTCGCAGACGCCAACATCACGCATCGCGGGCCAAGTGTGCTTCTGCAAACAGTGTACCAGGTAGAAGTCGATGCAGTCAGTCTGCAAATTGACAAGCTCTTCCTCGAGAAGCTTCGACATATCGGCAGGCTCTTGGACACTCCAAATCGGGAGCTTCGTCGCGAGCAAAACCTTTTGACGGTAACCGTCCATCAGAGCTTTACCAACGAAGGCCTCTCCCACTCCTTGATGATAAACGTAGGCCGTGTCGAGGTAGTTAATACCTCGGTCGATGCCCGAGCGAATCATTTTCGTCGCTAGCTTTTCGTCGATGTCGGCGGACTCATTTTTCTCACCCAAGCAGGGTAGCCGCATACAACCAAAACCGAGTGCCGAAACTTTCTCTTCGAGTTTACCAAAAGGACGGTATTGCATTTCCTTCTCCTTCTTTCATAAAGATGAACAGTGTAGTGATTGAGGGTATTTTACCGCATTTTTCGCAGCTTGGCAAGCCGGGGGTGGACGAGAACTTGATTTTCGCTACAGTATTCAGCAGGTGAGGAGAGCTACTCGGGGGGGTTGACGCTCCCCTTTTTTTCCGCTAAAATGTTGCAATGACGCACGAAGATTCCGCCGAAATTCCACCTATTTCCCAAGACTTCCCCACCTCGGGGCGGCTTTTGGGGGTCGATTATGGAACCGTGCGGATTGGACTAGCCATCTGCGATGTCGAGCAGCAAGTTGCGAGCCCCTTCGAGAACTACACCCGCTCCGGAAAAGAGGCCGATGCCCGTAAGTTTCGGCAGTGGGTTACCGAAAATCAGATTGTCGGATTGGTGCTTGGGTTGCCGCTACACCTCGACGGAGGCGAGTCAGCCAAGTCGAAGGAGGTACGGAAGTTTGGTGAGTGGCTCGTCGAACTAACCGGCCTGCCGCTAACCTATTGTGACGAGCGTTTTTCGAGCGTCTGGGCTGAGGAGAAACTACTCGGTGCAGATTTGTCACGCAAGAAGAGAAAAAAGCGTCTCGACAAAGTGGCGGCGTCACTTTTCCTTGCAGCCTTTTTGGAACAACCAAAAACATAACTGCAACACTAAAAATTTACGTTCTTAATTTTTCATCGTTTGAATCAACGGAGCAACAACACAATGCGGAATCTTTTACAAACCCTAGCACTGACACTATTGGTCGTTTTTCTCGCTAGTACAATCGGATGTCGCCCAAAGCCTCACAAGGCCCCCAATGAGATTGACGAAACGAACAAGTCCACCACCGAAGGAACCAGTGACGCCGTTGCAATCGCTAAAGCAGTTGAAAAGAAGGAGTATAAAATGGCAGTTACAGAAAAAGTTTTTGGAGAAATGGAAGATGGCACGAAGGTCAAGCAATTTGACTTGACCAACAAAAACGGTGTGAAGGTCTCACTGATTACCTACGGGGCTCGAATCATTAGCCTCGAAACACCGGACAAAGATAATAAGCTCGCAAACATTGTCCTCTTCCGCGATGGACTTGAAGGTTTTCTGGCCAACGAATGCTACTTCAACTGTATTGTTGGTCGCTATGGCAACCGAATTGCCGATGGCAAGTTCTCGATTGGTGACGAAACCTACACGCTAGCAAAGAACAACAACGACGTAGCCCACCTGCACGGCGGCGACGTTGGGTTCGACAAAAAAGTCTGGAATGCGGTTGCACTCGACAACTTAGCCGGCCAAGTGGGTGTCGAATTTGCCTGCCTCAGTGATGATGGCGAAGAGGGTTATCCCGGCCTGCTCATTACCAAGGTCAAATATCTGCTCAATGACGATAATGAGTTGCTCATCAGCTACGAAGCCGAGGTACTTGGCAAGCCGACCGTGCTGAATCTCACGAACCACGCCTACTGGAACCTCACCGGCTCGGGTGAGAACACGATTCTTGACCACATCCTCACTCTCCACGCCGACGGTTACCTGCCGGTCGATGTGAACCTCATCCCACTCGGGAAAGTAGCCTTGGTCAAAGATACCGCTATGAGTTTCCTGGAACCTCAGAAAATCGGCAAACGAATTGATGAACTCAAAATTGACATTGAAAACAATTCCTTTGAAAATGGTGGCTACGACCATTGCTACGTCCTCAAGGAAGATGCCGCAAAAATTGAGTTTGCGGGTCTCACGGAGGAACTCAAGCTCACAGCTGAGGTACTCGAACCAACCACCGGCCGCACCTTGAAGGTGTACACCGACCAACCGGCTGTCCAGTTTTATTCGGGCAACTTCCTCGATGGTGAAGCCGAATACGGTGGCGGCGTGAAGTACAAGCAGCATACTGGTTTCTGTCTGGAAACACAAAAGTACCCGGACTCACCCAACCAAAAGGACTTCCCTTCGACATTACTCAACCCTGGCGAAACCTACACGCACAACACACTGTTGAAGTTTGGCGTGGAAAAATAAGGGAGCAATAAAAATGGCAGACTCCAAAATCACAAAAAAAGACCGTTTCCTAGCTGGATTTTGCGAGCGTTGCGTCGTTTGCAGACGCGCTCGTAAGAAACAGAAGGGACTGGCTTACCAATTCGTGTCGAAGGTGGAGGGCGGGGTCTGCCCATTCTGCAAAGCCTACGAAAAAGTACACGGCCGCAAAGCTCACGAGCCGAACTCGCCGGAAAATGAGAAAGAAGACAAGAAAGAAGAGAAGGAAGAATAGTGCCCAATGCCTGACCAAAAAATCTTTGGAATAGGAACCGACGTAACCGAATGCCCGAGAATCGCTAGGATGATTGAGAAGCACGGCGACGCTTTCCTGCAGCGGATATTCACGGACGCCGAAATTGCCTACTGCCAAAAAAATCGTGCCCACACCCAACATTACACCGGGCGGTGGTGCGCCAAAGAGGCTATTCTCAAAGCTCTAGGAACCGGATGGTCAGGCGGCATACTCTGGCGAGATATGGAAATACTCAACAAGCCAGGCGGGGCACCCTACGTAACGCTAAAAGGTGCCACCGCAGAAATTGCAGAAAAAATGGGCATCGCTGAGGTACTCATCTCCATCTCCCACTGCGAAAGTGTTGCCACTGCCACCGCCGTAGCCATTGGTTACGCCTAACCGGGGAACGTGCGAAGCAACTCTAAGTGCCGTTGACAAAAGGGGACCGCTTCACCGGGTTGCGGCGGATTTGGCACCAACGTCGTTGCAATCTGCGTCGCAAGTTGCTCTATACCAGCACCGGTTAAGGCGGAGGTGTAGATTGCTTCGCCTTCATTTTCCTTCACCGTAGCGAGGTCTGACTTATTCCGTACCAACAAGGTCTGCGGAAAATCGGCGAGCCAACTCTGCTCCTCCGGCGAGAGCGACGTAGTTGCGTCGGTCACAAGAATCACCAACGCCGCCTCTTTCGCAGCCTGCCGGGCACGAGTAACGCCTTCTTGCTCGATGGCATCGTTCGTCTGACGAATTCCTGCCGTGTCGGTTAGTCGCACCGGCCAGCCCGCCAGCGCGGTTGAGTAACGGACTAAGTCGCGAGTCGTTCCGTGCTGCGGATGGACAATCGCACGATCAAACCCTGCCAGTTGATTCAACAACGAACTCTTTCCCACATTGGGTTGCCCTGTGAAAACAACGTCCCAGCCATTCAACATCGCAACGCCAAGCTTACCGCGTGCGAGTAGTGTTTGCCGCAGTTCTTCCTCCTGCGTCATTTGTAATTTTTCGAGTGCCGTTTCCAGCGCGCCGTTGTACTGATCGAGCAGAATTGCGGCGACGCGCTCGGTGGTAGCTTCTGTGAGCGCGAGCGTGGCCTCTTGCTGCAACTGCGTGAGTTGTGACGTGGATGGGAATTGCTCCTGCCAACTTTTTTCCACGGCACCTGCCGCCACGAGTGTTGCGATGAGTAACTCCACCACCTTTTCGCCACCGTGACAGTGCAGGTCGTAGTTTTCGGTACTACGTTGCGTTAAGACAACCTGCTCCGCGGAAGAGATTCCCGTCAGTGGTACGCTCAGCAACCGCACCTGACCAACTTGCGGTTCAGTAAAATCTGGAAGGCAATGTGATAAGACCCCCGTAGCACCTTCACCGGCTACACGCAGCGACGCGATGGCACTACTGCCTGTGGCGGTTATTCTAGCGACAGTTGGCTCACTCACGTGCCACATTCCTCCAGTAATTTGATAATTTTTTTCGCTGCATTCCCGGTTCCGTACTCATCAATCTGCGAACCCTTTTTAGCCTGCCGGCAAGCGTTGACAATCGACGCCGTATCGGCTCCGGCGAGTTGGTTCCATCCCGCTTCGATAGTCTCAACCCACTCGGTCTCCTCACGCAGCGTTACACAAGGCACGCCGTGGAAGTAGGCCTCTTTTTGTATCCCACCGGAGTCGGTCAAAACAAGGCGCGCGTTCTTCTCGAGCGTTACCATTTCCAAGAAGGAGACCGGCTCAATGCATCGCACATACTGATTCGTGGTCAATTTATCCATCACTCGCAGCTTGGCAAGACAAGCCGCTGTCCGCGGATGAAGTGGCAGAACAACAGGACATTCCTGGGAGGCCAACTGAGCAAACGCCTGAAAAATTGAGGCCAAACGCATTGGGTCGTCGGTGTTTTCGGCACGATGAACCGTCGCAAGCATATAGTTTCCCGAATGCAGAAAAAGCGATTCAAGAATGGAAGACTCCTGGTCCGCCGTTTTCCCAAAGAGTAACGCCGCGTCGTACATTACGTCGCCAACCTGATGGACACCCTCGACAATCCCTTCGCTCGCAAGATTTTCAACCGCGACGGAGGTCGGACAAAGGAGCAGCGAGTCAACGTGGTCGGTGAGAATGCGGTTGAGCTCTTCAGGCATTCTTTTATTGTACGAACGCAAACCCGCTTCGACGTGTGCAACCGGAACGTGGAGCTTTGCCGCGGCAAGCGCACCGGCGAGCGTTGAGTTGGTGTCTCCATAAACAAGGACCCAATCTGGCTTGCGCTGCACAATCTCTTTTTCTATCTCCGTGAGCATTTTGCCAGTCATCGCACCGTGCGACATACCACCACACTCAAGCATAACGGAGGGCTGCGGAATTTTCATCTGCTCAAAGAAAATCTCACTCATTACAGGATCGTAGTGCTGACCTGTGTGGAGAATCTCCTCAGTAACCGCACCGCCACGCTTAGCGACGGCAAGCGAAACCATAGCCGCCTTGATAAACTGCGGACGCGCACCAACAATCGTCAAAATCTTCATCTACTTTACCTTTGTATCAATTTCAAAAACCTACTATTTAATCACAGCAATACCGTGCAGCGAACCTGCTCGCTTGGGGTCGTGCCACTTCCAGACGATCTTGCCCTCCTTATCGAATTCCAAGACCTGCGGGCCTTTTTCGCTATCCTTTGCACCATGACCCGTCCAGTTGGTCACCAGAATATTACCGTTCGGGAGCACCTCCGCACCACCAAAGAAGTTGAGCTTCGCCTCGGGCATCGCATCGCGGCCACCAATCTTACGGATCAGTTTATTATCCTTATCAACAATCAAGAGGCTCGCGTCGTAACCGGTGGAGATCATAAAATTGCCGTCCGGCTGCTGCACCATAAAGTAAGGTTTTTTCACTTTCGGAGCAATCTTGGTCAGGTCAATCTCGCGGAGGATTTTGCCTGTTCGATCGGCTTCCTTCATTGAAGTAATGCTGCCAGTGAAGAGGAAGTTCCCATTTTTGGCGAGCCGCAACTGACGAAAGTAGCCGCCCATCTTGACGTCAATCTCCTTGATGACTTTATCTTTCGCGTCAAGTTCCCAAATCTTATTGCCTGACGCGAGTAGCGTGTGCCCATCTTGGGTACGCACGAGCGACTTAATTCCTTTGCCGACCTTCACTTCTTTGACGAGTTTGCCTGTGGCGACCTCATACTGACGGTAGCCATCTGGAATGTTCATAATCACGTTCTTATCGTCAATGAGCTGAAGGTCGCGGTTCGGACCGACGGTGATCGTCCAATCTTTTTCCGGCTCGAACTCATTGACATAGAGCAACTGTTTACGAGACTCGTCGGTCGCGATGAAAATATGTTTATTCTCAGCAGCGTAACTGTTGCTGAAAAGGGTGAGGAAGGCCAGTAGTGTGAGTGTTGCTTTAAGCATCGTAGTTTTCTCCTAGTTTTTTTGTAACCCCATTAGCTGGGACTTGTTTTTAACGTTCAACTTCAATTGTATCAACTTCAACAAAAGCGGATTCGCCGGTAAACGTAGCACCAAGCGATTCAATCGTACCGCTCCACACCTTCGAACCAGCGAGCGGCAGGCGTAGCGTTTGCCATTCTTTACCCGCTTTAGCGTCGAGCTTCTTGCCGAGTGGTTTCCCGTTGGCGAAGAGTTGGAGCGTCAGCGGTTTGTCGGAACGCAACACGACGACCAAGGCTTTGTCCTCCTTAGAGGCTTCCACTTTGAGACCGTCACGTTCGAGGGTCCCCGATTCTTTACCAAGCGTGAAGTCGAGGAAACCGAGGTAACCCGCGATGTTGTTGTCAATCCCTTTGGCTTTCCAGCCTTCGGTCTGCCAACCTCCACAGTCGAAGAGGAAGCAGAGGCGACCATCTTCGGGGTCGCGTTTATTGATTTTCTCCCAGTCGTCGGAAAGTCCATCGCCATCGGAGTCGGTTCGGATGGCTTCATACTCGGGATTGACGGCCTTCCAACGTTTGGCCTGCTGGCGCAGCTCGCCGAGTGGTTCCTCTTTGGCACCGTGGTCTCCCTTGGCAAGCCACGCATCCATCAGCTTGCGGTGACGCTTTAACTCTTCGGCGTAAGCAGGATCATCCACGAGGTTCTTCAACTGTGCTGGATCTTTTTCGACATCGTAAAGTTCCTCAGTGGGACGCTCACCGAAATAAATCTTTCGCAATGTTGGCGAAAGTTGGTTCGCCTTGTAGAGACTGTGCAGGTTTTGCGTCGTCGGCCTGCCGTCACGGTACTGCGGTTGGAGGTGTATCCGGTCGAGCTTGTAGTTGCGTGTGTAGCGGAATTGGTCGGTACGCAGGGTCCGTGTGCGGCCGATGGTATGGTCGAGCCGGTCAACAAAGGCACCAACGAACTCGTGCGGTTGGTAATCCTTCGCGAAGAGGTCTTCCCCTTCGACCCATTTTGGTTTTGGAGCACCCGCCCAAGCTAGCGTTGTAGCCGTCAGATCAAGGATCGTAACCAAATCCTTGCGAACAATTCCTTTGCCCGGCACATAAGGCTTGGGGCCGGAAATAATCAGCGGCACGTGAAGACCACCCTCGGTGCAAAATTGCTTGTGACGCAAAAGATTCGGCGCACCGTGGTCGGAAAAATAAACAACAATCGTGTTTTCGAGCAGCCCATTCTCTTTGAGCTTATTGAGAATGCCGCCGACGACGTCGTCTTCGTAACGGACGGTGTCGTGGTGTTGTGCAACGGCAGTACGGTAAACTTCGTTATCTGGGTAATCACCTGGGATCGTCACCTTGGCGGGGTCGGTCTTACGTTCCTGCGGGAATTTCCCGGTGTTCGTTTTGCCACCCTTCGTCTGAATCTGACCGAAGAAGGGTTGCGAATTTTTAATCGATGTCCATTGGTTGCTTTTGTCGTTGCCCTTACCTTTGCCCTTGCTCTTCTTGCCGCTACCTCCTGGCAAATTGTAGAGCGTAACATCCTTGCCGCTGGTGAAGTTGTAATCGGTCTTGCCGAAGTTGAAGGTGGTGTAACCTTGTGCGTGGAGCAACTCAGGGAGCGTCTTAATTCCCTTAGGCAGCGAAATCTGCGGATCGCCACGGCCGGAACGATGTTCGTGGACATTGAAACGGAAACCGGGTGCGCCAAGAATGAAACTCGAACGACAGGCCGAGCAGACCGGTGCCGGTACATAAGCACGCGAGAAAAGCACGCCATCTTTGGCGAGTTGATCGAAGTTCGGCGTGGCATCAGCGTTGACTTTGTCACCGTAGCATCCCATCCAAGGGCACATATCCTCGGCAGTAATCCAAAGAATGTTAGGCTTGGCAGCATTGGCGGCTGATGTTAAAAAAGCAAGAAGCAGCAGGAAACTTAAGAGTGTTTTCTTCATCATCATATCTTCTTTCTTCTAAGGGGAAGCTTTGACAAAGCAGTTTTCGTAACGGTCGCTATCAACACAGCGATCCATCGATTAGACCATTCAGAATTTCTACCACAATGAGGCGTGGTTGTCAAGCCTTCCGCGACCCGCAATATGACAGAATCCCCCTTTTTTTGGAAACTTTTCACGCATAACACATCCTAAATGCCCTAGCCTCTCCTAATTCAGATTTTCGATGAGATTCTGTTCCTCCACAACCTAGACAGGATTTGGCCTAAGATCTTGACAAGAACTGAGGAATAGTGTACAATAAAGGCTGATTTCATAACTGATTGGAGAGCCAAAAGATGACTACCATTACAACCAAGGCAATTGTTGGAAAGGACGGTAAGTTGCAGCTTAATGATGCACTTGCTCTGCCTACAACTGGCGAGGTGGATGTGGCGATCACCATCGCTACCGAAGAAGAGCCTTACGATGGCGAAGCTCTTGTGGCTTTCTTAAAAGAGGTGGCCGAAAAAGGAACCTTTAAGAACGGCCCCGATCCCTCAGAGTGGCAAACTGAAATCAGAGAAGATCGTCCAATCTCTTAGTAGAGGTGGTTAATGCTTATTGACACAAACATTCT
>Ga0180430_10002375_pt1 | contig 17113 bp, 12 predicted proteins | sample SS_ome_9_FD_132999 | JGI IMG/M metagenome (GOLD analysis project Ga0180430, IMG submission 132999) | Hypersaline lake sediment archaeal communities from the Salton Sea, California, USA - SS_1_S_2 metaG | ecosystem: Environmental > Aquatic > Non-marine Saline and Alkaline > Hypersaline >... | reverse complement strand
CCAAAATACCCCTGGATTACCTCCCTGCCGGTCGGTGATCCAAAATACCTCTGGATTACCTCCCTGCCGGTCGGTGATCCAAAATACCCCTGGATTACCTCCCTGCCGGTCGGTGATCCAGGAACGGGGGAGACTTAAGACCGGAAAACCTCAATCCCTCCTGGCGTCGGGATCGGTTTTTTAATGCCCCGCTTTCTTACAAAAACTTCGTTTTTGACGCCTGCGGGGCATTAAAAAACCCAATTCGCTTTCGCGAATTGGGTTTTCCGGTCTTGTGGGAACTGCTGGATTCGAACCAGCGACCCCCTGCTTGTAAGGCAGGTGCTCTGAACCAGCTGAGCTAAGCTCCCAAAGCGGATGCAAATATATATTGTTTTTTTAATATAGCCAAGAAGAAAATGACGATAATATATATCTCCCTGTGTCTTTCCCCGGCACATCTTCTACCGGGCCACATCACGGATCACGGGAACAGTTCGCAGGAGGAAACGCAGATAAATAATTGCAAGGTGAAAATTCATTATTCTTTTTGTATATTTCTGTTCAAATCAAACCTGGCTACAATGAAAATCCGAAATCTTCTGCTTTCAGCATTACTCATGATCTGTGCCATTCCCCTTTTCACAAGCTGCAACCCCGGAGAGGCCGGTGACGGCACTGAAATGGCGATCAGGGTGGATTCGACCTATTTTGCCATGAATCCGATGGATATTGTCTTCGACACATCCGAAATGGAAATGATCGGTAAGGCACTGGGCGAATACGTCGAATCGTACCGGGAATACCGGGAAATCCACATTCCCAGCAGTGTTATGCCCGCATTACGTTTCGATCCCCTGCCACAGGGATTCACGGTTCCCCCACCTACCGGAAAAATGAACTGGCAGATCCCGGAAAACATAGAAAAACCAACTTCTTCTGCCGACCTTGCCTTTATGTCCATTCCCGAACTGGCGGCACTGCTTCGCTCAGGACAAATAACTTCGGTGGAGCTTACAGAGTTCTATCTCAAACGGCTGAAGAAACATGATCCGGAATTGCATTGCGTGATCTCCTACACCGAGGCATATGCGCTGCAACAGGCGTCAAAAATGGACCTGGAACTTGCCGGTGGCAGGGACCGCGGGATCCTGCACGGGATCCCCTACGGTATCAAGGACCTCTTCGCTTTCCCCGAATACAAGACAACCTGGGGCGCGGCTGCCTATAAGGATCAACTGCTCGACGAAAAAGCAGGGGTCATTGAACAACTTGAGGATGCCGGGGCCGTGCTGGTCGCCAAACTTACCCTTGGAGCACTGGCCATGGGCGATGTGTGGTTCGCCGATACCACGCGGAACCCCTGGAACCCGGAACAGGGCTCCAGCGGATCATCGGCAGGATCATCGGCCGCCACTGCGGCCGGACTGGTACCATTTGCCATCGGCACCGAGACCTACGGTTCCATCGTCTCCCCCTCCACACGCTGCGGTGTAACCGGGTTACGCCCTTCGTACGGCAGGGTAACCCGTGCAGGAGCCATGGCCCTCAGCTGGAGCATGGACAAGGCAGGCCCCATCTGCCGGAGCGCAGCAGATTGCGCGATCGTATTTGATGCCATCCGGGGTGCAGATCCCGACGACCCGACACTCATCGAAGCCGGGTTTTCATACCGGGAGCAAGACCTTTCCAAACTGCGCATCGGGTATTTCAAGAATGCGTTTGATGAAGATTACCCCTTTAAAAAACAGGACCGGCAATCATTGGAAGTATTGAGAAAACTGGGCGCAGACCTCGTTCCTGTCGACCTGGAGGTGGACCTGCCGGTAGATGCCATGACCAATATCCTCCTTGCCGAAGCGGCCGCTGCATTCGATGAGCTCACCCGCAGCAACCGCGACACCCTCCTGGTACGCCAGGGCGAATATGCCTGGCCGGCACTCTTCCGGGCGGCCCGCTTCATGCCTGCAGTGGAATATATACAGGCGAACAGACTGAGAACCATGCTGATCGAAGCATACAACAACCTGCTCAGTGATTTTGATGTTATTGTCACACCCAGCTTCGGCGGGACGCAATTGCCGGCTACCAACATGACCGGTCACCCGGTGGTAGTGGTTCCCAATGGTGAAATTGAAGGAGGCAGCAGGACTTCCATCTCCTTCCTGGGCAACCTGTTCGATGAAGCAACCATCCTCGCCCTGGCAAAAGCCTACCAGGATGCCACCGGCTTTGATGAAGCCAGGCCACCACTTTTCGCATCAGAATAGCCTGTATTGAAAAAGCCCGGCACTGACCGGGCTTTTCAATGCGGAAATATCATGCTATGCGTCGGCAGCCTCACCAGGCACCGGAACGTCCTTGGGCACACTATTCACCGGTCCGAAGTCGTAAACTTCCGGCTGGTAGTGCACCTCCGAGTTCATCATCTCATCCCAGGTGGTCCGCTTGCCTGTATAGGCGGAAATACGCCCCATGATCGCGGTCAGCGTGGAAGACGCCACGTGTTCAGCCTCATTCACCGGTGTACCCTTGCGGATGGCATTGACCAGGTGGATATGTTCCTGGTCGTAAGGTGAATTGTATTTTTCATTCAACGCGTTCTTAGCCTCATCAGTATCAGGCCATGGGTTGTCCGAGGTCTCTGAAAGCACAGTCCCATCGTGATTAAATATCTTATGCCGGCAGTCAGTGCGCCCTTTGGTCCCCATGATGAATTCTGAAACATTTCCATGGCTACCATTGATCTGGCGGCACATGGAGTGCATGTGGGTTCCGTCTTCATACACAAAATCAACTGAGAAATTGTCATACTGGTCTCCGGTGACCCTGCGCTGACGGGATCCGTATCCAACGGCCTCAACCGGATACACGTCTCCTTTGAACCAGTTGATCACATCGATATTGTGTACATGCTGCTCCACGATATGGTCGCCTGAGAGCCATAGCCAGTTCACCCAGTTCCTTACCATGGCCTCCATCTCCGACCAGGCCGGATCAGCATTCACGTGCCACAATTTGTTCTGGTCCCAGTAGGCGTAACCGGCGACGAAGTCCCCGATGGCGCCTGCCTTCACATGCTCGAACATTTCAAGGTAATTCCACTGGTGACGACGCTGTGTTCCCGACACCACACTGAGTCCCATGGATGCCGCCTGTTTCCCTGCCACGATGATCCTGCGGGCTCCAACCGGATCCACCGCCACGGGCTTTTCCATGAAAACATTCTTCCTGGCCTTGACCGCTGCCTCGAACTGCATGGGCCGGAAATGCGGCGGCGTGGCGATGATCACATAATTGATATCCTCGGCGAGCACCCTTTCATAGGCATCGAATCCGACAAAACACTTCTCGTCAGCCAGCTCAACGCCTTTCTTGTTTTTCAGGCTCTCACGAAACCGTACCATTTTATCATCAAACAGGTCGCCTGCAGCAACGATTTCCAGGTTATTCCCGGCATTCAGGAAATTAATCACTGCACCAGTTCCCCGGCCCCCACAACCAATTACACCCGCCCTGATGGGCTGTCCGTCAACCGCCTTGAGGGGAGGTGGTACGAAAGAAACCTGTACCTTTTTTTCTGAACACGACGCAGCCAGTCCGGCCACACCAACAATCCCGGCTGCGCCAATTGCTGTGGTGCCCAGGAAATTTCTTCTTGAAACTGATTTTTTATCCATTGGTATTATTTAGTAGTTAAATGATCGTCAAACTCGCAAACTACCCTGAACCCCACATGGTAGCAGTCGGAGTACCACCAGAGGCTCTTGGGAATCTGTGGATCCGTCCTGAGCCAGGCATCATGATTCGTCTTGCTCCTGGCAGATACCCTCAGTTCAGCGGCATCGCTCAGGAAAGATCCTCCCCTGACCACGTGCTCATTTCCGCCGGCAACCACAACAGGATTTACAACCGGCCCGGGATACTGCGTATATGCGTTTTCAATATAAATATCCTGGCAGAATTCGGCAACATTTCCAAGCATATTCTTCAGCCCGAATGGATTGGGGCGGACCGCCCCGGGCAGTTGTGACCGCCCTTCCGAATTCTGTATGTATACTGCATAACTGTTGATCACCGAGGTATCCACTCCGAACAGCCTGGCCCGCAATCCCACATCGGCATAGTCCTTTACCTCGCCTCCAAAGAAATAAGGTCCGGTTGTCCCTCCCCTTGCGGCATACTCCCACTCTGCCTCAGTGGGAAGCCTGTAGGTCTTGTCCGTTACCAGCGACAGCCACTCGCAGTATTTTTCAGCTGCATAGTAGGTCATGGTTATGGCCGGCCGCTTCCCCTTGCCCCATCCCTGGTCCGGATTCCCATAGGGTGGTGTGGCTCCCGACAGTCCGTCGATTCCTTCCAGCATCCCGATATCGGTGGTCCTTCCCTCACCCGATGTCTGGCTGTACCAGGTCAGGTACTCCTCCCAGGTCACTTCTGTCTCCGACATGAAAAACGGATCCAGTGTTACTTCCCGCTCCGGCAGTTCACCAGGTTGGGCAAACGCATCATCACCGCCTGCACCCATGGTAAAGGTTCCGCCGGGGATGGCTTTCATGCTGAATGAAACAGCAGAGAGCGGAAGGCGTTCGGTGAAATCTTCGAAGGTTTCCACAATGGCAGGTTGGAGGTAAACCGTGTCGGGCAACTTGTCCGACGTTCCGAAATCAACATTGGCAGCATGCAGGATTCCCTCGTGGTAATGACCTGCATCAATGTGGCATTTGATACATGAGACATCTCCTTCCTGCTGCTCATAATAGAGGTGCGCATCCATTCCCTCATGCGTGATCTCCAGGGGATAAAGATTCTGGTGACAATGCACGCAGGAAACATCCTTGGTAAAATGAACCGCATTGTCGGGACGTGATTTGAGGTCCCAGTTAAAATCTGCCGAATCCTTGAAAACAGCACCGTAAACATCGCGCAGCCCTGTCACCACCTTTTCCGGAAGATACCCCTCTCCCTTGGGCGGAAGGTGACATTCCACGCAATGCACAATGGTCCCGGAAGCTGTATTGTAATGCACCCCCTGCTTCCATGAAGTGGTTGCATGCGGGTGGAAATGACATTTGTTGCAAAATTCATCAGTGGAAGTGGCCTCAACTACTTTGTTGAAGCCCAGCAGCAAGATGCCCCCGAGAACCACCCCGGTGATGAGCGTCCAAAGCTGTATACGTTTGAATAGTTTTCCGGACATTGACTGTTTCTGAAGCTAAAAACAGCACTAAAGCTAAGAAATATTTCTATTGAAGCATTCTGCAACACAGATTCTCCACGCTATTTAGTCCAAATCTAAAAAGACGCATTCCATGCACCATTCATGCGATCAATGATCTTCAGGTCGGCTTCCAGTATCCGGAAATTGACCACATCCTCCCTCCGGATCCATTTATATGCCTTGTGTTGTTGCAGTTCGGGGGTACCCGTTTTAAGTTTACAGATGAAGGGAATCAGCTTGATCACCTGGTCACCGTAGCTGTGGATCACGGTTGGCAACAACCGGTCGACACTGATCGTGGCATGCAACTCTTCCCGGATCTCCCTGACAATACACTTCTCCGGGGACTCTCCCGGCTTCAGTTTTCCACCGGGGAACTCCCAGCACAAGGGGTGCGGCATGGTTTCACTGCGTTGCGTGATCAGCACCTCCTCACCCCTCATAATTATGGCACATGCTACTTCTGTCATAACAGATGTTCTCCTGACAAAGGAACAAATTTCAGCTGGCATGGGTTGCAGTTCCCGGTGTCATATTGATGAAGTTTCGCAAGCATTCCCCCGACTTATCCTGCAAATAGACGAAGTACCGATTGTGCTATCTGAATGGTGTCAATTTTTCCACGAATGACCAAATATAGTAGATATTACTTGGTTTTTTTGGGATAGCCAAAAAAGGTATCCACAACACGGGCTGCTGAAATATCATTCCAGGAATCGAGTTCCATCGTCACCACCACCACCCCGGCCGTGGGTACATTATCGACCTGTGGTTCCAGGAAACGGTTGGCAAACTGGGTAAACCCGGGATTGTGACCAAAAACTGCAACAGAGGCAATGGTGTCATCCACTTCTGAAAGTGTCCCGGCGATATCTTCGGTCTCGGGGAGGTACAAAGACCTTCTCACAAGCAGGCGATGGTCGTTCAGTTCCCAGGACCTGGCCATGATGACGGCTGTATGCAAGGCCCTGTTGGCAGGACTGCTGATCACCAGCTCAGGAACCTGTCCGCGGCTGACCAGCAGGGCTGCCATTTCGTAGGAATTTTTTACACCGCGCTCGGTCAACGGCCTGTCAATGTCTGATACGATGGAGTCCCAGCTTGATTTGCCGTGACGAATGATAAACAGTTTCCTTTGCATACAAGTTTATTAGGGTCTGCTGAAAAATATGAAATACATTTATTTTAATTCCAACATGACATATTTGGCCCAAAAAATGCGAAGAACAACCCGGGGTACACACCCGGGTAAGTCAGCACGCAACCAATGCGTCATGCCCGCAACAAAGATAATAAATCAGCCTGTTTATCAGAGTAAATTACTTGCCAAATCAGCCAGGTAGCTCCGCTCGCCTTTTACCAGGTGCACATGTGCGAATATATCCTGGCCTTTCATCCGGTCGGCCAGGTAGGTCAGACCGTTTGATTTGGTGTCGAGGTACGGGGAATCAATCTGCTGGATGTCGCCCGTAAAGATCAGTTTGGTGCCTTCGCCGGCACGGGTAATGATGGTCTTCACCTCATGGGGTGTAAGGTTCTGTGCCTCATCCACGATAAAAAATACCCTGGAGAGGCTCCTGCCACGGATGTATGCCAGGGGGGTAATCACCAGCTTTTCAGTCTGCTGCATTTCCTCGATCCGCGTGAATTCCTTGCTTTGCGGCTTGAAAGCCTGCTTGATCACCGACAGGTTGTCGAACAACGGCTGCATATAGGGCCCGATCTTCTCTCCCACATCTCCGGGGAGGAACCCGATATCGCGGTTGGAAAGTGGCACAATAGGTCGTGCCAGGAATATCTGTGTATACAGTTTCCGCTGGTGGATGGCAGCAGCGAGTGCAAGCAGGGTCTTTCCTGTTCCAGCTTTCCCGGTGAGTGCCACCAGTTGTACCTCCGGCCGCAGCAGTGCATCGAGGGCAAAGGCCTGTTCGGCGTTCCTGGGTTCAATCCCGTAGGTTTTTACTTTTTCAACCCGGTTAATCAGCTTGTTGAAAGGATCATAATGTGCCAATGCGCTGACCGATTCATTGCGGAAGATATAATACTGGTGTGCTACGGGCTCCTTTTTGATTCCGAATTTCGAGCGTGGCAATCCTTCATATTGCTCATAAAGACCGGAAATCACTTCCGGCTTCACATTCTCATTGATCTTCACCCCTTCGAAAATGTCCTGGATATTCTCCACCATATCGTTATGGTAGTCCTGCGCCATGATCCCCAGCGACTTGGCTTTCATCCGCAGGTTGATGTCCTTCGTGATCAGGATGACCGGGCTACCGTTGCGGCTGCTGTGCAGGTGTTCCGTGATCGCCAGTATGCGGTGGTCGGGTGTGTTCTCCGGAAAGGAAGATACAAGTTTTTCCGAGGGCTGGGTGCCGGTGGCAATGCTCAGTTTGCCCTTCCCGGACCCCAGTCTGAGTCCGCCGTTGAACAGCTTGTCTCCGGAAAGTTTATCCAGCTCACGCGTGAACTCCCGGGCATGCAGATTAATAATATCATTGCCCTTCTTAAACCTGTCCAGTTCTTCCAGTACCGTAATCGGAATAACAATATCGTGCTCCTCGAAGTTGTGAATGCATTTGTAATCGTGAAGAAGAACGTTGGTGTCGATAACGAAAGTCTTCTTGACTTTTCCTTCTGTTTTTGCCATATTTGCCCCTGCCTTAGTGGAAAGATTTCCTGGTTTCAAAATTAGCAATATTTGAAGCCTGCCCATGAAGGTTTTATCCACATTCAATTAAGTTTTAAACAGAGTTATCAACCATCTAAAAAGAGATACCATTGCACTGGATCCATTCCAGCCTGGGGCTCCAAATAACACGTCAATGAACTACGCCGAAACCATTGAATTCCTCTTCAGCAGTCTGCCCATGTACCAGCGTACCGGGAAAGCTGCCTACAAGGCCAACCTCGACAATACGCATGCGCTGGATGTGGTCCTCGGGCATCCGCACAGGCATTTCAGTTCGGTACACATTGCGGGCACAAATGGCAAAGGCTCTGTAAGTCACATGCTTGCCTCTGTGCTCCAGGAAGCCGGATACCGGACAGGATTGTACACTTCACCTCACCTGGTCGATTTCCGGGAACGGATCCGTATCAACGGAAAAATGATCAGCGAGGACCATGTGGTTGAGTTTGTTGAACGCTCCCGGGAGGTGATCGACAGGATCCAGCCATCGTTTTTCGAGATGACAGTGGCCATGGCCTTTGATCATTTTGCCAGGGAAAAGGTCGATATTGCGGTCATTGAGACCGGCATGGGCGGGAGACTGGACTCCACGAACATTGTTACTCCGGAAGTAGCCGCACTCACACGCATCTCGCTGGACCATACAGAATTCCTGGGCAACACGGAAGCACTCATTGCCGCCGAAAAAGCCGGGATCATCAAGGATAATGTGCCGGTTGCCGTTGGCAACAACAACGATACGGTCTGTAAGGTATTCAGGGATGTGGCCGCGCGAAAAAACAGTCCCATCCGCTTTGCTGCAGAGGAACGCACCTTCACCTTCCAGACGTATACCGCGGGGCAACAAGCCATTTTTCATTTCCGGGACCTCGAAAGCCAGTCGGAGGTTTCTTACACTTCCGATCTCACTGGCACCTACCAGCACGAAAACATCAGCCTGGTGCTGACCGCCATCGAAGTTTTGCAGCACCGGGGGTGGAACATCCCTGGTCATGCTATCAGCAGAGGACTCGTGAATGTAAAGAAAAACACCTTCCTCAGGGGAAGATGGGAGTTGCTGGGTGCCAATCCGCGCATCATTTGCGACACGGCACACAACGCTTCGGGCGTGCAGGTGGTGATGGAACAACTGCAACAGGTACCACACAGGCAACTTCACATGGTATGGGGCATGGTCGGTGACAAGCCCGTGGAGACGATCTTCCGGTATCTTCCGCGTAACGCAGTATATTATTTCACCCAACCCTCCATTCCCCGCGCCATGCCCCTGGAGATGCTGGTGGAGCATGCTGCCGTGAACGGACTAAGGGGGTCGGCACATGCAACCGTCCGGGAGGCTTACCAGGCTGCCACCCGGGCAGCCGCAGCAGAGGATACAATATTTATCGGAGGAAGCACATTCGTAGTGGCAGACCTGCTGGCATACCTGGAGTGAACCGCTCAGCACCAATACCATTCACCCCGAAACGTTGCCGTTCACCCCAAATCAACGCGTCTTATCCCATACCCGCGCGCATGCCCCCGCATCCTTCTCAAAATAACTTTAAAATCCGTTTCTTTGCATCGCAAAACAATGCTGACAGTTCCTATACTTTTTACAGCGTGCTTTCAGCCGTTATAATAATATATCAACATTCTATCTGAAACCAGGCATGGAACTTGAGAAAATATGCAACCAGGTGATCGAAGTGGTGAAAGATGCGGGTGACTATATCCGGTCACAGCAGCAGGAAAATATCAATCCGGACATAGAGGAGAAAGGTGAACACAACTTCGTGACCGAAGTGGACAAGACAGCAGAGCAAATGCTGGTCATTGCACTGGGAGGAATTCTTCCGGAAGCAGGCTTTATTGCAGAAGAGGGCACCAGCGAGAAGCGGGGCGAACGGTACAACTGGATCATTGATCCGCTTGACGGAACCACAAATTTTATCCATGGTGCCTTTCCATTCGCAGTTAGCGTTGCGCTTGCCGAAAACGACATTCCCGTCCTGGGTGTAATCCTGGAAATTGGTCTCAATGAATGCTTTTACGGCTGGGAGAACGGTGGCGCCTATCTCAACGGCCGACCGATCCGGGTCAGCCGGAATGCCACGCTGGACAATTCACTTGTGGCAACGGGGTTTCCCTACACAGACTACAACAGGATGGACCGGTTCATGCACACCATCGAGTGGTTCATTCAACATTCCAGGGGACTGCGAAGACTGGGATCTGCTGCAACTGACATCGCCTGGGTGGCCTGCGGCAGGTACGACGGTTTCTACGAATATGGTCTGCATGCATGGGACGTGGCAGCAGGAATCATCATCCTGCAGGAAGCCGGCGGAAAGAGCGCTGATTTCTCCGGAAGCGACGATTACCTGTTCGGCCAGGAAATTATTTGCAGCAACGGATTGAACCATAATGAGTTTGTAGGTGTTATCAGGGGGATAATGCTGGAAGAAAGATAAGAACAGAAAAGTGATAAGGCTGGAAGAAAGATAAGAACAGAAAAGTGATAATGCTGGAAGAAAGATAAGAACAGAAAGTGATAAGGCTGGAAAAGTGATAAAAACTGCGGTAGTGATATTGAACTGGAACGGTAAGGATTTCCTTGAGAGATTCCTTCCTTTTCTTATTGAACACACGCAGGATCCTGCTACAGAAATAATTGTTGCCGACAATGACTCATCGGATGATTCGGTAGCGTTCCTGGAAGCAAATTACAAGGAACTGCGACTGGTCAGGCTGGAACGAAACCATGGTTTTGCCGGGGGATACAATGAAGCACTGAGGAAGGTGGAGGCTGAATATTACATGCTGCTGAATTCGGACATCGAAGTGACCGTCAACTGGCTCGGCCCGCTGGTGGCTCACCTCGACCGGCACCCCGGGGTTGCGGCATGTTCGCCCATATTGCGGGACCAGCAGCAGCGGGAGATGCTTGAATATGCCGGCGCGGCCGGCGGGTACATCGACAAGTACGGGTATACCTTCTGCAGGGGAAGAATTTTTCATACCACGGAACGCTTTTCCGGGGAACCAGCAGAACCCCTGGAAGTATTCTGGACCACGGGTGCCTGCATGCTGATAAGGTCGGCACTCTTTCACGAAACAGGGGGGTTTGATGCCCATTTTTTCGCACATATGGAGGAGGTGGATCTTTGCTGGAGACTCAGGAACAGGGGACACAAGTTGTCGGTAGTTCCTGCCTCGCACGTGTATCACGTGGGTGGCGGAACATTGCCTAAGAGCAATCCCTTCAAGACCTACCTGAATTTCAGGAACAACCTCTTCCTGCTGTATAAGAACCTGCCTGAAAAGAAACTGAATTCCACCATCAGGACAAGGATGTTGCTGGATGGAATATCGGCGCTGCAGTTTCTCCTGACATTTAAATTCGGAGATCTGAAGGCAGTCTGCCGCGCACACATGGATTTCAGAAAAAAGAAGAAAGCATACAGGGAAACCAGGGAGCGGTTCAGACCGGCGATCAAAAAAACCTCCCACCCCGAAATGTATAACAGGTCCGTTGTTTTCGATTATTTCCTTGCGGGAAGAAAACGATTCAATCAGCTGAGGGACCAGTTTGAACAAAGAATGAATCAGCGCGTAATAACATAAAAAAGAGAGAGATGAATAAAAAGGGAACGGAAGATTGGGTATATTTTGAAAATTTACCTGTTGCGCTGGAACACAGTGCGAAAACATATGGGGATAAAACGGCATTTTCCATCGCCAATGGAATATCCTACTCCTACAACGAAATCAATGCACTGGTATATGATTTTGCCACGAAGATATACGGGACCGGACTGGAACGCGGTCAGCGGGTGGCACTCATCAGCGAAAACAATCCGCACTGGGTGGTTTCCTATTTCGGAATCCAGAAGGCAGGTGGGATCGTTACTCCCATTCTGACAGATTTCACAGCAGGTGAAATGACCTCGATCATGAAGCACGCAGAAGTGGATATGGTTGTCATTTCATCCAAACAGATGCTCAAATTCCCCGATGGATTCCCGGAGAGTGTCAGGTACATCATCACCATTGAGGACCTTGTTTTTCATGAAGTCAGCAAGGCGGGCAACCTGCAGCAGCTGTCGAAGGATGTATTTGAAAAACTGCAGCCGGCGGAACCATCCGGGGCCGGCGTAAATTTCCCGGCGCTGAAAAAGGACGACCTGGCAGTGATCATCTATACTTCAGGTACCACCGGTAGCTCGAAAGGGGTGATGCTGACCCATGACAACCTGATCTTTGATGCAGTGAACACCGGCAGCATTCACAAGGTTTTGCCTTCGGATGTGTTTATTTCCGTGCTTCCACTTGCACACACCTATGAATTCACCATCGGCATGCTGATCCCACTGATCAACGGTGCAACGGTACATTATACCGACCGGACCCCCACGGCTGCTTACCTGGGACCGCTGTTTAAAAAGTACCAGCCAACCACGATGCTCACCGTGCCGCTGATCATTGAAAAGATTTACAGGAATAAGGTCAAGCCCGGGCTGGAAAAGTCGCCTGTTACCCGGACCTTACTGAAATTCGGGCCCACACGCCGGTTACTGCACAAAGCTGCCGGCAATAAGCTCAAGGCATTTTTCGGAGGCAGGATGAGGTTCTTCGGTGTCGGTGGAGCAGCCCTGGCCCCTGACGTTGAGAAGTTCCTGCTGGAAGCAAAATTCCCGTATGCCGTTGGTTACGGACTCACAGAAACATCTCCGATGTTGTCAGGGTTCGACCCAGCAAACGCAGTATACAGGTCTGTAGGTTTGCCTATTGCTGACATTGAACTGAAAATATACGCGCCGGATCCCGAAACCGGTGAAGGAGAAATCGTTGCCAGGGGAAGAAATATCATGAAAGGGTATTACAAAAATGAAGCCCAGACCAAAGAGGTGTTCACCGAAGATGGGTTTTTCAGGACAGGAGACCTGGGGATCATCGATAACAAAGGGATCATCTATATCAAGGGACGCTCTAAAAATATGATCCTGGGACCCAACGGTGAGAATATCTACCCGGAGGAGATCGAGTCCGTTTTCAATGAGCAGGAATTCGTCAACGATTCACTGGTCATGCATGTGAAAGGGAAACTCGTGGCGCTGATCCACCTGAACTTCGAAACCATTGAGGAGAAATTCCAGCACCTGCTTGCAACCGCACAGGACAAGCAGAAAGACCTTCAGCACAAAGCAGAGGAACTGCTGGATGAGATGCGCACAAAAGTGAATGAGCAGCTGAATAAAAATTCCAGGATCCAGAAAATTTTTCTGCAGAAGGATCCTTTTGAGAAAACCCCTACCCAGAAGATCAAACGGTACAGGTACAAGGAATGATCAGACCGAGGACAGGAGAGTATCCAGGTTCTCGAATTTCATCCGGTAGTCTTCGATGGACCGGTCGATGAGATCAAGGGCCTCTTCCCTGCCATAGATGTGTGTGATTTCCACGTCGGCCGGGTTGCCTGGAAGGTCCTTGTAAGTCAGGAAATAATGCCTGAGCCTGTCCACAACGCTTTTGGGCAGGTCATTCACGTCCTCAAAACCCTGGTAGACTGCATCATTGTTCAGTACCGCGATGATCTTGTCGTCTGCCTGGTTATTGTCGATCATCCTGAATCCGCCGATGGGACGGGCCCTGACCAGGATATCACCATGGGTAATCTCCTTCTCTGTCAGAATACAGATATCCACCGGGTCCGAATCGCCAATGATCTTGTCATTGCCGGTTTTTTCCCTGCTGAGTTCAGCTACTTTCTCACCACTGAACGTCTGCGGAACAAATCCATACAATGCCGGTACCGTTGTGGAATATTTCTGCGGACGGTCGATTTTCAGGTACCCGGAAACCTTATCCACTTCATATTTGACGGTATCCCGGGGTACCATTTCAATAAAACAGGTAACGATACCAGGGGCATCATCGCCGATATCCACACCGTGCCAGGGATGGGATTTGTACCTCAGTCCCATCAGTTTCCCAATGGGATCCATTAACTTATTTGACATTTATTCTGGTATTAATCATGGTTTAACAATCCACCAGAAGTTTGGTTGCGTTTTCCAGCGCGTTTTTTCTGCTGCCCTTCAACATGATCAATGCATTCCTCGGAGGATGTGCACGCAGATGGGCCAGGCAATCCTCCAGGCTGTCGAAAAAATGGAACGGGAAGGCAGTATCCTTTGCAAAAGCACCAAAGCGTTTCCCGACAAGCATCACCCTGTTGATGTTGCTGCCGGTAAGCTGCTCCAGCAGTGCCCTGTGTTCCGTGGATTCATCTTCCCCCAGCTCATACATGTCACCCAGTATAGCGATCTTCACGGGATGAGCGCGCTGCTCAAATTCAGCAATTGCACCACGCATACTGGTTGGATTTGCGTTGTAGGCATCCAGGATCACTGTGTTTGTTTTTCCCCTGATGGTTTGTGACCTGTTATTCTGCGGCACATAACGTTCCACCGCCGCCGAAATGGCATGTGGCGACACTTTCATAAACACCCCTGCTGCAGCGGCAGCAAGCATGTTCCTGAAGTTATAGGCCCCGAAAAGCCCGGAATGCAGCGGGTATGCACCAGGGCCGGCGTGGAATGTACCTTCAATACGTTCGCCTGATACTGCCAGGTGTCCACTCACATCAAAGCCGGTCCCCACTCCATAGGAAAAAATCTTCAGTTTTCTTTCCCCGGCCATGGATGCCAGCACGGGATCGGACAGGTCAGCAATGGCTGTCCCCCTGTTTGCTTCCAGGTAATCGTACAGCTCCCCCTTCCCTTTCCTGACACCTGCCAGGCTACCGAATCCCTCGAGGTGCGCCTTTCCTATATTGGTAATGATGCCTGCGTCAGGGGCAGCGATCCCGCACAGTACGGCAATCTCTCCCTGGTGGTTTGCACCCATTTCGACGATAGCCAGCTCTTCGTTCCTGATCTTCAGCAATGTCAGCGGTACGCCGATATGATTGTTCAGGTTTCCCTCCGTGGCCAGGACATGGTACTGTTGCGACAGGACGGCATGGACAAGTTCCTTCGTGGTGGTCTTCCCGTTACTGCCCGTTATGGCAATCACCTGTCTGCCCCACTTCCTGCGGTGATAAGATGCCAGCTCCTGGAGCGTCTGAAGCACATCGTCAACAACAATAACACGACCGGCTCCATCCGGCCCGGGCCGTTCGGACACTGCATACCTGCATCCCTTCTCGAATGCTTCCCGGATAAAATTATTCCCGTCAAATTGCGCTCCCCTGAGTGCAAAGAAAATTTCATTCCCCCGTATTGAGCGGGTATCGGTGGTTACCCCCGATGACAAAATGAATTCGTTGTATATGGATTCGATCGACATACCAGGTCAGGTTGATTCTCCAGGTAAACCTACATAAAATAGACATATCTTCCACAACAAACTGCACTTCCCATTCTGTTTTCCAGGCAGGGGCCCGTCATTTCATCGGTGTCTTGCCCTTCCGCAGGTGCATGACCAACGGAACCGCTGCCACCAGTTGATATAAAGGGGCCGTCCTAAAAACAATTTCAAGACGGCCCCTGTTCAAATACGCGATATTTACGCTTACTTATTTCATATTTACGAAGCCATATTTACTGCTTCAGTATGCGACGGGTCACTGTATTCGCCGCATGGTCCTGTACCTTCAAGATATACACTCCAACCGGAATTCCTTCAAGGCTGACAGAAGATTCCATGCCCGGGTTTTCTATGGTCTTTAACGTATGACCTGCAACGTCAAGAATACTGATCATTGCAACATCCCTTGCGCTCCTGATATTCAACACCTCACCGGCAGGATTGGGATAGATGGTCAACCCCTTCGACAGCAGTTCCGCTGATCCGATTCCTGTCTCATCCTGGTTGCTGATTGTAACAACAAGCGAACCGGTTACTCCCGAACCGTCGTTGGCTGTTGCAGTAACGGTAACATCACCGTCGTCTACAGCCGTAAGCAGGCCACTGGCATCAATGGTAGCAACTGCTTCATCATTCACACTCCATGTTACGGAAGGATCAGTGGCCTCTGCCGGAAGAACGGCCGCAGCCATTTGAAGCGTACCTCCCATTGTGGTGATTGTGGTTGCACCATCAGCTCCTGTAACAGCTATTTCTTCAACATCAACAACAACCAGGACTGAAATAACCGTTGTACCGTCGACCAATTCAACTTTAGGTGTCGCATCACCGCCATTTGCTGTTATGCGTCCAAGGGCGATATAATTTTCCACCTTTGCAAGATGGTCGTCGGTGATATTGATGATCCCGTTATTGGTAACATCCAGGAACGATCCATCAGGGATCGACTGGTCGGGATGGATGTTGGCCAGGTTTAACACACCATCATCAATGACCGATATGTTACCGGAACCGGTCCAGCCTGCTTCAAATGCAATACCGAACATACCGGTAACATTTACAGTACCGGAAACCTCAACTGTTGCATGTGCGTCCTTGCCGGCCCAAAAATGTCCTCCAAAGGTCACCGTACCGCCATTTTCAACTATGAGTGATGCATCACTGCTCCAGCCAACAGCTGACCAGTCAGTTCCTGTTGTCAGGGTCCCGCCATCAGCAATACGCAGTACATCATCTCCCCCTCCATTGTCTCCTGCAACAAGTTGTTTGATCGTTGCATCTGCATCCAGCACGCAGTCGGCAGCACCGGTTACATTCAATACAACTTTTGAAGTTGTAAGAGGTAACCCGTTCGTCCAGTTTGCCATTTCAGTCCAAAGTCCTGTGCTCTCAGCGTTGGCTGCAGGATTCCAAACCGTTGTTCCCGGGATATTTACCGTAACGACCAGCGTACCTGTAACCCCGGATCCGTCATTGGCTGTTGCAGTAACGGTAGCGTCACCATTGCCCACTGCGGTAAGCAGTCCATTTGCATCAATGGTGGCAACTGCCTCGTTATCCACACTCCATGTTACGGAGGGATCTGCGGCATCTGCAGGCAATACGGTTGCAATCATCTGTAATGTACCGGCTCCCTTGGTAATGGTTGCAACATCTCCTTCTCCTGCAACAGTTATTTCACTTACCACGACCTTACCTGCAATCACTGTATTCCCATTAACTAATTTAACAATGGGGATTCCTGCACCACCATCTGCCGTAATCCGGCCAAGGGTGATATAATTTTCAACCGTTGCAACATGGTCACCGGTGATGTTGATAACCCCTTCATTGGTAACATCCAGGAATGATCCGTCTGGAATCGACTT
>Ga0180430_10002374_pt1 | contig 17113 bp, 17 predicted proteins | sample SS_ome_9_FD_132999 | JGI IMG/M metagenome (GOLD analysis project Ga0180430, IMG submission 132999) | Hypersaline lake sediment archaeal communities from the Salton Sea, California, USA - SS_1_S_2 metaG | ecosystem: Environmental > Aquatic > Non-marine Saline and Alkaline > Hypersaline >... | reverse complement strand
GGTCGAGGCGGCAGTTTGGGCGCTGAAGACAACTGATCTGGATCAAGAAAAGTGAAGTAAAGTTGGCTGGCAAACAGCTGCATAAGTAACTGCGCAACTAATTATTCTCTATTTATTCAACATCTTATATCGCACCATACCTACTTGGTGGTATGCATGACTTACTACCTATTCGGTAAAGAAAATCCTTTCTGTGTGGAGTATTAATATCTCATCGTTTATTCGGGATAACCCTTAAAGAGGTCTTGAAAACGCATGAACAGGATGCAATTCCTGCGCGGCAGAACGGATCAGTTCAGACCGCCGTGGGCAATTGATGAGTCACGCTTTGTCGAACTCTGCAGTCGTTGCGGTGACTGTCAGTCTGCCTGTGAAGAAAGCATTATTGAAAAAGGGCGTGGCAGCTTTCCTGTTATCAACTTTCAAAAGGGTGAATGTATTTTCTGTGGTGACTGTGTTGACCAATGCGCAACCGGGGCACTGCAAAAACAGCATTTTGAGGCCAGTGAACAGCCGTGGATGTTGACAGCTGTCATTAGTGAAAAATGCCTGAGCAACAAGGGTGTGGAATGCCGTATTTGTGGTGATCGTTGCACTGAGAGTGCTATCCGTTTCCGCCCGCAAGTGGGTGGGAAATATACCCTTGAATTTGATTCTGATGCCTGTTCCGGTTGTGGTGCCTGCGTAGCACCATGTCCGGTTCAGGCCGTCACCATAGCTTCTACACGATTGGAGGATTGTGCATGAATATTTGCGGAATACTGGTTCACACCCAGCCGAATAATTTTGATGCTGTGCGAGAGCGATTGCTTTCGGTGCAGGGCGTTGAGGTTCATGGAATGAGCAAGGAAGGCCGTGTTGTCATCACCCTGGAAGAGGACAACGAAGACCAGATGGCCGAATCGCTTCACGAGGTTCAGCGACTGGAAGGCGTGATCGCGGCATCAATGATTTACCACCATAAAGAAGACGAAAACCAGGCAATCAGTCAGGAGACGGTACAATGAAACAGACCAGACGAGAATTTATAAAAAATAATGCCATTGCCGCAACAGCGGCGGCCGCCGGTATCACGATTCCTGGCGTTAAAGAAGCCGTTGCGGCAGAAGGCGATGACGGAATCCGTTGGGACAAGGCAGCCTGCCGTTACTGCGGTACAGGTTGTAGTGTGTTGATGGGTGTTAAAGACGGCAAGGTGGTTGCCTCACAGGGCGACCCTGATGCACCGGTTAACCGTGGCCTCAACTGTATCAAGGGTTATTTCCTGCCGAAGATCCTGTACGGAAAGGATCGTCTGACCCAGCCGTTATTACGTAAAAAGGACGGCAAGTATGACAAGAATGGCGATTTCACCCCTGTTTCCTGGGAAGAAGCCTTCCAGACCATGGCTGATAAATGGATTGAAGCCCGTAAAAAAGGTCCTAAAGGCGTCGGCATGTTTGGATCCGGGCAGTGGACAGTGTGGGAAGGTTATGCCGCCCAGAAACTGTTAAAAGCCGGTTTCCGCTCAAACAGTCTTGAGCCCAATGCACGCCACTGTATGGCATCAGCCGTGGGTGCTTTCATGCGTGGCTTTGGTATCGATGAACCGATGGGCTGCTATGATGACCTTGAGCACGCCGATGCATTCGTACTCTGGGGTGCCAACATGGCAGAGATGCATCCTATCCTGTGGTCACGCCTGACTGATACGCGTCTGACCAAAAAAGGCTGTGAAGTACATGTCATGTCTACCTTCGAGCATCGCAGCTTCGAACTGTCAGACAATGATCTCATCTTTGAGCCGCAGACTGATCTGGCGATTGCCAACTACATTGCCAACTACATTATCCAGAACAAGGCCTATAACAAGGACTTCCTGGGCAAGCATGTCAATTTCACCCAGACCGCGACCGATATTGGTTATGGCCTGCGTGCTTCTGATCCTCGCGAGAAAGCGGCCAAGAACCGTAATAGCGGCAAGCTCACCAAAATCAGTTTTGAAGAGTACGCCAAGTCTGTTGAACCCTACACGCTTGAATATACTTCCAAGCTGTCCAAGGTGCCCAAGAAAAACCTGGAACGCCTGGCAAAAGTCTATGCAGATCCCAACAAGAAGGTTACCTCCTACTGGACAATGGGTATGAACCAGCACACCCGTGGTGTATGGGTCAACGGCCTGGTTTACAACATCCACCTGCTGATGGGTAAAATCTCCGAGCCTGGCAACAGTCCATTCTCTCTGACCGGTCAGCCTTCAGCCTGTGGTACAGCGCGTGAGGTAGGCACTTTCACGCACCGTCTGCCAGCCGACCTGGTGGTCAAGAAAGATGCGCACTGTAAATTTGCTGAAAAAACCTGGCAGATTCCAGCCGGCACCATTCCGCGTGCCAACGGCAAGATGGATGACAAGGACCAGACTGATATCAGTGGCAAACCCATGGGTAAAACCCTGATTCACGCGGTTGCCATGCACCGTGCATTGAAAGACAGCAAGATGAATACCTTCTGGGTTATGTGTAACAACAACCTGCAGGCTGCAGCCAACTTCAATGATGAGTCTCTTCCAGGCTGGCGCAACCCGGACAACTTCATCACAGTGAGTGACCCATACCCAACTGTTTCTGCAATGGGTGCTGACCTGGTATTACCTACCGCGATGTGGATTGAGAAAGAAGGCGCTTACGGTAATGCCGAGCGGCGTACCCAGTTCTGGCGTCAGCAGGTAGCCGCTCCAGGTGAAGCGAAATCTGACCTGTGGCAGGTTATGGAGTTCTCGAAATACGTTAAAACCGATGATGTCTGGGATGCTGCATTACTTGAAGCCAATCCTGACTACAAAGGCAAAACGCTGTTTGATGTGCTTTACGCCAATGGTGTTGTTAACAAGTTCCCTGTTGAACAGGTGACTGACGACAGGGGTAACAAGTACGACAACGATGAAGCCAAAGACTTCGGATTCTATGCTCAAAAAGGCCTGTTTGAAGAATATCGACTGTTTAACTCTGCAGAAGGAATTCCCAAGAAAGGTCACGAGATGGCCGAGTTCGGTGCCTACCATAAAGCACGCGGTATTCGCTGGCCTGTTATCGATGGCAAGGAAACGCTGTGGCGTTTCCGCGAAGGCTATGATCCACATGTTGCCAAGGGTGAAGGTGTCAAGTTCTATGGCAAGCCCGATGGCAAGGCCAATATCATTTCCGCACCTTACGAGCCAGCAGCCGAGGTGCCTGATAAGGAATATCCATTGTGGCTGTCTACCGGCCGTGTATTGGAACACTGGCACTCAGGTTCCATGACCATGCGTGTGCCTGAACTGCGCAAGGCTGTGCCTGATGCACTGTGCTACATGCACCCAAAAGATGCCCGTAAGCTGCGATTGCGTGATGGTGCCAAGGTGAAAGTGGTTTCGCGTCGTGGCGAGATCGAGACCCGTGTTGAAACCCGTGGACGCAACAAGCCGCCTCAAGGCCTGGTATATGTGCCATGGTTTGACGCAGCGCGTCTTATCAACAAGGTCACGCTTGACCAGACTGATCCGCTTTCCAAGGAAACGGATTACAAGAAGTGTGCAGTCAAGGTCGTTAAGGCGTAGGTACTGGAAAGTGGCAGTGTGATTTTCACACTGCCATATCCGGGTGATGAATAGGCAGTAATCAAAGGTTTATCACAGTGAGCGAACAACACGGAAAATCCACTCAGATGTCACGCAGACAGTTTCTGGTTGATACAGCCAGAACCGCCTGTGGTGTCGGCCTGCTTGGGCTGGGTATTGGTGTGTATTCACATCGTGCCAGTGCTTTGCCTGCGGATGCGTTAAGGCCACCGGGTGCCTTGCCCGAAGAGGATTTTCTGGCGGCCTGTACACGTTGTGGTTTATGCGTGCGTGATTGTCCCTATGACATGCTTTATCTGGGTGAAATGGGTGATGAGGTGCCGTTGGGTACGCCTTATTTTCATGCCCGCAAGGCCGGTTGTGAAATGTGTGAGGACATCCCTTGCATACCTGTCTGTCCGACCGGTGCGCTTGATCACGAGTTAACAGACATCAACGAAGCTCGCATGGGACTTGCAGTGGTTTCTGATGAAGAAACCTGTATTGCTTTTCTTGGTTTGCGTTGCGAAGTCTGCTTTAACATCTGCCCGATTCGTGGTGAAGCCATTACGCTGGAGAAAAAGCATAATGAACGCACCGGTAAGCACAGCCTGTTTATCCCGACCGTGCATTCAGATGCCTGCACCGGTTGTGGCAAGTGCGAGGAAGCCTGCATTCTGGATGAGTCTGCCATTCGTGTATTACCCAATCACTTGATTCAGGGCAAGCTGCAGGATCATTACCGCAAAGGCTGGGAAGAAAAGGCCAGGGCAGGCAAGTCCCTGGTGACTCCAGATACCGAGCACCGTTATAACCTGCCTGAAGGCGTGAGTTATGACCATGGTGGTGAAGGCCTGATTATGGAAAGTGCTGATCCGCAAGAGTCATCCAACAATGCGATCAGTATTCTTAACAAGGGTTTGGGAGAGTAGTAATGGCAGCCAAACCTTTCAGTGAAATCGGAAAAGATGCCATAGCAGCCAAAGGCTGGCTGCAGTCCTATAAATGGCTGTTGTTACGTCGATTCAGCCAGATTGCCGTGATGGTGCTTTTTTTGCTGGGTCCCCTGGCGGGAATCTGGATCATCAAGGGAAATCTTTCTTCCAGCCTGCTGCTGGATGCCGTGCCAATGACAGAGCCGGTTGTTTTTTTACAGATGCTGGCGGCAGGCCTGATGCCAGCAGCAGATGCCATTATCGGTGTAGCCATTGTTGCCGTTTTTTATTTTCTGGTCGGTGGAAGGGTGTTCTGTTCCTGGGTTTGTCCGGTGAATATCGTTACCGATGCAGCCCACTGGCTGCGTGAAAGACTGGGGATTCGTGGCGGTGCACGCTTTTCCAGAAACCTGCGTTACTGGATGTTGGCGATGGTCGTAGGGTTAAGTGCTGTTACCGGAACCATGGCTTACGAAATGTTCAACCCGGTTTCGATTATGCATCGGGGCATTATCTTTGGTGTTGGCTTTGCCTGGACAGTGGTGATTGCAATATTTCTGTTTGATTTCCTGGTCTCCAAGCGTGGCTGGTGTACCCATCTGTGTCCGATGGGTGGCTTGTATAGCCTGCTAGGCAAGTTCAGTCCGCTTCGTGTGCGTGCAGACAAGCGCCAGGCCTGTAATGACTGCATGGATTGTTTTGCAGTCTGCCCCGAGCCGCAGGTCATCAAGCCGGCGCTTAAAGGTGCAGAAAAGGGAATTGGGCCGGTAATTGTTGCCAGCGAATGTACTAACTGCGGGCGTTGCATTGATGTCTGTTCAGAAGATGTCTTTAAGTTTGGAACCCGCTTCAATAATGGTTCCATTCAGGTTGAAAAAATTTTAAGTGAGAAGGAGTCTGCACAGCAGGTGTAATCATGTGCAGGATGTTTAACAGGTTATTTTTTAAGTCCATCAGAACGTGGGGGTTACTATGAAAAAGATAATAACGTTATTAACAGGGTTGGTTTTGTCAGTAGGTCTTTCCCTGTCTGCCGTTGCCGAAATTCAGTCATTGCGTGGTTCATTGTCACTGGATAGTGATTCACAGACCTTTGAAAAGCGCAAGCAGATAAAACAGAAAGACGGTTTCGAACGCAGCTATAAAATTCAGCCGCCGATGATTCCTCATGCGACTGACAAGGACAGGATTACGCTGAAAGGTAATACCTGCATGAAATGCCATAGCGAGAAGAATCATAAAAAAGAAAAAGCACCAAGAATTGGTGACAGTCATTACGTCGACCGTGATGGCAACAAGCTGGATAAACTCTCTTCACGTCGTTATTTCTGCAACCAGTGCCATGCAACGCAGGTCAATGCCGAGCAGCTGGTAGAAAATAATTTCGTTGGGGCGAAATAATCAACTATAACTTTGGGATGCTGTAACAATGGGTAAATTAACGAAGTGGTTATCATCAGCGCTGTTTGTTGGGATGGTGTTAGGTGTGGTTTTATGGGGTGGCTTTAACTGGTCACTGGAACTGACGAATACAGAAGAGTTCTGTATTTCCTGTCATGAAATGGAGTCCACGGTTTACCAGGAGTTACAGGAGACCGTTCACTGGTCGAACCGTACCGGTGTGCGTGCTACTTGTCCTGATTGCCACGTACCTAAGGAATGGACCCATAAAGTTTATCGTAAAATCATGGCTACCAAAGAACTTTATCACAAAATGCTGGGTACCATTGATACCGAAGAGAAATTTGAAGACTATCGTCTGACTATGGCAATGAGTGAATGGCAACGCATGAAAAAGACCGATTCACGCGAGTGCAGAAACTGCCACCACTTCGAATCCATGGACCTTGATAAGCAGGACGAGCGCAGTGCCGAGCGTCATGATCCTCACGTGTGGGAAGTGCTTGATGGCAATGATCCTTCATTAACCTGTATTGATTGTCATAAAGGTATTGCGCATAGACTGCCGGAAGGCTGGGAAGAAGCGGTGGAAAATGATCCGATTCTTTCAGCGGGCCTTGATGCAATTCCTGACGAAGAAAGTTCAGAATAACAATAACGATAATGTCCTCGGTTTAACGGAGAGGAAACTCTCCGTTTATTTTTTTTCAGGATTTTCGTTTAACGCCAGAGAACGCTATGAATAAATTAAAAAATCTATTTGCAGTGATAGGGCTGGTTGCCACGATTTTCTGGGCTGGTTTTTATGCCTGGGTGTGGCTGGAAACCCGTGATTTTGATCCTGATGCCTGGGGACTCTATAAGGAATTCGCCGGTAAATTACTTGACACCGGTGACCTGGCCGAGGCCTTCGTGTGGGAAGTCAGGGTTGAAGACGATGTCAGTGCTGATGATGTTAAAGAGTCGATGAAGAGTCTCGCGGTAGAACGTAATTTCCTGTTTGTAGGTGAGTCCCCGTTTTACAAGCAGGTTGAAGCCGTTACCGGTAAGCCTTATCGTCATGTTGCCTTTATGCAGTTCTGTGATGTCAGTGTCGGTATTGAAATGCTGGCACACAATAATGCCTACGCGGCTTTCATGCCCTGCGTGATCAGCGTGGTAGAAGACCAACAAGGTGTTCTCTGGCTGTATGCCATGAATATGGACTTCCTCATTCATGGTGCCAACGAACTTCCACCCAAACTCAAGACCAAGGCATTGAAGGTCAGGCGCATCATGCGTGAAATCATGGAAGGTGCGGCGGCAGGTGAGTTTTAAACCACGCAGGCAGTGCTAATTGGAAGACATCGCGAATTTTAGCCTGGTGGTTATTCCGGCATATTTGGGGGGTCGAGGTCAGTGCACATGGGCTGGTCTTCATCACCGATATCTTTCAACCATTGTTCAATCCTGGCTATGAGGCTTTCTTCATGACCTAGCAGTTGTTGTGCGTTTTTCTTGATTTCATCAATCCCTGCCTCTTCCATGACCAGCATGAAAAAGCGCTGCGTGCGCCGGCTGTTAAACTTCGCCAGTTCCAGCGCCTGGCGGGTACTCATCTGGTAATGGGCATTATCGATACAGGCGCTTTCCGGAGAGTGACTGCAGTACCACTGGAACTCCCAGATGGGAATGCTGGGTAATTCCATGCCTTCGGCCAGCTGCTCAATGTGACTGACATTTCGCGCGGCAAGTTTTTGCAGTTCTCTGAAGATGTGTGCAACTTTCAGGTTGTTATGTTCTTCCAGGCAGTCAGCGAGTTCCTGCAGACGATCCTCGGTTTCACATTTGAGCGCGAGCGAGTGCGCGAGAAATTCTTCAATACTGTTGATATTGAGGGGTCTGGCGTTGCTCATACGTAAAACCCCTGTTCCAGCTTCTCTATGGTCGTGGATGGTTCTGATCCCGGCTGCCATGCCGGCAGTTCTGACTGGTAAACGATACCGGTAGACATGCCATCGTCAGCATGGATTCTGCTGGCTGCTTCTACAGGGTCGGGAGCCGGGCCGTCCTGCCATTGGCGCACGTGGTGTTTCCATTCCTTCTGTTCGGGCCTGAAGGTAGGACACGGGCTGAGTACCTCGATAAAAGAAAAGCCGGGGTGATTGATGGCCTCGACAATCAAGCGGGTCAGTTTGGCAGGGTCACCGGCAAAGCCCCGTGCTACAAAACTGGCCCCTGAAGACAGTGCGATTGCCAGCGGCTGGAAAGGACGTATACCGGTTCCATGAGGTGCCAGCTTGCTGGGCCAGTCCGGTGCCGTGGTTGGAGAGGGTTGTCCCTTGGTCATGCCGTAGACATTGTTGTCCATGACGATGTAAGTCATGTCCATGTTGCGGCGACAGGCATGTAAAAAATGATTGCCGCCAATGGAATAACCGTCGCCATCGCCACCGGCGGCAATCACTGTCAGGTCCGGGCGCGCTGCTTTGAGTCCCGCTGCTATGGGTAGTGCACGACCATGTAAACCGTGAAACCCGTAGGTATCGAGGTAGGCAGGTAAACGCGAGGAGCAACCGATACCGGAAACAACAGCGGTTTGTTCGTGGGATAATTTGAGAAATGCAAAGGCCCTGGTAATTGAGCTCAATACGCCGTAGTCACCACAGCCCGGGCACCATATAGGCCTGGTGTCAGATTTATAGTCTTTGGGTTTTACGATATCAGCCATGTTTCACCTGCTGTTCGACAAAGGTTACCAGTTCGTCGGGACGAATCAGCAATGGGCCGGGCCTGGCGAAACTGCTGCTGTGGCTTTCCAGTGCTTCCATTCCCTTGAGGTAATGATACAGCTGGCCGGACTGGTTTTGCTCGACAACAATACAGCGCTTGATACCTTGCTGGGCTGATTTCATCTGCTTAAGCGGTAATGGCATCAGCAGTCTTATGGTAATCACGCGGGTTTTAATACCTTTTAACCTTAATCGTTGAGCAGCCTCCCGCACCATGGCGGATATTGAACCCCAGGTCACGATAGCCAGGTCGCCTTCGCCTTCAATTTCTGCCCAGTGTTTACCAAAATCAAAATGCAATAATTTGTCTCGTCGTTTGGCCATTTGCGATAAATGATCCTGCGCCATTGAAGATGGCGTGCCCCGCGCATCATGCTCAAGACCGTCGGCGGTATACATGCCACGCGGAGTGCCGGGTATACTCATTGGTGAGATGCCGCTTTCAGTCAGTTCGTATCGCTGATAGCGCCCATCGATGGCAGAGCTGGTTATGCGTTGGCAAGGTTGGGAAATAACCTGTGGCGGATTGACTACGGCTCTGGATTGTCCCAGAAACTGATCTGACATGACTATTGCTACCGTCTGCAACTGTTCGGCCAGGCATGAAGCCCATTGCACGGTAAATACACTGTCCTTGATATCTGTTGGCGCAAGCACAATGTGAGGAGCATCACCATGAAAACCGAAGAGGGCGAGGTTAAGGTCGGCCTGCTCTGATTTGGTCGGGATTCCGGTTGAAGGCCCACCGCGCATCACATTGACAACCACTACCGGGGTTTCACTGGCTACCGCAAGTCCTAGGCCTTCCATCATCAGGCTCAAGCCCGGGCCTGAGGTTGCGGTAAGTGCAGGCACACCACCGAATGAAGCACCGATAATCATGTTAATGGATGACAGTTCATCTTCTGCCTGCAACAGTGCACCGCCGATCTTTTCAAGGTTGGGAGAGAGCCATTCGAGCATTTCACTGGCCGGTGTTATGGGATAAGCAGCGACAAAGCGAACACCGGCCTTGAGTGCGCCAAGCCCGGCAGCCTCGTTGCCGCTTATATTCCATCGCCGCGCCTGTGAAATTTGCCAGTCAGTTGTCAGTGGCGGGGCACTGAACGGCGAAAGTTTCATGCCCTGCTCAATACAGGCCATCGAAGATTCGATGATCAACCTGTCTTTTTTGTGCCCGAGAACTTCCTGCAGGGCTTTGTTCATGATGTCAGCGGAAAGCCCGAGCCATTCGGCCAGAACTCCCAGGCCAATCATGTTGCTGCGTCCGCCTTCTATTTCTCCGGCAAGCTTTTTTAAAGGTAGCAGCTGGCCTTGAGCGCCGCTTGCAGTCAGGATATCAGGTATCTCACCGGCATCCCTGTCACCCAGCAACAGGCTTTTGTCATGCAGGGGTATTTCATCAGCAAAGCGCTCTATTTTCAGCCAGTCCAGGCACAGCAGAATATGAAAACCATCATCATGGGAGTGCACTTCATGATCAGCGAATCGCATCATCACCGCTGATTCGCCCCCCCTGATCTGTGGACCGGAAGAGCGTGACATGATGCCGTAGAAACCGGCTTGCGCCATGGCTTTAAGCAGGATCATGCCGGTGGTGACGGCTCCACTGCCTCCCGAACCTGTGATGGCGATGGAAACTGTGTTTGGATTATTCATTTGCAGGGAGGCTGGTTACTGATAATCGTAATGCTTTTCCACGTCCTTGGTAATTTCCCAGACACACTTCATGCCGGCAGGGAAGGTAATCAGGTCGCCGCGTTTAAAACTTCTGGGTTCACCATTTTCAGGTGTCACGGTAAATTCGCCGCGCACGATGTAACAGGTTTCCTGCTGGCTGTATTCCCAGTCAAAGGTTGAGGCTTCCTTTTTCCAGACTGGCCAGTCGTATACTCCCATCACTTCAAGTTTCATGGGGCTGGGCTTGTGTTCTACCAGTATATCGTCAGACATAACTTTGTATCCGTTCAGAATTAATGAATAATGACGTAAGTTTACCGGATAAAATATTAATGGATAACCTTGAAGATCTTATTGGTGTGCGTGCCAGGCAGTTTGCCGAACGCATGCTGCAAAAAGGCTGGACGCTGGCCTGTGCCGAGTCGTGTACGGGTGGATTGCTGGCGAAAAGCTGTACAGATGTGGCCGGTTCCAGTGGCTGGTTTGAATGTGCCTATGTGACCTATAGCAACCAGGCAAAATCTGCGATGCTCGATGTGCCGCAGCAATTGATTGAAGCCTGTGGCGCAGTCAGTGAAGAGGTGGCGCAAGCCATGGTTAAAGGTGTTCTTAAGAAAGCTGGAGTTGACCTGGCTGTGTCCATTACCGGAATTGCAGGGCCGGGAGGGGGAACTGTAGAAAAGCCGGTGGGCACCGTCTGTTTTGCTTTTGCCGTGAAAGGCCGGGAAATTGAACTGAGCAGGGAGGTTTTCAGTGGTGAGCGTCACCAGGTCAGGCAAAAGTCGGTTTTGTTTGCACTGGATAAGTTATTGAAAATAATAGACTCTGATGGTGATTAGTTTCCTTGGCTTTTGGGGATTTAAAAGGGGGAATAGTGTTACTCTCCCTCTTTTTGGCAAGCAAAAATCACATTTTTGCCTAGCCATCAGAATAATTTTTAAAAAAGTTTTTGGCAGACTCATGTTTTGAGTCTTATACTGTGCCATAATAGAGAACGTAAAGAGAACAAGAGTCGTACTTTAATTAATAAAACCCGGAGGCACAAATGGACGACAATCGTAAAAAGGCACTGGCTGCAGCGCTTGGTCAAATCGAAAAGCAATTTGGTAAAGGCTCAGTCATGCGTATGGGAGATGCTTCGGCAATCCGCAATGTGGAAGCGGTATCTACGGGTTCCCTGACAGTGGATATAGCACTGGGTATTGGCGGTATTCCCAAGGGACGCGTGATTGAAATTTACGGTCCGGAATCATCCGGTAAAACCACCATGACATTACACGCTGTTTCTGAGGTGCAAAAACAGGGCGGCACGGCAGCCTTCGTTGATGCCGAACATGCACTTGATCCTGTTTATGCCGAAAAGCTCGGTGTTGATATGGATGAGCTGCTGGTATCACAGCCGGATACCGGTGAACAGGCGCTGGAAATCACTGATATGCTGGTGCGTTCCGGTGCTGTTGATATAGTGGTGGTCGACTCGGTGGCAGCCTTGACACCGCGCGCTGAAATTGAAGGTGATATGGGCGACTCTCATGTCGGCTTGCAGGCGCGTTTGATGTCACAGGCGCTGCGCAAGCTGACGGCCAATATCAAGCGTTCCAACTGTATCGTGGTCTTTATTAACCAGATCCGCATGAAAATCGGCGTGATGTTCGGTTCGCCTGAAACCACAACAGGTGGTAATGCACTGAAGTTCTATTCTTCAGTGAGGATGGATATCCGTCGTATCGGTGCCATCAAGAAAGGTGACGAGATCATTGGTAACGAGACCCGCGTCAAGATCGTCAAAAACAAGGTGGCACCGCCCTTTAAACAGGCCGAGTTTGAAATACTTTACGGTGAAGGCGTGTCGCGCGAAGGTGAAATTATCACACTGGGTGTTGCCCAGGGCATCGTTGAAAAATCCGGCTCCTGGTATTCCTATAATGGTGATCGCATCGGACAGGGCAAAGACAACGTGCGCAATTTCCTCAAGGACAACAAAGATATTGCGGCTGAAATTGAAGCCAGGATCAGAGCGGTTGCCTTCCCGGAAGCCGATTCTGAATCACAAAGCGAAGCTGTTGAAGAGTTAGAAGCCACAGAGAAATAAATTGATAGCGACTGAAGCCGACCAGTTGCTGGATATCGAGCAGGCAGCCATGCGGCTGCTTGCTCAAAATGAACATACAGTCCGGCAGCTTAAAACCAAACTGCGTAAAAAGGATTTTGATGTAAAGGCGATAGAGGTTGTACTTGAAGATCTGCAACAGCGCAATCTGTTAAGTGACGAACGCTTTGCCGAACAGTATCTGCAGATGCGAAGCCGCAAGGGCTTCGGGCCAGTTCGAATTGAGCAGGAAATGTATGAAAAAGGCGTCAGTGATTCCCTGATAGCGATCAGCATGGACAATGCTGATATCAACTGGCAAGAGCTGATGCAGCAAACGTTACAAAAAAAATACGGATCAGGCGTCTCACTCAATTATGAAGAGCGTGCCCGTCGTGCGCGTTTTCTCGAGTATCGGGGCTTCCCTGCTTCATTGATACGAAAAACCCTGTTTGATGATTAAGTTCCTTCTTAGTCCTTGCTATAGTTTGATCATTCCAAATCATATGACAACCAGGCAAAAACATGAAAGCGCTTGCAGGCTTGTTTCTATTCTTGCTTTCCGCGGGGTTAAACGCCGCTGAAGCCGTACCGGTCACAGTCAAGGCACTGAATGAACTCTGGTTACCACAACAGCATAATGCACCGGCCCAGGTCTTTTCGCTTAATACGCCCGATATCAGTGCAGAAATTGCTGCTCCAGTTATCGAAACAAGCGTAAATGTCGGCGATGTCGTCACTAAAGGTGATCCACTGATAAGACTGGATTGCAAGAACTACCTGATACAGCAACAGATTGACAGGGCCAGGCTCGAACGCAGCGCCGCGCAGGTGGCATTTGCACGCAGTCAACTTGTGCGCGCCAATAACCTTAAAAAGAAAAATAGTATCAGTGATGAAGCGTTGGACCAGCGCAGCACCGAACTGAAAGTTGCGCTGGCTGACAAGACTTTGCAACAACAGAACCTGGCCTTGTCGGTTATCAATGTTGATGACTGTGAAATCAGGGCTCCAATTGATGGCGTTATCACCAGTAGAATGGTGAGCACTGGAGATTATGTGACTACCGGGCAGCCCCTGGTTTCGCTTGTGGACCTGGGAGCGATAGAAATAGAAGCCGATTTACACCATGCTGAAATAGATTCATTACAGCAGGCAGATGAGGTCTTTTTTAAACATGAAAACATGAGTTTTCCTGTTGAGCTGGAAACGGTAGTGCCTGTATTCGATTATCAATCAGCAACGGCAAAGGTCAGGCTGATATTCAAACAGGAAACACAGCCCTGGCCGGGTAGTGAGGGGCGCCTGAAATGGACTTCAACACGCTCATTATTACCGGCAGAGTATATTTCGCGCCGCGAAAACCTGCTGGGCGTTTTTCATGTCATCGACAATAAGGCAGTGTTTACCGCGCTGCAGGATGCCATTGAAGGCAGGCCTGCGATAGTCGACTTGCCGGCCAGTGCCATGATCGTATTGGAAGGTCGTCATCGCCTCAATCATGGTGACAGTGTTCGCGTGGCCACTGGGTATTGATTGAAATTCAGAATCGAAGGCCAGAGTCCATGTTTGTCCATTTTCTCAAAAACCATGTATTAGCCAACCTGACATTTGTGCTGGTGCTGGTCATTGGTTTTCTGTCTTATAATGGTTTGCCGCGGCAGCAGGATCCAACGATTAATTTCAACTGGATCATTATTACCACGGTATTACCCGGGGCTTCAGCTTCTGATGTTGAGAAGAAAGTCACCGACCCGCTGGAAGATGCCTTGCGCAAGTTACAGGACGTCAAGTTCATGTCTTCAAACAGCAGGGAATCGATATCCACTATCCTCATACGCTTTGAAGACATCAGTACCAGGATTTTTGATAAACGCGTTAATGATCTGAGGCGTGAAATACAGAACAAGGAAGATGAATTACCGGAAGCTGCGAGGGATCCTTTTATTCTGGAAATAACCAGTGCCAATGCCTATCCGTCAGCAACCATTGCGGTAGTTGGTCAGGCGATGGATGAGCAGTTACGTATTCAGGCCAGAAATGTCGAGAAAGGTCTGGAGCAGCTTAAAGGTGTGGACCGTGTTGATCCGATTGGCCTGGCGGATCCTGAGTTGCAGGTCAGCTTCGATACCGAAAAGCTGGAACAACTCGGGCTAAATCCCGGGCATGTCAGTGATACGGTCAGCATGTTTTTTCAGGATCTCGCGGCCGGTGACAGTCGCCTGGAAAACGATAACTGGCTGGTGAGAGTGGTTGGTTCTGATGCTGATCCGCATGCACTGGCGCAGCGAACCGTTATTGGTGCGGTAAAGGAAACACGCCTGGCTGATATTGCCACGGTTAGCAGGGGACGCAACGAGCCAGAGCGTATTGCCAGTACCATGGATAAGCCCGCTGTATTGCTGGCAGTAATGAAGCAGGCCAATGCTAATACCATCGAGCTGGTAGACCGTATCAAGGTTTACATGGAAGGGCGCAACGAGTTCTCCGATCGCACCGGCGTTGAACTGATACTGGTCGATGACCAGACGGTCATGACCAATAACGCCATCAACCTGATGCAGAATAATGCCTTCATCGGTCTGGCCCTGGTTCTGGTGGTTGCCTGGTTGTTTCTCGGCAGTCGTATTGCATTTCTCACCGCCATTGCTATTCCATTTATTCTCGCCGGTACATTCTGGGTGTTGTCGTTAACTGGTGAAACGCTTAACGTCATGGTGCTGCTGGGGGTTGTCATCGTACTGGGAATGCTGGTCGATGATGCCGTGGTAGTGGTTGAAGGTATTTACTATCGTTTGCGCCATGGTGTTGATGAAGTCACGGCAACCATGGAGGCCCTCAGGGAAGTCGCAGCACCAGTCACGGCCGCGGTGCTTACAACCATGGCAGCTTTTGGGCCTCTGATTCTGCTGCCAGGTATTCTGGGTGATTTCATGCGCGTGGTGCCCATGGTAGTAGTGACCGCACTGGCAATTTCACTGCTGGAAGCTTTCTGGATGCTGCCAGCCCATGTGATGGCCCTGAAAGTCAATTTCAGGAAACCCGGAAAGATACAGCAGTTGCGGGTAAAAATGACGCACTGGATCCAGGTAAAATACATTCGTCTGCTGGTGATGTTCCTGAGAAGAAAGTGGCTGACGCTGGTGCTGGTGGTGAGCCTGTTTTTTGGCGCCATTGGTTCGATTTTAGCGGGCCTGGTCAAAGTGGATTTCTTTGCTGCGGATACCATTCGCCTGTTCTACGTCAACATTGAGATGCCACCATCAACACCTCTTGAAATGACCCTGGAAAAAGTCAAGCAGGTCGAGAAGAAAGTGCGCGCTGCGATGAAAGATGAAGAATTGCGTGCGGCTGTCAGTTATGCGGGACATATGTTTACCGAAACCGAGGCTCGCATGGGTGATCAGATGGGTCAGGTGATCGTCGGTCTGCATCCTGAAACAGCGGACGGCCGCACGGTTGAAGAAATGATTGAAAGTATGCGCAGGGAAGTAGAAGCGACCCCGGGGCCGGTAAAAACTTCTTTCCTGCGATTAAGTGGTGGTCCGCCCACGGCAAAACCTGTCAGCGTCAAGGTGCGTGGTGACGATTACGCCGAGATAAGTGCTGCTGCCAATGCATTAAAAGAGATTCTCAAGGAGATGGATGGCATCAAGGATATTTCGGATGATGCCAACATGGGGCGTTCTGAGCTGATTCTGCGGCTTGATGAGAAGGCTATTGCCAGGGCAGGCGCCAATCCATCGCAGGTTATACAGACCGTGCAATTGCTGGTGGATGGTGCCGTGGTAGCGGATATGCGCGATGCCGGTGAAAAAGTGGAAGTACGGGTTCAGGCGGCTATAAAGGAAAAGCAGGATATCGATGAACTGCTTGATTTCAGAATGACACTGGCATCGGGCAAGCAGATGCCGCTGCATATGCTGGTTGATGTAAAGCGCGAAGCAGGCCTTGGCAATATCCGGCATTATAATTTCAGGCGCGCGATTACCGTGGAGGCTGATATCGAAGATGCTGTTATTGATACGGTAACGGCCAATAATCAGATCATGGAAAGATGGCAAGCCTATCAACCGCAATATCCTGACATTGACCTGGATTTTTCCGGTGAGCTGGATGATATCCAGGAAAGCCTGGATTCTATCCTGATGTTGTTTGTGTTTGGTGTGGGAGTCATGTATGCGATCCTGGGAACCCAGTTTCGCAGTTACTGGCAGCCGATGATGATTCTTTCAACGCTGTTTATGGCATTTACCGGTGTGACTTTTGGCCTGCTGGTTTCACAAAATCCGATGAGCCTCTATACGTTGTATGGTGTCGTGGCGCTCGCAGGTATTGCAGTGAATGCGGCTATTGTGCTGATATCTGCAGGCAATGCCCGCCTCAAGGCTGGCATGAGTGTGTTGCATGCCACTATTTATGCTGCCAGACGACGCGTCATTCCGATTCTGATTACCTCGCTGACAACCATTGCCGGACTGTTTTCCCTGGCAGCTGGACTTGGCGGAAAATCGCTGATCTGGGGGCCTGTTGCCACTGCCATTGTCTGGGGACTGGCCTTTTCGACGGTACTGACGCTGATCGTGATTCCATTGCTGTACCGTCTGTTTATGCAGCGGAGTTATCTTCTGCAGCAAGCCAATAGCGAATGATTGAGGGTAAT
>Ga0180430_10002371_pt1 | contig 17125 bp, 21 predicted proteins | sample SS_ome_9_FD_132999 | JGI IMG/M metagenome (GOLD analysis project Ga0180430, IMG submission 132999) | Hypersaline lake sediment archaeal communities from the Salton Sea, California, USA - SS_1_S_2 metaG | ecosystem: Environmental > Aquatic > Non-marine Saline and Alkaline > Hypersaline >... | reverse complement strand
TTTATAGTAGTGTTTAACTCTGTACTACGCGTTAATAGTGTCAGAGTGTAAATGAGCATTTGTAATGACATATCTATTATCCTCCTTAATATGCTCTATAGGTTTGTTTCGGGTCTAGACTAAAATGTAGTCTGAAACCTTTTCTAAAATGTGTAAAAGTCCTTTTGTTATTTTGATATCGACGTTTATTCTTTCTTGATTTTGTTTTTATTTGCCCAAACAATGCTTTTTGTAATTTCTTATTGTGAGAAGAAGACTTATCTACTTCTGTACAGATAGTTTTGTGTTGTAATCTAGTACTTGTTTCACATTTATTTGAACAGTATGCAGCTAGACATTTTTTACAAGTTGCTTTAATTTTCCCTCTGATCGCTTTGTCACAACTATTGCATGTGATGGGTGTAGATAGATTTAACGCATTCGTTACTTTTGAAACGCTCATTTTGTTGTCTCCTTTTGTTTGATTAGAAATATCAGGGAGTATAGAAGGAATCGCTTTACCAATGTCTTGATAGCAGTTTGGCTGGTGTCGTTTTAAATCTTCTACTAAGCAGTCATTACTACAATACGTTACGCTTTCACACTTGGTGCACTGGACGAAAAGACCTGTAATAAATTCATTGTCAGTTAATTTTGTCCAACCAGAACAAATAGGGTTGTGGCAAGAACTTGAACTCTCGGGATATGAAAGCTCTTGAGTTTTTGTTAGAAAAGGATTTAAGCGAGAAAATAGAGAACGACAAAATTCCAATTAATACTCCATTTTTTTAATTTACAAGGGAGAACATCTATCAATTGAAAATATTTATGTCTATGAGATTTTTAAAGTAAAAAGCTCTCAAAAGAGAGCTTTTTTATAAAACTAGATTAGTTGTTATCTGGGTCACTTGAAGATCCAAAAATTCCACCAAATGATGGCATATTTGGAAAACAAGCTTTTAAACTGTTAAAAGCGCTTTTAATTTCTTTAGAGTAAGGTGCTTTCTCTGTTTTTACAGCTAAAGTCAGACCTAGTAGAGTAGCTGATAGAGTTGCTGCCTTTCCTTTTTTTGTATTTAAAGCATTTAATGCTGATGTCAGGTTTTTAGAAACGTGTTGTTTTGCACCAGTAAAGGAAGCTTTAACTTCTGTTGTGCTAGGTAGTTTGCTAGGTAAATTGCTAGGTAGTTTCATATTTCACTCCTTTTTGTGTGTTTGTTGAAACGAAAAATGATAGATTACAATGCTTTCGAATTTAATTGGTCAATTATAATATTCAATTGATAAAATTTATTCCTTTGCAAACTTTCTGCTTTTATTAAGAAGATAAACTAACTAATGAAGCATGCTCTCTAATAGTTCAACAAACTACAAAAAACGCTGAATACCCATACCAAGAGTTTATAAAAGAGATAGCAATTTATCGCGGTAGTAGTATTCGAGGTTTAAGACTTTCTAGCAAAACCACAGTAACCAGTTAATAGGCTTTTTGAGAAAGTAAAAGCATAATTATCAGGCACTACTTTTGTTGCCAAAAGCTTGAAAAATGCCGTTGAAAAGATTTTAGGTCTAAAGCCCTTAACTTCTTTTGTTAAAAGGTTTTCATTGTAAAGCCAAATCTTTAGTTCTTTAGGTTTTATAAATAGGGGGTAAACGTGCATATTTTTAGGTGCGTTTTTCACAAACCAATCTACACCTTTAATGATAAATAGATAGGAAAGAAGGTTGCGGTTAAAGGTATGAAAAAAGAAAAGCCCGCCTGGTTTTAGGACTTTTGAAGCTTGGTTAATTAATAACTTTGGATTATCTACATGTTCTAAGATATCCATAGCGCAAACTACATCAAACGTTCCTTCTTTAAAGGGGAGTGAATAAGCATCTTCTTTTAAATAGGTTACTTTCTGTATTGTATCATAAGATTTAGCAGTATTTAGGCTTTCTTCAGAGATATCTATGCCAGTGACTCTGTGACCATTTTTAGCTAGCGCATTGGTTAAAAAGCCAGCTCCACAACCTATATCTAAAACATTAACAGGATTAATAAGCTTACTCATAATCCAAGGGATTCTAAGTTCATTTTCTTTTCGTAGTAAAGCGATTGGATGATCGTTTCTTGTATACCAATCTTCTTTTAGCTCATCATAAAAATCATTATTAATTAGTAATGAAGGGGCTCTTTTTTCTTCCATAATAGATTCCAGTAAACAATTTGATAAAAACAAAACAGGGTCATAACAAACATTTGACCATGTAAAAATGTAGATAAAACTTCAGGTTGATCCACTAATGTAATCAACCACTTTGAAGCTGCAGATGATTGCATTACAGGCCAGATTAACCCTGCTGAAGTTAAACAAATCGGGTGTAAGATAAATAAAAAAGCATGGAGATAATTTTCGGAGGCAGGGCAAAAGTGTTTGTGTACAAACTCATCCTTAGTAACTAGAATACAAGAAAAAATTGCTAATAGACAATAGATTTTTAAATTTTCGGGTGTGAAAGGTGCATATAAAATCCACCCCATGCAAGCGACAACTGATAGAGTGTCAAGTGGATGGCCAATTCTTTCCCATAAAGGCAAACCTCTTTTTACATGGAAGTAAAACTCGTCAAATAGGATAACAAGCGCTTGTAGAGCAAAAGGTAAAATAAAATAGATCATGACTCTTCCTTTTTTAATATACAACCTGCGATCGTCAACCCAGGTCCAAATGCTAAACTTACTATGTACGGATTGTTTGGGTTTTCTTTTAAGATTTTATCCCATACATGAGGTAAGGTTGCTGATGACATATTCCCATACTCATACAAAATATCGTAAGAAGGTTGAATTTGGTTATCTTTTAAATCTAAGAGCTTCTTTATATAATCTAAAATTTTTGGTCCTCCTGGATGGACTGCATAGAGGATGTTTTTTTGTTCTTCAGAAGTTAACTGAGCTTTTGAGAAAAACTCTTCTAGATATTGTTTTATACTTTTTGTGATTAATACAGGTATTTCTTTTGCTAAATGCATTTGAAATCCCCAATCATGAACATCCCATGTCATAGAGCTTGTGCTATCTGGAATAATTTTTTCTTTTGTCGTAATGATTTTTAAATGTGGCTTATTTGAATGTTCTTTAATTGAATAACGAATATAGCCATCTGCAAAAAGACTCTGTGTTACAAGTTGATCTAGTTCATGCTTTGATGGATTAGGATGTAGGGAACAAAGCTCTGTATGAACGATATCACATCTATGGTCACTATTAGTTTTTAAAAAACCACATCCCATTCGTATTGCAGGTATCGCTGCGTAGCAGCCCATGTGATAAGCGTGCGTAATTGTTGAATCCCAATTTTTCTTAGAACATAGTGTTTGCGCTCCACTCGGAGACGTATATCCAGTACAACTTACGTGAATAATGTCGTTGGGAGCTACTTTTTCCTCTTTATAAAACTGATCAAAAAGATCGTTCACAAGAGTTCTATAAAGCTTTGAACGATGAGATAGATTCTTTCCTTCAGGATGTTTATCTAAGTTAAAGATATCCATCTTTTCCCAGTCATCATGGAGAAAATCATCTAAGTTATGACCTCTTTTGGATACTTGGTGAGGTTTGCAACAAACCTTTTCTATCTTCTCTCTGATGTATTTTTTAAACTCTTTTAACTCCTTAGGAGATTTATTTCCTAAAACCTCTTCAGCTTTAACATGAGCTTTTATAAACCATTTTGACGATTGTTCCTGTGGAGTTTCATGTTTAGGTCTGAGAATGTGAAAATCTGTAAGAACAGCTTGCTTTCGTAGCATCTAACCTCTAAAATAAAGTTAACGAAAGCATAATCTTTTTTTGCATTATGATTAATAAAATTTTTTGGGCATTAGTGTTAATGGGAGCATACTTAGTCATTATGCTAAGTGGCAATGAACAAGTTCTCCAAATGGGATATGAAAAAATCCAAGCTTATGTATCAGCTTTAATGGAAGATCTTGAGATTTTTTATTAAACTTTCCTGCTGAAAGATTGTTGTTTGCTTTCAGTTTTGGCTCTCTTTAGCTGGAGTTTTGTAGGCATTTGATGACTTATAGGGAAATGATAAGTCTTAGAAGATTTATTTTTTCTAACCATACCTATTCTTTGATAAAATACTAAAGCAGGAGTTGTAGGAGTAAGCTCTAGAGATTCCTTTTCTAATTTTTGAGCTAATGTATAACATCTTTTTACAAGAACAGTTCCAACTTTTCTGTAAGGTTTATCATTTTCCGATATCTTACCTTTCATATGTATATTCCAAGGCGCTGATAAAAGACAGCTTAAATAGATTGATTTAGGAGTAACTCTTACTGAAACAATTCCTTGTTTAACTTTCCTATGGTCCAGTAATACGTAAATTCTAATCTTCTTTTGTTGTTTATTTTCTATTTGTGTTTTTAAAGCTGAAGCTGGTGCTTGTATTAGCCCAAGAACCTCTCTATAGTTTGATACTACTTCTCTATCTTGATTAATCCACTCTCTCATTCTAAGACTTCTAGTATGTCCTAACCTTTCTAAGACACCCTCTTTCCATTCTTTAAGGGTTCCTCTTAGCGCTTTTAATGATTCTTGAGAGTCTACTTATTCAATAAAATATCCTGAATCTGTAATTGGAGATATTGTCATTTTTTACCTTTTTATTATTGTTTTATGTAATTAATTATAAACTAATTATTAATAAATTTAAATAAATATTAACTATATTAAAAAACAATATTAACACTAAGTTTTCGTATATTATTGAATATAAGCACTATATGTATTTAATGGATTGCTTGAATCTAAGAGCGTATTTTTCTAGCGAGCTTTTCTAGGGCTTTATCATCAGCTCTAACATAGTCATGGGAGGAGATGTAGCCTTCATACTTTTCGAAATACTTATCTACATGTGAGATAATAGGCTCCCATTTTGGAGCTGAGGCTGTTTTATGCATAGGAAAGAGCTTGGCATGGGCGTGCTCTACACCAAAACCCTCAAATATTAGCCCTGTTCTACCCACATCATCGAGCTTTTGGTCTAAGAGCTTTGCTACATGTTTTGAAGCTATAATAAGCTTTTTTAGCACCTCATCTTCTAAATCAAAGACATAGCTTGGATAGTGTATTTTAGGAATAACGACAGAAAAGCCTTCGGTATTTGGAAATATAGATAAAAATGCTAGGTGCTCTTCATCTTCCCAGATTTTATGGCATGGTTCAATTTCTTTAGCATACTTACAAAAAATACAGTCTTCCATATTAAGGGTAGGTCCTTATTTATCCCTAATTCCTTATTAATAGTAAATTAGTATTAAAAGCGAAAGCCTAATTCTAATTTTATACCAAATAAATGTGTTTTACTTGGGGGTTCCTGTATAGTAAATAACCCATTTTTAACTAATTTACTTTGGCCAATTGGTTGATATCGATAGAAACCAATAAGAGAAAAATCAATCATTTTGTAATAAAATGAGGAAAAGAGATCGAACGAATATTGCCATTTATTTTCTAAGTCAAGGTAGACATTGTTATCTAAATAGAGTTTTGACTTGGCATTAATAGTTTTTATTGCTTTAGTGCAAAATCCAACTCGTGAAGAGTTTGTTATAAGTACATCGGACTGAAGACCGAAGAGATAATAATGCCAGGTATATCTTATGTCATAATCAGATGGATCATTACAATCACCATCACGACGCCAAAGGTGGTATCCATAACCCAAAAGGGGAGTTACTCTAAAAGGTTTTAGCTTACAGAACCGAAATAATGGTCCTAAGTTTGCTTCTATATTGTAGATCTTATTTTCAGTTTTAGAAATCACAGGTTTAAAAGATCTTGTAGCAAAGCAATAGGTTGTTCCATCATATGTAGTATTACCAAAAAGACCATTGGTAAAAAAATGACCATAAACAAAAGATGAATAGTTTTCGTATCCAGCTTGATAACCATATAAGGTTCCATATTCATCACTTTTTCCTTCGCCGTTAATTTCTTCATGATAATCTCGATAGCTAACTTGTGGACCTAAATAAAGGCGAGAATACGAAAAAACAAGTGAAGGAATAAGAAATATAATCATTAAGTGTTTCATAGTCCAAAGAGTATAAGAATAACTAAAGTATTTTTCCTAGTGTAAAAGCATACTAATTCCAGCGGCAATAAGCACAATAGCAAAAATACTCGTTAGTAGTTTTCTAGAAAAAATGTATGCATATTTTACCCCGATAGGAGATGAAATCGATGTGCCAATAGAAATTCCCATAAAAGCAGGAATAAAAATGTATCCTAAGGTATATGGCTGGATCACTGTTGTTATATCAATACTTAAGAGTAAATATCCCAAAGTACCCATAAGAGCTACAACAAAAGTTGTTGCCGACGAAAGGGCTGCGGCTTTTTTAAAAGGCATTTGGAATCCCATAAATACAGGCACTGCAATAATTCCACCTCCAATACCTAAAAGTGCTGATAGAAAACCTATTGACGATGAAGTAAGGATTTTTTTGGCAAACGTAAATCTTCCAAAATGTAGATCAGGAAAATGGGGAACTATTAAATAAATTCCCAACAACACCAAAAAAGAACCAAAGATTTTTGGTAAGAGTGTAGGGTGAATGATTTGGGATGTTATGATCCCAAATATACAACCTATGGTTATTCCAAGTAAGAAGGGTTTGAATACCTCCCAGTCAAAGCCTTTCTTTTTTAGGTGAGTAAGGTAGGATAAAAGACCTGTTACAATCATTGTAGAAAGGGACGTAGCCACACAAAAATGCATGATTGTTGAAGTTTCAAATCCCATGTGTTTAAAGACAAAGTAAAGGCAAGGCACAATTATCACACCGCCACCAATGCCTAACAAACCAGCTAAAAACCCAGCTACTAGTCCAATAGATAGAAAATAAAAAAGATCAATAAACGCCATATACTCTCATTAGCTTATATCAGATAAATAATCAAAGACTATCCTGTGATAGTGAAATAAATAAATATAAATTTATCTATAACAAAAATGATTTTTTCTATATCTTTTCCCAGTTAAAAAAAAATGGTAGTTTATGAGCTCAATTCCAAATGGATCACTAGCATTTTCAAGTATCCAAAATATTTTAAGGCAAATAAAACCTAATCAAAAGCTAAGTTCATCCCATGTTGACCTGATTGCACATAGTGTACAAGCACTAGGAGATCAACCAATAAGCAATCAAGAATGTATTCAGATAATTATCAGAGTTTACAAATTTGCTACAGACAAACTTCCAGTTAATTATCTTTTTGATGATCAGAGAGTTTTAAACACTGAAGAGAAGAGTAATGGATTAAATACAAATAAAATTTCAAGGTCAACTTCTCTTCCTCAAAAAACAAAAAGAGTCTCAAGAAGATCTTCATTAGTAATTTTTAAGTTTAAATCAGGACCAACAAGAAATCTAGCAGAACCTAGAGATACCGCTTCCCTACCAAATAGCCCTAAAGAACAAAGAAAATTCACTTTTTTTTAAGCGTAAGTCTTCTCCTTTAGTTCCTTTTATCGATTATCAAAAGGGTGCTAGAGCGATTGATAAATATTTTAGCCAACAGTCTGATCTTTTGACTAATAAACCAGAAGATAGATTTTCTATTGTAACCTATTTATTAGGCTATAGTATCGGTTATGGGTTAAAACTGTCTCTTAAAATAAGAATGAACACTTTATTGTGCTTTTGGGCTGAAAAATCACATGCTACAGGTAGATTAAAAGCCCTTGAAGCACAATTGCCACTCTATCAAAGATTGAAAAAGCATGTTAGATTAGAATTTTCAGGATTATTTCCAAAATTTAAGCAAATTCCTGATTCTTTTTCTAGATTTGTTTCAATTATAGGATTACAAGAGTTTTTCAAACTCTATAGGGTTCCTATTGAAGAAAATCAACCTAAGTTTTTAGTTGATCTTTTAAATAAAGAACATCTAGGCGTTGAGCTTTATAATCGTGGTTATAGATGGTCTAAAAATTTCTGTGAAAACGAACCTCTTATCTATACATCCAAACATAAGCCTATTTTAAGTTTTTTTATTTTGCTAAATGTGTTTTAGCTTCAAGCATAGATATCAATGCTAGGGCTTTGTTGCTAAAAATCATATGTATAAGAGCCAAAAAATATAACAGTTACTACCAAAGCTTTGTAGACAGATTTTTCCTCTCTCAAGGGAAAAAACCTCGGTGTTTACTATCATCTTTATATCATTCAGAAATATTGGCATCTAATCTTGGATTAAATAATGATGAAGTTTTTCTTCTCTTTTTAAACTATTCCATATTATCAGAAAAAGAGCTTGAGTTATTTCAAAATCTACACCCTAAATTCAAATTACCTAACTCTGTAAAAAGAAAAGTCGAAGAAAAAAAATCTACACCTTTAGCTCGTCAAAATCAAATTCTAGATGATCTATGTTCTTTTAACTCTGATAGTTCTAAAGCAATTAAAATGAAAATACAAGCATACATAGGCGTAGATTTACCTTTAAATGCTTTAGATACTGTTTTATCAAATGAAAGAGGGTATGCTTGTTTAAATCTAATGATCTCTAATATGATCAATGGCAAAAAAAATATAGACAAAGAGTTTTCTGATATTATTGAAATAACAAAAAAAGAAAGTTCATCTTTGGTACAATTTAAACCTATTTTTGATGTTCTTTTTGTGCTAAAGCTTTTTTACCATTTAAATCAAAACCAAAGAAGAAGCGCTTTTTCTTTATCTCAATTAGTAGCTTTGGATAAAACTTACAAAACATTAGCACAAATTGTTTGCAAAAGAGATGGGTTGCTAGATCATTCTTACCAAAAATCTCTTGTGAACTTAACAGTATTACCTTTAGGAACTTTGACCTCTTTTGTAAAAGCTTTAGAAGTGAAAATGTGTCTCTTAGGATTAAAAGAAAATGAAAAATTTAGTTTTTTACTTCAATACCTACAAGACCCACATTCAAAAACAAACTTTTTTTTCTTATTTTTGAGTAATAGTTGTGAATCAAAGCAAAGTGATTCTGACAGAAGTTTAAAGGAGCGTTTTGAGAGATTTCGAAAAAAAACTATTTCTGCAATTAATAAAGAGGTTCTTAAATATCTAGAAAATAGAAGCAGTAAAAATGAAACTTATCTAGATAAAATTGTAAAAAATACAAGCTATTTTTTTGGTTTAGGAAATAAATTGGAAGGGAATAAAAAATCTCTTTTTATAAAATTATTAAAATCGAAAACGGTAGGCCTACAGTTTTATATATACTTCTGCAAATTGAAAAAGTTAAAAGAGGAAAACCTTGAACTTATCTACAGCGATTCAAATCCTATTGAATCGATTCAACTTGATCTATATACGCATCTTTTTAAGTTGTGTAACAATTTAAAAGATCTTACTGATGATCCAACTTGGATGAGACTCATTTCAGAAATATTACAATTAGCACTACCAACCAGTAACCTTCAAACCATTCATACAGATACTGTTTCTAGGATTGGAGGATTAGACCTTTCTCGGTCAGTTTCAAGAAGGCAATCTGCCCAAGAAGTTGCTGGAGTAAACATTGCAAGTAGGTTAAAAGAAATACAAGAAGCAGGTAAAACAGTTCCATCAGAACTTATATCAGCTTTAATAAATGGATATGCTCCAATTAAAAACGTTCCAATAATCGTTAAACCTCGCTGGTCAAGAAAAGGAAAGACCTATTCATTTTGTAGGCAAATTAAATTTTTGCATCTTTATACTGGAAAGAATATTCAGATTGAGATTCCAATAGATTTCAGCTTAATTGAAGGTATAGAGCTGAATTTATCACAGCTTGGAAAAATTGGTGAACTGTTAAAAAAACTTCCCTATGAACATCAACCTAAGCAATTAATTAAAAGTTATGCAATAGATATATTTCCATTTAATCCTAAAAATGATCAGAAAAAAACTGTTAAAATAAGATTAGATTTTGAAAATATTATTCTCGATTTTAATCGACAAATCCTCTTTAAAGTCTCTAAAACTATGATGATGATGCTTACTAAAGAAAAAAATGAAACGCGTTTATGGGAAAAACCTATTGAAAAATCCTTATTAAAGGGTCTCTTTGATCATGCTACTCAATATGATTAATTATTGTCATATATCTTATTAAATACTAATATGTTATAATCATATATGAAAAGCAAGATTAAATCATCACATCCTCTTCGAACGCAGATCGTCAAGATTCTTTTGACATCGAAAACTCCTTCTCTAAGAAAAAACCGTAAGCTTTTGTATTCTAATGCATTAAAAATGTTGAATAAAATGAGTGAAATAGAAGCTACAGCCAAAAACCAGGGAATATCTACTAATAGGAAGTTGAGCCCTTTTAGTTCAAAAAACTTACCTAAAGCAGCATTTTCTGCGTTTTCACGCTTTTCTATAATTGGCTTAAAACTTCTATTTGTTCGAAATTTATTAAATCTTGTTTCTGAACCTAAACAGAATATTTTTAATCAAAAGCCTCCTTCAAAAAAACCTCTGACTTCCAAAAGCAATCTTTTAGAAAAAAATACAAATAGAATCTTAGACAAAACTACGATCAAGTTAAGTTCCAAGTTAGAAAAGGGGAGTATACCTTTAAAGACCGAAGTTAAGTCAAAACAAAAGCTTGTTGTAAGTTTAAAAAAAGAGATTGGTAAAGTTAATCAAAAACTAGAAATCATAAAGGCTCATATACCATCAAAGGACACTCATACTCTCAAGCTAGTATCATTGATGCAAAGTAAGCTAAAAGAACTGATCCCTTCATCTAACCAGACACCTAAAATAAGACTAGAAGTATTAGCACAAAAATTTAAAAAGATAGATAAAGAGCTAACTCAACTTTTTTTCAAAAAAGCAGAAAGATTAAGTGCTAAGGGTTTAGAAACTCCAAGTGCTGATACTAAAATAACCTTCACTTCTAAAGTATTTTCAGCTTTAACTGATGTTTATTATTCAATGGGGGTAAGACCACAAAGCGCAAACCAGCCAATTATCTCCTCTAATTTGTTGATGCCTCTAGGAATTGTCACTCCGTTTTCTTTTTTTCAATTTAGTCGGATTTCTTCTAAAAAGAAACGATCTAAGTACGAAGAGCTCTATGAAGAACTAGAAGAAGAACTAGATCAATCTAAGGATAATAATTCTAATTAATGCATTTGTTTGACAAATCTTATTTTCTTTTCTAAGATGAAAAAAAATAAGGTTTTAATATGTATAAACACATTCTCGTACTATTTCTTTTTTTTAGCCAACTAGAAGCAGGGGTTGTGCGTCTTTATGACGAAGCTGCAGAAACAAGAATAGGGATGAAACAGTTAAGAAGGGGAATGGGTAAAGAAGATGTGCTATATATACTAGGATACCCTTATCAAGTAGAAAAGTGCTGCATCGATGGAAAAGACTTTGAAGTGTGGTACTATGTCTATAGAAAACCTTCTTTATCTCAAAGGGCTATTGTAAGAAGAAATCTTACTCCTGTGGTTTTCTATCAAAATAGATTAACTGGCTGGGGAGATGATTATTTTAAACATCTAAACGATCATGATAATGCTCAAGATAGAAAAGCTCATGATGATAGTAGAAAATATTCAGATGATGAAGATGAGTGGCCAGCAAAAGACCATAGAATTGTCCCAAAGCCTAAAACCCAAGATGATCAGGAAAAGCCTTTACTAAAAGCTCCTCAAGGAGGGACATTAATAGATACCCCTGAAAATGAGCCTGATGATAAATCTCCTGATGCTCAGGATGGTCCAGGTGATATGTATATTTTCACAGACATTCCTCCGGACACTCGTAAAGAGTAATGTTTATTAAAATGTTAACTTTTGTTGTTTGAGAAGATCATTTAAAAGATCTATATCATTTTTAGTTTTTAGTGGAGCGTAATTTTCTTCTCTTGACGTTTTGTAGGTTTTTATTTTCTTAGTAAATCTAAATGCATCTAAAATAAAACACTCATATTTATTTGCAAACATACCAGAAGACACCTCTTTTTTTATTTTATGAAATGGAAGAGGAAGATTTGCAATTTTTTCAATATAGCTCATTTTTAAAACATACGTTCCTGTATTTGAGAAATGAACAGGGATAGATGGTTTATCCTCTAAGAATATATACTCCACTATAGAAGGCACTTCATCCTCAAAAACTACTCCTCCCATTTTTCCTTTATCTTTTGGTATGCATTCAATAACAAGGTCATTTTGGTAGTTTAAACCAATTAGAGATGGGTTAAATGGATTTGCTAAAGGGTTGTCTATTGCAATAACACCTACATCTACAACTCCTTTTTCTTTCCATTTAGAAAAGATGGGGCTTAAAGCAAAATGGTAAAATACTTTTCCATTCCCTTCTGATGCAAAAGCAATACTTTCTTTATTCCAGATCCATTTATGTGAATCATCAAAATAAGGGAGCATTCCTTGGATAAAAAAATCCACTTGAGTAAGGCCAAAAAACTTATTTTCTTTAAAAAACTCTGTAACTTCAACATAGGATTCAGGATTTAGCATAATAGCTAAAGGTATTGTGCAATTGTAAGATTTTTGAGCATCTTTAACTTTATCTGTATAGATTTCAAATAGAGTCTTATTACCCAAGCTTTTAACTTTAAATAGCCCTTTAGGCTTTTTTAAACCTAGTCTAGTTCCTTGACCACCAGCTAGTAAAATACATCCAACTAAACCTTGTTCTAATAACTGCTTTCCGTGTTTCTTATGACTTTCTAAACATTCTGATACTTCATTGTAAGGAAGGATTTTTCCTAGTTTTCTAGTGTCTTTGTTATCTAAATTAGTTAGGTATTGATCAACATTTTTAAGTTTTTTACAAAGACTGTCCACTTCTTTTAAAGGAAGTTTCTCAATATCCTTTTCTATATGAAGTTGACCATGTTTTTGTAAGATTTTATAAATTTCCATCAAGCCTTCTTCTCCAGAACAAGTTTTTTATCATACTGAATTTTATACACACTAAAAAATACCATTATACCACCAATAGCAACGAAAAAAGATACACTTTCTCCAAGAAATATCATACCCAGCATTGATGAAACGATGGGTATTATCAAGTTATTTAGTGATGTAAAATGAGATCCGTTCCGTTGAATTGACTTATAGTAAAAAGAACTTGGTATCGCAGTACAAACAACACCAAGACATGTGATACCAATAAGAGATTTCAAACTAACAGGCTGAGCAAAAGGACTTTCATATACAAGAGCATAGGGACCTAGAAAACAAGTTGTTGCTAAAAGTTGGTAAAAAGCACTTACTAAAGAAGGAAATTGTTGAAGATATTTTTTTGCAAAAGCTGACCCATTTGCATAAAATATTGCAGAAGTTAAGATTAATAAAACTCCAATTTCATCCGATATTCTTCCCTCATAAATGTTGGATAAATTAATAATTATTAGACCTAGAAAAGCTAGGAAAAACCAAAAAATAGTCTTTTTAGAAATTTTTTCTTTGGGGAAATAAAGAGGGCTTATCAGAAGGGTAATCAAAGGAACTAGACCCAATAAAATAGCAGTTAAAAAAGTTGAAATTTTTTCTTCGGCAAAATTTACAAGTATGTAGGGAATTCCATTTACCAATAGTCCCATAAAAATAAATTTTCTAAGGTCTTTTGTGTAATCTAAGAGATTAATTTTTTTATATTTACAGGTAAAAAACACAATCACAAGAGCAATAAATGCTCTTAAAAATCCAATAGAAATTGGAGAGAAAGAGTCTAAAGAAAGTTTTATAAAAATAAAGGAAGGACTCCAGCAAAAGACAAGGATAATTACTAAGAAAAGATTCATAAGAATGTGTATTTTAACTCATTCTGTCAGCTTTGTTCTTTTAAAGCAAAATAGGGTAAAAATTTTCTCTAGTTGAGAAAATACCTTTTACCTCTTAATATGTAACATGTGAACTCAAATTTTAAAGGAGAATCATGAGCGAAGTACTAGTTGTAGCAAGCAAAATCAAAAAACGTATTAAAGATAAATATGGTCTAAGCACATCTGCAAATGTAATGGACGCACTAACAAAAATGATTGAAGACAAGATCGACGAAGCTGCTGAAAGAGCTAAATCATCTAAGCGTAAAACAATCATGGATAGAGACTTTGACGAGTAATCGTTCTGATCTCAGAAATTCTATACAAGAGCTTGTAAACTCTTTACAGGCTCTTGATCCAACTGAAAAAAAACACAAAGAATTTACTTTAGATTGGATTAGATCAGGAGCAAAGCTTTTTAGAGAAAATAAACCAGCAACTCCTTCTCCACATTTAGTTTCTTACTTTTTACCTTTCGATGAGAAAGAAAACAAAATTCTTTTAGTCGACCATAAAAAAGCAAAACTTTGGCTGCCACCTGGTGGACATGTAGAAATTAACGAACATCCCAAAGACACTGTAATAAGAGAAGTACAGGAAGAACTTTTTACTGAAGCCAATTTTTTTAGTGAAGAACCTTTATTTTTGAGTGTTAACCAAACCTCTTCAGAGTTTAATCGACATATCGATATCAGTTTATGGTACGTCTTAAAAGGGGATAGTAGGGTTAATTATACATTTGATGAATCTGAGTTTTATAAAATAGAATGGTTTGACTTGAAAAACATTTCTTATGAAGAGAGTGAACCTCATTTAAAACGCTTTTTAACAAAGTTCTTATCGCTACAAAGCGCATAAGTGACAAATAACATTTATTTTGTATGATGTAAAAATATAGATCATCAAGGTGGTTATGCAACGAGCTAAAGATAAAGTAGCTTTAATTACAGGCGCAAGCAGAGGAATTGGAGCTTCTACAGCAAGATTATTTGCTAAAGAAGGAGCTAGAGTGATAGTGACTGATATCTTAGACAATGAAGGGAAAAAGCTTAGTGACGAAATAAATGCCACTTACTACCATCTAGATGTTGGAGTTGAAGGTGATTGGCAATCTGTCACATCTGAAATAAAACAAAAATATGGCCGTGTTGATGTATTATTTAATAACGCTGGAATCACTGGCACAAATGAAGATCTAGGCCCTCAGGATCCAGAAAATGCTAGTTTAGAAAGTTGGCATTTTATCCACAAAGTCAATTTAGATGGAGCATTTCTAGGTTGTAAATATGGAATACAACTGATGAAAGAGCATGGTGGATCGATAATAAATATGTCTTCAAGATCTGGAGTTGTGGGAATCCCAGCTGCAGCAGCCTATGCTTCATCTAAGGCAGCTATTCGAAATCACACAAAATCTGTTGCTCTTTATTGCGCGCAAAAAGGGTATAACATCCGCTGTAACTCAGTACATCCAGGAGCTATACTAACTCCTATGTGGGATACTATGTTAGGAACAGATCCAGATCAAAGAAAAAAAGTGATCGATCAGCTTGCTAAAGGTATACCACTTGGACATATGGGAGATCCTTTAGATGTAGCACATGCAGTTTTATATTTGGGAGTTGAAGAGTCTAAGTATGTAACTGGTATTGAGCTAACACTAGATGGCGGAATTCTCGCTGGAAGTAGTGCTAGCCCTGAATAAATTAATTTAATACTTTTTTTCCTGTAAGGTTTTCAGAAATTGTCTTAAGCACCAATAAAATCATTATTGGATAACAAACAGAAATCATAGGATGTAAAATAACCATTAGTCCACTAAAACCACATTGGGCCATTACACAAGTGATAATTAGATTTAAAACAATCGTTGTGTGATAGGAGATTTTATGATTAAAAAGATCCTTACACATTATATCACTTATTGCCATTGTAAAACTGATTACTGTCGTTAAGCAAGCTATCCCAACTGCTATATTTGATAGAATTGAAAGCTTTGGCCCTAATGCTAATAAAGCTAGGTGAGAAAGCAGGTTTTCAGGAGCTATATTTATAAGCTGATCACGAAAACACGCAGCAGATAAAGTAAGACCTAAGTAAATTACAGCTAAAAATATACATCCTAATATTCCTGAAGTTAATACAACTCTAAATGTAGTTTTTTTATCACTTGTATAGTTTACAAGAGCCCAGATACTAGCAGAAAAGAAGATAGAAGCAATTAAGTCCATCGTATAATAACCAGTTAAAAAACCTGATGTAAAAGCTTCAAATGGAGCGCTAGCTCCTGGATTAATTGGAGATCCATTTGAAAGACACATATATATAATTGTAATTAAACAAGCTAAAAGCAGTGGCGATAAGACTTTTCCAAGTATTGGTAATACATATCTATGTTTCCAACAACATATAAGGGACACTATAGAAAATATTATAGCAAAAACCAGCAATGAAGTTGGAAAAATTGAATTTAAAGCCCCGTATGAAACAGTAAGACATCTAGGAAGAACTATTAACGGCCCCATTGCAAGTGTAGTTGTCATTAACATGATACCAAGAGGCTTTCCTCCACTGAAGAAGAATCTTTTACAGTTTCCTTGTAAAAGGGTAGCTGCCAAAAGGCCTAAAAGAGGACCTCCTATAGCAGTTGATAATAAACCTAAAAATGCCCATATACATTGACCTTGATGCTCAATACCTATTTGAAGGGGAAATACCACATTTCCAGCTCCAAAGAACATAGAAAAAATTGCGATAGAAATTGTTAAAATAGTTGAATTTATAATCTTTTTCATTTTTTTACCTAATTAAAATTGAATATAGAAAAATAGAAAGAAAAATAAGTATTTATGCCCAAAAGGGCACGAGGTTTACTGAGTAGAAAGTAGATGTATTTGAAAATTCAGTATTCATAATAGCTTTGATTTTAATCATTTTAATAATAGAAAGCAAATCTTCAAATTTTTTCTAAACACTCTTAGGTAAAAAATATATAATTTATTTTTTCATAAATAGGTTATAAAGGATTTAAAATATAAGAAGGTTGGGGAGAAACTAGTACATACTCATCGAGATTGTTAGTATGTTTTTTCTCTTCTTCTTTAGGACGGTTCATTGCCTCGTGAATCATTTCCCAGAAATTTTCAAATTCTATTTCTTGTTGTTCAAATTTGGTTTGAATGATTTCTTGAACAAGATACTTATCACAAAATTTTAATAGTGAATGTATTGTATGCTCTCTATGTATATTAGCAAAAGATTGGTCATTTTTTTGCCATTTAACAAAATAATAATTTA
>Ga0180430_10002370_pt1 | contig 17126 bp, 15 predicted proteins | sample SS_ome_9_FD_132999 | JGI IMG/M metagenome (GOLD analysis project Ga0180430, IMG submission 132999) | Hypersaline lake sediment archaeal communities from the Salton Sea, California, USA - SS_1_S_2 metaG | ecosystem: Environmental > Aquatic > Non-marine Saline and Alkaline > Hypersaline >... | reverse complement strand
ATCTTCCTGCTCGAGGGCGAGGAGGAGATCGGAAGCCCGAACCTCGCTCCCTTTCTCGAACAACACGCCGCCGATCTCGCCTGCGACATCTGCGCGGTCTCCGACACCGGGATGATCGCACCGGGCATCCCGACTCTCACCTACGGGCTCCGCGGCATCGCCTGTGTCGAGTTCACCGTGCGCGGCCCTGCGCTCGATCTCCACTCCGGGGTCTACGGAGGAGCCGTCGCGAATCCGGCCCAGGTCGTGGCTTCCCTCGTCGCCCGGCTGCACGACGAGACCGGAACCATCGCGATCCCGTCGTTCTACGACGAGGTGGTTCCCCTCGAGCAATGGGAGCGGGACATGTGGTCCGCCCTGCCCGATGGCGACGCCGCGACGCTGGAGGAGACCGGATCCCCGGGACTCTGGGGGGAACCCGGCTATACCGCGCTCGAACGCCGCTGGGCCCGACCAACCGCCGAAGTGAACGGGATCGGCGGAGGCTACCAGGGAGCCGGATCGAAAACCGTGCTTCCGCGCGAGGCGATGGCGAAGCTCAGTTTTCGCCTCGTCCCCGACCAGGAACCGGCCCGCATCCTCGACCGGGTCGAGACCTTCCTACAGGACCATTGTCCCGACGCGGCCACGATCGAAGTGCACCGGGGACACTCCGGTCCCGCCTACGTGATGGATCCCCACTCGCCCTTCGGCAAGGCCGCCCAGCGCGCCCTGACGAAGACGTTTTCCGACGAGCCCCGCCTCATTCGCGAAGGCGGCAGCATCCCGATCATCCAGTCGCTTCGCGACATTCTCGGAATCGACTCCCTGATGCTCGGACTCGCCCTGCCCGACTGCCAGATCCACGCGCCGAACGAGAATTTCACGGTCGAGAATTTCGAGGCCGGCATCCGGCTGAATCGCGCCCTGCTCGAGGAACTCGGAGCGTGAGGAGCCCTTCGTTCGTCCCAGGCAAACCTGCTTGAAACGCCCGGGGCTTCGGGCCATTTTCCCTTTTCACGATGGCGGTGCAGTTTCGCGATTACTACGAGATCCTCGGCGTTTCCAAGGACGCCTCCCAGGACGAGATCAAGAAGGCGTTCAAGAAGCTCGCCCGAAAATACCACCCCGACGTGGCGAAGGACGACGCCGGGGCCGAGGAGAAGTTCAAGGAGGTCAACGAGGCCTACGAGGTGCTCGGCGATCCGGAGAAACGGCAGAAGTACAACACCCTCGGCGCCAACTGGCAGCAGGCCGCGGCCGGCGGATTCGGACCCGAGGGATTCGGCGGGTTCAGCGGATTCCCGGGGGCAGGAAACGAGGGCGTCCAGTATGAATACCACTTCGGCGGGAGCACCGGTTTCAGCGACTTCTTCGAGAGCATGTTCGGCCGGGGCGCCGCGAGCGATCCCTTCAGCGCCTTCGGTGGAGCAGGACGACGCAGTCGGCAGGCGGGCACCCAACCGGTCCCGGGGGAGGACATCGAAGCCGACCTGCTCGTCACGATCGAGGAGGTGATGAACGGGGCCACCCGGCAGATTCGACTGGCCCGTCCTTCGTCCGATCCCTCGGAACCGCCCCGCGAGAGCACGATCCGGGTGAAAATTCCCCGTGGTGTCACCGAAGGCCAGCTGATTCGCTGCGGGGGCATGGGGCATCCCGGATACAACGGCGGAAAAGCCGGCGACCTCTACCTGCGCGTCCGCATCGAGCGCCACCCGAACTACCGCGTGCGCGGAAGCGATCTCGTGAGCGAATTGCCCCTCGCCCCGTGGGAGGCGGTTCTCGGCACGAAGGTGGAGATTCCGACCCCGCACGGAGCGGTCGCCCTGACGATTCGCCCCGGAACCCAGCCCGGGACCGAGCTTCGGCTACGCGGCAGGGGGCTCCCCACCGGCAGCGACGGCTTCGGCGATCTCTACGTCGCGGTCGCGGTCGCCCTGCCCGAAACCGTCCCGGCAGACGAATCCGTCGCCTGGGAGGCGCTGCGCGATGCGAGTTCCTTCGATCCCCGGTCCTGATTTTCCGCGACGTTCCGATGAACTACCGGTCTACGATCCAGATTGTCTCGGCCGCGCAGGGAGAGGCGACCACCTTCGATCTCGCCGCTCTCAGCGAATTGACCGGCCTGCAGCAGGACATGATCCGCGAGTTGGCCCAGGCCCGGCTCGTGGATCCGGTCGATCCCGACGGCCTGTCCTTCGACGAGCGGGGACTGCTCCGCCTTCGCCAGATCGCGGCCCTGAGCCGGGACCGCGCCGTCAACCTGCGCACCCTGCGCCTCTTCGTCGACCTCCTCGACCGACTCGAAGCGGCCCAGAGCGAAATGCGAAGGCTGCGGGAGGAGTTGCGATGAGGCAACCGGCATCGAGACCTCTGCCATCCGTCTTGGACCTCATGAAACTCCCTGTTCTCCTTCTCCCCTGCCTCTTCCTGATACTTCCGAGCAATGTGCCGGCCCAAACTCCAGCGATCACTCCGGATTCGCCCCAGTGGGAGCAGTTCTTCGATCCCCCCTTCACCGAGCCCGCAGAGATTCCCCGCGCCAATCCCCTGCGCAAGCACCTCTTCGACATGCTTCGTCCACCGCTCGAGGAGGTCGCCGGGCAGCCGATCCTGTTCTCCGGCAATCTTCGCGCCTTCAAGAACTGGGCCTTCTTCCTCAGTCGCACCGTGACGAAGGACGGTTCTCCTTTCGCCTCTCCCGATGGGGGCAGCTCGGACACGATCGCCCTGTGGATTCGCACCGTCGACGGATGGCGACTGGTCAACTACGACGGTGGCGCCACCGATGCGACCTTTCTCTACTGGCCGGACATGTATGGCGTGCCGGTGGAGTTGATTCGGGGAGAGTAAACCGGCGTACAGGGTCCTCGCGCGTAGAGGGGAGGCCCTTGCTCACGCTCGGACCGACATCCCCGTGGCTCCGAGCGTGAGCGAGGGGAACGCCCGTTGGCTGGATTCGGCTACTCCTTCGCCTTCTTTTTCGGAAGCAGGTTCATCTCGTCGGAATTCTTCTGCTCCTCCTCGATCTGGTCGTCGATCGTGTGATCGACCGAAAGATCGTCCTCGATCAGGGGCGCACCGGACTGGGCCGGAGGGCGAGGCGCGGTTTCGTGCCCTTCGTGAGTACCCGCCTCCCCTTCCCCACCGAGAGCGGCGGCCGCTCCTCCCGGCAGGAGAACGCGGTAAACCGGCTCCGGCATCGCGATTCCCGCGGCGTCGTAGGCCTCCTTCACGAGCCGGATCGACTCGCTCTTGGTCCGGAGAAAATCGTGTTTCCGCTGGTCCAGCCACGCGAAGAAACGCAGTACGACGCTGCTGTCTCCGAGGCGGTCGATCACCGCGATCGTCTTGGGCTCGGCGAGCACCCCGGGATTCGTGGCGATGGTTTCCAGGCCGATCCGCCGCGCCTCCCCGAGGTCGCTGCACCGGCCCACGCCGATTTCGAAGTCGAAGCGACGCAGCGGATTCCGCGTGTAGTTGAGCAGCTCGGAATTCATCACCACGCTGTTCGGAATCCGGAGGTGATTGCCGTCCAGGGTCACCAGAACGGTGTCCCGTGAGCTGAGCAGCGCGACCTTTCCGATCTTCCCACCCACCTCGATGTAATCGCCGATCTCGAAGGGATTTCGCGTGCTCAACAGGATTCCGGCGAGGTAGTTTTCGACGATGTCCTTGAAGGCGAAGCCAATCGCGAGACCGGCGAGACCGGCGGCGCCGAGGACCGCTCCAACGATGGCGGTGAGCTCCAGGATCTCGAGGGCGAGGAGGATCCCGATTCCGATCAGGGCAACCCTCACCACCCGGCGCACGAGTTCCCGCGCAAGGTACCCGATCCCGAGGCGCTTGAACCAGGACTCGCGACGCGACACGAATCCGGCGAGGCACCAGAAGAAACCGCCCATGACGAGAGCGGCGACGACCAGCGGAAACTTCACGAGGGTGGTGCGCCACATGTCCCGGAACTTCTCCACGGTGGGCGAAAGCCGGACCGCGATCTCGTCGTCGAGCAGCATGCGGTCCCGGGCCATCACGACCCCATCGGTGCGGCTGACCAGGGTGAGCGCATCCTGCCGCGCCCGTTCGTCGGCAATCTCGCCCGACAGCGTGACGACCCCCGCCTGCACGTCCACCTCGACTTCCTCGAATCCGTCGACCTTCGAGAGGATCTCGGTGAGGCGATCGCGAATCGCGTCGTCCGGCGTGATGTTTTCCACCTCGACGGGGGCGGCCGGTGTCGGCGACTCGGCATTCTGCGCAGTCGCCGCCGGAGCAGCACCGAAGAGGAGAAGACTCGAAAAGAGAAAAGTGAATTTCATGGCCGGGCTCATCCAGAGCAAAGCAACAAACGTTCCCTCCGCAAGCGCCGGCTTCGCCATCAACTGAGCTTGATCACGAAGGGGAGGCGGGACGCGAAACTTTCGGGAACGGGATTTTGCCGTGCTGTCAGGCTGTGGCACAGTCTTCGACCCGGCCCCTCCCTCTACCGCACACGATCATGTCCGATTTCGCCTCGCGCCTTTCTCTTTCGTCCTGTTGGTGCTCTTCACGGCACACCGACGGCTACGCGATGCTCACGGAGATGCGCGATCTCGGCTTCGAGCGAGTCGAGTTGAGTCACGGCATCCGCGTCTCACTCGTTCCCGGCATTCTCAAGGCGGTCGCCGACGGTGTCGTCACGATCTCCTCGATCCACAATTTCTGCCCCCTTCCCGCGATGGTCCAACATGCCGCCCCCAATCTCTTCCAGCCGTCGACCGGGAGGAAGTACGAGGAACGCCTCTGGGAACGCTACACCAGGGAGACGATCACATTCGCGAAGCGAATCGAAGCACCCCACATCGTGATGCACTCGGGCAGCATCCCCGTTCGATTTCGCGATCCCACAAAACTGTTGGAAAGCCCGATCGACGAAGTCGGCGAGGAGAAGCGGGAATCGGCGCGGGCGTTCCTCAAACGGAGAGCCGAGAAAACGCTGCCCCGCGTCGTGACTCGCTACCGGTCCGTCTGTGACGCGGCCACGGAGGCCGGCGTGCTTCTCGGGGCCGAGAACCGGGAGGGTATCCTCGAGTTCCCGCTCGACGAGGGCTTTCCCTCGTTTTTCGCCCAGTTCGACGATGATGATCCCGTACGCTACTGGCACGACACCGGCCATGCGCGGATCAAGCACGAACACGGTCTCCTCGACCACGAAACTCACCTCCGAGAAAACGCCGACCGGCTGATCGGCTTCCATCTCCACGACGTCGTCGACGGTCACGACCACCAGGTCCCGGGCACGGGTGCGGTCGATTTCGCGATGGTCGCGCGCTTCGTCCGCGATCACCATACGCTCGTGCTGGAGCCGAGCCCCCGCCTCAGCCGGGAGGACATTCGGACGAGCCGCGACTTCCTGCTCGAGAAACTGGGATAGGCTGCGGAGAGGCGCCCACGGCCTGCTGGCGTCGCGATCCGGAACGCGGCCGATCGCCCGGCCACGGCGTCACCACCGCGGCTACCGTCTTCTACCCCGACGCGTGCACAACCATCCGTAGCCGCCCGGTTCGACGAGACTTGCGTCGCGATCTGGAACCCGGCCGATCGCCCGGCCACGGCGTCACCGCCGCGGCTACAGCCTTCTCCGACGGGTGCACCACCATCCGTAGCCGCCCGGGTCACCGGGTGGCCGACCCGCCCCCAGGTAGCCGCGACCGGCCCGGTCGCGGGCAGGACGCCCACGAACCATCAGCACGCCGGACCCGCGGGCCGCGTGTCCCTACCCGACAAGATCCGGCCGTCAGGGACCATTCGCACGCAGAACGGGCGGGGTCACGCGTCCTCACCTGCAATTTTCTGCTGTTCCCCCAGCGAAATCCGCGTATGCATACCCCGCGGCCAACGCCGCACCTTTCCATTTTTCGTTTCCATCCCACATCATCGTGAAACGCATCCTCGTCACCGGCGGGGCCGGCTTCCTCGGCTCCCATCTCTGCGACGTCCTTCTCGACAAGGGGCACGAAGTCATCTGCCTCGACAACTTCTTCACCGGACGAAAGACCAACGTGCAGCACCAGTTCAAGAACCCACGATTCGAACTGATGCGCCACGACGTCATCGATCCGTTCAAGGTCGAGGTCGACTGGATTTTCAACCTGGCCTGCCCGGCGTCTCCGATCCACTACCAGCACAACCCGATCAAGACCACCAAGACCTCGGTGATGGGAGCGATCAACTGCCTCGGGCTCGCCAAGCGCGTCAAGGCACGGATCCTCCAGGCATCCACCTCCGAGGTCTACGGGGATCCCCATGTCCACCCGCAACCGGAGACCTACTGGGGACACGTCAACCCGATCGGACCGCGCTCCTGCTACGACGAGGGCAAGCGCTGCGCCGAGACGCTCTTCTTCGACTACCACCAGCAGAACAAGGTCGACATCCGCGTCGTCCGGATCTTCAACACCTACGGACCCCGGATGCTGGCCGACGACGGCCGGGTCGTGTCGAACTTCATCACCCAGGCCCTCCGCGGCAACGACCTCACGATCTACGGCGACGGCACCCAGACGCGGAGCTTCTGCTACGCATCCGATCTCATCGACGGGTTCGTGCGCTTCATGGAGGACGAATCCAGCTTCCCGGGCCCTCTCAATCTCGGGAATCCGGGCGAGTTCACGATGCTCGAGCTGGCGGAGAAAATCCTGGCCAAGGTCGGGGGACCGTCGCGCATCGCGCACCTCGACCTGCCGCGCGACGACCCGAAACAGCGCCAGCCCGACATCACGCAGGCGAAGGAGCGCCTCGACTGGGAACCCCGGGTCGCGCTCGATGAGGGTCTCGATCATACGATCGAGTACTTTCGCCGGAATGGTCACTGACCGGCCGTCACGTCCCTGACATGAGCACCAACGCCAGGTTCGCAGATGGGAGCGCCGTGATCGGGGTCGTCGGTCTCGGCTACGTCGGGTTGCCCCTCCTTCTCGCTTTTGCGGAAAAGGGATATCGGACGATCGGTTTCGACATCGATCCGGAGAAGCCCCGCGCGCTCCTGGCCGGTGAATCCTACCTGCGGCACATTCCCCAGGACAGGATCAGCGCCGCGAGGGAGAACCTCGACGCCACGACCGAATTCTCCCGCGTCGCGGAGGTCGATGCGCTGCTACTCTGTGTTCCGACACCGCTCGACGAACACCGGGAGCCCGACCTGAGCTTCGTGCGCAAGACCCTCGACTCGGTCGTTCCCCACCTGCGTCCGAACACCGTGCTTTCCCTCGAGAGCACCACCTACCCCGGGACGACCGACGAAGAGGTCGTCGCCCGCGTTCGCGAACGCGGCCTCGTTCCCGGCGAAACCGTCCATGTCGTCTACTCTCCCGAGCGCGAGGACCCGGGCAACACCCAGTTCGGCACCACGGCGATTCCCAAGATCGTCGGAGGAGTCACGCCCGCCTGTCTCGAGGCTGGGAGCGCTCTCTACCGGACCATCTTCGCGGAGATCGTGCCCGTCTCGTCGCCAGCCGTCGCGGAAATGACCAAGCTCCTCGAGAACATCTACCGGGCGGTGAATATCGGTCTGGTAAACGAACTCAAGGTCGTCGCCGACGCCATGGGGATCGACATCTGGGAGGTGGTCGATGCGGCCTCGACGAAGCCTTTTGGATTCACCCCGTTCTATCCAGGCCCGGGATTGGGCGGTCATTGCATCCCGATCGATCCCTTTTACCTGACCTGGAAGGCTCGGGAGTTCGACGTCCACACGCGCTTCATCGAGTTGGCGGGAGAGGTGAACCGCGCCATGCCGGATTTCGTCGTCGACAAGATCTTTCGGGCCCTCAACGACTCCGGCCATTCCGTCCGCGGCAGCCGGATCCTCATTCTCGGCCTCGCCTACAAGCCCGGGGTCGACGACACGCGCGAGTCTCCCGCTTTCACCCTGATCGAGAAGCTCGAAAGGCTCGGCGCGACAGTGGAGTTCCACGATCCCTACCTCTCCGAGATCCCTCCGACCCGAGAGCACGCCCAGCTGGCCGGGCGAAAGAGGGTCCCGATCGAGGAGGCGAAGGGATTCGACGCGGTCGTCCTCGTCACCCATCACCCCGACTACCGGGAGCACGACTTTTCCGCTCTCCCCTGCCCCTTCATCGACACGCGGAATGCCGTTCCCGAAGAGAACCGGCCTCGCGACTACCGGAGAGCCTGAGTGCCGGTCCGGAACCGGGAAAACTCAGCGCTCGTCTCGCTCGGCGGCCGAGAGGAAGGCGATTCGCTCCCATTCGTTCAACTCCGCGGGATCACAGCGATCTCTCCAGGCCTGAGCGAGACCGGCCTCACCCGCCTCGTCCAGCACGAGCCCGACGATCGCCTGGCTTGCCGCCGGTGCTTCGAGCCACTCGGTCTCGTCGATCTCGCCCACCAGGAGGAGCGCATCCTGCGTCCGTCCTGCCGTCAGGAGTGCGAGCGCCGCAGTCGAGCGGAATTCCGGCCGGACGGGATATCGCTTCACGAGAGCCTCCGCTTTGCCGGCTGCGATCGCGATCCACGAGCCGGAGGTCTCCACGTCCTCGCCGACACGAAGACGGAGCGTGCCGAGGTAGATCTCATTGTTGATCAGGTGTGGTTCAACCGGCTCCCGGCGACGCAGGATCGTCACCATCTCGGAAAACTCGTTCATCCGGCTCTTCCGCCAGAGATGGGCGAGAATCGGATCGAAATACGCGCTCGGCGGAATCACCGCCGCCGGGTGTCGTATCCCCCTCATCGCGGCCCGACCGGCCCGGGCGTCGTCACCCATCCGCTTGGCCTCGTCGCAGATCGAGAAGAAGGCATTCCGCGACGCCGCAAGGCCCGCGGAAAAGAAGGCATGCTCGATCGCATTCCTCCAGGCATTCGCGTCACCCGCCCCCCGCGCCACCCGGGCACGAGCCAGCCAGAGGTCGACCGGGTCGAGCTCCTGCGGGGGTTCTGCCAGCCAATTCGAGCCTTTTCCCAATTCCCCGCTGCAACCAGGGCGCGAAATCGTCGCTCGTATTGCTCGCGGGAAAGCCGAAACTCATCGGGGTCGAACCAGGCATCGGCTTCTTCGCCCAGGCCCACCGAGACCAGCCACTCGGCCACCGCGCCCGGATGCTGCGCTCCGTACCGGTCCGCCACCTCGCGGGCGAAAGTCTCCCTGTCCTCCTCGGGCAGCGTCGCCATCCGCGCGCGCTCCACGATGAGCCGTTCTTCCACACTGACGGATTCCTGACGGCGCAGCCAGTTCTCCAGCACGGGAATCACCTCCGGATTCCAGAAACGAAGCGGAACGCGCCCGAGAAGCCGGAAGGCCTCATACCCCTCGGTCTCGCCACCCTCGACGAGTGATACCGCGATCCGCTGGGCCAACAGGAAGGAATCCTCCGAATCGCCCGCTGCGACGAGGGCGGCAACCAGCTGCAGGCGAAGCGCGGGCTCGATTTCGCCAGCCGCGAGGCGCTCACTCACCAATGAGACGACCTCCGCATGACGCCCCAGACCGAGGAGAAGTCGTCCCTTCTCCCGCACGATAGCGGGGTCGGCGCGTTGATCCGAATCGAGGAGATTGTAGAGCGTCGCGAAGGTCACCAGGTCGCCCCCGTCACGGGCCAGGGCCAGGTATTCCGCCCGGTCGGAGAGTGTCGCTTCGGGATGGAGGAAGGCCGCGGTGAGAAGGCGATTCGTCAGGGGCTCGTTCGTGCGGACCGAGGCCTCGACCCGCATCCGGATCCAGGAGTAGTCGCTTCCGAAGCGGGCTCCCAGCGTCTTGGTTTCCTTCAGGACGGCCGGCCACTGCCGCGACGCGGCGAGGGAGACGGCGCGAGACAGTCTTCGCTCCGCGTCCCAGCGTTGATAGCGCTCGAGAACGGGTTCGCGCAAGAATAGGGTGCCTGCGATGAACACGGCTCCGCTCGCGACGAGAAGCGGATGCCTGCGAACGAATCGCAAGCCGGTGGAAGGGAATGCCATGAATCGGGCGGGGGAACGCGGTGATTACTTTGCAGAACCAAATAATCATAATTTCCAAACCATGCAAGCCAGACGTCAGCGTTGCTTTCGATTCTCGCGATCCACGAGAATCCGCTGGGTCAGCCCGTGACTCGTTGCCACAGCGAAGCGACAGACTCGTAAAGAAGCTGACTAGTGGCGCCGATTCCACCGGCGGATGGCACCCACCGCTTCCAGGCCTGATCACTCGCGCTTCCCTCGCGCGGATACCAGAACTCGCAGGGAGCGGCAACGGGTTCTAGCCCTTCCGAATCGAAGATCTCCATCGCCCGCGGCATGTGCCCCGCCGAAGTGGCGATGACCACAACCTCCCCTTCCTCACGCTTCTCCGCGACCAGCTTGGCCTCGTCGTCGGTGCTTCGGGCCGTAGTCAGGAGCAGGACATCCGCCGGGTCGATCGCGACCAGCTCGATCATCGCGTCGAGAAAGGCCCGCTTCTCGTCGAAGGTGGCCCGGTGATTCGCCACGGACACGACAAGCCGGGCATCGTCGGGTCGAGAACGGTAGATCCGGACGCCTTCGAGGAAGCGGGCATGTGCCGATCCCGACACACGGCTGTTGGCCGGCAGCCATTCGTCGGGGTTGAATCCGGTCCCCAGAACCGAAATCAGGAGCGGGCGATCGGAGGGAAGTGTGCCCGGATCGAGCGGTTCGTAGACGAATTCCCGCGCGCGATTTCTTTCATACGAGAGAACCGGGAGGCTGCCGACGAAAAGAAGGGCGCATCCGAAGGCGATGATCGTCAGGGAGATGGGGCGCTTCTTGGGGAGGAGGAGAAACAGGCTCCAGCCAATGAGCTGGAGAAAGAGCGCCGCCAGAAGAGGAGAGAGGAACCAAGAGACGAGATATTTTACGATCTCCATAGCAAGAAAGAGAGCTTTCCATCGGCATTCTCGGGAGGCAAGAAAACGTCACGTTTTACCGCGGTCCGGCGTCGAGATTCACGGTGAAAAATTCGATTGACCTCCGAGTCCACCCGCGAAAAGATTGGGCACAATGAAACCTGCTATTGCCGCCGCCACCCTCCTTGCACTCCCGACGTTCGGATGGAGCGCCTTGGATTTCGATCTGTTCGAAGACTATCCTCCTGGCTATGACACCGAGGAGGTAAACAACGGGGATTGGGATGACCTCCAGAGCGATGCACTCGCTCTCGATGGAGGAAACTCCACCGTGGCGCAGGACGCGAATGGCGGACTGCAATTCACTTACGACGGTACCACCGGTATCGGCGATCCGAATCCGTCGCGGTCGATCAGCTACGGCGACTTGGTGGTCAACAATGTCGGAACCAAGGGACAGATCAACGAATTCGCTGTTTATTACACTTACCAGGAGGTGAGCAACGGAGCGACATTCTCCCCCGAGCTGTTGTGGAGTCCGTTCATCGCTTCAGATTTTGGCACGCAGTCGGAATTTGACGATAGTTTCGTCGATTTGGGGACCTTCGGAACGGGAACAGGGCAGACGTTTTCCTTTCAAGGGGAAGATGCCTTCCGTGAAAGTGGGAACGATCCCGATTACGCCCCTGCTCTTGTTCCGCTGGGTGACAGTGGGACACTGCGATTCCAACTCACTGGGATTGGGGACACGAGTTTTCAGGCGAGCGCCTCTCTCACGGGTTTGACGATCACCGCAGTCATCCCGGAGCCTTCATCCGCCTTGCTCCTCACGGGCCTGTTCGGGTTCGTCGGCACCTGGTTCCGCAGACGACGGAAGCTGAACCAGTAGCGCGCTGAGCCCGGCAGATTTGACACAAAGGCCACCCGCGAATGCCGGTGGCCTTTTTTGATGTCTCCGGCGCGTCGTCCATTTTTCCATGAGCCAAGAGACGGTCCTCGGCCTCAACGCCTACCACGGCGACGCCTCGGCCGCGCTCCTGATCGATGGGGAGTTGGTTGCCGCGATCGAGGAGGAGCGTCTCAACCGCGTCAAGCATTGGGCCGGGTTCCCGTCTGATTCGATTCGTTTCTGCCTCGCCGAAGCCGATCTCACACCCGGCCAGATCGACCATGTCGCGATCTCGTTCGATCCGCGAGCCAACCTGGCGCGGCGCGTCGGATTCGTCCTGCAGAATCGCCCCTCGCCCCGGTCCGTCCTCGACCGGCTCCGGCGCGGACGAAAGGCCGAGGGGATCGAATCGCAACTGGCCAGCGCACTCGACGTCCGGGAATCCGAACTTCCTTGCCGCATCCACCGCGTCGAGCACCATCACACCCACCTCGCGAGCGCCTTTCTCGGCAGCCCCTTCGACGAGGCTGCTCTCCTCTCGATCGACGGAATGGGCGACTTCGTCAGCACGATGACCGCGACCGCCCGAGGCACGGATTGGACCGTCCTCGACCGGGTCTTCTACCCCCACTCCCTCGGATTTCTCTACAACGCCATCACCCTCTACCTCGGCTTCCCCCACTACGGCGACGAATACAAGGTGATGGGCCTGGCTCCCTACGGTAAGCCCACGTTCCTCGACGAGTTTCGCCGGATCATCTCGCCCCGGGGCAACGGATTCGCGCTCGATCTCTCGTATTTCACGCATCACCGCACCGGCATCCGGATGGCCTGGAACGACGGAGCTCCCAGGGTGGAGCCCTTCCACAGCCAGAAACTCGAAGAAGCCCTCGGACCGCCGCGCCAATCCGGCGAGGAGTGCACAGAACACCACGAGAATATCGCCCGCTCGCTCCAGGCCGTGACCGAGGAGATCATTCTCCACCTCGCCGAGCGACTGCACGCCCGAACCGGCCAACGCCGACTCTGCCTCGCCGGAGGAGTCGCCATGAACTCCGTCGCCAATGGCAAGATCCAGCGCGAGACTGCATTCGAAGAGCTGTTCGTCCCGGCGGGGGCAGCCGACAACGGCACCGCAATTGGAGCAGCGCTCCAGGTGTGGAATCGCGTCCTCGGGAGACCGCGGGCCTTTGTCCAGACCCACGCCTACACCGGCAATGCCTTCTCCGACGAGGCATGCCGGGAGGCCGCCGAATCCGGCCGCGAGGAGGGCGACACGATCACGACCCTCGATCGCGATGCCCTCCTCGACCACGTCGTGTCCGCCATTCTCGATGGCAAGGTGGTGGGTTGGTTCCAGGGACGCATGGAATTCGGGGCGCGGGCTCTCGGCAATCGCTCCCTTATCGCCGACCCGCGCCGGACCGATATGCGCGATATCATCAATCTCCGGATCAAGTTCCGCGAGAAGTTCCGCCCCTTCGCTCCCAGCATTCTCGCCGATCACGTGGGCGACTGGTTCGATCCGGCCGAGCCCTCGCCGTTCATGGAACGCGTTCTCCCGATTCGTCCCGAGCGCCACACCGAGATTCCCGCGGTCACCCACGTCGACGGGTCCGGACGCCTCCAGACGGTTGAGAAGGAGACCAACCCGCTCTACTACGATCTCATCGATCGGTTCCGCGAACGAACGGGCGTCCCGATCCTGCTCAACACTTCGCTGAACGAGAACGAGCCGATCGTCGCCACACCGGAACAGGCACTCGCCTGCTACCATCGAACCGCGATGGACATGATCGTGCTTGGACGAACGGTGGTGGAGAGGGCATAGGGGCGGATCGAACCGAACATGCCCGCATGAAGATTCGGCGCCCACGCTGGCTTGCGGTCGTCCTTTTGGTCATCTCCCTGATCGGAGGGCTCTTCGCAGGGCATGCGCCGATTCTCGCCACCCTGGCGCGAGCCTGGGTGATCGACGACGCCCCCGCTCGAGCCGATCTCATCGTCGTTCTCGGAGGGCAGATCGCGACCCGCCCTCCCGAGGCGGCCGAACTGTATCGCAAGGGCGTCGCCGACCGGGTCTTCGTGATGCGCGAAACGCCCAACCCGGTCCTGCACGCCGACACGCCGGGCGAGGAACGATCCGACCACGTCGTGTCGTTTCTCCTCGGCCAAGGCATACCCCCGGAGGCGATCGTTCGGAGCGACGGAAAAGTCGGCAGCACGCGCGAGGAAGCCGAGGCCTTCTCCCGCTGGTGGCGCGCCCAACCGGAGTCCGAACGTCCACGCTCGATCGTGCTCGTCACCGACGCCCTTCACGGACGCCGGGCCCGAATGGAATTCCGCCGCACCCTTGGCCGCGGCCGGGTCGCGGTCCACGTCGCACCCGTGGCCCACCGCAACTACGAGATTACATCCTGGTGGCGCAATGAATTCGGACGCCACGATTTCCTTTCCGAGATCGCCAAATCCGCAGCGGCCCTGATACGGTGCCACGTCCGGCGTCCGATCCGCCCTCGATTCTCCGCACGTCCGCGACCGGGCCGGTCGCGGCAACCCATCCACCGCGTGCTTTCCCATGGGTAGGGACGCGCGGCCCGCGCGTCCGACGTCCGATACGCCCTCGACTCCCTGTACGCCCCGCGACCGGGCCGGTCGCGGCTACCTATCCACCGCGTGCTTTCCCCTGGGTAGGGACGCGCGGCCCGCGCGTCCGGCGTCCGATCCGCCTTCGGTTCCCCGCACCCTCCGCGACCGGGCCGGTCGCGCCTACCCATCCACCGCGTGCTTTCCCATGGGTAGGGACGCGCGGCCCGCGCGTCCGGCGTCCGATACGCCCTCGATTCCCAGCACGCTCCGCGACCGGGCCGGTCGCGGCTACCTCGGACTTGGAAACATCCGAATGGCTTCGTTCATCGCCTCCTCGACCGGTCGCATCACGATCCCCGCCTCGGCTGCCTTCGTCGTGTCGAGAACGCAATTGGATCGAGGTGTCTTCGCCGCCACCCGTAGAAACTCTTCTTCCGAATCGAAAAACGCAAACTCCTGGGCAAACGGATTCGCTTCACCCCTCTCCTGGCGCTGTTCCCCCTCTTCGTGCATCCAATCCGTCACCTGACGCGCCGTCACTGTCCCCGGATTCGTGAGATGATAGACACCGAAAGGTGCCCCCGATCTCCAGCCGTGGACGGCCGCCTCGACGAAATCATCGAGATGAGAAACGGAATTCTCCGCATCGAGGAGCCGATCGTAGCGGAGCAGCTTGGACAGGTAGTTCCGCTCCGAATCCCTGGCCTCGAAGGGTATTCGCAGCCGCCACACGTAACACCGTTTGGCTCCTTCGAGCACCTCTTCCCCGAGAGCCTTGGACCCGCTGTAGAAACTGCAGGGCCCCGAACGAAACGAAAAGTTCGGAGAGTCGTCCTCGCGGAAGCCGGCTCCATCCTCTCTCCTCCCCGAATAGATGCATCCACTCGAAACGTGTCCCCACGGAACACCAACCTCCTCGCAGGCTTCCCGGACGATTCCCGGTAGAACCGCGTTTCCGAGGAGGCAATCCGCTCGATGATCCTCGCAGGCATCGACATTCGGTTTGCCGGTGTATCCGGCCGCATTGATGACGAATGTGGCCCCGGATTCGCGGAGCAATTCCGTCAGGCTGCCGACTCGAGTGTAGTCCGTCTGAGCCCGGGAGATTGCCTTGAACGCCAGTCCCCGTCGAACAAAGCAACGCTGAAATGCGTTTCCCACATAGCCACGGCCCCCCAAGAGTACGATCATCCGGAAAATCTCTATTGAGCGGAACTATGAACCGCGCAGGCGAGAAGGCAATGCGGAAGCCTCCTTCCTTCGCCATTATTCGCTGACTGAGACAAAAGCTGCCGCAGATCGTGATCAACAGCACGGCGTTTCTTGACCATCCTCAAACCGGTTCGTTCCGCTGAAAACCCGTTGATCTTTCTCCTGATTCATTCCAACAGTGCCGCCATGGCACCATCGAGGGGGAACAAATGATCAATCGCAAAGGCATCATTCTCGCCGGAGGCTCGGGCACGCGCCTCTATCCGTTGACGCTGGCCGTCAGCAAGCAACTCCAGCCGATCTACGACAAGCCGATGGTCTATTACCCCTTGTCGGTCCTGATGCTCTCCGGAATTCGCGAGATCCTCGTCATCTCGACTCCGAGAGATCTCCCCCTGTTCCGTGAGCTGCTCGGCGACGGATCCCAGTGGGGCATCCGGCTCGCCTACGCGGAACAGCCCCGTCCCGAGGGGCTTGCCCAGGCCTACCACATCGGAGCCGAATTTGTCGGTGACGCCCCTTCCTGCCTGATTCTGGGAGACAATTTTTTCTACGGCCACAATCTGGTCGAAAACCTCGCCACGGCGTCCGCCCAGCGGGCAGGGGCCACGGTTTTCGCCTACCCGGTTTCCAATCCCGAAGCGTACGGCGTGGTGGAGTTCGACGCGGAGGGACGCGTCCTGTCGATAGAAGAGAAGCCTGCCCACCCGAAATCCGCCTTCGCTCTACCGGGGGTCTATTTCTTCGACGAACAGGTAGTCGACCGAGCCCGAAGTCTGAAACCGTCTGCCCGGGGCGAACTGGAGATCACCGATCTCATGAAGACCTATCTCACGGCAGGAGAACTCCACGTCCTGCCCCTGGGACGCGGAACCGCCTGGCTCGACACGGGCACGCCCGCCAATCTCCTCAATGCGGGGAATTTCGTCGAAGTGATCGAGAGCCGCCAGGGACTCAAGATCGCCTGTCTGGAGGAAATCGCCTACACCCAAGGCTGGATCGATGAGAATGGACTGCACAAGCAGATCGAGGTCATGGGCAAATCCCCCTATGCGGATTATCTCCGCAGGCTTCTATCTCCCACCCGGTAGGGACCTGCGACCCTGCAGGTCCTCCTGCGATCCACCCCCAACCTCCGCTCCGCGACCGGGCCGGTCGCGGCTACCATGGGTAGGGACCTGCGGCCCTGCAGGTCCTCCCCCGATCCACCCTTGACTTTCGCCCCGCGACCGGGCCGGTCGCGGCTACCATGGGTAGGGACCTGCGGCCTCGCAGGTCCTCGCCTGATCCCCCGTCGACTTCCGCTCCGCGACCGGGCCGGTCGCGGCTACCCCTGGTAGGGACCTACGGCCTCGCAGGTCCTCGCCTGATCCCCCGTCGACTTCCGCCCCGCGACCGGGCCGGTCGCGGCTACCTGGTAGGGACCTGCGGCCCTGCAGGTCCTCGCCCGATCCCCCGTCGACATCCGCTCCGCGACCGGGCCGGTCGCGGCTACCACGGGTAGGGACCTGCGGCCTCGCAGGTCCTCCCCCGATCCACCCTCGGCTTCCGCTCCGCGACCGGGCCGGTCGCGGCTACCTGGTAGGGACCTGCGGCCCTGCAGGTCCTCGCCCGAT
>Ga0180430_10002368_pt1 | contig 17137 bp, 16 predicted proteins | sample SS_ome_9_FD_132999 | JGI IMG/M metagenome (GOLD analysis project Ga0180430, IMG submission 132999) | Hypersaline lake sediment archaeal communities from the Salton Sea, California, USA - SS_1_S_2 metaG | ecosystem: Environmental > Aquatic > Non-marine Saline and Alkaline > Hypersaline >... | reverse complement strand
TATTGGTGGCGCTGGGCCGGCATTTACGGCGCCGTGACCGCGGTCAGCGGGTTGTGGTTGATTGCGGCGCAGGGGTTGTGGTGGCTGGCTCTGATGGGGGGCATCGGCGGGGGACTGCTGCTGTTTCACCTGTGGCTGATTACCCGCCGCCAGGAAATGAGCGTGGTTGGGGAGTTGGCCGGAATTTTTGGGCTGGCGCTGGGTGCGCCGATGGCCTATTACGCCGCCACCGGGCAACTGGATTGGCTCGCCGCGACTCTATGGCTGGTCAATGCCCTCTATTTTGGCGGCACGGTTTTTTACATCAAACTCAAAGTGCGCCAGCAACCCAAACTGCCGCCGCCAGACCGGGTCTCGACCCGGCTGGTCAGCGCCAAAGCCTGCCTGGCCTACCAAACCATCGTACTGACCATTATGATTGGACTGGCCGCCCTGCGCTGGGCACCGCTGCTGACACCGCTGGCCTTTGTGCCGGTCACGGTCAAAATGCTGGTTGGGGCCTGGCGATGGCAGGATAAAAAATCGCTCAGCCTGATGCGGTTGGGCGTGATTGAAATTTTTCACACCCTGGCTTTTGCCGGGCTGGTGATTATCGCCTTTCGATAGGAGATTCAAATGGATTACAGCTATATTAAATCTCTACACGAATTAATCCCCGAAGTTCCGGCTGACAGCATTGTCAGCCGCACGGTCAACAGCAACGACGAAGCTAAAACAATTCTGTTTGCCTTTGCGCCGGGGCAGGAGTTGTCGGAGCACACCGCGGCCCAAAATGCGGTTCTCTATTTTTTGCAGGGAGAAGCCGATCTGACTCTGGGTGAAGACGAAATGACCGCCCAGGCCGGCACCTGGGTGCAAATGCCGCCCCATCTACCGCACAGCATCGTCGCCAAAACCGCGGTAACAATGCTGCTGCTGATGTTCAAGTAACCAAAAACGGCGACCATTAAGGTCGCCGTTTTTTTTGTGTTCTAAACTCCGCTAAATTTTCCAATCCACCTGATGGACGTTGGGCTGCGGTGGTTGGCTGCCTTTGACTGCCCCCGTCATTTCCTCTGCCTGTTGCTCAGAAGACTCCTGCCGCGCTTCCATTGCCAATTGGCCAGCCTGGGCCGCGACCCGGTAATCCTGATCGGATGGTTCTGCCGGAGCCAGCGCTGCCCGTTTGATGGTTTCCATTTTGCGGATGGTGGCCTGTGGTTCATCGGGGATGGGCGTGGCATCGAGCTGCACCTCGCCGCCGACGGCGTATCGCTTGCCGTCCGGTCCCATTTTGTATGTATACGACGCCGCCCCCTTAACATATTGACCCCCGACCATCATGTGGGCCTGTTCGTGCTGGCGCACCTCGGTATCCCGCGCCTTCAGCGCTGCCACTTCCTCTTGCTCTTCCGGCGAAAGCTGCCTCTGTACACCATCTGATTTGGCGCCGGTCTGCACCTGCCCCGGCTCGCCAGCCTGTTTGCTCATCGGCATTTGTTGATAATAATCCAATGATTCTTTTTCCGTAACGGATGATATGCCTTCTACTGCCATCGGTCTGGTCCTCACTACTATGGGTGTTACGTATATTATCGGCAAAATTGAAAAAAACTTTACCCCCCAACCAGACTTTGCCGCGAACGCCATTCCGTGCTATGCTTACCCGTCAATTTTAACAAACCGGAGAATTTGCATGACCATCAATTTTGCCCCAACCATTGCCTCGGAACTGGCGGTTCGCCCCAACCAGGTAGCCCGAGCCATTGAACTGCTCGACACCGATAACACCGTCCCCTTTATTGCCCGATACCGCAAGGAGGTGACCGGCGGTCTGGACGAAACCCAACTCCGTACCATTCTGGAGCGGCTCACCTACCTGCGTAATCTGGCTGCTCGCAAGGAAACCGTGCTCGGCAGCATCGAAGAGCAAGGCCACCTGACCGATGAGCTGCGGCAGCGCATCGAAACAGCCGACACCTTGCAAGCTGTGGAAGACCTGTACCTGCCCTACAAACCCAAACGACGTACCCGAGCCACCAAAGCCCGCGAACGGGGATTGGAGCCGCTGGCCCAGACGATGCTGAGTGAGAAAACAGCCGGCGGAAATATTGATGAATTGGCCGCCAAATTCATCAATGATGAGGTGCCCACAATTGACGATGCCCTGGCCGGCGCCCGAGACATTATTGCCGAAACCGTGGCCGAAGACGCCGACGTGCGAGACGCGGTTCGCAAGAAAACCGGCAGCCAGGGTTGGCTGGTCGTCAAACTGGCCGACAAGGCCAAAGATGAACGGGGCGTTTTTGAAATTTATTACGATTTCCGGGAAAAGCTGGCCGAAATCCCGCCTCATCGCCTGCTGGCTATCAATCGCGGCGAGCGGGAAGGCGTGCTCAAGGTAAAGCTCGAAGGGCCGGACGACGATTTGGTGGCCTACATTCAGCAGCGAACCATCACCCATCCCAAATCTATTTTCAGCGACCATATCCGGCAGGCCGTGGCCGATGGCTACAAACGGCTGATTGCCCCCTCTATCGAAACGGAACTGCGGGGCAACCGCACCGACACATCCGACGAACATGCCATCAGCACCTTTGCTGCCAACCTGCGCCAACTATTGTTGCAGCCGCCGATTCGGGGCAAAACCGTGCTGGGGGTGGACCCCGGTTTCCGCACCGGCTGCAAAGTGGCCATGGTTGATGCCACCGGAAAATTTTTGGGCGGCGTCACCATTTATCCCCATCCGCCGCAAAAAAAATGGAACGAAGCCAAAGCGGTGCTGCTCAAACTGCTGCAAGATGGTGCCGACGTGATCGCTATTGGCAACGGCACCGCCAGCCGCGAAACCGAGGCGCTGGCTGCGGAACTGCTGGCCGACGCCAAAAGCAAGGTCAAACGAAATCGAGAGCTGGCCTACGTCATCGTCAACGAAGCTGGAGCCTCGGTGTACTCTGCCAGCAAACTGGCCAAAGCCGAGTTCCCCGACCTGGATGTCAGTATGCGGGGAGCTATTTCCATTGCCCGCCGGCTGCAAGACCCGCTGGCTGAACTGGTCAAGATTGATCCCCAGTCCATCGGGGTGGGAATGTACCAGCACGATGTTAACCAGAAGCGGTTGGGGGAAACGCTGGACACTGTGGTGGAAAGCGCCGTAAACCATGTGGGGGTCGATGTGAATACTGCCAGCGCGGCCTTGCTCAGTTACGTGGCTGGAATCAGTCGTCGGGTGGCCGACGCCATAGTCAAGCATCGGGAAGAACATGGCCCGTTCCGACGTCGGGAGCAGTTGAAAAAGGTGAAGGGGCTGGGCGCCAAAACGTACCAGCAGGCTATCGGCTTTCTCAAAATCCCCGATGGTGAAAGGTCGCTCGACAACAGTTTCATTCACCCGGAAAGTTACACCGTGGTGGAACGGCTGTTTGATTATCTCGATGTGCGCGGCGACGAAAAAGAGCTGCCGGCCAAAATTGAAAGCCTGCGCAAACAGTCTGATTTGGGCGATCTGGCCGAGCTGCTGGAGGTGGGTGAACTGACCCTGGTTGATATTCTGGAGGCGCTGGCCAAGCCGGGCCGCGATCCACGCGACGAACTGCCCCCGCCCTTGCTGCGGCAGGATGTGCTGTCGATGGAAGATTTGCACGAGGGAATGGTTCTGAGCGGGACGGTACGCAATGTGGTTGACTTTGGCGCCTTTGTGGACATCGGAGTCAAGCAGGACGGGCTGGTTCACATCAGCCAGTTGGCCAATCGCTATGTCAAAGACCCGTTTGAGGTGGTCAAGGTGGGGGATGTGGTCAAAGTAAAAGTAATGAGTGTCGATGCCCAGCGAGGGCGCATCGGCCTGAGTATGAAAGAGGTTTAGCCGACCGGATTCGGGGGGTATCCGGTACAATCACGAAAATATTAACGGTCAAAAATGAGGAAAGATAAAAATGGAACTGTACGTCATCCGCCACGCCCAATCAACCAATAATGCCCTGGCTAATATGCATTTGCGGGTCAACGACCCGGCCTTGACTGCGCTGGGGCACCAGCAGGCGGAGCTGGTGGGCCAACATCTGGCTAAAGGCATTAATCTGGAAATGACGGTGGGGAAATCGGATGAGGACACCCAGGTAAATCAGCGGCAAGGCTACCAACTGACTCGCCTGTATTGCAGTGCCATGCACCGGGCCATGCTGACTGCCTATCACATTGGGCTGGCGACCGGCCTGAAACCCGAAGTCTGGCTGGACCTTCACGAAGCCGGCGGCATGTTCGACGGCCATCCAGACCTTGACAATCTGGTGGGGCGGGCCGGCAGAACCCGCGCAGAAATTCTGGCCGAGTTCCCCAATTTTCAATTACCGGCTGAAATCACCGAAGCAGGCTGGTGGAATCAGCCGCACGAGGATTGGGCGGCCTGTCTGGGGCGAGCCGTCCGGGTGAGTGATGAACTGCACCGGATGGCCGCAGAGATTGACCACGCGGAAAGGATCGCCATCGTTTCGCATGGGGGGTTTATTGACGCTCTGCTCAAAGCCCTGACCAATCAAATGCCGGGGCACAACGTCTTTCACCACCATTTCAATACAGCCATCACCCGGCTGGACATCAAGCCGGACGGTTTTTTGCGAGTGCGCTACCTGAATCGGGTACCGCATCTGGCCGGGTCGCCGAATTTTGCCACGTAGCGATTGGCCAAAAAGAAAACCAAAGGGCAGGCTTGAAGCCTGCCCAAAATTCTTTAATGAACCTGCCGGACGACCGTAACCACCCGGCCCATCACCCGCACGTTGTCGGGAGTCACGTAAATGGGCGGATAATTCTTGTTTTCCGGTTGCAGCCTCACCTGATTTTTCTCTTTATAAAACCGCTTCAGGGTGGTTTCTTCCTCATTGATGAGCCAGGCCGCCACCATATCGCCATTGCTGGCCTCTTCGGTGTGGCGCATAATGACGATGTCGCCGTCATTAATCAGGGCGTCAATCATAGAGTCACCGTTGACTTTCAAGGCGTAGATGTTTTCGTCTGAGGGGACCAGCTCTCTGGTCAACTCGATTGTGTCTTCGGGATCAACGGCATCGGTGAAGGGGAGTAATGGTTCACCGGCGGCGATGCGCCCCAGCAGGGGAATCATGACCACGTCGGGCCGGCGAGACTGATCCTCTTCGGCCAGCCGGATACCCCGCGATACCGTTCTATCCCGAAAAATATGCCCGGCCCGCTGCAAGGCATCCAGGTTGTAGTTCACTACCGATGTCGAGCTGATGTTAGCTCCTCGGCAAATCTCCCGAATGGTTGGCGGATAGCCGTTATCGAGCAGAAATGCCTTGATAAATCTTAAAATATTTCGCTGTCGGTCTGATAATGCCATTTTTTTCACCTCGTTTTGGCAGCCATACGTTTCGACCATTTGTGCTACCAACATTGTACCACGAACGGGCGTTCTGAGTCAAATTCTCTTTTTCAGTTTCAGCAATCCAAATCTTTTCATCAAAACCCGACAGGTTTTCGTCACTGAAGCCATTGGCCGCGTTGCACTTGAATCAGTCGGCTCCTTCCGGCAACAACCACCATTGTCCGGAAGCCAGCCGTTGGCTCAAATGCAGGAACTTACCATTGACCCGCACCAGAAAATGGTACACCTCGCTCCGCCCGGATGGCGCCAACTCAGTTCGGCACTCGGCTACGGCATCAATGCTGATTATTTGGCCCCGCCAGGAAAATTTTGCGGGAAAGAGATTGAATCGCTGTTCCAAAATTTGAATAGGTTCCATTATAATACCTCACAGTTCGTCCCAAATGGTTGATAGACTATCGTGCCCATTTTCGGTGTTATCCTGCCCCACAACCTTGAACTGACGCGGGCCGGTGGGGGCGGCCAACGTTGGTGGGGCCGCGGGCTGGCCGTGAGGCCCCTGGCCGTTGACCACCACAACCGGCGGATACTGCCCCATGCCGCGGCCATTGCCAAATTGGGTTTCCAGTTGGCGGTCCCGGACCCGCAACGTCCAGACCAGCACGATGCTCATTGGCACGGAGGCCAGTACCCCGGCCACAATGCCCACCACCACGGCCATGGCGTCGGCGCTGAGGCGGACCCCAATCACAATTGCCAGCGTAACGGCAAAAAGGGTTCCACTGACTAACATAAATTTTTTCATCGTTAGCTTCTCCAATCTCTGCTATTTTATCAACCGCAACTGGTGACCAAACATCAACCCCCGGCGCCGTTTAGTCGCCGGTTTCGCCACAGCCCGACCATCGGTACCGGTGGCGGCTTGTGGCGGTGTTTCGTCTGTAACCCATTGCCGACCGGCTCGCTGTCCACCCTTCATACGGCCCACAATGTGCCGAATATCGGCTTCGCTGATATAGGCCCCCTGGAACCGGCGGGCCTGGCCTTTGACTACCAGCAAAAAATCTCCCCGCCCCAACAGTTTTTCGGCGCCGGTGCCGGCCATGCCGGCCGCGATTTTGGCATCGTCGGCGCTGGTGACGCTGCCGACCAGCCGTACCGGAAAGTTGGAGCGGGTGATACTGCCGATGCTGGCGACCAGCGGTTTTTGGGTACAGGCCACAATGTGCAGGCCGGCGCTGCGCCCCCGTTGGGTCAGGCGGGTCATCAGCCGGTCCATGGCTTTGCCCCCCTGTTCCATCAAGTCAGCCAGTTCGTCAATAAAGATGACTACCCGCGGCTCGCTGATTCGTTCCCGGTCGCGGCGCACCATCTCTTCGACCATTTCGCCCAGCAAAAAAATAGCTCGATGCACATCTCGCACGGGGGGCCGAAGCAGGTGAGGCAAAATCCGTCCGCCATCGCCTTGCACAAACGGGGCAAAACCGGTACCTTTGGGATCAATAAACACCATCTGCACATCACCCAGCCGATTGTATAAGGCCAACGACATAGCAATGCTGCGGACCAGCGCGGTTTTGCCGCTGCCGGTGGTGCCGGCGACCAATACGTGAGCCACCTCCGGGCTGGGTAAACGCAACAGCAGGGGCACGCCCTGCTCGTCCAGGCCCAAAACAGCCGTCTGCCGGGGAATCGTCCCCAGTTTTTTGAGCAGGCCGGGCAAGCGCACTACCTGGCCATCGGAGCGGGGTACGTCAACCTGCACCGAGGCGCCCTGCCGGGAAACCCGCACCTGGGCTGCGCCCAGCCGCAAGGCCAGTTCCTCAGACAGCCCAACGATTTTGGAAATTTTGCTGGTCATTTCCGGCCAAACCTGGTAGCTAATCCAGCGCGGCGTCACGGTGCCGCCTGTAACTCGGCCGGGGGCTTTATGGCTGCTCAAAACCAGTTCAATCTGGTCTGCCTGAAATTCCAAGACCTGTCGCATATTTTGCTCTCGCTGGGCCTGTTCCTCCGCGACCGGAGCATTGTAATCCGTTGGCATAATAGGTTGTTCCGGGTGAACAGGTCGCTGTGCAACCCAAATCAATCATCATTTTCATAGAGAAAGCTCTCTCGATTTTCAAATGCCAGCATCACCCTATTTTTTCCAAACACCCTATCAACACCTGGCCCTTACGAGTCAACAAGAGAACGAAAGTTCTAATACTTCTTTATTATACCAGAACACACGTTCTGATGTCAAATTAAATTTTGACGGAATTATTGATACGACATCCGGTGCTCGCGTCGCGGGCTTCTGCCCCCAACATATTGGTTTTTACCTACGAAAATTGGGGTCGAATAATGTGTATAATAATGACAATGCCCGTTGTCCGGCACGAAAATCGGGCTGATTTTGACAATTCGCCAGAATTATTGTTTAATAAAGCGGTACCACATTCTGGAATTCTCCCATTCACCAGCGTTGTTCCACATTGCAGAACAGGTTTCTGTAACAGGTTTCCCTATGTCACACGTCCAATCGGTAGAACGTACTTTTGCCATACTCGAAGCTGTCGCAACCAGCGGTGAGGCAGTAAGTACTACTGAAATCGCCCAGCAGGTCGGGCTGCCGAAAAGCACGGTGGCCCGATTACTGTTGACGCTACAACAAGAAGGGGCAATTGACCGGGTAGCGGGCACCAGGTTTTTTCGAATTGGCCCCCGATTGTTCTCCCTGATGGCAGGGGTTCCCTTCCCTGACTACATTCGATATTTTGTGCGGCCTTTTCTGCAAAACCTGACAGACCGCACCGGCGAGGCCTCGGCAGTGTGCCTGCTCGATGCCAACCAGTTGTTCGTTGCTGATTCGGTACAGAGTCAATATCTGGTAAATGTGCAAGATTCGGTTGGGGATCGTTCACCGTTGCACCTCACATCGCCCGGAAGAGTCTTTCTGGCATTTTGGCCGGAAGCCAAACTTGAACAATATTTATCCGAGATAGCTTTGCAGACCGGCACCGAACCGCCGGTCAATCCTGCCAAATTGCGAATCCAACTGGCAGAAATCCGAGAGCGGGGCTACGCCTGGTCTCTGGAAGACAGCACGGAGATTACCGGCATCGCGGCCCCAATCCAGCTCCAAACCGAAGCAGTGGTGGCCTGCCTGAACCTCTTTGGTCCGGCCTTTCGGTTTCCGCCAGAGGGCAAACAAACATACATCGCCCGTATTGTTCTGGAAACGTCTCAAGAAATTTCAAGCCGTCTCCAGAAGACAATCCCATAAAGTCGTTTCTATCATCAGAAATATGCAGCCAAAGGAGGTGATGCCAACCACAGAAACAGACTACCAAGTTCAACCTATAGTCTATCTGCCGTATTTCATAGCACCATAAGGAGTGAGATTAATGAAACGTTTATCAATTTTGTTTACCATGCTGGTTCTGCTCGGCCTGATTGCTGCCTGCGGCGGCGCAGCCCAACCGGAAACCGTCACCGTTGTTGAAACGGTAGTGGTCAAAGAAGAAGTGGAAGTCGTCCAGACCGTTGAAGTGGAAAAAGAGGTTGTCAAAGAAGTCGTTGAAACCGTGGAAGTAGAAAAAGTGGTCGAGGTTCCAGCCCCGGATGAGCCTAAAGGCGAACTGATTGTATCGCTGTCCACCTTCCCCAACTCGCTCGTCCTGCCCAACACCGCCGAGCGCAACGCCTACAATGCCTCGGCCCAAATGTACAACGCCCTGGTCTGGGTCAATGAAGAGGGACGGGTAACGCCGGCTTTGGCCGAAGATTTTGAAATCTCCGACGACGGCCTGGAATACACCTTCTACCTGCGCAAAGGCGTCAAGTTCCACAACGGCGAAGATTTCGACGCCGAGGATGTCATCACCACCTGGCAGCACCACATTGACGAACGGAACGCCTACAACTACTACTTCACCCCCATCGAAGACATCGAAGTGATTGACGACTTCACCGTCAAATTCATTATGTCTGAACCAGACGTGCTGTTTCTGCGGAAAATGCACCTGAACTGGGGTATGATCCCCACCGACTACTACAACGAAGTCGGTTTTGAAGGGCTTGAGGCCCACCCCGTCGGCACCGGCCCCTTTAAATTTGTAGACTGGAAAAAAGGCGACCGCATCGAAATGGAAGCCTTTGAAGATTATTGGGAAGAAGGGCTGCCCAAAGTGGCCAAGCTGACCTTCCGGCCCATCCCCGAAGAAGCAACCCGAATTGCCGCCGTCCAAACCGGCGAAATCCACATTGCCAACCGCCTGCCGGTTGACGAAGCCCAGCGGCTGCTCGGCGCGGAAAACGTCAAAATTGTGCGTTATCCGGTTGACCGGGTTTACTACATCTCCTTCAACAACCTGACCACCGGCATCGACACCCCGCTGGAAGATGTGAAAGTGCGTCAGGCGATGAACTACGCCATTGACCGCCAGGCCATCATCGATGCCCTGTTTAACGGCTACGCCAGCCTGACCGCCGGCTTTGTTACCTCCGGCAACCTGGGCTACGACCCCGACCTGGAACCGTATTCCTACGACCCGGACAAAGCCAAAGAGCTGCTGGCCGAAGCCGGCTACCCCGACGGCTTTGAAATTGGCATGGCCTGCCCCACCGGCGCCTACACCAACTTTGAGCAAGTGTGCGAGGCCGTTGGCGGCTACCTGAACGAAGTCGGCATCACCTTTGAAGGCGGCGAAATCCAGTTTATGGAATCCGGTCAATACTGGGACCTGGAAGCCAACAAAGAACTGCCCCCGCTCTTTGGCGACAGCTGGTCTGTTGCCGATGGTGAGGCGTTGATTCGGCTCAGCGGCGCGCTGGGTGGGTTCGATGCCAGCTACTCTGCCTGGTCCAATGATGAAATTCAGGATTACCTGACCCGCATCAGTGGGGCCTTTGATGAGGCAGAACGGGCCGCGCTGTACCAGGAATTTAACCAATACCTGTACGATGACCCGCCCTTTGTTTACCTGTACCAGCCCAACACCTTTGAAGCCATTAACGTGGCTGTGCAAAACTACCAACCCCGGGCCGCCGAAGATTACCATCTGAAAGAAGTCTTCCTGGCCGGCGCCGAATAATAATCCTGTTGTAACCCAAGAGATTGGAGACAATAATTGTCTCCAATCTCTTCATCTCCCCAAAGGGGGTTCTTTATGCAAAGATACATCATCTCCCGAACATTTCAATCGCTCCTGCTGCTCCTGGGGGTTTTAATCATCATCTTTTTTATGGTCCGCCTGACCGGCGACCCGGCCACGCTGATGGTGGCCCGCGACGCGCCCGAAGAAGTACGAGAAGCCTTTCGGGAAAAAATGGGGTTCAATCGCCCCATGATTGTTCAATTTTCTGATTATCTTTTTGGTATCGTGCAGGGTGATTTTGGGGAATCGCTCCATTTTGACCAACCCGCCCTGGAAATAATTCTGGAGCGATTACCAGCCACCTTTCAACTGGCCACGGTGGCCCTGCTATTTGCCATAGTGGTGGCCATCCCCATTGGTATTATTGGGGGCTCCAATCCCGGCAGCCCCCTGGACTCACTGGGGCGCACGCTGGGCTTGTTGGGCCAAACGATTCCCAACTTCTGGTTAGCCCTCATTCTTATTCTTATTTTTGCGGTGAATCTGGGCTGGTTCCCCTCATTTGGCCGGGATAAAACCATCTCGGTGGTGCTGCCGGCGATTGCACTGGGGTTTGCCAGCATGGGGCAATTAGTGCGGCTCACTCGCTCGGCCGTACTGGAAATCCGCAATGAAGATTACATCCGCACCGCCCGCAGCAAAGGCATCTCCACCCTCAGAATCGGGGCCAAACACGTATTCAGAAATGCAGCCCTGGCCCTGATCAGCGTCATCAGTATTCAATATAGCTATCTGCTGGGCGGTTCCATCTATATTGAAACCATTTTTTCCTGGCCGGGACTGGGCAACCTGCTGCAACAAGCGGTTGACGGCCGCGACTTTCCGCTGGTGCAGGCCATCGCCTTCTTCATCAGCTTTTTCGTTATTGCCCTAACCCTGCTTACCGATGTGGTCTACGCCCTCATTGACCCCCGCATCAGGTACAGCCGGTAACGCAAGGAGGACATTTAATGACCACAGCAGCGCCACCAGTTGATTTTGACCAATTTGAAGAACAAACATGGAAAACCCGTTTAGCGTATGTGACCCGGCTATTATTACGGGATCGCGGCGGCACCCTGGGCTTTATTCTTTTTATTTTGATTGTACTTACCGCCCTGCTGGCCCCCGTTGTTTCCCCCCAGGACCCCCTGGAACAAAATTTACGGGCGGCCAAACAGCCTCCGGCCTGGGAAGAAGGCGGCAGTTGGGAGCAACCCCTGGGAACGGACACCCTGGGCCGCGATATGTTGAGCCGCATTATTTACGGCACCCGCGTTTCGCTGACAGTTGGCTTTTTTGGAGTCCTGATTGCCGGTACCCTGGGGATGGTGGCCGGCTTGACGGCCGGTTATTTGGGTGGCCGGGTTGATAGCGTCATCATGGGGGTGGTGAACGTATTCCTGGCCATCCCCTATCTGGTTTTTGTGGTAGTAGTGGCCGCTATTCTGGGCCGCAACCTGATTAACGTTATCCTGATATTCGGCATCACCGACTCCCCTATTTTTGCGCGCGTCACCCGCGGTGAGGTATTACGCATTCGGGAGTCAGGCTACGTTGAATCGGCTACCAGCGCCGGAGCCGGGACCGCTCGCATTCTTTTTGACCACATTCTACCCAATCTGATTGGCCCCCTCATTACGCTGGCTACCTTTGAAATGTCGGCCATGATCTTTTACGAAGCCGGCCTCAGCTTTCTGGGCCTGAGCGTGCCGCCCAGCATCCCCAGTTGGGGTAACATGCTGCAAGTGGGCCGCCAATACCTGACCATCTACCCCTGGATTGCCACCTGGCCCGGGGTCGCCATCGCCATCACCGCCCTCAGTTTTAACCTGTTGGGCGACTGGCTGCGAGACGTATTGGACCCGCGCTTACGGCGCTCCAGAAATTAATATCGGACGATTGGGAACCGAAGCCCGGAGATTGGCAAAAAACAACAAACCCCCAATCTCCAACCTCCACATTGCAAGGAGACATACATGAAACCGATCCTACAGGTACGAGACCTGATCACCCGTTTTTACAGCGTTGACGGGGTGGTTCACGCCATCAACGGCGTAACCTTTGATCTTTATGCCAGTGAAACATTGGCCGTTGTGGGCGAAAGCGGCAGCGGCAAATCCGTCACTATGATGTCGCTGGTGGGCCTAATTCCCATGCCGCCGGGCAAAGTGGAAGGGGGGCAGGCTTTACTGGAAAAAGGCGATGGTCATCTGGATTTACTATCCCTCTCCGACGACCAACTACGCCATGTCCGGGGCGGCCAAATCGGGTTTATCTTTCAGGACCCTATCAGCTCCCTCAACCCCACCATGACCATCGGCCAACAGATTGCCGAATCAATGACTGAGCATTTAGGGCTGAGCCAGGCAGAAGCCCGCTCTAGCACCATCAAACTACTACGCAATGTGGGTATTCCCGACGCCGAAAAACGTTACAACGCCTACCCCCACCATTTTTCCGGCGGAATGCGCCAGCGGGTTATGATTGCTATTGCCGTGGCCTGCGAGCCAAAAATTGTGATTGCCGATGAGCCAACCACCGCCCTGGATGTGACTGTTCAGGCCCAAATTGTTGACCTAGTCAAACGCCTGCAAGACCAAATGGGCATGGCCGTAGCCTGGATTACGCACGACCTGGGCGTTGTGGCCGGCATCGCCGACCGGGTGTTGGTGATGTACGGCGGCACCGTCGTCGAAAGCGCCCGGGTTGATGATCTATACGAGGACCCGCACCACCCCTACACCATCGGCCTGCTCAAAGCCATTCCCCGCCTGGACGAATCAGGCAACGACGAAACTGAAAAATTAACCAGTATTGAAGGCACACCCCCGGATTTGTATCAGGAACTGACCCTTTGCCCCTTTGCCCCCCGCTGCGACTACGTCTTTGACCGCTGCTGGCAACAGCTCCCCCCCCTGATACAGGTTGACGACCAACATTCGGCCGCCTGCTTTTACGATGTAAAGAGAGGAGAGCCACGAGATGACATCGAATAACACAAACAATGACACTCTGGTTCGAGTACAAAATCTAAAAAAATATTTCCCGATCAATCGAGGCATCATTTTTAGCCGCCAGGTTGGCGCGGTAAAAGCAGTTGACGACGTTTCATTTAATATTAAACGCGGCGAAACACTGGGGGTAGTGGGCGAAAGCGGCTGCGGCAAATCAACCACTGGCCGTGTAATTTTGCAATTGCAAACACCCACCGCCGGCCACGTATTCTTCGAAGACGTTGATTTAACCACGCTCGGTACCCCGGAATTACGCACCCTGCGCCCCAAAATGCAAATGATTTTCCAGGACTCCGTCGCTTCACTCAATCCACGTCACTCGGTGGGTAAAATTATCGGCGAGCCGTTGCTGATTCACAATGTTGGCACCCCGCGTCAAATTCATGACCGGGTGGTTGAACTAATGGAACTGGTCGGCCTGAAAACAAACTGGATCAAACGCTTTCCCCACGAATTTTCCGGCGGACAGCGCCAACGCATCAATATTGCCCGTGCCCTGGCCCTCAACCCCAGCTTTATTGTATGCGATGAGCCAATCTCGGCCCTGGATGTATCTATTCAAGCCCAGGTTGTAAACTTGCTCAAAGATCTGCAAAGCCAACTCGGCCTGACCTACCTGTTTATCGCCCACGATTTAAGCATGGTCCGGCACATTTCTGACCGGGTGGCCGTGATGTATTTGGGTAAGGTCATGGAATTGGCCGACCGCACCGCCCTGTTTCAGGACCCGCTCCATCCCTATACCCAATCACTAATCTCAGCCGTGCCGGTACCGTTACCCAAAAAAGAACGAAGGCGCCAGCGGTTTATCCTTAAAGGCGACCCGCCCAGCCCCTCCAATCCCCCGCCTGGTTGTGTCTTCCATACCCGTTGCCCCCTGGCCGAAAAAATATGCCAGACCACGGTACCGGAATTCAAGGAGGTGCGGCCCGGTCACTACGCCGCCTGTCATTTGACAGACACCCCAGAAGGAAGCAAAATACCCAAGACAACTGTCTTGGCCCCCTAATCTCACCACACGCTGACAGGAGGTCGGCCAATGGATATTCCATTAAATGTTGATGTACACTGCACGGATGGCCGTTGTGGTCGCTCGACCCACATTATTATCAACCCCACCATCGAAAAAGTGACCCATGTTGTGGTTAGAGAACAATGGCCCTCAAAAACAGAACGGATTGTGCCGGTTGACTGGGTGGCTGCTACTACCCGCCAGGTGATTGTTCTTAACAATAGCCGCGACGAGTTCTCGCTATTAGACCCCTTCAACCAGACCGACTTTATTCAGCGGGAAGTGCCCCACTTTGCCACCGACCCGGCCCTGACCCTGGTTTGGCCCTACACCGTGCCGGCCCAACAAATCATCGAAGATACCCGCAGAGTGGTCCCCCCCGACGAACTGGCAATCCGCCGGGGAGCCAAAGTAAAAGCCACTGACGGCAAAATTGGGCAAGTTGACGAATTTCTGATAGACCCGGAGAGCGGCTACATCTCGCACCTGATTTTGCGCGAAGGGCTGCCCTGGGACAAAAAACATATCACCATTCCCCTGGCCCAAATAGAACGATTGGAAGAAAACACGGTTCTGCTAAAATTGGATAAGAAAAGCGTCAAAGCTTTACCATCAATTCCACTCAAACAACGCAAATAATTTTAGCTGGTTGCAATGCCCCCCTATTACCCCTGCCCCGCTGCCGGCTAACCTGCCCCCGGCAGCGGTCATACCAAGCCCAAAATACCCTTCGCCAAAACACCATTCGCTGTTAATATTTTCTATATTTTTCCATCCATGTTAATCTCTGCGTTTGCAGTCCAAACGTCGTTTCGTCTGATGCCACCGCATCACAATAGGGATAACCCAATCATAAACATTCCGCAAAGGACACACAATGAAAGCAGCTATCTGTTACGAATTTAAGGCCCCCCTGGTCATCGAAGATATAAATATTGACCCACCCCAGGCCGAAGAAATCAAAGTCGAACTGACCGCCTGTGCTATTTGCCACAGCGACATCCACTCTCTGGAAGGGGAGTGGGGCGGCACCCTGCCGGCTGTTTACGGCCACGAGGCCGCCGGCGTGGTCACCGACGTTGGCCCCGGTGTGAATACAGTCCAGCCCGGCGACGAGGTGGTCGTCACCCTCCTCCGCTCATGTGGACGCTGCTATTTTTGCACCCAGGGCCACCCCCACATGTGCGAAGCCACCTTTGCCCTGGACCACGAAACCCGCCTCCACACCAAAACCGGCCAACCCGTTCGACAGGGGCTTTATACCGGCGCCTTTGCCGAGTCTGTCATCGTCCACGAATCACAGGTGGTTAAAATTCAGCAAGCCATGCCCCTGGATAGCGCCTCGCTGCTGGCCTGCGGAGTGATCACCGGCCTGGGCGCCGTCACCAACACGGCTCAAGTTCCCACCGGCAGCAGCGTCGTGGTCATCGGCGTGGGTGGCGTGGGCCTGAACAGCGTTCAGGGGGCCGCTCTATCGGGAGCGCACCCCATCATTGCCCTGGACTTGGTAGACAGTAAACTGGACATCGCCAAAACATTTGGCGCCACCCATACCATCAACCCCCGCACCAAAGATGTCCCGGCCATTATCCGCGCCCTAACCCAGGGCCGGGGCGCAGATTACGTATTTGTAACCGTGGGCAGTGTCAAAGCCCTGGAAGACGGTTTGGCCCTAATCCGCCCGGCCGGCACGCTGGTAATGGTGGGCATGCCCAGTGTGGGGGATAAATTACAACTCGAAGCGGTTGACCTTGCCGGCAACAGCCAACGCTTACTGGGCAGTAAAATGGGGTCTACCCGCTTACAAATAGACATCCCCAAACTGATAGACCTTTACCAGGCGGGGCGGTTAAAACTAAATGAACTGATTACGGCCCGCTATCCCCTGGAAAAAATCAACGAAGCCATTGCAGCCGTGAAACAGGGCCAGGCCCTGCGCAATGTAATTGTATTCGACAGCCAAGAAAGGTAAATAATTTCGATGAAAATCACAGAGGCCAAAACATACGTCGTTGCCAATCCGCCGCCGCACTTTGGCGGGGCTTATTTCATATTTCTGAAACTGACCACCGATACCGGCGTCACCGGTTTTGGCGAGGCTTATTCCATCCCCTTCCACCCCCACATCGCGGCCCAAATGATAGAAGATGTCGTAGACCGGCACGTTATCGGCGCCGACCCCTTCAAAATAGAGCAGCTCTGGCGAATCATCTATTCCGGCGGATACACCCAGCGCCCCGACACCTCAATTATGGGTGTTCTCAGCGCCATCGAAATAGCTTGTTGGGATATCATCGGCAAAGAAGTAGGCAAGCCGGTGTACGAATTGCTGGGGGGCCAGGTTCATGAACGGCTGCGAACCTACACCTACCTCTACCCCCGCGCATCAGACCCCACAGACGTTTATATTGACCCTGATTTAGCCGCCCAACGCGCCGTAGACTATGTTGACCAGGGATTCACCGCGGTCAAATTTGACCCGGTTGGGCCTTACACTGCCTTCGATCCCCGGCAGCTCTCTTTGCCGGCTCTGGACAGAGCCGAAAAATTCGTAAGCGCCATCCGGGAGGCTGTGGGCAACCGGGCCGACCTGCTCTTTGGCACCCACGGCCAAATGACCACTACCGGCGCCATCCGCCTGGCCAAACGGCTGGAACGGTTCGAC
>Ga0180430_10002367_pt1 | contig 17141 bp, 7 predicted proteins | sample SS_ome_9_FD_132999 | JGI IMG/M metagenome (GOLD analysis project Ga0180430, IMG submission 132999) | Hypersaline lake sediment archaeal communities from the Salton Sea, California, USA - SS_1_S_2 metaG | ecosystem: Environmental > Aquatic > Non-marine Saline and Alkaline > Hypersaline > Sediment... | reverse complement strand
TTGACTATCTCCTATCTTATGGTATTCACCCTCTATATTCCCCTTATCGCCCCTTCCATGAAAGCTGGAAAATTGGAAAATAAATCATTCCTTTGTATTGAAGTCTCAGGAAAAACCCTCGGCTTGATCGGCTCCGGACGCATTGGCTCTGCAGTCGCAGAACGTGCAATCGCCCTTGGCATGACTGTTGTGGCCTTTGACCCCTACGTCAGCGAACTTCCCAACATCACCCTGATGGATCTAGATGAGCTGCTCGCAAAAGCGGATTACATCAGTTTGCATGTCCCCCACACTGATGAAACCCACAATATCCTTGACGAAGCGGCCTTCGCCAAGGTAAAACCTGGCGTCAGGATCATTAACTGCGGCAGAGGCGGCACCATCGACGAGGATGCCCTTTACCAGGCCATCCAGGATGGAAAAGTTGCCGGCGCAGCGCTGGACGTATACGCTGAAGAACCACTTGCCGACACCAAACTCTTCTCCCTTGACCAGGTGATTGGATCGCCACACGTAGGCGCTGGCACAAAAGAAGCCAAGGCCAGGGTCGGTGAACATGCAGCTCAGAAAGTCATTGAAACACTCAAAGGATAAGCCCTCATGGCAACTATCAAACCATTTCGCGCCATTCGCTACAACCAGGATAAGATCAGCCATATCAACGACGTCATCAGTCAGCCTTATGACCGTGTTCGCTACGGTCTGCAGGATGAATACTATGCTCTCAGTGAATATAACGTTACCCGCATTATCAAGGGTAAGGAATTCGAAACGGATTCGGACACAGAAAACGTTTACACAAGGGCAAATGATTTTTTAAACCAGTGGTTAAATGAGGGCATTCTACAACGAGAAGATCATCCTGCTTATTATGTCTACCACCAGACCTTCCCCCTTCCCTCCGGAAAGACCATTACCCGCAAAGCCTTCATTTGCGCCTTTGAATTATCCGGATTTGATGAAGGAATCGTTCTACCCCATGAGAAAACCCATGCCGGACCCAAGGTCGATCGGCTGAATCTAACCCGGGCCACAGAGACCTATTTTGGGAATATCTTCATGCTCTACCCAGATAAAGAAAACAGGATCGATGCTATTTTCGACAGCACGATCCAGCGGTCCCCAGAGATAGAAGCCAAAGAGCTGCATGAAAAAGATGTCCTCCACCAGGTATGGGTTGTAACTGACCCCGACGTGATCACACAGGTCAACGCCGAGATGGCAGACAAGACCAATCTGATCATCGCTGATGGACACCACCGCTATGAGACTGCCCTCAATTACCAGGCAGAAATGCAAAGTAAATATCCAGATGCAGACCCAAGTGCTGGATTCAACCATCGGATGACCGCCATGGTGAGCATGAGCAACCCTGGCCTGACGATCCTGCCCACCCATAGATTGATCTTTGATTACCAGGATCTTTCCTTTGATGAGATCATCACCCGGGCTGATGCATATTTCAGCATCGAACAACTCGCCAGCCGCGAAATCCTTGAGGACAAAATGGAAGAAGCAGCCGGACAGGTTGGGGTAATAGGCCTGGTATCCTCCCAGGGCTATCACTTGCTGAAATTGGATTCCAAAGATGCAATGATTGAGCTCGAACCCGATAGAGCTCAATCCTGGCGGGATCTTGATGTCAGCATCCTCCACAAACTGCTCCTGGGCAAGATCATGGAGATTGATCAGAAGAAAATCGACAACCTGGAAAATATCAAATATCTCCGGGAACCGGATCTGGGGTACGACGAGGTCAAGGAAAAGGATACCTCTTTCCTGTTCATCCTCAACGCCACCCGCATTGAGCAGATCACAGACTGCACCGATGCCGGCGAAAAGATGCCCCAAAAATCGACGGATTTCTACCCCAAGATCGTGACTGGTTTTGCTATGCTGCCAGTCCAGAAAGACGAGATACTCTAATTATCAATAAGGATATGGTTTCCTCAGTGGTAACCGTATCCTCAGGAAAAAAGGGACCTGGTGCCGAAAGAACACTAAGGGACGAAGTCCTTTATAACATGAAAGATAAAGGGACCTGGTGCTGTAGTGCGCACCAGGTCCCTTATATTTGTAGAGTGATAAGGACTTCGTCCCTAGTCGATTGAGAGTGATAAGGACTTCGTCCCTAGTCGTTTGAGAGGGATAAGGACTTCGTCCCTAGTCGTTTGAGAGGGATAAGGACTTCGTCCCTTAACCTTCATTTCTCAACAAAGTTCAGCAGGATCAAATTCTTGAGACAATCCTCATAGGTTGACAGATAGATCTTTTCAGATAGCGGGTCGCCCTCAAGATTGAAGAGCTGGATCCAAACCTCAGATTCAGTATCTGCCACAGCATCTGCCAGGGTTAGTTCAAAACCGCCCGGGCCATAAGCCAGATCGATATCAGGCTCTGCCAGGGGCATGACCATTTCTTCAATGACAGGGGTTCCATTAATCTCCCCCCCTGCCCGGATCACGATGTTTTTCTGCACCTGTCCCTCAGCATTGAATATCTGTCCGGCAACGCCCAGCCAGTCACATCCAAGCTCTTCATGGGTGAAGTTCTTTAAGTAATAGGGATTCATCTGCTGAAGCGAATACGGAACGAGTGTGGGTGCAAGCGTGGGTTTAGCCGTTGCAGTTGCCGTTGGCTCCGGAGTGTCTGAAGGCGTCGCGGTGATTCCCGGAGTTGGAGTATAAGGTTCAGAAGTCGGGGTTGCCGGTTCTGGAGTGGCTGTTGGATCCTGCGGCTCTTCAGTCAACTCAACGGCCGGTGTGGTGGTTAGAACCACAGCCTCACTGGTCGCGGTGGCCAACCCTTGTTCAGAAGTCACCCGTGGGGTCCATACGACAATTGTTGAATCTAAGGGAGGCAAAGTAGGGATTGCCCCGCAGGATACCAGGGTCAGCGCGGCAAAACCAATCAGTATAATCCCGGTAAATTTTCTCATCAAACTCTCTCTTTTTGGATCACTTATGGATCCAATCTGGATATCTTCCTTATCTAAGTGCAAGTTCAATGCCAATACCTGGCAGTCATCAGCGCTCATTTTCCCTTTAGGATTGACTGTTTTTACTCATCAATGCTACAATCGGTTCGATCTTCATCATCAATATTGGAGCTGGTTCATGAACCGACCAAAATCATTCCAGGACAAGATTAACAAGAGGAAAGAGAAGTTTCGAAAACTGGTCTCAGAAAACAGTTCCTATCCCCTGGCAACCATCACGTATCGGGGCCCCAGTCCCGATCAGGCCAGCAAGATCATCGTTGGGATCATCGCAGCCAAAGATAAGGCTCCTGTCATCAAAGAATGGACTGGAGAGGGAATTGCCGAAGATGTTGAGGCCGCCCGGGAGATCGCTCGTTTCATCCAGGAAAATGATGTATCCAGGGTCTTGACCAGCGAATGGGTGCTTTCCTGTCCACACGAAGAAGGTGTTGATTATCCAGAAGGAGAACTCTGTCCATTCTGTCCGGATTGGCACTGAAACAGAACATTATCGCAGGAAGTTGAACTTATGAAAAATATCATTAAATCCGTGAAGGGCACCCGGGATTTCTATCCGGCCGATAAAGCAGTCAACAGCTGGCTGTATCAAATGATCCGGGAAGTATCCGAGTCATTTGGCTACCAGGAATTTGAAGCCCCCTACCTGGAATCTATCGATCTCTACGCCGCGAAATCCGGCGAAGAACTGGTTAAAGAACAGTCTTTTGTCTTTCCGGACAAGAATAAGAATCTGATCGCCCTGCGGCCAGAGCTGACTCCTTCCCTGATGCGCATGATCGCCCAGAAACAGCAGCAGCTTTTCTACCCGCTGCGCTGGTGGTCCTTCGGCCCTTTCTGGCGCTATGAGAGCCCACAAAAAGGTCGCGGCCGTGAGTTCTTCCAATGGAACGCGGATCTGATCGGCGTCGACAGCCCGGAAGCTGACGCGGAAATGGCCGCCCTGCTTGCAAGCCTCTTCCACAAAACAGGATTGAGCTCGGATCAGGTCAAGGTGTATGTTAATAACCGCCGGTTAATGGAAAGTGAATTGAGAGCCATTGGCATCCCGCTCGATCTCCAGGGAACTGTATTCAAAATCATAGACCGGCGCGATAAATTGAATGAAAAAGACTGGGAGAAATATGCCCTGGATCTGGGGCTTGATCAATCCCAGCTTAATGGCGTGAAGGAATTGCTTACCGCTGATGATCTTTGGAAAAAATCAGATGAACTGGTCCGTTTCTTCAAGGCTGTGGACGCCCTGGGTGTTTCTGATTATGTAGTCTATTCCCCCAAGATCATCCGTGGGCTGGATTATTACACGGGCACGGTTGTTGAAGCCCAATCGATCTCAGCTGATGTCCGGCGCTCCATCGCCGGGGGCGGACGCTATGATAATCTGTTAGCAGACGTTGGCGGTGATCCGCTGCCCGGTGTTGGTTTTGCCATGGGTGATATGGTAATAGCAGTCATCCTGGAAGAGTTTGGTTTGCTGCCTGATGGCCGGGATGATTCCCCCGCCCAGGTGATGGTAACCGTCTTTGATGAGGAATCCCAGCTGGCTTCCTATCAGCTTTGTGCTGAACTGCGGAGAGCAGGATTGAATGTTTATTCCTATCCAGTAGCTGATAAACTTGGGAAACAATTCCGTCATGCGGATCGCATCGGAGCCAAGATCGCCCTTGTTCTGGGCCCGGACGAGATCAAAGCGGGCCAGGTGGCGATCAAGGATCTTGCCTCCCGGGAACAGAAGAGTGTGAAGCGGTCTGAAGTCGTTAAGGTAGTTCTGGGCCTGCTTGAAAACGACAAACCCGCATGATATAATATTTGCCGATTATGGCGAGCGTAGCTCAGTTGGTAGAGCACCGCACTGTGGATGCGGCTGTCGCGGGTTCAAGTCCCGTCGCTTGCCCCATAAAAAAACCGGTCATCAGACCGGTTTTTTTTAACCCATGCTTTCAAAACGAAAATCCTAAAGATCGAGATCCTCAAAAAGATCCCGCTTCATGATCCCCGCAGTCATAAATCTCCACAGCACACCCAGGGGAGTCAGCCATCTGATCCTGGCCCCATTCTTCTGATTTTGGAGAACTTTTTCAACCAAGAAAGGTGTTACGGTTTCAACTTTATCCGCCAGGATATTGAATATGCGCCGGGCGCTTTCCCATTCGTCCGGGTTTTTGCCTTCATAGCGGCTGAGGATAAAATCGGTCAGAACCATCCCGGGGCTGAGCGCTCCGACGATGATCCCGGTCCCTTTCACTTCCGAGGCCAGGCTGTCTGTCAGATAGTTCAAAGCCCGCTTTGAGGTCCCATACAGGGTTAAACCTTCCACCTGACGGCCGTCGCTGCCCAGGCCCTCCATATTATAGAATGCGCCCCCACCCTGCTCTCTGAATCCCGCCAGGGCTACTTTGGCGCCGAACATGGCTCCGGTGAGATTGACATCCACCAGGTCCTGGATCAATTCGGTTTCAACTTCCCAGAAATCTGTTTGCGCTTGGCCAATGCCGGCATTATTGATCCAGATATCGATCTCCCCGAATGTATCTTTGCCATACTGCCAGAGCTGTTCGACGCGCTGGAAATCACGCATGTCGCAGGAGAATCCCCCTACTCTGCCCTGCGAGTATTGTCCAGCCAATTTTTCTACAGCCCGATCCACGCTTGCATCAGAACGGCCGCTGATGACTACCTGGTGCCCCAGCCGCAGGAATTCTTTTGCCATTCCCAATCCAATACCGCGTGTGCTGCCAGTGATTATGATCGTTTTCAATGTTATTCTCCTAAGGAATACAGGTTCTAGTGTACCTTAAATGTTGACAAAGTTCCTCCCCCATAGTACACTATTTGCCGTCCTGGCGAGGTAGCTCAGTGGTAGAGCAGGGGACTCATAAGCCCTTGGTCGGCGGTTCAATCCCGCCCCTCGCCACTTATTATGTAAGAAGAAGAATAGCATGCTCAAATAGGAGCGTGCTATTATGTTTAAGGCATCTGATACACAAGGGTTTCTTTCACTACTAAATTTTGGTTTCAGCAATTTCTGCCCATGATTCCTGAAATAGAATCCACTGCCCGAACTTACCTCAGCCCCAAGTACAAATATCCCTAAATTTCATCCGCCCTAGGACGATGATTGGAAGTGCCGGTTTTTGGATAAGGTATTTCTGATCCAGGGGTTGGTTCGACGAGCAGGGTCTCCTTCCAGATAATAATATCAAAAGGCTCATTCTTGTTTGCAAGAATGAGCCTTTGATGTACTTGCTATTTCAAGTTCTTACGGCAGCGGCAGCCCAAAGGTATTTACCAGGAACACTGCCATCTCCGCCCTGGTCACACGGTTCTCAGGCCGGTAAGTGCCATCCGGGTAGCCACCTGTGATTCCCTGATCAAAGAGCTCCTCGATGAAGATCTCCGCCCAGTGGCCGGTTACATCCGAGAAAGGATGGCTGCCGTCCAGGCCCGGGGGATTGACCCCGATGCCTTTCAGCAAAAAGACTGCCATTTCAGCCCGGGTGACCAGATTCTGAGGCCGGTAAGTGCCGTCTGGATACCCACCAGTGATCCCCTGGTCATAAAGTTCCTCGATGAACTGTTCGGCCCAGTGACCGGCAACATCGATAAAGGGATGGCTGCCATCCAGGGCCGGAGCAGTAACTCCCATGCCGTTGAGCAGGAAGACGGCCATTTCCGCCCGGGTTACTCGGTTTTCGGGCCGGTAAGTGCCATCGGGATACCCTGATGTCAATCCAGCCTTGGCAATGGCTTCGATATACAGGTAAGCCCAATGGGTGGAATTCACATCGCTGAAGGTATCACCCGAGCCAGTACCCTGGATCGCGAAGGTGTAGGGATTCTCATCGCTATCATCATTGGCGATGCTGACTTCTGCTTCCCGCAGTCCAACAGCGCTGGGATCAAAGGTGATCTCGAAGGTTGTTGTACCACCTCCAGATGCCACCGGTGAAGAAGGCTGGCTGGAAACCGTGAAGTCTCCCGCCTGGGCGCCAGAGATCTGTACCTCGGGGGAATCAGTTAGATTCAAATCTGCATCCCCGGTGTTCTCGATCGTAAAGGTGTGCACAACCGTTCCGCTGTCTGCTGCAACGCTGCCGAAATCGGTATCATCCGCAACTGATGGGGTGGCATCTCCATCTGTGATGGAGACACTGTTCCCCAGGACATCCATTTCTGGCTCTAAATCCAATATCAAGCCAGATCCTTGAATACTGAAGTTGTAGGGATTCTCATCACTGTCGTTATTGGCGATGCTGACTTCCGCTTCCCGCAGTCCAACTGCACTGGGATCAAAGGTGATCTCGAAGGTGGTTGTTCCGCCTCCAGAGGCCACTGGTGAAGAAGGCTGGCTGGAAACCGAGAAGTCTCCCGCCTGGGCACCAGAGATCTGTACCTCGGGGGAATCCGTTAGATTCAAGTCGGCGGTCCCGGTATTCTCGATTGTAAAGGTATGGACGATCGTTCCACTGGCCACTTCTGTGCTGCCGAAATCGGTGTCATCCGCAACCGACGGGTTGGCATCTCCATCTGTGATGGAGACACTGTTCCCCAGGACGTCCATTTCTGGAGCCGTTCCTGTCCCCTGGATGGAGAAGTTGAAGGGATTCTCATCGCTGTCGTTATTGGCGATACTCACTTCCGCTTCCCGCAGTCCAACAGCACTGGGATCAAAGGTGATCTGGAACATTGTGCCGCCCATAGGCACAACCATGGGAACTGGTTGTGTGGTCACAGTAAAGTCTGCCGCATGAGCGCCGCTGATCTGCACCCGGGGTGAATCATACAGGTAGAGACTGCCTGGTCCACCATTATTGATCACAAAGCTGTGAACAACAGTATCTATACCCACTTCAGCCGAGCCGAAATCCGTATCATCACTCGAATCTGGCGTGCTGTCCCCATCTGTGATCGAAGTCCCATCTCCCAGCACTTCGATCTCGGGGCTGTGTCCCCATTCAACCCAGGTACCTTCCCCGAGACCGTAATTGATTTGCGCGTAACCGGTTGAATCTACTAGCAGATCGATCGGTGGTTCAAAGTCAACCTGCCATTGATCGAGGGCGTTAGCGACAGCAATTTCCTCGCTGCCAGGGATACCATCAATCCCCACTCTGACTTCCATCCCTTCCTCTGCGTTACCGGAGATCTCATCATGGATAGGATCCACCATAGTCACCTCCAGGAACTCCACCTGGTAGCAGCGCTCGCGGATACCTAAAACGTCCCGCAGGCAGACATTTTGACCAGGAAGGATATCAAAGACACCATCCAGATCGAACTCCAACCGACCGCGCAGTTCATTTGTGGGACTTGGGAAAGTGATCATGGAATCGATCCAAATCTCATCGACAAAGAGATTGACCTCGGATTCCAGGATAAAGCCATTTCCATAGACCAGTTCCTGGTCCGGATTTACATAGATCTCATTCGGGAAGTTTTCCCACTTGATCCAGGTGTGATCACCATCTGCGTCAATTTGATGGGAATAACCCTGAGTACCGTAATCCCATCCCGGGAAGCCGCTGTAATCTGCGGACCAGGTTCCATCAAGCTCAGCAACTACGACAAAGTCCGGATAAGCCCCGAACATGGTCTGATGGATATCACTGCCTGGTTCAGCTGTACCCAGCACCAACTGGTTGTTGTGGTCAGTCCCGAGCACTCTGAGATCCGTTAGTTCCAGGGTCTTTCTATGGATCCCATCGGACGCTGTGATGAATAATCCAGCTGTAAGGTCAACAATTCCATCCAGATATATCTGGAACCAGTTCCACATAGGATTGAATGGAGCGGGTGTAGTGATTACGGAATCCAGATACAGATCACATTCCAGACTGGTCCACAGATCCGGCGAGACCCCTTCCGGAGCAAAAGAACTTCCATCTATACAAAGGTACACCTCTGATGCAGCCAGCCAATCAAAACCACTCAAACGATCAATAAATGGTTCTGCGGATATGTAGGGATTGGGGATGTTCCATTGGATATAGGTGACATCTCCGTCCGGATCATATTCGTCAACATAGCCATTCGAGCCTGGTACCAGATCATAATCCCCATGGAAATCAGCGGTCCAATCTCCGGAGCCATCGGAAACCAATCCCTGCCAGCAGCCTGGGCAATCATCATGTATGCCAACCGAGATATCCGAATTTGGCGTTCCAGTACCTGAAATGGTATCCAAATCGACAGAGATCGCTGTGACATGGATATCCGACACCAGCAGCTCTTTGAGAGTAACACCATCTGACATGGTGATATAGTGACCGGGCTGTAGATCCTCTTCCCCCATATCGAACGGGGCTTCCGTTTGGTGAGCATCAGGGTTGTATTCGCTGAGCGCTGTGCCGTGATAGACATCACAATTAGAGGGATTGGTGGGATCGCCCGTAAAGCCTGTGCTGTCCACACAGACGTCTACCAGGTCTCCATCCGGCCAATCATTCCCGGTGATCCAGTCGAATTGCGGTTGGGCATGGATCTGGGAAGCATGCAGATGCCAATGAATAACTGACGAATCTCCATCGCCATCTGTATTCCAAACATATCCTTCCGTTCCCACATTAAAATCACAAATTGAGGAAAAATCTGCAACCCAGTCTCCACCCGGATCTGTGATCACCATTTGATGGGCTCCACAGTCAGATATCCATACACCAATTTCTTCTCCCGGAGCCGCTGTTCCTGATACGACATCAGTATCTGGATCAGCCAGTACAAGTTCCAGGCTGGCCAACTGATGATATTTGGCCGTGACCCCATCACTGACGGTCACATAATCCCCGGTGACCATATCATAAGGAGAGGTATCAATTACAAGCCGGGTCCTGCTTCCATCTGGCGGAAGTACAGTTTGGTGATCCTGGAATAGATCACACTCTGTGGTCCAGGCACCCGGATCAATACTGGCAGGGTAACCTGTACTGCTAACACAGACATACACCTCAGCTGCCTCAGGCCAATCAAAAACATGAACAGCAGGTTCACTCAAATAAGCGTCAAACAGCGGATTGGGTACTTGCCATTCAATTACAGATGTATCACCATCACTATCGGTATCCCTCACCTGCCCTTGATGTCCAGGTTCCAAATCGCATGAAAGAGAAAAATCTGCAACCCAGTTGCCTCCGGGATCAGTGATCACATTTTGGCCAGTATCACAATCCCAGACATTGACCTCAATCTCCTTCCCGGGCAATGCGGTCCCAGAGATGATATCAAGGTCAGGATCCAGTACCAAAAGCTCTACCTCTGACATCAGGTGGTATTTTGCCGTGACACCATCGCTGACAGTAACATAATCACCATACGCCAGATCATGGGGAGAAGTATCATAATCCACCCAGGTTTGATCACCTCCGTCAGGTGGATTTACAGTTTGATTATCGTGATACAGATCACATTCAGTTGTCCAATCCGCAGGATTAATGCTGGCAGGGAAAGCGCCACTGCCAACACAGATATGGAGATCAGCCCCCTCGGGCCAGTCAGAGGCATTTGCATGGGATGAATCCAGGAAACCTTCCAGCGCAGGACGAGGTATCCGCCAATGCACAAAGGTGACATCTCCATCGTCATCAAATTCCTCAGCACTGCCTTCCGTGCCAAGCACCAGATCGTAATCAACAGAAAAATCAGCTGTCCAGTCTCCAATACCATCGGAAAGAATTTGCTGCTCGCAGCCCGGGCAATCATCCCAGATATACACCCAAAGCTGCGAATCTGGTGTTGTAGTACCTGTAATAGTATCTGTCATTGGATCTACATCCAAAACCTGAAGAGGAGAAACTAGCAGCTGTTTCTCAATCAATTCATCAGTGACCGAAACATAATGGCCCGGCAGGAGATCTACACCATCAAGGTGAAGTTCTAATAAAGTATCTTCTGGGTCATGGGGATGTTCCTCGGCTACACCGGTGGTGTAGAACAGGCTGCAGTTAATTTCATCGGTTGGGTCAGTTGCAAAGTCTCCTTCATTGACACAGATATGCAGCAGATTTCCTTCCGGCCAGGAGATGGCGCTAAGATTATCACCAATTGGTGCAGCGTCAATCCAGGGATTGGGTACATCCCAACTGATAATCGACGAATCACCATCGTCATCATGATCCCTGACCTGTCCTTCACTGCCCGGCTCAAGGGGACATAGACCCGATAAATCTGCCACCCAATCTCCTCCGGGATCAGTGGTCACGAAATGATTTTCAAGATCACAGTCCCAAGCCATAATCTGGATCTCTTTTCCAGGCGCTGCGGTACCAGATAGAATGTCCAGGTCTGGATCAACTACCAGCAGCTCAAGCTCGGTCATCTGATGCTGTTTGGCAATTACACCATCGCTGACTGTCACATAATCGCCAAAGGCGAATATATAGGGTTCTGTTCTATAAGAAACTCTTGTATTATCCCCTTCATCCGGGGGACCCACAGTTTGATTTTCGTGGTACAGGTCACATTCGGTAGTCCAGGCCCCAGGATCGATGCTGGCTGGGAAGTCACCGCTGCCAACACATAAATGCAGATCGGCTCCTTCGGGCCAGTCTACGGCATCCAGATATGACTCACCTAGAAATGCTTCTATCCAGGGATTGGGCAGACGCCAATTGATATTTGATGCATCCCCATCATCATCCGGATCTCTAACAGCCCCCTCAAATCCTAATTCAATATTACAAGTACTAGAAAAATCAGCCGACCAATCTCCTCCAGAATCAGTGATCACATATTCTTCGGCATCACAATCCCATACATTGACCTGGATCTCCTCCCCCGGTGCGGCTGTTCCAGTAATAACATCTGTAGCGGGATCCACTGAAACCAGCGCCAGCTCTGTAACCTGATGAAATTTGGCCAAGGTGCCATCACTGACAGTAACATAATCACCTTGAACCAATACATGCGGTGAGGTATCAAAGTACGCCCGATCAAATAAAGGATTCGGTGCAATTTGATTCCCCTGGTAAAGATCGCACTCGGTGATCCAATCTGCCGGGTTTATGCTGGCAGGGAACCCTCCACTGCCAACACAGACATGCACATCTGCTCCATCAGGCCAATCAGCAGCATCGATGTTCGGTTCGTCAATGTAAGCTTCAATCCAGGGATTTGACACATACCATAAAATTGTCGATGCATCATTATCAGGGTCCAGATCCCAAATTTTCCCCAGGAACCCTGGTTCTATTGAACATGTGGGCGTAAAATCAATTGCCCAATCTCCAAAGCCATCCGCTATCACATTCTCTACAACATCACATTCTCGAACCCAGACACTGATCTCTGCCCCAGCTGCTGCCGTTCCCGAGATGATATTGGTGTCTGGATCCACTGCAGTCAGTGTAAGTCCTGTGATCTGATGGAATTTAGCCGTCACGCCATCACTGGCGGTCACATAGTCACCATCGCTCAACGACAGGGGTGAGATCTCAAAACTCACCTCACCCGCACCTGGCTGGACGGTTTGCATATCCTGGTAAAGATCACATTCTGTTGTCCAGGTTGCTGGATCAGGACCGGGAAATCCTCCGCTGCCAACACAGACATGGACATCCGCTCCTTCCGGCCAATCCTCAGCATCAATGTAGGGGATATTCAGAAACGCTTCAATCCGGGTGTTGGGCAGGTGCCAGTTAATGATCGAGTACCCACCATCCTCCGGGTCCCAGACAGTACCCTCAAATCCGTATTGAATATTACAAATACCAGAAAAATCTGCTGACCAGTCTCCGCTGCCATCAGCAACTGCGGGAAGCCCTACACCACAATCGTGAACCTCAACTTGGACTTCCCTGCTCACGGCCGCTGTTCCTGCTACAAGATCGAGATCGGGATCGACCACCAAGAGCGTAAGCTCGGTCATTTGATGGTATTTAGCTATTATCCCATCACTAATGGTGACATAATCACCATAGGCCAACAAGTGGGGAGAGGTATCATATGAAACCCGGGTATGACCGTTAGGCGGCGGAACGATTTCAACGCTATGGTACAGGTCACATTCTGTGGTCCAAAGCGTTGGATCGATGCTGGCTGGAAATCCCGTACTGCCAACACATATATCGAGAAGTTGTCCCTCAGGCCAATCCACAGCATCAATTGCAGATTCTCCTAGATATGCTTCTATCCAGGGATTGGGCACTTGCCATCCGATCACCGTAGCGCCATCGGCATTCGAAGCCCTGACCTGGCCCTCGAAGCCTAATTGGATATCACAAATCGTATTAAAATCAGCCAGCCAATCCCCACTACCATCAGTCAGTACATCCAGGCCAAGGGCACAATCCCAGACATTGACCCTGACCATCAATCCCGTTTCAGCTGTTCCAAAAATTACATCATTGTTTGGATCAACCACTAACAGCGCAAGATCTCTTACCTGATGATATTTTGCTGTCACCCCGTCACTGACTGTCACATAATCGCCTGCGGCGATAACATGCGGCGAGGTATCATATTCCACCAGGGTAGTACCTCCCCCGGCAGGCGGGACGGTTTGATTGCCCTGGTAGAGGTCGCATTCCGTGGTCCAGGCCCCCGGATCGATGCTGGCAGGATATCCCACACCGCTAACACACAAATGCAGGTCGCCACCCTCGGTCCAATCAAATGCGGCAATTGTTGGACTATCTATGTAAGCTTCTATATAGCCATCACCCGGATCTCCCACAGGCTCATCATACAAGAGCTGAGAGATGGATGCTTCCTGCGCTGCGACCATTGAGGTGATAAAAAGAAAAGAGACAACACAAAAAAAGACAGGATAAATCCACTTCCTCTTCATTTCTTCCTCCTGGAAATTTGGTTTGGTTACGGCCTATTGTCTATTACATAAAAATCGGACAGTAAAATACCTCCTCGGTTCATTTTACAAACTGGGTCAGAAACCAATATTAATTTGACCAATAAAAGGGAACGAAAAACACCCACAATTTCTGGGGGTTTGCAGTAATGAGTGTTTTGAAAATCGCGATGAAGTTTGGTGTAAGAATTATTTAATTAACATTTTTCATCATAGCATATTAATTTTTCATTTTCAACTATTTCAATAAAAATTCTGGTTATTCCTTCCACATAATGATTTATGTCAGATGTTTAGTTGCTCCATGTATGCTATATTTTTCTTGGCTCTGCATATTTGAACAAGAAGTGACCATTGAAAATATTGGGGTGAATTCTTTTGAGAAGATGTGTCATTTTAATCGTGAGATCTTCCTGGTTATCAGTAGACCAAACTGAACATTTTGATTAAGGTCCAATTAGATATCCTAATGAGGAGATTTTTCATGTCACAGAGAAGACGATTCTTATGCTGGTTAATTCCCATAATGCTTTTGGCATCAGCCTACTCCCTGCCATATCAAGATTCCATTCCACAATCGACCCTTGTTGGAGAAAACCAATCAGCATTCTTTTCTGTCGATATGATAACCACTCATTGGATTACATCAGCGGTTGATCATGAGTGGGTACGTGCATATGGATACTCAGCCGGTGAGAATATAACTATTGTTGTAACAGAGAGTGATCATGCGACTGTAAAAGGGGCTTCAAGCGCGACAACTCAAATCTATGATTGGTCCGGTATACAGCCTGTTGCCCATTTTGATCTTGAAGGATTGGTCGATCTGATCCCAGGAGATTATGTTGATGTCTCCAATGGTTCAGTTAGCATCTCGATGCGATTGGCCTTAGTGAGCTTCCTGGAACTGAATCCACTCTCAGATATGGCTTATGGAAATGGCCCGGCTGGTGAAACACTTGAACTCGATGTTTGGGATGGTAATGATCCACCCATACATGTTACTGATTCTGTTGTTGTGAATGGGCAAGGTAAGTGGGAGTATGATTTTTCTGGATCCTTTGATATTGTGGATGACAGTTTTGGGCATGTGATCTACACAGACAATAATTCCAACCAAACTATGGCACATCCCCCACACCCACCGTTAACCAGAGGAGCGGGTTATTTCTACGACGAGATAACCGGAAAAATAATCCCTGAAGGATCTATAACCGTTACAGGTCCAGGTGTGACAAATCTAAAATATAATGGAACAGACGGCTATTACCAATACTTCACTGATGGAACCCCGGGAACTTACTCAATCAATGTAACTCTTCCCGCTTATTGGAACTGGAGCGATTCCTGTATCCGTCAAGACCCTCCCTCTTTTGATCCCACAAATCTTCTGTCTCCGATCCTGTTAGGGAATGGCGAAGACAGCAGCTCTGGATACTTGACCTCATCAGATTGCACAGACTTCTATCAATATTTCGATCTGGATATCGGTGATCCTGAAATCTTAAATAATAACTTTCCCATCCACCGAGACCATCATTTTTCCGACCTGTACATCGATCATTGGGCATTTCCCTGGGTCGAGGCCATTGCCAATGCTGGATTAACCTCCGGTTACCCCGACGGTACCTACCAGCCGGAGAACCCGGTCACTAGAGCAGAAATGGCCGTCTTCCTTCTTAATGGGATGGGGATCACTCCCCCTACTCTGGATGGAAGTCATCCCTTCTCAGATATCTCCGGCCACTGGGCGGAGGCCTACATCGAAGAGCTTTATGATCAGGGTATCACCGGCGGCTATCCGGATGGCACCTATCGTCCGGAATCACTGGTAACCCGGGCGGAAATGGCAGTTTTTCTGCTAAACGCTATGAGTGTTAATCCCCCCACCCTGGATGGCAGTCATCCCTTCATCGATGTAGCTGGCCATTGGGCTGAGATCTTCATTGAAGAATTATATGATCAGGGCATCACAGGTGGCTTCCCGGATGGGACATACAGGCCAGAAAATCGGGTCACCCGGGCTGAAATGGCTGTGTTTCTGGTGAATGCATTTAATATTCCTCTACCATAATCATTACCACTATCGAAACAAGTCAATTGCCTACGCCTGGATTGGCTTGACGCATTTCAAAAAATACAAAGAATGACTGCTTTGGAGGTATGATCTAAATGAAAACAGAATCACGAGCAATTTCAATACTAATAATTATCCTGTTATCGTTATCACAAACTAACATAGCAACAGCCAATAATTATGATGTGCCAGTAATAGCTCCAACTGGTCCGATCAGTTTGGTTTCTGTTACAAGCACTGGAGTATTGAGCAATACGGAATCTCGCCATCCAAAAATATCTGGTGATGGAAGGTATGTTGTATTTGAATCAGCTGCGGACAACTTAGTGCCTGGTGACACAAATAATTGTCTCGATGTTTTTCTCCATGATAGTCAAACAGGCACAACCAAACGAGTTTCTGTAAGCAGTGATGGAACCCAAGGAAACTCTCCATCCCATTCAGCAGACATATCGTACAATGGACGGTATTTAGTTTTTCAATCAGCTGCAAGCAACCTAGTAATCGGAGATTCAAATTCTTATGATGATATATTCTTGCATGATACTTTAACTAGTGAGACAAAACGGGTTTCTGTAGCATCCGATGGATCACAAGCAAATAGCAGCTCATCTAGCAGCAGTGATTCGATTCCGTCTATTTCTAGTGATGGACGCTATATTGCATTCGCATCACATGCTAACAATCTCGTTCCTGGAGATACAAATAGCAATACAGATGTATTTGTTCATGACACCTTCACCGGGCAGACATCACTAGTTTCAATCGCAAGTGATGGATCTCAAGGTGATAATTACTCAGGGAATCCGTCCATATCAGACGATGGACGTTATACCGCATTTTATTCACAAGCATCCAATTTCATCAGTGGAGATTCAATCGGGAGCTATGATGTTTTCGTTCATGATCGCCAGACAGGGAATACTATCTGTATATCAAAGAACTCCTCAGGAGTCTTAGCTAATGATCATTCATTTCAACCTTCAATTTCAGGTAATGGTCGTTTCGTGGCATATATGTCATGGGCAACTAATCTAGTTGATGGAGACACAAATGGTGTTAATGATATATTCCTCTATGATTCTTTGATAGATCAAATTTCTAGAGTATCTGTTAATGATGATGGTATTCAAGGGAATTATTACTCCTCCTCACCTGACATATCTACTAATGGACGATATGTTGCTTTTCATTCATTATCAAATAATTTTGATCAAGATACTTGGGACAATAATGGATATTTGGACATATTTGTCCGAGATGTTTTG
>Ga0180430_10002366_pt1 | contig 17148 bp, 12 predicted proteins | sample SS_ome_9_FD_132999 | JGI IMG/M metagenome (GOLD analysis project Ga0180430, IMG submission 132999) | Hypersaline lake sediment archaeal communities from the Salton Sea, California, USA - SS_1_S_2 metaG | ecosystem: Environmental > Aquatic > Non-marine Saline and Alkaline > Hypersaline >... | reverse complement strand
TGTCGCAAGTCCGATCTGAGCGGCCGCCGTCGTTCTCTGGCGCGCAGCAGGCTCGGACCTCCAGCCGTCGACGTAGTTGCGAAAGGCGACGACGACATCGAGTTGGTCGGACAACGCGCGGCGAGTCTTTGCAGCAGCCCAAGTCTGTCGGACGAGCCGGGACGCGAGGTCGCGAAGTCGCGCGAGGGTGTGGTTGATCGGGAAGAGTGGGTTGCTCGTTCCCCGCTCAGCTCGCCCGTCGATGCGACGATGGAGCACGCGTCGCCCGAGCGCCCGCTTCAAGGCCGTTCGATAGCTCGCCTTCTTGTCGGTCGTCACGTGCACGACGCCCGAGCGACCGGCGACGCGAACGAGTGACTCCACGGTTCGTTCGACCGCGGAGAGCGAACCCGAAGCGCGAAGTCCGTCACGAGCCTCGATGCGCGCCAACTGCGCCGTCTCGCGCGAGTTCAGGGGCCTACGCGGTGGAAGGGTCTCGACGTCGGTACGGACGATGAACCCACTGCGCTGCTCGATCAGCACGGCGACGGTGACAGGCTTGAGCTTTCGATGCTCTTCGTAGGTCTCCAGTTCGTCGAACTGAAAGTGCGTGCCGAGCCCGTGCGGTCGGATCGAGGCGTGCTCGAGTCGGTGCTCGTGGTAGTCGCGCGCATGCCGTGCGAGGAGTCGCATACGGCGCGCGACGTGCTCTCGGCCGAGCCCGAGGTTCCTCGCCGTCTTACGGAGCGTCGTCTTGCTGCACAGTGCGGCAAAGATCGGCGCGACGGTGTCCGGACGCCCGAGCCTGTAGTCGAGTCGGAACGTCTGACTCGAGAACGAGCGAAAACAGACGGTGCACTGGAAGCGTTGGACCCGCTTGCCGTCGACGCCGCGCACGTAGCTGCCTCGACGGCGATAGCTGAACGATCTGCTCGGGTCGTGGCCCGGGCAAGCCGGGTACGGGCACCGGGGCGGGACGAAGTTCGGGTCGCGAAACGCAGATTGATTCGAGTCCTTCATGGAAGAGGGACTCGGCCGATCGGCGTCGGTGACGGTTAGGCCGGCCTTTCTTGGCCCGCCGTCGAGGACAGTACCCCGATGGGGGCGCCGTAGCGCAGGTCGGCACCCGGCTGCAATCCCTCCCGCGGCTCCCACGCCGAAGGAGGCGTGACCAGGATCACCGTCGACCCCAGCTCGAAGCGTCCCACCTCGTCACCGCGGCGATAAGTGCGCGCAGGGAGCCCGGCGGTCGCGCCGATCGACAGGCCTTCGAGTCGGATCCGCGAGACGTTCAGGGCACCGACGAGGACCATGAAGACCGGCCCGTGCTGCGTCGCGATCTCGAGCACGACCCGGGCGTTGCGAGTGAAGACGCGAGGAACTCGAGCGAGCACGCGCGGGGCCACCGACAGCCGCTCGCCTTCGACCCACTCGACATGCGCGAGCTCGCCGTCGAAGGGGCTGTGGATTCGGTGGTAGTCGCGAGGGGAGAGGTAGCAGATCCAGCTCCACCAGCCCGCGAGGTCCGCCGGCGCCCGTTCTCCGAGGAGTTCGGCGACCGAGTACGACTGGCCCTTGGCCTGGAGGGCCTGTCCGCCGTGGGCGATGCGCTCGACGCTCTGGACGCGACCGTCGACGGGGCTCGGGAGCTCGTTCGGGCTCGCGACGATGGGACGGACGCCGGGGCGGAGGCGCCGCACGAAGTAGTCGGTGAGGCTGTGGTACTCGACGAGGGGGCGTTCGACCTCGTCGAGGTCGGCGCCCACGAGCCGTGAGAAGGTCCTCCATGCGAACGGCCGTACGCGCCGCGGGAGCCGTCGATCGGCGAGCCAGCCGACGAGTCGGCTCGAGAGGAGGCGGTGGTCCATGGGGGAGGTGCCCCGGGGCACGGTGGCTGGGGTCGCGGGCTCGACGAACGGACCGAGAACCGGGTACTGGCCTCGGGCGCTGGTGGCCCCGGGGACGCGCCCTGGCTCCTCGGCGGCCGCTCGGGCGACTTCGAGGCGCGCTCTCGAGGGGTTCGCGTGGACAGCACTCGCGCGCTCAGGCTGGCCGAAGCCGCTGAACGGCGCCCCGCGCGGCCGCCGAGCCGGGTGACCTTCTCCACGCGATGAGGACACTACCAAAGAAAGACCCCCCCGCCCCGAAGGGCGAGGGGGTGAGCGCGGCCGAGGCCCGGCCGGAGGCCTCGGTGCGTTGGCGCGGGCGCGACCGCGAAGGCCGCGCCCGACACTCAGGCTCGTGCCGTCACTGGAGGACGACCGTGAGACCGTTCGAGAACTCGGTCAGCTGCAGGACGAACGTGGCGTCCAGCTGCAGGCCCACCGCGTTGGCGGCGAAGATGTCGCCGGCCTGCGAGGCGTTCGGAGCGATCGGCAGGATCTCCGTGCCGCTCATGCCGTACCCGTCGACGCCGTAGCCGTTCGCCAGGACCGCACCGTCGAAGCCGTCCGAGGTCGGACCCCAGGACGGAAGGAAGGTCGAGCCGAGCGTCAGAACCACGTTGTTCAGGAAGAAGTTGAACACCGGGTCGACGACGAGGGCGGGCGTGGTGCTGTTGACCGCGAGGAACTGCGCGCCAGCGCGGGTCGTGGTCTGGGCACCGACGATCGAGTCACCCGGGTTCTCCGGCAGAGCGAAGACCAGGGTCGGGATCGAGTCCCACGTGAACACGTTGGTCTGCGGAAGGGTCACCGCGGGGGTGGCCGACCACAGGAACAGCGGGAAGTTCACGAAGAGCAGCGGGTTCGCGGCAACCGGGGGCGTCAAGAGCTGGACCTGATCGATGTTCGGGTTACCCGCCGCAGCACCGGCGCTGAGGAAGTAACCCTCGGCACCGGCCCGGTGGTCGATCAGACGAAGCTCGACGGCATCACCGTTCGTGGCGGACCAGTCCGGACCAGCGGAACCGTGGATGCCACCGGGGACACCCGCCGAGTTGCGCTTGCGGACCGACCAGAGAGCGGGGGTCGTCGACGCGAGGCCGCCGAACACCATCTCCTGGTAGAACTGGGTCGCCAGCGGAGCCAGCATACCGGTGTTGGCCACGATCGTGCCGGCGCCGGTGACGGTCGTCCAGCGCATGTGGCTGATCGTACCGTTCGTCGACGCGGTGGCACCGCCGTACAGGCCGGAGCCCATGACGGAGTTGCCGTCGGCCAGACCGCCGGGGGCCGTCGGGTTGGCGGAGATGAACTCGGTCGTCGACGCAACGAAGTATTGCGCCTGACCGAAGCCACCACCACCGTTGCCGCCGTTGCCGCCGTTGCCGCCGTTACCGCCGTTCGAGAAGCCCGGGCAGTTGGCCGGGTCCGAAACGATCTGAATGGTCGGCATCTGGATCTCGAGGATCACGTTCGCGACGAGCGCCTTGCCACCAGTGCTGGTGAAGACGTTCGGGCCCGTAACCGGGGTCGCGGTGAAGTCGAGGTAGATGTCGGCAGCGGGGGTACCGCAGGAGCCGGGGATGAAGCTGAGGTCCGGGATGACGACCGTACCCGCGTCGCGGAAGACCGCGCCGGGCTGGAAGACGTCGAAGATCGGCGACGTGCAGATGTCGCCGGTCAGGTCCTCGGTCGCACCGGATTCAACGGTGATGTTGCCGAAGGTGATGTCCGCACCGAGGCCGGCGCCCTGGGTGACGCGGACGAAGGACACCTCGTAGCTGCCGCTCTGGTTGCGGCCGCCCTGGAACTCGTCGATGCCGTGGCACAGACGAACCGTGTTCTGGTTACCCAGGCCGGTGGCCGGGGTGCCAGTGATCAGGAGCGAGTTCAGGTTGAACTGCCCCTGGTAATCGAAGACGTAGCCGACGGCGGAGTTGTGGATGGTGTGCCAGTTGAACGACAGGTCCGACTGGGCCATCGCCGTGCCGGCGAGGGAAGAGAAGGCGCCTGCGACGAGCAGGCTCTTGAGACTAGTCATGGTTTCGGAATCCCGATGGGCCCCTTTCCGCGAGTCGCGATCCGGATCGCTCACGACCTGAAACCCGAGGTCCAGCAGCGATGGGTGGCTGCATGGCTCCCGAGCCCCGGAAGCGTCGTCGTGCACGCCGGCCTGGAGTCACCGCTGGGCGACAAAAGGACGGCCGTCCACCACTCGGCTCCCACGGTCGTACGCATTGCGAACGAGAGCGCGTTGCATCCGGTCCGATGCTCGGCGTTCCCGCACGGACGCACGGGTGAGGCAGATGGGGTTTGCCTGTCCGCAGTGACCGTACCGCGGACTTCACTTCGTTGTGAGTGAGCTTGGCTTTCGCTCGCCCGCTCCCGCCGACACGCCCGCTACACACGGACTTGCCCTCGAGTGCTGGACAATGACCCTCCGTAGCCGCGCGAGGCGGATGGGGGGGCCGTTCAGTGTATCCCGGATGGTCGGGGCCGACGGAAGTTTCCCCCGAACCTCAGGGGACTGCGCAAGTCCCACGAAGGCCCAGGGTTGCCACGGTGGCTCCGCTCGGAGGCCGCACAGCGGGTGCGCAGGTCCGGAATCCGATTCCGAGCGCCGCGCGACCGACCGATCGATCCGTCCGGCACCCCGCCCGGGAGCGGGGTCCGGGTGCCATCGGCAGGGCACCCCCGCGATCTTGACCCTCCTTTCCAGGGACCGGGCGGGCGTTCGAGACCGGGGGGCGAGCAGCGCGGGCGCCCCGACCGCTGATCGACACCGTTCAATTGGTCGGTCGTGGGCTCGCGGCGCAGGGTCGCGCGGGACCGTGGCGCGGGGCGCGCGGCGGTGTCGGCCCCGTGCGGAGCTCGGGGACGAGGCGGACGCCCGGGAGTCCCGGAGGGCCCGCCCCGCGACGCCAGGCCTTGGCCCGCACGGATTCCGGCACGGGAGCCCGGCCGGGGACTCGGCGCGGCGCCCCCGATCGGGGCCTGCGCGGGTCGGCCGGTCCGAGGGGCGGGAGGCCGGCGCCGCCGCGCGGCTTCGAGCGCGGCGCTTCGCGGCCGCCGGAGGCAGGCTGGGCGGCCGGGCGCGCGTCGCGGCCGTCCCCGTTCCTCAGCCCTCGGTCGGCCGGCAAGGGTCGGCCCCGGCCCCTTCGTGCGGCGCCGGCCCGCCCCGTCGCCCTCGAACCTCCCCCTCCGCCATGTCCGCTTCCTCCGAGCGCCCCCTCGTCGTCGTCCTGGCCGCCGGTCAGGGCACCCGCATGCGCAGCCCGGTCCCGAAGGTGCTCCAACCCCTGTGCGGCCGGCCCATGCTGGCCTGGGTCCTCGACCAGGCGCGCTCGCTCGACCCCGAACGCGTCGCCCTCGTCCTCTCGCCCGGCGGCGAGGCGATCCTCGAGGGCCTCGAGGCCGCCGGCGAGCGCACCGGGGCGGGGGAGGAGCTCACCGTCGTGACCCAGCCCGAGGCGCGCGGCACCGGCCACGCGGTCCAGTGCTGCGTCGACGTGCTGCGCGACCGCCCGAACGCACCGGTCGTCGTGCTCTACGGCGACATGCCGGCCCTGTCGGAGGCCACGCTCGAGCGCCTGGTCGCCGCGCGGCCGGCGGGCGGGCTCTCCCTCCTGACCGCGGTGCCGCCGGACCCGATGGCCTTCGGTCGGATCGTGCGCGACGGCGAAGGGCGCGTGGTGCGCATCGTGGAGGAGCGCGACGCGACGCCGGACGAGCGCGCGATCCGCGAGGTCAACGCGGGCGTGTACTGCCTCGAGGCCGGTCTCCTGGTCGACTGCCTGGCGCGCCTCGACGACGACAACGCCCAGGGCGAGCTCTACCTGACCGACGTGGTCGCGGACGTGGCCTCGCGCGGCCTGGGGGTCGCGGCGCTCGTCGCCGACGACCACCGCGAGGTGCAGGGCGTCAACACGCTCGCACAGCTCGCGCACGCGCGCGACATCGTGCAGGAGCGCGTGCACGAGGTGCACCTCGCCGCCGGCGTGCGCATCGAGGATCCGTCGACGACGACGATCGACTACGGCGTGACGATCGGCCGCGGCACGACGATCTTCCCCTGCACCGTCATCCGGCGCGGCGTCGCGGTGGGGGAGGGCTGCGAGGTCGGCCCCTTCACGCATTTGCGCGTCGGCACCGCGCTGCGCGACGGCGCTCAGGTCGGCAACTTCACCGAGACGAAGAACGCCACGCTCGGCGAGGGCGCGAAGGCCAAGCACCTGACCTATCTCGGCGACGTCACCGTCGGCGCGCGCTCGAACATCGGCGCGGGGACGATCGTCGCCAACTACGACGGGACCCACAAGCACACGACCACCATCGGCGAGCGCGCGTTCGTCGGCAGCGGCAGCGTGCTCGTGGCGCCGAGCGAGGTGGGCGCCGGTTCGCTCACCGGCGCCGGCGCGGTCGTGCCGCGCGGGACCGTCATTCCTCCCGGTGAGGTCTGGGTCGGCGTGCCGGCCCGGCGTCTGCGCGCGCGCGACTAGACGGCAGCGCGACCGACGGCCGCGCACCGCCGCCGCTCCCACCGGCGACCCGCGTCGGTTCGCCCGTGCAATCCGACGGCCGCCTCTTGCCTTCGACGGACGGCTCTCCATGATGAGCGCGCGGCCGTCGCGTTCCCCGCGCGCGCGCCCGCGAACTCGCCCGCTCCCGTGCCCGCGCGGCACGCCGTCCCCGAAACGACCGGACACGTGGCTCTCTTCCCCGAGCACCTGACCCTGATCGCCGGCAGCGCCCACACGGAGCTCGCGAAGGCGATCTCGGCTTCGATGGACGCGCCCCTGTGCGACGCCCACGTCGGTCGCTTCCCCGACGGCGAGATCGACATCAAGATCAACTCGGACGTGCGCGGCCGCGACTGCTTCGTGCTGCAGCCGACCTGTCCGCCGGTCAACGAGAACTGGGTCGAGCTGCTGCTGCTGCTCGACTGTCTGCGCCGCGCGTCGGCGGGCCGCATCACGGCGGTGATGCCGTACTACGGCTACGCGCGCAAGGACCGCAAGGACGAGGGGCGCGTGCCCATCAGCGCCAAGGTGATGGCGAACACGCTCGTGCAGTCGGGCGCCGATCGGGTGCTGACGATCGACATGCACGCGGCGCAGATCCAGGGCTTCTACGACATCCCCGTCGACCACCTGTACGCCAAGCCGGTGCTGCTGACGGCGATCCTGGGCCTCGACCTCTCCGACCCCGTCGTCGTCACGCCCGACGTGGGCGGCATCAAGATGGCGCGGGCCTACGCGCGCGCGCTGCACGCGGACCTCGCGATCGTGGACAAGCGCCGCGTGTCCGGTTCGGAGATCGTCGTCGAGCACGTCATCGGTCAGGTCAAGGGCCGCAACGTGATCATCGTCGACGACATGATCTCGACCGGCGGGTCGATCTCCGAGGCGGCGCGGATCGTGCGCGACGCCGGCGCGGAGCGCGTCGTGATCGCGGTGACCCACGCCGTGCTGTGCGGGCCGGCGGTCGAGCGCCTCGACAACTGCCCGGCCGACACGATCCTCGTGACGGACACGATCCCGCCGCGCGGTCAGCAGCCCAAGCGCCTGGTGACCGTCTCGGTCGCCGACCTGGTGGGGCAGGCGATCGCGAACATCCACGAGAGCAAGTCGGTCAGCAAGCTGTTCGACTGAGCCGGGTCCGGGCTGGGGCGTGGGCGCTTCGATCGGGGCGTCGCTACGTGTGGGCTTCTTCCCTTGCCTTCGGGCCCGCCCCCGGCATACTTGCCCGTCCGTTTCGCGGGGGAGCCCCCGCGACGCCCCCTTCGACCCCCTGTGTCCGCCGCCCTCGCTCGGGTCGCGCGGAGACGAATCATCCAGGGAACCTCGACATGAGCTCCGAACTGAAAGCCACCAAGCGCGAACGCGTCGGCAGCCGCTCCTCCCGCGCGCTGCGCGCCGAAGGCAAGCTCCCGGCCTCCATCCAGGGCCAGGACAAGAAGAACCTCGACGTGGCCCTCGACAGCGCCGCCTTCCTCGCGGCCCGTCGCCACCACGAGAGCCTCTTCGACATCGACGTCGACGGCGTCGGCGTCGAGACGGCCATGGTCCGCGAGATCCAGTACGATGCGTTCGGCGACAACGTCATCCACGTCGAGTTCCGCCGCGTGACCCGTGGCGTCGAGATCGAGTCCGAGGTCGACCTGCACTTCGTCGGCATGGCCAAGGGCGGCGTCATCTCCCCGCTCGTGCGCACGATCACCGTCAAGGCGATCCCCTCCAAGGTCCCGGACGAGCTCGAGGTCGACGCCTCGGCCTTCTCGGAGGGCCAGACCGTCCTCGCCTCGGACGTCAAGCTCCCCGAGGGCGTGGCCCTGGCCGGGGACCCCGACGAGCACGTGGCGGTCGTCGCCGGTGCCTCCTCCGCCGAACCGGCCGCCGAAGAGGGCGAGGACGAGGGCGAGGCCACGGGCAGCGGCGACGAGGCCTAGGACGGGAGCCGCGGCCCAGCGACCGAGGCTGGCGCCCGCCGCACCCGCTCCCTACACTCTTCGCCCCCCGAACGCGGCGGCGCGGGTCCCCGATCCGCGCCGCCGCGCACCGTCCCCTTCTCTCGCGGTCCACCTCCTCGGCCGTCCCACCGACACGCCGAGTCCGCCCCGTGGTCAAGCGCCTGCTCATCGGCCTGGGCAACCCGGGCCCCGACTACGTCGGTACGCGACACAACGTGGGCTTCAGCGTCCTCGACCGCGTCGCGCTCCACGAGGGACTGCTCTTTGAATCACCGGCTTCGCTCGTCCGCTCCGGCGCCCTCGAGGGCTACGGCGGCAAGCGCAGCTTCGTGGCGGCTCGCAGCTTCGACCCGGACGTGCTCCTGGTGAAGCCGACGACCTTCATGAACCTGTCGGGCGAAGCCGTCGCGCCCCTGGTGGCGTGGGCCGGTGTGACGCCGGCCGACGCCATGGTCGTCTACGACGACCTCGACCTCCCGCTCGGACGCCTGCGCATCCGGCCGAGCGGGGGACACGGGGGGCAGAACGGTATGCGCTCCATCATCGACGCACTCGGAACGAACGCCTTCCCGCGCCTGCGGGTCGGCATCGGTCCGGCGTCAACCGACGCGGCGCGCTACGTGCTCGGACGCTTCGACGAGGACGAACAGGTCGAGATCGACATCTCGGTGGCGGAAGCCGCCGAGGCCGCTCTCGACTGGCTCGGCCACGGCGACGTCGACGGGTGCATGGCGCGGTTCCACAGCCGCTGGTCCCAAGGCGCCGACGCGTGACGGTCCCACCGATCGCCGCGACGAGGCCCGCATCGACATCCGTCGACCACATCATCCATTCCACATGACCTACACCTACGAAGGCATGTTCCTCGTCGACAACGACCTCGTGCGGGCCGATTGGGCCGCCGTGAAGTCGCTGGTGACGGGACTGCTCGAGAAGCACGGTGGCACCGTCCGCAGCGTCCGACGCTGGGACGAGCGCGCCCTCGCCTACCCGATCAAGGGCCGCCGCCGCGGCACCTACATGCTCGCCTACGCCGACCTGCCGGGCGAGTCGATGGAGGCGCTCAAGCGCGACCTCGAGATCACCGACGCCGTCCTGCGGTACCTGATCCTGCGCGCGGACGAAGTGCCGGCCGAGGAGCAGGAGCTGGCCCAGGTCGAGTCGAGCGCCGACTTCGAGCTGCCCGCCGTTCCCGACGACGACGAGGGTGAGTACGCCCCGGTCCAGAACGTCGAGGCCACCGAGGACGAGGAGTCCGAAGAGGGCGAGGACGCGTCGGGCGAGGAGTCCAAGAAGAAGGAAGAGCCCGTCGAGGCCGCCGCCGCGAGCGAGGAGAGCAACTGATGAAGAGCCGCCACCAGAAGAAGCCCGCGCCCATCGCCGGCAAGGACGAGGCGATCGACTACAAGAACCTCGAGCTGCTCGCCAAGTGCCTCAGCTCGCAGGGACAGATCGTGTCGCGCCGTCGCACGGGTCTGAACACGCAGCGTCAGCGCGAGCTGAAGCAGGCGATCAAGCGCGCCCGTCACATGGCCCTTCTGCCCTTCGTGGGCTGATCGGAAGAGGAGACCAACGATGAAGTCCACCCAGGTCCTTCTGCGCGACAACGTCGACCACCTCGGAAAGGTGGGGGACGTGGTCCACGTCGCGCCGGGCTACGCCCGCAACTTCCTGTACCCGCGCGGTCTCGCGATCCACGCCACGCCCGAGAACATCGCCGTCATGGCGCGCAAGCGCGCGCGTCAGGACGCGATCGAGGCGGAGCGCATCGCCGAGCTCCAGCACGTCGCCGACGCCATCTCCGGCGTCGCGATCGAGATCGAGGCGAAGTGCGACCCGACCGGTTCGCTCTACGGCTCGGTCGGCGCCGCCCAGATCGTCGCCGAGCTCGCGAAGGCGGGCCAGACGATCGAGGAGCGCCAGGTCCGCCTCGAGCACCCGCTCAAGGAGGTCGGCGAGCACGAGGTCGAGATCCACATCTTCGCGACGCTCAACGCCACCGTGACGGTCGCCGTGCGCCCCGAGGGCGGCGAGCTGCCCAAGGAGCCGGAGGCGACCCCCGAGGAGCAGGCCGAGAACGAGCGCGAGGAAGTCTTCGACTCCCCCGACCTCTCCGACGTCTGAGCGAGGCGCTCCGTTCGAGTGCCAGTGAGCCGCAGGGCTCCACCGCGCGGGCGCGCCGATCATCGCGATCGGCGCGCCCGCGCCCGTTCGAGGCAGCGCGCGCGGCGTTCTCCACGGACGCGGCGCGTCCGTCGACGGGTTCTCCACACCACCTGACGGACGCGAGCGCGCGCGCCGCCTCGGACGGCCGGCGGCGCGCCGTAGAATCCCGCCATGGACGCGCACGAACCGCTGCCGCACGGCGACGACTACGCGGGCCCGGGACCGGGTTCGTTCGACCCCAGCGGCTCCGGCCGCACGCCGCCGCACAACCTCGAGGCCGAACGCGCGCTGCTCGGCGCGCTGTTGATCGACCCGCCGCGCATCCCCGAGGCGCTCGAGGTGATCACGCCCGAGTCCTTCTACGACCCGCGGCACGGGATGGTCTTCGCCGCGCTCGGCGAGCTGTCCAAGCGCTCGGCACCGATCGACTTCGTCGCCGTGGGCGAGGCCCTGCGCGCGCGTGGCGAGTTCCAGAAGGTCGGCGGCTCCGAAGCGCTCGTGACGCTGGCGCAGCACGTGGCGTCGTCCGCGATGCTCGGGCACCACCTGCGCATCGTGAAGGAGACCGCGACGCTGCGCGGCCTCATCCGCGAGGCGAACGACATCGTCGCGAAGGCCTACGAGACGCGCCCCGACGGCGACGCCGTGCAGGAGCTGCTCACCGAGAGCGAGCAGCGCGTCTTCCAGATGGCGCAGTCGAGCGAGATCAGCCAGGCCCAACCGATCGCGCACGCGATCACCGAGACCTTCCGCACGCTCGACGCGCGCAGCGGCGAGGAGGGCCTGACCGGTTTGACGACGGGCTACTACGAGCTCGACGACATCCTCAGCGGCCTCAACAAGGGTGAGCTCATCATCATCGCGGCGCGCCCGTCGATGGGGAAGACGGCCTTCGCGCTCAACCTGATGGAGAACGCGGCCTTCTCCCAGCCCGCCTGGCTCAGCCGTCGACCGCGCGTGCTCATGTTCAGCCTCGAGATGGGCGTGAACTCGCTCGTCGCGCGGATGATGTGCAGCCGCGCGCGCGTGCCCGCGCACCTGTTGCGCTCGGGCAAGCTCGGCGGCGACCTGCGGCAGGACCTGGCGTCGGCGGCGGACGAGCTGCGCGGCACCGAGATCATGATCGACGACACGCCGGGCCTGACGATGATGTCGGTGCGCTCGCGTTCGCGGCGCGTCGCGGCGGCCGGCAAGGACCCGAGCGACCCCGACGACACCGGCCTCGACCTGATCGTCGTCGACTACCTGCAGCTGCTCACCTCGCCCGGCTCGGAGAGCCGCCAGCAGGAGATCAGCGTCATCTCGCGCTCGCTCAAGGAGCTCAGCCGCGAGCTGAAGGTGCCCGTCGTCGCGCTCGCCCAGCTGAGCCGCGCCGTGGAGTCGCGCGATCCCCCGCGCCCGCAGCTCGCCGACCTGCGCGAGTCGGGTTCGATCGAGCAGGACGCCGACGTGGTGATGATGCTCTACCGTCCCGAGTACTACGCGAAGTACCGCACGGACGAGAACCGCGGCATGGCGGAGGTCGTGATCGCGAAGCACCGCAACGGCGCCACCGGCGAGGTGCGCCTGCAGTTCTTCCCCGAGCACATGCGCTTCGAGAACCGCGCGCCGTCGGGCGTGGAGCCGATCTCGATCTGAGCGGCGCATTCCACTGGCGCATCCCACTGGCGCACGCGTCCCGCGGACGCCGCTCGCCGTCCCGTTCGACGGACCCCTCGTCGATGTTGGGTCGGCGCTCGGGCCGGCGCTCGGGACGGCGCGCGATTTCGGCGTGAAAGGCGCGTGAACGCCCCGCGTCCGTTCGCAGACTGACGCGCCTCGCCCCATGCTTCGTCCCGTCCTCCTGCTCCCGGTCGCCTGGGCCGCGGTCCTCGTCCATCTCGGCTCGGCCGGGGCCGCCGCGGCGGCGCCCGCGGCGACCGGTGCGTGGGCGGCCGTCCAGGACGGCGACGCCGACGCAGGCACCGAGTCCGACGCGAGCGCGGGCTCCCGGACGCCGCCCGACGACGGGCCGCGCGTGATCGTGCGCGGCTTCGAGGCGATCGGCGCCGAGCGCCTGGACCGCGACCGCCTGCGCGAGACGCTCGGCGTCGTCGTGGGCGAGCCGCTCGAGATCGCGCTCGTGCGCCGCGGCATCGACAGCCTGATGGCGCGCGGCCTGCGACCCACGATCGAGTACCTCGAGGTGGAGGACGGACTGCGCCTGCGGCTGACCGTGGTCGAGCTGCCGGTCGACCTCACGCCGCGCTTCGTCGGGCACGAGCGCGAGGACCTCGACCAGGTCCTCGAGTGGGCGGGCCTGCGCCCGGGCGAAGGCGTGCGGCTCAGCCAGGCGTCCGCGATCGCACAGCGCATCGAGGAGCGCTACCGCCAGGACGGCTATCCCTTCGTCGAGGTCGACGCGGTGCTCGGTGACGCGGTCGCCGGCGACGCGACGCGCCCGCCGACGCAGGACGTGATCTTCGAGATCAAGGAGGGCACGCGCGTCCACATCGCGGCGGTGAAGTACGAGGGCAACGACTCGCTCCCGAACGAGGGGTGGGGGCCGTGGCGCTCGGGCCTGATCCACGAAGCGCGGCCCGAGTCGCGCCGTCCCACGCTCGAGTGGCTCTTCTTCGGGTTGTTCGCGAAGCCGTACCGCGAGGACACGCTGCGCGAGGACGTGGTGGCGATGCGCCAGGCCTACCGCGACCTGGGCTACCTGGACGCGGTCGTCGAGGTGGACCGGCTCGAGTTCAGCCGCGACCGCCGCTGGGTCACGATCCACGTGCGCGTCGACGAGGGCGAGCCGTACCGCGTGCGCAGCCTGCGCATCGAGGGCTACGAGCGGCGCATCGATCCGCAGCGCCGCGAGTTCGGCGGCGTGGTCGAGGTCCCGACCGAGCTCGACGTGCCCGAGGACGAGCTGCTCGCGCTGTGCAAGCTCGTGCCCGGCGATGTCCTCACCCAGTTCGAGATCGGGCTCGACCGCAGCGCGATCACCGACCGCTACGCCGACCTGGGCCGCGTCGCGCACGCGAGCATGCCCTACCTGCAGCGCTTCGAGTTCCTCGAGCCGGAGTTCGTCTTCGCCGAGGGCTCGAGCGAGGTCGACGTCACCTACCGCGTGTCGCAGGGCACCGAGCAGTTCCTGCGCGAGTTCGTCATCCGCGGCAACGCGCGCACGCGCGACCGCGTCGTGCGCCGCGAGTTCGGCGAGGTCTTCGAGGGCGATCGCATCGACCTGTCCGAGGTCGAGCGCGGTCTCGCGCGCCTGCGCGGGACGGGCTACTTCTCGGCGAGCGAGGCCAACCCGTTCGACCACCGCGAGCCGACCTTCCGCTTCGAGGACACCGACGACCCGCGCTACAAGGACCTGGTCGTCGAGGTCGAGGAGGGCGGTCAGGTGCGCTTCGACTTCGGCATCCAGTGGGACGCCGACCGCGGCTTCGCGGGGCGCATCGGCGTCACGCTGCGCAACTTCGACATCTCGCGCTGGCCGAGCTGGCGCCACCCGATCAACGACATCGCCTCGGGCCGCGCGTTCCGTGGCGCCGGCCAGACGCTGCAGCTCTCGGCGCAGCCCGGCACCGACTTCTCGCGCTACTCGATCGTCTTCACCGAGCCCGACCTGTTCGGCCGCCACCTGGATCGCATCGGCGGACGCATCTCGCTCTCGCGCAACTTCCTCGGGCCGCGCACGCACCTCGAGCGCCGCGACTCCGCCGGCTTCAGTCTGTTCCGCCAGCTCGATCCCGACACGCAGATCTCGATCGGCTACCAGACCACGGACATCGAGGTGTCCGACCTCGCGCTCGGTCCCTCCTCGGTCCTCGATCCGCTCGGCGTGCCCGACCTGCTCGTCGACCAGCTCGGTGACTCGCGCGTCGCCGGCCTCGACCTCGGTCTGCGTCGACGCCTGTTCGACAGCCGCTTCAACCCGCGCGACGGGTACTCGGCGGGCGCGTCGCTCTTCGTGTCGGACCCCGCGCTGGGCAGCGACTTCGAGTACGCGACGCTGCAGCTGGACTACGACCTGGTCGGGACTTTCCACGAGGAGGAGGGGATCTTCCCGATCTACCGCCTGCGCCTGCTCGCCGGCACGAGCGTGCCCTACGGCGACACGGACGACCTGCCCTATACCGAGCGCGAGTTCCTGGGCGGTTCGCGGCGCATGCGCGGCTTCAGCTTCCGCGGCGTCGGCCCGAACCAGCGCGGCCACCCGATCGGCGGCGAGACGATCCTGTACGCCAGCGGCGAGTACCTGTGGCCGCTCGTGACGCAGCCGATCCCCGGCACCACGCGCCGCGTGGAGGTCATCCGTTGGGGTCTGTTCGCCGACGCGGGCCTGCTCGACCCGGACTCGTTCAGCGCCGACCTGGACGAGCACCGCTTCTCCGTGGGCTTCCTGCTCGGGATGGTGCAGCCGATCCCGCTGACCCTGAACTTCGGCTTCCCGATCACCCGCGGCGACGGGGATCGGCGGCGCACCTTCTCGTTCACGCTGTCCTATTGATGCCGTCGCTCCTGCGGCCGGCGCTCCTGGGCCCGGCGCCACCGGGACGAGCGGACGACGCCGACGGGCCGGGCCCGGTCCCCGCGTCGTCCGAGCCGCGACCGGCGGCTGCGCGCGGTCCCTGTCGCATCCCGGACCGCCGCGCCGCCGACGGTCGTTGACACTGCCGCGCGGGGTCCGGTACACCACGGAACGATCCCCGCGCCGTGCGAGGCCCGCAGCCGCGCAGGAACCGGAGCCGGGTAGGAATCGGCGCCCACGGGGGTCGCCGAGAGCACACCGCGCCGGCCGACGATCGATCGCCATGGGTATCCGACTTTCCGAGCTGGCCGAGCGGACCGGCGCGCGCCTCGAGGGCGACGGCGCCCTCGAGATCCGCGGACCGGCGCCCCTGGAGACCGCGGGGAGCGACGAGATCAGCTTCCTCGGCGATCCTCGCTACGCCGGGCTGCTCGCGTCGACCGCGGCCGGCGCGGTGGTGATCGCCCACGGCGTCGCGGTCGAGCGCACGGACCTCGCGCTCCTGCGCGCCGACGACCCCTCGGCGCTGTTCACCGCCGTCGTGGCGGCCTTCGCCGGCGAGCGGGCCCGCCTCGCACCCGGCGTCCACGCCGGAGCGACCGTCGCGCCCGACGCCGCGGTGGCCGAGGACGCGCGCATCGGCGCCGGCGCGGTCGTCGAGTCGGGCGCGCGGATCGGCGCGCGGGCCGAGCTGTGGCCCGGCGCCTACGTGGGGCACGGCGCGTCGATCGGCGCGGACACGGTCCTGCAGCCGGGCGCGCGCGTCCTCGAGGGCGTCGCGGTGGGGGAGCGTTGCCTGTTGCACGCGGGCTGCGTCGTCGGCTCCGAAGGCTTCGGCTTCGACCCGTCGCCCGAGGGCTGGAAGCGCATCCCCCAGGTGGGCGTCGTCGTCGTCGAGGACGACGTGGAGATCGGCGCGAACGCGACCGTCGACCGCGCGCGCTTCGGCGCTACGCGCATCGGTCGCGGCAGCCGCCTCGACAACCTCGTGCACGTGGCGCACAACGTGGTCGTCGGCGAGCACTGCGCCTTCGCCGCCCAGGCGGGCGTCGCCGGCTCGACGCGCCTGGGCGACTGGGTCGTCCTCGGCGGTCAGGCCGGGATCGGCGGCCACGTGAGGCTCGCGTCCGGCGTCCGCGTCGGCGGGCAGGGCGGCGTGTACGGCTCGATCACCGAGCCGGGCGACTACATCGACACACCCGCCCGTCCGCGGCGCGAGGCGTTGCGGCGGATGGCGGCGGCGGGCAAGGCCGGCGAACTGGCCCGGCGCGTCAAGGACCTCGAGGCGCGCCTGGCCCAGCTCGAGGCGCGCGGCGAGCGCGAGATCGCCCAGCACGAGGAGGAACGGTGAGGCTCCAGCGCACCCTGCGGACGCCGGTCGAGTTCTCCGGCGTCGCCCTGCACTCGGGCGAGACGATCGACGCCCGCATCCTGCCCGCGTCGCCGGACTCGGGCATCGAGTTCGTGCGCACGGACCTGCCCGACGCGCCGCCGATCCCCGCGCACATCACCTACCGCAGCGCGAAGGAGCGGCGCACGCGCCTGCAGCGTGGCACCGCGCAGGTCGACACGGTCGAGCACCTGCTCGCCGCCGCGCGCGGCCTGGGCATCGACAACCTGACGGTCGAGCTCTCGGGTCAGGAGCTGCCCGGCATGGACGGCAGCGCGCTGCCGTTCGTCGAGCTGTTCACGCGCGCCGGGCTCGTGGAGCAGAAGCAGCAGGCGCGGTTCTTCCAGCTCACCGAGCCGGTCTTCGTCCGCGAGGGCGGCGCGACGCTCGTGGCGCTGCCGATCGACGAGGAGGTGCTGCGCCTGCAGTACGTGGCCACCTTCGACGAGGCGTCCAACGCCGGCGGCGGCGGCGGCGGCTCCTTGGCGATCGACATGACGCCCGAGTCCTTCGAGAAGGACGTGGCGCCCGCGCGCACCTTCTGCCTCGCGTCCGAGGTCGAGGCCCTGCGCGCCGCCGGGCTCGGCAAGGGCGCCACGCGCGAGAACACGGTCGTCGTCGGCGACGGCGAGACCCAGCTGCGCATGGACCACGAGCCCGTGCGCCACAAGATCCTCGACCTGATCGGGGACCTGGCGCTGCTCGGCGCCGACCTGGGCGCGCACGTGATCGCGACGCGGTCGGG
>Ga0180430_10002364_pt1 | contig 17157 bp, 23 predicted proteins | sample SS_ome_9_FD_132999 | JGI IMG/M metagenome (GOLD analysis project Ga0180430, IMG submission 132999) | Hypersaline lake sediment archaeal communities from the Salton Sea, California, USA - SS_1_S_2 metaG | ecosystem: Environmental > Aquatic > Non-marine Saline and Alkaline > Hypersaline >... | reverse complement strand
TGCTACCTTGGACACGAATGGTACCAGGACCAGTGCCTTTTATCTGGACAAATGGTTTAGTAAGTGTTGCTTCCATCTCACGTGTTGCACCTGGAGCAATCTTGATGGCTGAACCGATATCACTGGTAAAAGACTTTTCAAAAGCGAGAGGTGTTTCAACAGGAGGTTGAGTGCGTGAAAACTCAGCAGGTTGATTGTCTGAGTTGTCGCCTTCAGACTCTTGGAGTTTGATGTCAACTTCGTTCTCACCGAGATTTGTTACCAGAAGCTTCATTCTGATTACGGGATTGTTAGGGATGTGGATCTTAGCAGTACCATCAATTGGTTCAGTTTTAGACCCATCAAAAGCTGAATGCTCTATTGCCCAACGCATTACTGCTGGCTCTTCACCAGGAGTGTCTGCTACAGGAGGGACTAGAGCAACTTGATTGAAATTATGCTGTTGTACAGCAGATATTGGATTGACAGCTGGCATAGCTTTCTCCTAAATTATGTTTCCTCAGGTGAATCGGAAGTGTCATCAGTAGTTACATCTTCCGCATCAGATGGATCTTCTTTACTGTCCTTCTCTCCAGAATCACCAGAGCGTAACCACTCATCACTAACAGATACAGTGCCCACATAGGGTGCTAATGCAAGCAAATGTTTGCACAGACCAGGACGCATAGTTGGGTTAGTTACATTGGGTGGTTGGCCGTTAGAATGGATAATCTTAGATGACCCCACACGAGCGTTAGCCACCTCCCAACGATACAAGTAGTCAGGGCAGTTATGGACAGCAATACCATTTACAATGAAGGAGCTATCCACATCCACTGTAATATCATAAACAGTGGTGTCTTGATGACCTTCTGGTGATACTATGGTGTTATCAGACACAGTATATAGAAACCCTTCATCAATAATATCATGATTTATCCATGGTCTATCATAGTTAGCAGTAGTTATGTTGCGCTTCAGGGGTGCTCTATCTTTAATGATGTCTAAAACATCAACTTCTTTGCCTTGCTTCGGGACCACCCTAAGCACATACCCTGGTTTCTCATTCCTAAATCCAGAAGAACTCTGTGTGTCTGGGCATGACGTGCACCTAATACCAACAGACAAGAGCAGCACCCTAAGTTGATCATGGAGACATCTACTTTTGGTGACGTAACCAATACGCCCGGATTTGTTGATGTGGCCATCACCAGCGATCATCCCTGCTATAATGTGGAGCTTGGCTGATTCATTCAAATTCATAATCTTGCTGGCCATGACTTTAGACGAGGCAGATCTACCACTAAACCATGATGAAAGGTACGAACTGAATTTTTTGCCGTTCACGTGGACTGATCTCCACGAATTGCCTCTTTTGCCTTCATGCATCTGGGTTCTGACACTCGTAACCAGGTCTGGGTGACACTCAACCATCTTTCGTATTTCAGAATCTAAGTCAGATTCTTTTACTGACAAGGAAAATGATACACTATGCTTCTTCACACTACCTTCTGCCAAGTATAACCCGAGGATGAACGCTGTGTCATCATCCAAATATTCAGTTTCATCGAATCGAGGCTTAGGCATGAAAGCAGAATCATAGTCCCACAGGTCCTCAACTGCGTGCCACTGAAGGGTACTTGATTTATCCTCTAACATCTGCTCCCTACGATGATGACCTTGGGCAAACTTCTGTGAAAGTCTGCCTGATCTATTATGAGGTTCTGATCTCTTGTCTGTTGTATAACCCTGACTAAACTGAGTGCCACAGCCACACAAACATTCATCGTTACCACGATACACAAGAAACCTATGGTCTGAGGTAACGTACAGAGGGGCTAACATACCGACAACGTCAACCCTATGAATTGCTTTACGAGTAACATGCTTATCTACAGCTGACACTCTTCGCGGAACACCAGTGTGTGAAATAACGAGGTCACCCACCAATACATCCTTGATTGCCTTGGTCGCCCCATTAGCCATCAACACACGTGCATCACCAGTAAAGCAACTGCAGCTGATTTCACAATCAAAGTTCCCCAGCTTGGCATCATAGTTCTTCTCGAGCTGATCTGGGGGTATTCTGAACAGAGCATAACCCTTTTGACGTTTGCCTGTGGTTGAAGGGAATGCCTTGAAATTGAACTTGAGTACCTCGTTACCTTCAGTGTCATAATACACTTCTGGTGGACGAGTCTTTACAGTACGAGCACGGCCACGTCTTCCTGACTCACTGCCACGCATCAATTGTTTGTATGATCGAGCCTCCAGGATTGATACTGGTGCTTGGCTCTCCTGGATCTTTGACTTACCAGTGGTGTAGCCTTGGGTAATGTCTTCGATGTGTTTGGTGGTCTTTGCTGCTTTGAACTCAGCTACTGATCCGTATGCTATAGGCTTGAAGGTGTCAGCATCAATGTACTGGATTAGAGCATCATTGGGCCATGCTGTATCACTAAGTGCGTCACCAATATTACGAACATACGTGTTGTCAAACCTACGCGAAACAACTTCACCACTGTGTGCCTGGACCCACCCTTTGGAGAGCAGTAGGTCAAGCAGCTCATCATACGCTTCATCAGGGATGCTCCCTTGATCGTGGTATGGAGCAAGCAAATCATAAGCATATTGATACACTGATACAATGTTGCCACTGTACTTTTTCACTGAATCAAACAGGGTGCTGCCAGGTTCGACAGGGAGGATCACTCCGGAGGGGTCCATGATAAAACCACCGAGCTCATGGATATTGGGGTACTTCTTAGCTGAAGCTTCACCAAGGCTAGCTTGTGATTTGTAATCTGACTTCTCTGTGTCTGACATGCGCTTCTTCCTCTTCTTGGAAGATTTTGATTGTAAGCAATAACCTCGTTTCAGACTAGGCTTCATTCTGAACAGATGATACTGCGTCTTCCAAGGACATGTCACCAGAGAGAACAGCTGAGATTGCATCTTCAACTGACTCGTTTTTGGCACCCTTCATTGGGTTGTTGTCATCAAGAGTCTTCTGACCCAACTCGTCTTCCTTAGTGTCAATGTCTGACACCTCGAAGTCCTCAGGCACAGTTACACGTGACTTGAGGTCAGGATGCTTGATCTGATCTTTGTTGTGAATCTTCTGAGGTGTGCTCTGGTAGTATACAGATGAAGCATCCTCACCAAGATCAGCCAAAACGTCGTCTACTTTGTTATCAGCCATGTTAGACTCCTTAGATGTTCAGGATGGGCAGAACATCACTGATGTTCTTTTCCCACTGGGTGATACCGATCTTCACGTCTGACCCACCAGCTGAGTCGGCAATCATTCGAATATATGGAAGGGAACTCATAGTTCTAATCAGAACCACATCTCCAGGACCCAAGGTGCCATTGGCGTTAGCGTCATCAGAGATGGTAGAGAAAGAGCCATCAACGTTCTCAGTCGACTCTTGTATGTCATAGTTGACGTCATTGGTGTCACCAGTGTTTTCAATGAACAGTGCTACACCGAATGCATTAGCACCGATGAGTGTGAACACAGTCCCTGATGTGGCAACAACGGGTTTATTGAGACATCTGTTGATCATGATCAGTCCTAAAAAAGAGTATGTCAACCTGATTTACAGTTGAAGTTCACTGAAACTCGTTGCTCGAGTCAGTATACTAAAAAAGGAGAGCAGTAATATGCTCTCCTTTTTGTGATCCGAGTTCAGTGACAGCTTAGGTAGGACGGATAGGGAATCCGTCTGCACCTTGCTCAGAGATGAGCATCATGTCGAGGTTTCCGCCGAGGAAGATACCGTCGTAAGCCATGTCGAGCTTGATGTAAGAGCCACCATCTGGAGACTCAGTAACAACCTGCAAGTAAGGCTGGTGAGAGAGGGCAGTGATGTCTTGGCGACCACCTGCAACGATAGAAGTAATAGCGTTGGAGATGTCAGCATAAGTGTCGTTGTCAGCTGATTCCTGAAGTTTGGCAGTGATGGCGTTTCCACCTTCATTGCGGAACTTGTAAGTTACAAGAACAGCTTGGCTTTGCTTGAGTCGAAGAATAGGACTCTCGGCAATTGGTACTGGAAGTGAATCAAAACTGATAGCAGCCATGGTTTTCTCCTAAAAGTGGTTTGGCCTACATTCTAAAATTTGGACCAGGCGACTGATCCGCTTTGTCGTACTCATTCTTTACAACTGGTGAAGAGGGTTCCTCTTCCTCCTGAGGTATCTCGTAAGATCCTTCATCTGGAGATTGATCTGCTTGATCAGGTTCTTCAGTGAAGTAAACCTTGAGCACATGATAATCCTCGTCAGCGAGGTCATCCTTAATGACATTGTCAGTGACACGAGTAACATCATCGACAGAGTCAACGAGTATCACAAGGTCATCAATAACATCGTTAGCGATTGGATACATGATCAACAGGATAGTGCCATTGTTTTCATTGTACTTTACATCTCTGAGTACATGGGCAAATGCTCTGTTATCAAAGATGGCCCCTGTGATTCTATCAGCAACGTGGCTGGCTCGTCGCTCTTCATAAGATACTGCTGCATCTTGGTCAGCGATTCCGAGTGACCTCACGGAGTCCTCTGTAATGGACAATAATGCTCTGGCTCTTGCTGTTGACATAATAAACCTATCTACGTAAGTTACATTTAGTTAGAACGAAATGATTTTTATTCACCAGCTTCAGGTGAACCTAAATCTTGCCACCAAGGTCGATGATTTGCAATCTGATACTGGAGATTGGTGACATTACCATCGAATTGAAGTGCTCTGTCATCAACATATATTTCAGCGAGAGGCTTGTCTTCAGAGATGCCATCATGTATAACGGCATTGTCATCAAGCCAACCTTCAATTTCGTGTGTTTTACGAGCTGAGTAAATAACAACCGCCCAACCTTCCGTACGAAGTTGGTCAATTAGTTCTTTGATGCCAGGAATTAATGTGCCTATCTCTTGGTGTTGGCCAGTGGTGTATGTGGCTATGACACCATCAAAGTCCATTGCTATGGTCTTCTGGTACTGAGGTTGATCGTTAGGTTCATCCTCTGGCTGATCATCTTCGGCATCTACCTGGTCTTCAAGTAGCTCATGATGGTAGATCATGTCATGGTGCAATCTTACACTGCTATACTCAGACTGAACTGTTACACCTATGTCATCAGCTTGAGTAAGCTCACCCTCTACTATACGATGGTCACCAGGGATGCCTTGATCAAAGTATACTCTGACTCGCTGATGTAACTTATCCTCGGTGAGAGACTCACTCATGGTTAAGGCCCCCCATGTGCTCTTGAAGACTGTTTGTAGCAGTCAGCAAGCTATCAAGAGCTTCTCTGAGTTTATTTCCATTGGTATCCATAGTGTTTCTAAGTGCAGTTACATAGTCATCCTTGAAATCTGTTTGAGCTTTGCAGACATAGCTAAACGCTGACGTGCCTAATAGGAGATCATTGACTTCATGTTGCTGGTGTGCTGACACTACTATGGCTGGGGTACAATCACGTTGCTGTCTGACAACATACAAGAAGTCAGTTAGTCCGTTATCACCATTCACGTTGATATCAACTTGGTACAGATCAAAAGATATGCTCTTGACACATTGCAACGCTTCATCAATACTGGTAGCAACTGCAGCTGATACGTCTGGGAGTTCATGCTGTATGATGGTTTTATACAGCTTTACCATAACTTCATCATCTTCAATTATTAATAGAGTCTTCACATTACCCTCACATCAGCTAAAGATCTCATCATAGAATTTAAGGCTTCCCTCACCTCTGTAGTTGCCACAGTCAGAGCATCAGCAACCTTTGATTTGAGCAACATCAGTGACCCTGCCTTCTCAATCACAGCATAGCAGTTCAATCCAGGTAGATCATCATTGATCTGGGACAGAACTCTGGGTAGAGGCATGGCAGTATAGAAGATCACAGGAGCTTCGATTCCACGCTCTCGAGCATCACGAGTAAAGTCTATCCCTGATCTACCAGGCATGGATATATCAACAACCATAACATCAAACTTGTGTGACTCAATGAGCTTGTCAGCTGAATCAGCGTCTTGTGCTGCGTGGACCTCTCCCAAGGTTGACAGCAGCTTCGTCAGCAACTTTGTAAACCTAGCCTCATCATCAATGACGAGAATTTTATGCATTGTTCACCTCAAGGTGTTGGTGTCGTACCAGATGTTTTAGTCAACCACCACACAAGCACACCCGTGATGATAACAGCCAAGTTCTTAATCAAAAACCCACCAATGTTCTTTGCGAGACCACCTAATGCTGATCTCTTTATATCACCATCTCTCAGTTGCTTCAGCTGTTCTTCTATGTCATGGATAGTAGTAAATTTTTCGGCTAACGAAGAAATCCTTACCTTGTCTTCAGGAGTCAATGCTGAATCTGAAATCATGCTCTCCAGGGAAGAGATAGATTTCTTAAGTTCCTCAATCGTTGTCTTGAAACCATCTAAATCTTCTTCACACTGCTCAACCTTGGCTGAGAGTGAAGTGACCTCCTTAGTCATGCTGTTCTTCGCCTCAAACAACTCAGATATCTGCATGGGAAGTTGATCTATCTTCCCCTTAATGTAGAACACCACTTGTTCAATAGTGTTCCCATCAGGATTATTTGTGGTCATGTTGTTCTCGTATCATAGATTGTAGCAACTTTATTACTGTCAAAGACAGCCTGAGGGTCTATTACCTCAACACCATATGATTTACGCCTGTCGTGGTCGAACATGCCACTGAAAGCGTCGTTCACTAACTCAGAGCAGTAGAACCTGCCATTGTCGTCTTTGAAGTAATAATCATACCCTTGGTTGTCCTCCAGTGCTTCCTTGCAGAAAGACTTAGCTGAATCGATCTGTTCTGGTGTCAACTCATTTATGCGCACCAACGCACCGATGTCAGCCCTGAAGAATGTGATGATGTCTTCAATGATGACACCTTTTTTGCCCACAGAGTGGATTACTTTGTTGTCACCTATATAGACACCAACGTGGTCCCAGTCACCTGGGATGAACATGAGAGCTAAGTAACCCTTGGTTGATCTGAATACGAGATCACCTGGTTGTGCCATAGTAATCAGACTGCGTACATCATCTCCCTTGATCCTGTGGAATCTTGGGTTGTATACCAAGAAAGGGAAATACTTGTTTAGATAAATCTTACCAGTGAATAGTATGAATGCCTTCTGTAACTTGTTGAGTAACTTTCTCATGGCTAACCCCTCATGTAGCTTACTCTGATGAAAAATAGTGCAGGAACGGACTCTTTGAACTCAATGGTCTGATTGTCTATGACAAGAAAACCATTGTCTTCTTCCCTACCGATGGTCTGCCCTTGCACAGCTATTGAAACACTGAGCTCATCAAATTTATGTGGTGTTTGAAATCTTATGCCAGGAACAACCTCAACGAGATCAGACCTGTCCAAGGACACAAATTTAGATTTAGGTGTAAAGTCAGCGAGGATCATGGTATCTTGTCCTCGATAATCTTAATAGCGTTGTCCTGAGACCATTCTATGTTATCATCTGCTCCAAACTCCACCTGCACAGCTATGCAGTAGACCCCAGGAGGGATGTCAGTGGCTGATGATGGTAGTGTTAGTGTGATCTGCCCTGCACATGGTTGATCCACTGTTATGATAGAGCTAGAACCTGCTCCGGCCCATGTCTCATCAAACACCACACCCTGTTCACCATTCAGTAGTTGAACTTGGATAGTCAGTGCCTGGGACAGCCCCTCTATGGGTGTGCAGTCAGCATTGAGTGTGAGAACTATGCGTGTTGCATTACCTTGAGTAATCTCTGCTGGACTGCAGCCACCAGCACTACCTGTTGTTCCGCATGATGAGTCACCACTGATGTACTCAGGTGCACCATATCTAGTTGGTCTTGAACAGCTTCCATCGTTGCATCCCATGATAGCTCCTATGGTGTTCCTTGGCAGTCCAATGTTTTTGAACAGTTAACGTTCATTTCAATTCCTTGGCCACCATCTATACTAACATTCATCTCAATATCTTGATCAACCTCTACATCAAGAGAGAGCTCTCTAAGTTCGACGACACCATCACCCATGCCACCATTAGAGTTGTCATCAAGCAACAACCCTTGCCTTCCATTAGTGTGCCAGAGGTAGTGTATCACAGCTTAGTCCTTATTTCATCATTACCAGATAGCTCGATGCGGTGTTCTGAAACAGGTGTTGTGCCATCATCATCGAACACAATATTTACAGCTTCGATATTAGACACACGTGAAAGTGTCTGGTTGTTGTCCAGAATCTTTCTGATGAACGCTAATCTATCAATGAGTTCAGCTGAATAATTCAAGGTTTCAAAATCAAGGATAGGGTACTCAGTGCTCACGTTCTCATACAATACAGTATAGTTCTCAGTCAACTCCTCATTAGCATCCTGAGGGTTGAACTGGTACTCGTATAATCCGTCCTGAGAAGCTGAGGGTGCTAGGGGTAGCTTTTGTTGACCTCCTGAGGAGACAAAGAACGGGTCTGCAGTGGCACTGAAATCCAGGTAGGCATTATCCCTGGATCTTCGTATCTCTATCGTTGGTGCCTCTCCAACGATGCCAACCCCCTCTTTAACAATGAGCACCCCTAAGTGGGATGACTCACCTATGTTTTTATAGGTGCTTTGAGCCATTAGACGGTCTTTTCCCTGTACAAGCTAAGAACAGCACTTACCTTCCAAGCGTGGTCAGGAGGACCAACAATGGTCTTACCAGACAACTTGAATCTCATGCCATGGCCGACTTCAGCAGAGTCATCAGACTTCAGAGGCAGTTGACCATCACCCGAGAGTGACACTTTATTTACGAACCTGCTTAGAGGAACTTCCACAGAGAAGATGTTGTATTCCCCATCACCTGCAGGTGCAGGGACTATATTAGTGAACTTCTCCTGATCAGGATCATATACAGCGTTCCAAAAAGCAGCAGCTCTGTTACCAAACTCGTCCAGAGGCATGTAAACAAGAGGACCCATAGGGTCAGATATGTCTGAGTTGATGACAGCTGTACCATCACCAGCAGCAGGTATAACAAGGTACCCACCATATATGTTGTAGCTAGTGTTGGACCCAACCTCAACATCAGCAACTCTTGGAACAATCTCGCAGGTAATGAGCTCTCCCTTGCATTCTACCCATTGAACATATCCTTCACGTATCCAGGTGTTGTTTTCAATGATATTAAAGTCTACGTATGCTTCACCTTCAGACTCACCAGGAGGGCAATAAATTGCAAGGCACTGATCCGAGTTCCCTACTGCTTTTATTGAGCTTTGGTTGTCACCACTGCTCGTGAAGTAGGTAGTATGGCCCTTCTTACGTGGTGTCTGGTGAACTGAGTTACCGACGAACACTGTAGAGTTCTTGAGCCAATTGATGGCCTCATTGACGTTAGGCAAGTCCTCACTGCCGTCATTAACAATGATATCACCATTGACAATCATCTCAATGATCTCGTCTTCGTGAACCCAGTTTTCAATCTTGTCTGTGGGGATAGTGGTGTACGCATTAGGTTGAAGCGTGATACCATTAACAGTGAGCACGTCACCTGTGTCGTTGTATAGTCGTAAAACTCTAACAGTCATTAGTCGTTGTCCCATATGAATGAAGGAGTGGAAGTTGATCCTGAGTAGTTCTCTGAAATAGTCTGGTGGTAGTGATCTATCACCTGAAAATGCAGGGTAACTGATGCCTTTCTTACTCGGTCAGATTTGATATAAACAGCCATCCGTTCACCTGCCTGATATATGATATCAGCTGACATCTCAGTGGTTACAGCTGTCCTGCAATTCACAAAGGGCATGGTGAACATAGGGTAGTCCTCTACTTGTCTAGATGACGCCTTGCACTTGAGTACATGGATTTCACCATCCCTGCTGGCGTCTCTGTTAGAAAAGGACATTGCAACAAGCCTTGCCTTCCAAGGAAATATGTAGTGTGTGTTATGAGAACCATTACCACCATCTCCACCCAGACTTAGGAACTCAGCTTCACAGGAACCTTCATCAGTGTACACCACTGAAAACAGTGACCCAGCCAAGCTGAGAGGGTTTCTGTCTTCAAGCATGACAGCTGCTGATTGAGGGTCTTGGTCTGAAACGCCATCGGTAACAACAATGTCTCCAGAATCAATAAGACTCATGATATCAGGGCAAGATCTAATGTGGTCTGAATCCTCGTTAGACACATCCACTGCCTGATTGGAGGGGATTAATAGATCACCGAGATCCGCGAGGTAAATGTCCTCACCAGTTGTATTTCTGAACTGCATGTTCATCAGTAAGCGACCTCAACAACAATAAAAGGGTCTCTAACATTTGCATTACCAGACAGGTAACATGACAACTCATCGCCTTCGCTAAATGCTTGATTCAACGTGTTGACGTAAGCTCTCCGTGTTCCAGCTGTTACTGGTAATGTAGCCCCAGCAACTACAGTCTGATTTATTCTAATCTGAATCACGCTGGAGTTAGCTACATTGCTTCTGGAAGCAAATGATATAGCAGTTATAGTGCCAGCTCGTGGCATCAAATAAGGAGACAACTGGCTGGTGACATTCTTAAAGACACTGAGATATCTGTTGGAATTAGAGTTGTTGTCACGGCAAAAGGTGAGGAACACAGTGTTGTTACCACCAGGATTTGGTGGGTCCTCAAAGTGCCATTTGTTATCAGATGTTCTGTATACAGCGACTTGACCATCTGTAGGGGTTCCTGTGACGTTGTGTCGAGCAGGATCCTCTATCAAATGTGGACGACGTGCAGCATCTTCTGTTTCAGATACGAACTGATCGTCATTTGACTGCTTGAAGTCTAATTCACTCCGTGGCATCCTCAATCATCCCTAATGCTTTCATGTGTATTTTGCAATAGGAAGATTCTTTTTCAGCCTTAGTTTTGAGCTTTCTTCGACACCACTTCTTGGTCTTAGGGTCTTTGTGCATGCACAGACCCTTCTCAATGCGTTCTGCTAACTCATCATCGAGTTTCGATGCAGTAGCCGAACGTTCATCTTCACCTTCAACATCTTTCTTGATGCCATCACGTTCAGACTTACTCACTGAATCAACTTCAACAGTGTCGATGCCCATAGAAACTGCAAACCTTTGGAGCATTAACTGGAAGGCCCTAAGAGATTGGACCTTACCAGTGAGCACACTAATCTGCTGTTTCGCCTTAGCTTCTTCCTGAGAGAGCTCCTGAGATAGTTTCAGGAGCCCTTCAGGACCAGTAATCTTACCTAATATTTCTACCGCGTTCTTCGAGTCAAATTCTTCCACCATATCTCCACCTATTAAAAAGAACCGAAGTGATTACTGTTATTTACGCGACATGTACGTCATATTCTTATTGTTTGGAACAGTGAAGTTGAATCTGATAGTTGTTGAGGTATCCTCAACATAATCGTTCGTTGCACCTTCAGTAAGAAGCTGACCGCTGAAGTACACATCCAAGTTCTTTCCAGAATCAGGAGTGTAAGTCATGCTGCCTGGGAGTGTGTGGGCTGCACCAGCAGTGATAGGAGCAGAAGTTGTTTCAACTTGCTTATCCCAACCACCAACATCTTCGATGTTTTGTTGGAGCTCAATAAGTACACCTTCAACGTTGTCTGAAGTGAAGCTACCAGCAGCATCTTCCACACCTACGAGGCTTGCACCTTCATTGGTGTTGGTTGAGTTGAGTCGACCCCACTGAACATCGAGCTTGTCGATTGCTGGATACACAGCATCGTCATCAGCAACAACATTGTTGTCAGTGAAGTTGTACGTGGAAGAACTGTCAGCACCGAACTGGGTTGAGATCTCACCAAGGAGAGTTTCAATATCAGCACCAGAGTAATAGTTTGCTGCATTCTCTACAGCGATACCTGACGCTCCTTCGCCACTGGCAGCAGACCCGAGCTTGTCGAGCTTGTCATTTACCTGCTGCTGAGTGGTAAGGCCAGCAAGTAGTAGTGACCAAGGACCAGTAGATACGTTAGCATCAGTAACAGAACCACCAACTGGAGATACGTCATGGAACTCTAGATCGTGGAAGCGTTCCCAAGGAAGGTCAGCATACTTACGAGACACAACAACAAACGCGAGATCAATGTCGGCAGGTGCAGCAAAAGTGTAAGGTGTTTCAACACCAGAGATAGAGCTGTAGAAGTTGATCACATATTGGCCACCAGAGAAGTCGAGTCGACCATACACTTCATTGTTGTTGCCATCATTGATGGGGTCGTTGGTGTCAGCTTCACGTAAGATCAGCTTGTACTCTTGGGTGGAGTTGATAACCACACCGTCAGTGGTGCTGGTACCAGCACCATCATTGTGGTTGGCAAGGTTCTTGATGAAGGCATCAAAGGCAGTAGTGCTGTTACCAGACACAGATACGTTGTCAAAACCAACGTCTTTCTCACGAGTCTGGAAATACTTGTCACTGATTCCCTGAACACTGAGAGTGGGGTTCTCATACCAGGCTGTAACACCAGCGAGGTCCTTTACGAGTGTTCGGACAACGTTGAGGTCACCCTGGAGCTCAGTTTGCCCCTCAGCGATACCTACGGTATGTGCACCAGATACAGCGTCGTCATAAGTCGTACTCGCTGCAATCTGGAGCAATTGGTCAAATAATGATCTTGGCATTGTGATACTCCGTTACAATATCAAAAATGGAAATTACCCTATTTCATGATACAAATGAAGGGCAACCAAACGATTGCCCTTCATTGATTTCTGATACTCTAACCTAAATGTTAGGGAGTAGCATCACGTCCAACGAGGATGGTAACAGGCACATCTTCTGCACCAGCATTGCTGAAGAAGAGTGAATTGGGATCAGCCTCAAGCATTGACATCATACCAGCTCCATTGAAGAACTGAGGTGCATCAAGTGCAACTGGAGTTCCAGTGTTTGCACCAACTTTGTACGTTAGATCAGCAGAGTATGCACCAGCAGTGATGACAAGAAGGTTGACACGATCAGCAGCAGTAGGCTGAACTTCAACTTCCACATCAGCAGCTGCAGCTGCAATGGTCACGTTGATCTTTGAGTAAGCTTCAACAGTGACAGGGCCACTACCGTCTACTACAGGACCACCCTGTACGGCAGCATTTTGTTTTACGTCAATATCAGTCATGACATTCTCCAATAATGATTACTAAGCAATAACCTGAGTTACACTTATGACCGAATCAACCTTCACCTGGCCATAGTTCATTGATGTTGCAACCAAGTTCCTTCATGAGTTCCTTGGGAGGTTCGAGTCCACCAATAACAGTGTAGACCTTGAGAGAGTCCTTGTCATTTGGATTCTCATACAGCCCTCTGTGCAAGGTAGCATCACCTACTAAGTTATTCACAGTGTCGAAACCATAGTTGATTGAGTCTTGGACACCTGGGGTTTCCATAACTTGGGTGCCACAGACAGCAATAGATCCTGCATAGGTGGAAGATTCAAGGCTGAATCCGCCAGCGAGCAGTGTCTTTTCGAGGTTGGTGGACAGAGCTTCACTGATGGCAGTCTCATGACTGAAGTCACCCACCTTAGTAAGACCCATGATGCAGCAACCACCGCACTCCATGATGGAGCGATAGTCCACAGGATCAAAGGTAGTATACTCAGTGTTCAACTTGGCCAGCTTGTTAAAGATGTCAAATAGACCAGCAACTGTGCCATTGACAGTAGGCCAGAATGCCTTGGGGCTGAGGTTACGGTACAGACGGCCAATCTTATCATTGTCAACAATAATGAGTGGGCTGATCTGCTTCTTGTAAGCACTCGTAGCCATGTCATTGAGCACATTGCGTGCATTCAATTTAATGTTGCCTGAACGGAGCTCACCTGATGTGGGAAGTGTCATTACAACACCAACTCGCTTGTCAGGGTCACCAGCTTTGATGAACTCGATGTACTTCTTGGCAGCAGCAACGATAGTTCCAAGTGAGCCACCACCAGTACCACCACCTGCTCCAGCACATACCATGATGTGATCACAGTTTCCAAAGATGCGTCTCATGCGATCAAAGATGGCCTGTGATGCTTTCTTCGCAGCAGCTTCACCATTGCGCATGTCCTTACCAGCACCAGACCCCTCTGTGCCAATGAGCATCTTGTGCTCATCAGGCAACTTTACAGTCTCAAGGTCTTGTTCAGCGGTGTTGATGACCAAAGACTTCTTGTAGCCAATGTTGTAGAATGCTTCAGCAAGTCTACCACCACATTGCCCTGTGCCAATGATAGCATAATCAGTTGCACCATTGGTTTCATTCTGAACTTGACTGATGTCTTCTTCCTCTGCCAGCTCATATGTTTCCAGGGGGAGATCAGGAAGCTCGAATGCCCCAAACGCAGATGTTGGTGCACTTTCTACTTCGTCTCCAGGAGGCATAAAATCTTCCATAGTAACTCCTAACTTTCAGTAATATCTTCTACTTGATCATCAACCTCTGAAAGTGATTCAGGTAGAGGTTCTGATCGTTGATAAGTAAGAGGGAAGCCAACCCTGCCTTGAAGAGACTTCTTTACTCTTAGCATCATTTTGCGCACACCATAGTTGTTAGCAACCACTTCGTCAAGAGTGTGACTCATACTTTCCTTGCCATTACGCTTGCCACTGCTCTCGTTAAGAGAAGCAACAGACTTAGGATCAACCTGAGCAATCAAGGTAGATTCCACAGTCTCATCTCCAATGTTAGAAGAAAGCATGAAGGAGTCCACGAGGTCATCAGGAAGATGCATGTACTCTTTGAATATGTATGATCCCCACTGACGTCTATCGAGGCCAAAAGCATCACCAATGCCAGCCAAGGCATCAACAATGTCAATCTGGGTGGATATAATGCCAGCCCTCATCTCTTCATCAACAGCAGAGATTGGAGGCATGTAGATCTGGAAGTCAACTTCGTCAGGATCTATGTTCTGCATAGCCAAGTGGATCTCACACATTCTAGTCCACCCAGCGATTATTGGTGCACGCAGTGACCTGATGACTCGGGCGAATCGAACAGACTCTTGAATCAAAGTGGCCTTGGCATTGACATCCCCCTCAAATCCCAGATAGGCTGGAGGTATCCTTAAAACGCCACAGAGCTTCTTGGTAAGGAATTCCACGTCCGTTATGTCAGGTACGTCTGAGTCGCCATCCAGCTTGGTTATGGCGGTGTTGGACCCTGCCTTCTTAGGGAAGAAGATAATGTTGTCCATTGCCCAAGGATCATAACGCTTTTCGAACTCATTAGTATTCTTGTCAATGTGGAGATTGGATCTAATGTGACGACGCCAGTCATTCATGATCTTTCGTTGAGTTACAGCATCTGATTGACCAGTGTCAATTTCCATGAGTATTCGTGATGGCATGATATCCATACGGTGGGTGATCATGGCATCCTCAGCCATTTTCAGCTTCTTATAGATCTGACGGGCTGGCTCAATTAAACCATCACCATACTCAGTGCTTCTGTTCTTACTGAGCTTGCGAGAGTGGACAAAGTCCCATGGTTGCCAGAGTTCCTCATTGTTCTCACTGGTTTTGAGTCCACTGAAGTCAGCTCTATGGCGGAACTGAGGATTGTCAGGTTGGCCCTCTGAGTATGAGAACCCAAGAAGGTTTCTATACTGGTCCCAATGCCTCTTTATATGTTCTATGTCACAATGAGAGCTAGAAACAATGCCAACATCATAGTTGTACTCAATCTTCTCAAACTGGTTACCATACGCAGCAACATGCCATGCTTGTGAGCCTAATATCTCAATGGTATTGAGTCTGTTAAACAGAGACTCCAGATTCTTCTGAATCTCCTTATCTGAGCTCTCAATCCACATGGGATCAGGATACATGATGTCAGTTGACACAGCTTCTTCCTGGTATATTTCTAGTGCAGACGCAATGAGGTCATACTGAATCATGTCAGCATAGTCTCGTTGCTTCTGTTCGTAATCCTGGGATAATGCCAGTTGTGACTGGTAGTTACCATAGGTGCTTTGACCTACATTATTGTTACCCAGATTGGCGTCATGACCCACGCCTGAGAGTGTTGCACTCCTTGGCAGATCGTCCATCATGCCAAACAGCTTCATCAACTTTGGTATTCTACCGAATGTTGCCATGGAATCCTCTAGTAAGAGATCCTCCTAATGTTACGCAAGAGGAGGTTGCTCAGGTTGATCAGGTGTTTCAATTGATACGTCTTTTGACATTTCAAGTGATGGAAGTTCTGGATCCTCAAGTTCCTTCTCAGCTGCTTTACGTGCCTTCTTCTCTTCGTTATCGAGTTCAGACATGACCTCTTCTTCTAGAGCCATAGTAAGGTCAAGGAGTCTCTTGTAAGATGAATCGATGGATGATGCAGCATTAACATTCTGGTAGTCCAGAGCTATGGTCTTGATTCGGGCAAGCCCACCAGCGAAGTCTGACAGCACCTTACGGGCATCAGCAACAATGTCATAGGCTTCACGAGTTTCATATCGTTTATCCTCATTGAGGGGAGTGTCTCCCTTCCCAGCAGAGAGGATTTTGCTCATGCGTGATTCTCTTTGATTCACAGTCTTCGCAGTCATTTTCATGCTCCTACCTTGGGCTGATGTGACAAAATCAGTCCAAGCACTTCTAAGTTTGGATACCAAAAACTTGGCATTAAAATCATTTACATCAAACCCTTTATTCTGGGCTGTCTTTATCTCTGAATCATATCTCTTCCAAAGATAATCAATCTCAGAAGAAAGAGAATCAGCTACATCAGGTAGATCTGCTTCTAATCTAGTAGCAGTTTCCTCAGCATCATTCAACACATCTGTGAATTCACCACGAGTGATGTGTTGCTTGTTTAACAGGCTATCCAAGTTCATGGTAACCTTGTTGATCTGTTGGATATCACTAGGACGAAGAGCCATTATATTCCTTTGCTAATCCATGGTCCAATATCATCTTATTTAATGTTGAATCCCAGCCATTGCTGATAGATTCTTCGGTTAACCAGATGTCAGCTTTTATCTTACCATTATGAGAGTATGTCTTCATGTACACAGTGTAATCAACCGACTTCAAACACTCTCTAACGTAATCATGGCACTCTCTGGAGAGCTTCTTCTCTTGGTCATCAGAGCTGTTCCTTTTTGGTGCATCAACTCTATTCAACCTGATACGTTTATTCTCAAGGATGACCTCAGTGC
>Ga0180430_10002363_pt1 | contig 17160 bp, 13 predicted proteins | sample SS_ome_9_FD_132999 | JGI IMG/M metagenome (GOLD analysis project Ga0180430, IMG submission 132999) | Hypersaline lake sediment archaeal communities from the Salton Sea, California, USA - SS_1_S_2 metaG | ecosystem: Environmental > Aquatic > Non-marine Saline and Alkaline > Hypersaline >... | reverse complement strand
GCCGACGCCGAGTCTAGACAAGGGCCTCAGCGCACTGTCGACACACGGAAAGCCCCTTTACGACAGCCTGGTACTTAAACTTACCATTGAAGGCCGCAATCTGCGTACCAATCCGGCCATTGCAGCAGAATTCTTCCGCGTGCTCGGAAAAAACAGGGTGCATCCGCTGATGATATCCACCAGCGAAAACAGGATCTCCACCCTGGTCAACAACTCGGACTTCAATCCTCAACTCGAGGAGCAAATCATTAAAACCCTGGGATTATGACGCGTTTTCAAGGATTTTTGAAAAATGACTGATACCGGGGCCCTGTTCTCGTTCAGGGATAAAGAAGGCGCCGTACGCTGCGGCCTGTGTCCCAGGCACTGCGTTTTTAAAAAAGAGGGCGACAGCGGCTTCTGCGGCACCCGGCGCCTTATCAACAAAGAACTCATTGCAGCCAACTACGGCAGGCTCATTGCGGCAAGGAGTGACCCGATAGAGAAAAAACCGCTGTATCACTATGCACCCGGCAGCCTTTCCTTTTCTATTGCCACGGCCGGCTGCAATCTGAGCTGCCCCTTCTGCCAGAATTATTCAATTTCCCAGGATACAAAACATCTGCTGAAAAAGGGCCGCGTTCCAGGGGAATTCATCGCGCCCGAAAACCTGGTGACAATGGCTGCAAATGAAAACTGCAGGTCCATATCGGCTACGTACACCGAGCCCGTGCTTCTGCTGGAATACGTAAAGGACGTGTCTCCAATAGCGAGAAAAAGAGATATTGGAGTCGTTTTCGTCACTAACGGAGCTTACTCTCCCCAAGCTGCAGCTGAAGTCGCAGGGCTCATTGACGCCGCAAACGTGGATCTGAAATGCTTTTCTGAAAAGAGATACAAAGAAGTATGTGGCGTAAGCCTTTCCAGCGTACTCGATACCATTGAAACTCTCGTAAGTGCTGGTGTCTGGGTAGAGATCACGACGCTCGTGGTGCCCGGCTTCAGTGACGACGAAAAGGAACTGGCAGCGGCTGCCTCGCACATCGCCTCTGTTTCAAAGGATATTCCCTGGCACATTTCCAGGTTTCATCCTGATTACAAATGGACGGACACGGGCCCCACGCCCCTGGAGACTATGAGGCTCGCGAGGGAAGGCGGTCTCGAGGCCGGTCTGAAATACGTCTACACGGGAAACGTTCTGACGGATCCGGGAACCGACACCTACTGCACAGGCTGCGGTCGCACGCTCATTTCGAGACACGGCTTCAGCGCGCGCATCGAGGCAGTGGAAAATGGTAAATGCACAAACTGCGGCACTGCACTGGCCGGAAGACGGCTGCCGTAAGCTTTAACGGGGAAGATAATGACTGATTTTTCAATCGGATGCCGGGCAGCGGATTTTGAACATGAAAACGTGTTTAAGGGACTTGATTTTGTAGAATCCTCCGCGGCCACTGAATGGCCCCCGAAAACGTCCACTGCTGATAAATGGAAACAGAAGCTTAGCAATGATCTAAGCCTGGTTTTTAACGCTCCAGAATATCTGTGCCAGAGGGCACAAATACCCGGACGCAATCTCCCCGGAAAAATCGCAAATTATGGAGAGCTCAAAGACACTGATGAAAATCACTCGCTTTACGAACGCTTCCGTGCTTTTGCGGTCAGTATGAACGCCGCGGCCGTTCTTTTTGAAACACCCCCGACAATTGCACCGGGCGAAAGTGGCGTTCGTACTCTGGGCCGGTTTTTCTCAAATATCGAACGGTCCGGCATGCGCATAATCTGGTCGCCCAGGGGGTTCTGGTCGATTGAGGATGCAGCAGCAGTGGCCCGTGATAACGACCTTGTACTTGCAGTGGATCCGATGATTGATGACGCACCCGCAGGCGCTTTCGCCTACTTCCGGCTGGGCCCGTTTTCCTCCATGAAAGAACTGCTGGGCCCGGACGAAACAGGCCTCATCATCGACAGGGCCGCGGGCTTTGATGAGGTATGGGTCAGTTTCGCAACTCAGCAGGCGCATAAAGACGCCGTCAACTTCAAAAAGACGGTCAAAGCCCTTTGAGCCTTGATGTATCAGAGATCGCGGCCGTGCTTGAAAACCTTGTTCCCGATATTGCCGGTGCCAGTGTTGAAAACGTGATCCTGCCGGCCAGGGGCATTGATCGGGTGGCTCTGAAGCTTAAGTCCGGAGGAAAAAACGCTTTACTCCTCATCGTGCTTGAGCATGGCCTTACGAGAATTCACCGTGTAACAAAACGGGTTCAGTCAATGCCTGCGCCCGGCGATTTTGTGCAGCTGCTTCGAAAAAATCTTAAAGGGGCCGTTATCGAAGACGTCTCCCAGCCGGGAATGGATCGCCTCGTGGTTATCGATTTATTACGCGGCCATGAGCGCGCGCGCCTCTTTGTCGAACTTACGGGAAGACATGCGAATCTTTTTCTCGCAGACGCGGACGGCTTTATCATTGCCAGCCTTCTTCCGAACAAGTCGCACAAGCGCAGACTTGTTCCCGGCAGGCAGTACGTGCCTCCGATATCAAGGCCCGGAGAAAGCCACCCCGCCGGATCCGGGCGCTTCGGTGCAGAAAACATCGAGACCGAAATAGAATCTTTTTATGAAAACAAAGAAACTGCTGCATGGGGCCGGGCATGGAAGAATCACAACATTGCAGTCATAAGAAAAAAGCTCAAACGCAAAAAGCGCCTTCGCAGCGCCATCGCTGGAGATATTGAAGCTGCATTAAGGGCGCGGGAACAGCATCACCTTGCAGAGCTTTTGAAAATTAACCTGGGCAGTGTGAAAAAGGGAATGACGCACATTGAAGTTCCCGATGTATTTGTCACTCGGCCTGAAACCGTGCGCATCGAGCTGAGCCCCGCACTTACTCCGGTACAGAACATGCAGAAGCTTTTTCATGCCTCGGGCAGGTATGCAAAAGCCCTTCCCCGAATCCGCCGGCGGCTTGAGAATGTTGAAGAGGAAATCTCAAACCTTGAAAAGGAAATCATCAGGCTCGAAGAGGCACCGGCTGAAGAGTTTCTTAAATCATTGAAGGGCCCGGAAAAAGACATCGAGCACCCGCCGCCCGCACGCACAGCGCCTCACGCACCCCTTCCCTACCGCCGTTTCAAAAGCCGCGCTGATTACACGATAAGGGTGGGGCGCAATGCTTCCGCCAACGACGCGCTCACGCTGCATCACTCGGGACTGGATGATGCATGGCTTCACGTGAGGGAGGCGGCCGGCTCGCACGTGACCGTGCCATTCAGTGGAAAAGGCGAAGTGCCCGCAGACGTTATTATTGATGCCGCCCACCTCGCCGTGCACTTCAGTTCGCTCAGGGACGAAGCAGGCGCCGATGTTGTGGTTACCAGACGCAGATATGTGGTGAAAAAGAAAAAATCGCCTCCAGGCCAGGTTCATCTTTTAAAAGAAAAGGTAATTGACCTGAGGCTTCAGCCAGAAACCCTTTCGCGACTGCTCGAAAATGAAATCAAATCGTGATGATTATTTAACCAAAGGCCCTGATCATATTATTATGGAGCCCGTTGAAATAAAGGAACGGCAGACATGAAAGTGATTTTCGCCCATGGAATGGAAAGCAGCCCCGAGGGTACCAAGGCCACCTATCTGAAGGAAAAATTCAACGCGATCGTGCCCTGGCTCGGGGAACTGAACATGATGCAGCAGATCGATTCTCTGAGACGCGCGATTCTTCCGGACGACACCGCAGTCGTAGTGGGCTCCAGCCTTGGCGCTCTGGCCGCCATGGGCCTTGCGCTCGAAAGCCCGGGAAGAATCCATCATCTTGTGCTTCTCGCGCCAGCCGTGGGTTTCGAACGACACGAAAAGGACAGGGAAGAAATAGAAGCCCGGCGGCCGGGTCTCTTTGAGCAGTGCGTGAGCCTGTCGGCGAGACCCGTGCCCAGGAAGGTAATAACGACAATCATTCACGGCATGGAGGATGAAGTCATCGAGCTTGACGACGTGATTAACCTGTCACGGCGATCAAAGTCCGCGAGGCTCATTCTCGTGCACGACGATCATTCCCTTCACAAGTCGCGCGATCTCATATTGTCCGTGGTTGAAAAAGTCATCAAAGGCTCGGATATCCTGGCCGGCGTTTACTGACGAAGCAAAAGAACGAATCAGTTTGAAATATCAACGGGAATGCTCGAGCTGCCGCCTTCATTTACGTAGAACTCGACGGCGAACGCGTGCTTTTTATCAAGGTGTATTTCGGCCTCCCATTGTCCGGCCATGATTGTGACATCCTGACAGGTTTTGAGTGACTTCGGTTCGATCCATTCCCCGTCTCCCTGCCTGAGGGAAAGACCCATGGGCTGGCAGCGGCCCCTTTTCATTGTCCGCAGGTTCACGGTTCCGACGGGGAACTCGACCACTTTCTTTACTTCCTCCACGCCCGCGGGAACATCCTCCTCCTCGATCGTGACAACGGGTGAACCGAGAACTAGTCGTGTTTTTGCAGAAATGTTGTAGAACCCGGGTTTGAGCTCCACCGCGGTTCCCGCTTTTTTATCCGTTGCAACCTGCACACCCTCGTCCTCAATGGACGTAATCGTAAAAGTGCCGTCCACCTCGCCCTTGCCCGGTATTTTGAGTACTACGGTAACGAGGACGGGCTCGTCGGGCACGGCTTCTTCCTCCTCTTCAACTTCTTCCTGCGGTGGGGCAGTGTCAGTATTTCCGTCAGGTACCGCATCCGCCGGGGCTTCTGGCGCCTGTGGCGCCGGTTCCTGCGAAGCGGCACCACCACAGGAAAAAAGCATAAAAGCGGCGCCGGCCAGAACGAGTACTGCTGACACATTTCTTAAGCTCTTGATATTTTTAGACATTTTAACATTCTCCTGTTCTTCTGACTGTTCATAAACTTAAATTGAACCCGGCCTCTGGAAAAAAAATATAAAAATCATCTCTCAGGATAGCAACCTTTTGCCCTCAAGTTCCGATAATAAATACAGGAGAAAAAATTTCAAACAAGATGGAGGAGACATCATGCCATGCACTCTTGAGAGAAAAATCGTTGTAAAACAGGCTGTTATGGTAATGCTGCTGCTGATAGCAGGAGGATGCCTGCTGATAGCAGGAGGATGCCTGCCGGATATCGACATCCGGGACGAGATGGACGCTTCGGTTCCGGCATTAGAAGAGGATGAAGAAGAGGCCGAAAACGATACAACCGCCGCACCGGACGAAGAAGGGGAGAATACCGAAGCCGTTCCGGAGGCTGACCCGAACGACAAGACTCCGCCTGCCATAAAAGCGCCTTCCACAGGCTGCAGCGCTCACGAAACCGCTGTTGACGACTTCTGCGTTGGAGCCACGTCACACGGGGCAGCCGTGCGCTTCGGCACTGACGAGGTGTCAACCGCATCGGCCCTCCTCAGCGGCAAAGCAGTGTTCAGCGAGGAATCATTTACAACCGATCACTGGCTCGCGGTTCACGGGCTCGAGCCCGGACAGGATCACGCGCTCGAGATCGAAGCAAAGGACGCCTCGGGCAACAGCAGCGTCAAGGAGCTCGAGTTTTCCACTCTGGACGCTGCAGGCTCCATCGTGATCACGGAAATACTCATGGACCCCGCAGGCGCGGAGCCGGCACAGGAATTCATAGAAGTTTACAACCAGGGCACCGAATCAACATCGCTGTCGGGATGGATGATTGACGACAACGGCGATATGGACGGTGATGTTCTTCCGGACGTAAGCCTCGCTCCCGGTGCCGTGGGCCTGATCGTTTCGGACAGTTTTGACGCAAACTCGGCAGAGGACGTCTCGCCCGCGCCGGACTCGGTCATGATAATTATTTCAGGATCGCTTTGTTCCTCCGGCCTGAAAAACGATACGGGAGAAAGCGTTCAGCTCTATGATGCTGCGGGTGGATTGATGAGTGCTTTTCCAAATCTTCTGGGCAAGCACAATGAGGGATGTTCGGCACAGCGCATCGATCCTGGTGCGCCGGACGAAGATCCGGCCAACTGGCAGTGGGACCCGCAGGCTTCGTCCACCCCGGGAAGCATCAGCTGGTAGGCCTCCGTGGCAGAATCAACCTGCGCCCGGAATCATCTCAGCGGGCGCCGTCCGCCTGTAAACGGGTACGGGCTGAGGCTTTGCGTCAGCGGCATTATCAATGCCCCCGTCCAGCAAAAGGTCAATGTCAGGCAGGATCTCGTTCAGTTCCGGTTTCAATTCTGGCACGGATGCATCCATTTCGCAGGGAGCGTGCGCCCGGGGGGATTCAGCTGAAACCGCCTGCCGGGAAGAACAGGCCGGAAAAAGGGCCAGTGCAGCGAGGAGGATAATTTTTATCATCAATTTGAGAAAATGTGTCACAATGCGTATGTTAAATACCAGATAACCAAGAAAGTAAAAGGAAGAAGATGACTCAAACTGATTTTTTCATTCATCCGAGCGCTGTTGTGGATGACGGGTGCGAAATCGGATCGGGAACGAAAATCTGGCATTTCACGCACATAATGGAAGGATGCCGGATTGGCCAGGGCTGCAATATCGGCCAGAACGTATTCATAGCCAGAGGAGTAGTTCTGGGCAGAAATGTAAAGATACAGAACAACGTGTCCGTTTATGAAGGAGTTAGTTGCGAAGACGACGTGTTCCTCGGCCCTTCGATGGTTTTCACGAACGTTCTTACTCCGCGCAGCCATATTTGTCGCAAAAGCGTTTACGACAGCACAGTCGTAAAAAAGGGTGCAACAATAGGGGCCAACGCCACCATAGTGTGTCCCAGGACGATAGGTGAATACGCGATGATTGGCGCAGGCGCGGTTGTAACACACGATGTGCCCGCCCACTGTCTCGTCATTGGAAACCCGGCAAGAAAGACGGGCTGCGTCTGTACCTGCGGCGCAGGGCTGACGGAATCGGGCGATTCACTGACATGCCCCGTCTGTGATTCTTTTTTCTTCATGGAAGGTGGAGAAGTCAAACCCGGAAAACGTCCTGAATGAAAAACCTTTCAATCCCGCCCGTACTCGTCCTCATCCTCCTCGGCTCAGGCTGTGTCGAGGAGCCCATGCCCATGATAATGCCGCTGCCGGGCACGGCTGAGCACAAGGTTCTCGTTCATAAGAACATCGTGAAGGAAACAAAAAAGTTCTACGAGGAACCCGACAGTGAAAGTGCGCGCAGACTCAGGCGAATCCGCAAACGCTACCTTCCTGATGCAAGACCGGTGTCCATCATCGTCGAGGGCAGCCTAGAGGAGGGACAGAGCGCGGCATACCGGTTCCTGCTGCTGGGACCGCACACGGACGGGACGCCCAGGTGCTATCACTTCTTTGCCGTTGCCGCAGACGACCGTGCCGACCTGGACATGGAACTGTTCACTCACAAAGACGGCCGCATGACTTTCGACAACCAGATAGATTTCTACCCCATGGCCAGGTACATATGCCCTCCGAACGGGGCAAAGGGCTATGTCTCAATCCGCATGACGAGGGGAAGCGGAAGCTTCTGCCTGAGAATCTACCAGTACGACGAAATGGATCTCAATCCGGAAACACTTTTCAAAGAGCTTTGAAATGGATGTTATTGTAAAAGGATGGAATGATTACGAATACGTGGACAGCGGCGACCGCATGCGGCTCGAGCGCGTCGGGCCGTACACGCTTTGCCGTCCCGCTCCGCAGGCTCTGTGGAAGGTGACGAGCCCGGGATTGTGGAAGAAAGCGCACGGCATTTACACGAGATCTTCTACAGGCGGCGGTTCATGGAATTTTCCGAAAAAAACACCACAGAAGTGGATCATCGACATTGACGGTGTGTCCGTCATCATCAAGCCAACGGGTTTCGGGCACTTCGGCCTTTTCCCGGAGCAGAAGGTGCACTGGCACTGGCTGGAAAAAACGGTTGCCGGAATCCCGGGCGCACGCGTGCTCAACCTGTTTGCGTACACGGGTGTCAGTACGCTGTTTCTTTTAAGAGGGGGCGCGCACGTAACCCACGTCGATGCATCCAGGGGCGTTGTCAGCTGGGCGCGTGAGCATGTCAGGGACAACGGGCTGAAAAGCGATGCTGTCCGGTGGATCGTGGAAGACGCCGTGAAGTTCGTAAAAAGGGAAAGCAACAGGGGCGCATCCTATGACGGCATTGTCATGGATCCCCCGAGCTTCGGCAGAGGCCCCAAAGGCAGCGTGTTCAAGTTCGAAAAGCACATAGTACAGCTTCTGGATGAGTGTAAGGCTCTCATGTCGAAAAAGGGGCGCTTTTTCCTTTTTACGTGTCATACGCCCGGAATCAGTCCCCCCGTGCTGACGAATCTTATAAATTCCGGCAAAGGCAGTATCGAGGCCGGTCACATGAATATCAAATCCGGCAGAAGCGCACCCCCCCTGCCCTGCGGCATTTTCGCCAGATGGAGCCTGTAACCCGCCGGCCTATTCCTCGATGATGCTTCTGTAATAAATCCCGGCATTCGTGTTCGGAGGATCAAGACTCAGGCCGCGGGAATCCTGCCATACAACGTGAACCATGTGCCCGGACGCCCTTGCAACGGGCTGCTGAGAGTCGTTCAGCCCCGGCGTGTCGGAATCCAGGCGGAAGTCCACGGGCTGGAACACGTCAATTAATGAATCGAGATCGAGCGAATAGTTGTAATACAGATCGAGATTGCCGTTCCGGCCGTCTTCCCATATCACGAACAGGTGACTGTGTCCCTTAACCATTACGGGCCTGTCAGAAGCATTGTATCCCGCGGCGTCCGCTTCCACCCTGAGGGGATATGAAAGCCAGGTATCGCCGCCGTCATCACTTATCTGCATGAACACGTCGGCCAGCCCGTGCCTCTCGTCCGACCACGCCACAGCAACCGTTGACGCTGTGGCAAACACAACGGCGGGATCCCTCGAAGGAAAACCGTAAATCCAGGAAGCGGGTTCAATGTCCATCCTCTGCTCCGTGCCCGCTGTCAGCGAAGCAAGGGTTACATTTCTGGAGTAAATCTTACCCAGGGAATCATCCCCCGTTATCCTGTAATCCTGCCAGGTCACCACGGCCATGCCCCTTATTGCGGCAACGGCGACCTTTTCACTTCTTCCGCCGTCACCGTCCAGGCGGAGATCGGTTGCGCTCCAGTCAGGGGACGGAGTGCTGAAATCAAGGCAGTCGGCAAAAATACTGGACGAATCACCTCTTGCATCCTGCCAGACAACGACGAACCTGCCGTCCGAGTCCCCGCTCATTACAGGCTCGGCGGCATTGTCACCCGCGCTGTTCACAGTCGCTGTCGATGACCATGTGCTGCCGAAGTCCTCGCTGTACTTTGACCTGACGTAATGGTTCACCTGATCACCTGAGACGCACATGTCCTCCCATACCACGACCACTCTGCCTTCAGCGTCAGCTGCCACGGAAATGTTGAAAACGTCCCTGGTACCGGACGCACAGTTTTCATCCGGGTCGTAAAGCTCTGAAGCGCCGTCTCCGATAATGGTCCAGTTTGAGCCGTGATCGAGTGATCTCGCAAAGTACACCATTCTCCTGGCATCGGCGTTATCCAGGTTGATTCGATCGTACTGCTCCCATGCGACGTAGACATAGACCTGGCCTGCCGCGCTGCGAACGGATGCCGCGCTCGGATGCAGTGAGGCATTGAGCCTGTCGTCCCCAGGGAGCTGATCGATCTGGCATTCGGCCTCGCCGTTGCACTGCCTTGTCCAGTTCTGCCCGAGGTCACCGGAGAACGCACCCGTGATCTGGGCCGCACTCCTCAACCTGCCGCCGTCGATAAACTGGTCACGGGTATCATGGTACACGGCATGAATCTGTCCACCGTCCGCCCCGGCGTCCGGTATCACTGATAAATCCGGGACATCGGAATGATAATCCCAGGGATTGGGCGAATCATCCAGCAGGATTTCGGCCGGTCCGTTCGCGGCGCAGCCCGAGGCGAGATCCTCGCTGTCCATGAAGCCGTTGCAGTCGTTGTCGATCCCGTCACACAACTCTTCATCAGGGCCTATTTCACCGTCACATTTAAGCACACTGCCCTCGCATCTTGAAACTCCGCTTCTGCACAGCCAGGATTTTCCCGCGGGCGGGTCTCCCGGGTTCATTGCAATGAGCGTGCACGAATCGCCTCCTTCATCCGTCCATCCGTCGCAGTCGTTGTCCTCATCGTCGCAGTCCTCTATGCCTGAATTCGTCACCGTGCACGAATACTCACATCCCGTTGATTCCAGGCCGTCCGGGTCTGCAAAATTCCCGATGCAGTCGCCCATGGTGCACTCTCCCTCATCACACAGTCCTTGTGCATTCAGGTATTCGCACTTAATCCCGCACCCGCCGCAGTTATCCGGATCCGAATCAAAATCAAATCCCTCATCAATTTCACTGTCGCAGTCGTTGTCGAGGCCGTCGCAGGCTTCGACCCCGCCATTCGTTTTCGTGCATCCGACTTCGCAGCCGTTGTCGTCGACCTTGTCGCGATCGTAGAAACCCTCATTGCATTCAAGCAGCACGCATTCTCCTCCCTCGCATCCTGCAACCGCGTTGTTCACTGCGCAGATGTGATTGCACACACCGCAGTTGAAGGGATCCGTCATGAGATCGAAATCCTCGTCCGTCAGGGTATCGCAGTCATTGTCCACATTGTCGCAAATCTCGACACCTGCATTCGTCTCGTGGCATTCGTATTCGCAGCCGTTGTCGTATTCGCCGTCAAGATCCACGTATTCAGGATCGCATACCCTGATCCTGCACCTGGAATCCCGGCATTCCCCGATTGCATTGGCCGGCTCGCACTTGATCCCGCAGCCCCCGCAGTTCAATGCATCGTCTTCAAAACTGAAATCCTCGTCAGTGTAGCCGTCACAGTCGTTGTCCTCGCCGTCGCAGACCTCGGGACCCGTTTTTCTGCATCCCTCCTCTCCTTCTCCCGATGAAGAACCTGGAGTATCGATCCTGTGCGGGTCATCAGCCCCTGAATCTGACTGCTCGCAGTTCATGCAGTAGGGCTCGACATCACAGCCGCTGATAACAAGAACGAATAAGATTGCTGCAAACGAATGCAATGTCTTTCTTATGCGGTTTCGCATGAACACGACCGCGATGAATATGAATACGAATGCAACCGCCGGCAGGCGGCTGCTGTTTCCGGACGATCCCACGGGCGCCGTGGAACAGAATGGCGTTGACCCTGTGGCCAGCACGCGCTGCTCGTCGGGAGATTCAGGAGGCGGGGTGGGAATACCCGGTGTGTACCCGCACTGTCCATCCCGGCTGCAGTACTCTCCCTCGGGGCATTCGATGTCCGTGCACGGATCATGAATGCAGTCGCCTTCGACGCATCTGCGGCCGGTTCCGCACGTCACGCCAGTGCAAGGGTCGGGCGTGCATACGCCCTGTTTACATATAAAACCCTGCTCGCACAGGATGCCCGCGCACTCGTCCGTTATGCACTCGCCGTCATGGCATTCCATGCCTGCGGGGCATTCAACTCCCTTGCAGCTTTTTATGCATGCGCCTTCCCTGCAGAACTGACCGGCCGGGCATTCGACTCCAAGACAGGCATCCTCGATACATTCGCCATCCACGCATATTTCATCCTCACTCTCACATCCGAGCCCGTAGCAGTTGTCTTCGAGGCAGTCGCCCTTAACACAGACATAGCCATCCGCGCACTGAACGCTTTCACACAGATCAATGCACTGCCCGTCTTCGCACTCTTCGTTCTCGTCGCACACCACGTCTATGCAGGGGTCATCCACGCAGTACTCCTCTTCATTGCATATCTTGCCGGACGGGCATGGAAACTCCCCTTCCTGGCATGGAAGGGCCAGTTCGCCCTCGATACACTCTGGGTGCTCATCCGAATACTGCTCCTCGTAATCCTCGTCCGTTGTGCCGTCGCAGTCGTTGTCAACCGCGTCGCATACCTCATTGGAAGGTCCCACCTCGTTTACACATACGATTTCGCCGTTGAGACACAGGGTCTGCCCGTGCCTGCACGGCCATGTTCCGGCGTCAGGGCCTGCGGGAGGATCCCCGGGATTGTCCGGTATCTCGAGACAGGGCAGCCCGCCCCCGGGATTGCCGTCGTCAATCTCACCATCGCAGTCGTCGTCCTTTCCGTTGCATTCCTCTTCGGTGGCTTCGTCGTCCCCGATGCAATCGTAGCCGCCGTCAACACATTCAAGAGTCCCGGTGCCGCACATGCCCTCCTCGTAGCAGTCGCCTCCCGCCGGAACGCCGTCATCAATCGTGCCGTTACAGTCATCATCAAGACCGTTGCACAGTTCATCTCCGGGGCCGACCTCGTCCACGCATATCATGCTGCCGTAAGAGCAGGTCCAGATTCCCCTGCGGCATAGCCAGTCCACACCGCCGTCGACCGGGTCCCCGGGATTTCCCGGTATCAGCATGCAGGGAGCTCCTCCATCCGGGTTCCCGTCGTCCACGATGCCGTTGCAATCATCATCTATTCCGTTGCATGCCTCGTTCGAACCGGTGGGAGCCGAACATGAGCCCCAGATTCCGCCTGAACAGATTTCAATGCCCTCGCAGTGATCGAGAAAATCATTCGCGTTCACATCCGGGATGCACGCGATCACGCCGCCGTCGAGGCAGCTGGTCCCGCAGGGGCGTTCGAGGTCCTCGTCGGTATCCCCGTCGCAGTCGTCGTCCGCGTTGTTGCACTGTTCGGGAAAAGGAACACAGGGGCCGCGGATACCGCTGACCTCGACGAACATGTCCTCGAAATCGTTGTCTCCGCCCCTGAACAGATCTTCGAATCCGAAATAATACGTGTCCGGCTTGGTCGGGCTGCGGTAGACCACGAAATGCTTGAAGTCACCGTCATCATTGAGCTCTCTCTGGGTATAGAAAATATAATTTGTGTCAAAGCCGCTTCCGTCGCAGAAGCCGGCATCCACATCGCTGCAGTTGTGGCCCGTATTATCTGAAATCCGGATGGGATTAATCAGGAAAAAGCCTATGGCCGTGTTCATGTCCACGCCGGCGTCGGCAAGTGCGGACACAACAGTCCTGTTTGTCCCGCCGCCGCAGCTGTTCGTATTCTCCGGACCGCTGCAGCCCGTGCCCGTGTAGCCCCTGCAGCCCACGTCAACGTGCTTCTGAGAAGGATCCTCAACGGGATACCAGCCGAAGACATTATGATAACCCGCTCCCTCGCCCCATACCGTGAAAACGAGTTCCAGCTCTTCTGTGGGATAAAAAACCTGGGGCCAGATGTCGGCCTCGATCTGATAATGGATGTTTACCGAATCACAGTCTCCAAGGCCTTCGGCCTCGTTCAGGCACTGCTGTATGCGGGGTACTTCCGGGCCCCCGTCCACGCAGACTATTCCACCGCCCCAGCTCTGGGGAATGACAGTGCCGTCCGACTGCGTGACAATGGCCGCTGCGTACACAGAAACAAGAAAAACGGCCAGAAACGTCAGAATTAAGGCTCCAGATCTGAAAAAAGCTGCCCAATTGCGTACGGCTTTACTTAAGTCTTTGATTTTTATTGAAAAAATCATGACGCGCTCCCTTTTTTAAAGGTTATGCCCTATTTAAATAATGTAACGTATTATTCAGATTTGGCTACAATTTTTTACTTTTACGGAATCCGGAGCAGCGGCGGGGTTTTTACTTCTCTGTGTCCGGCGCTTCAGGCAAGCTCCATGGATTGATGATGCCGGGGGCGAGGATGTGGGCCGGATCCAGCGGGACCGCGTCCGCTCTGAGCTCGAAATGAAGGTGCGGGCCGCTTCTTTTTACACCCGTGCGCCCGAGGGAGCCGATTACGTCGCCCGCTTTAACCCTGTCGCCCGTTGTAACGGAAATCGTGTGCAGGTGCATGTAAAAGGTGCGCACACCGTTTCCGTGGGCAATAATGATGTAAAGTCCGCCCTTGTCGAATGTGTCCCTTCTGCTGAGCTGAGCGGCCTCTTCCGGTGTCAGGTTGACGCTGTTGCCGTTGCCCGGCCTGTCAAGACCCGCAAACACGACTTTGCCCGAAGCAGCCGCACGCACGGGTTCGGATTCCTGTCCGTCCAGGTCGATGCCCTGGTGAAGGCGCTTATGCTTTTTTTCACCCCTCATCCCGAATGGACTGAGAACGAGCCTGGGGGCTCCGTCAAGGGGCAGGACCATCTCAATGTCCTTGAATTTTCCAAGCGGAAGAGGCTTGTGTTTTTTATAAATGCCAATAAAGCGCCGGCGCACTGTCAGCACCCTGTCCTCGGGTTCGTTGTTGCGAACCCTGTCTCCGAAAAACCAGTGCGAGACATGGTGTCGGTGAGGTTTGCCTCCCAGCACCCTGTCCAGCATCTGATGCTGCAGCTCCCACACCTTCAGAAAAGCGGCCGCAAAATAAATATTCCTGAAAGACTTTATCACCGACCACTCATTGAACCTGAACCTGGAGACATCGAGGAACTTCCGCTCCCATTTATCATTTTCATGCAGGTAGTACGAATACCTGCCGCTTCTCACATGCGGGGCGTAAACGTGCGGCAGCACTCTGAAAAGACCCGTTCCCGTTCCCCATTTCGGCTGCGGCACGCAGCGCGACCTGTCCCACATCAGGGCGGCCATTAAAAACGGATCACGGCCGAAGGTGACTTTTGCGTTCAGCATGGCTTCTGTAAAAGCCTTTGCGCGTTCGGCGGGCATGATGCCGCAGAGTGTCCTTATTGCAGACGCAAACCTTTCAGGGTCTACTTTACCGGGCGCTTCGGGTTCGGCAGGCCACAGATCGGGACTCAGGTTCCTGTAGACGGCCTTGTGCCTCGGCGCGAATTCACGTATTACGCGCCTTTGCCACGGAACTCTTCCCGCTGACTGAGCAAGAGAACAGACCAGGAAAACGAGCAGAAATACAGTGACTGGATATTTTCCCGAAGGCCGGATCATTTATTACGTATTTTCAGGTTCTCGTTGTCGCTCTCATCCTTGGTCGTGTACCCGGAATCCTGGCGGTCGAAATTCACCCTGTTCTTTTCCATGTACAGGTAGTGCACGTCCTCTGCGTCCATGCCCGCGACCTGTGCAAGGGATACGAGAAAGTGAAGCATGTCCACAATCTCCACCCGGACATTGTCACGATCGAACTTCTGGTACTTTGCCCACCATTTCCACGGGACCGAATCAGTAAGTTCCGCAATCTCCTGCGAAAGAGCGCGGCAGTAATTGAGGAGCCATTTCACCTGCCCCTCTTCATTCATTGAATCCGTATCAACGCCTATTCTTCTGTTGAGCATTTTCTGACAGGCAAAAATTTCTCGGAGCATATCCTTTTCCGGCATACGACCTCCCTCCTTATCTGCTTGGCACATACTAACATAGCCAGCGGACGCGTAAATACAGACAGAGTTATCCACACCTTTTCCATAGGCCCATCATCAGGTTCTTATTTTATAAATAACTGAATATTATTGTGTTACTATAATCATCATATCAGCCATGCATCTTATCATTTTATAATCATTGAGTATTTTCTTTGGCCGGGATATTGCCTACTAAACAGATTTTCAACCCGTGTCCAGAAAGACCGTAATAATTATCCACAAGTTTGAGGGAGATAAAAATCACCCCTGCACATAATTGAAGGTCCTGTTACACAGGTGCTCGTAATCTTTGATCAATGCTTTCTCGTCCAGGACATGTAAAATAAATAATACTTGTATCCATGGTTACCATCCCGTAGGTTATGTCCCTGAATGCAGTGCGCATTAAGGACAAATCTAGGAGGTATGCATGCCGTCTGACTGGAACGACGGGCCCTGGGGACGAAAGGGCTCTTTTGAAAATAATCTTGAAGACTATCTTCGCAAATTCCCGGGAAGAGACTTCAAAAAACCCCTCATAATAATCCTCTTGATCATTGCCGCTATCGGATTTCTATCCACCACGTTCTACTCGGTAAGTGCCGAAAGCGTGGGTGTTGTACAGCGCTTCGGCAGGTATTCACGCACGACGCAGCCCGGCCTGCACCTGAAGCTGCCGATGGGAATCGAGGAAGTAACCAGGGTTCCCGTAACCCGCATACTCACCCAGGAATTCGGGTACAGGACAGAAATGGCCGGCATCAGGAGCCGGCGCAGCAGCCAGACCTTTACCAACGAGAGCCTCATGCTCACGGGCGACCTCAATGTAGTGGACGTCGACTGGATCGTGCAGTACCGCGTGCAGGATCCCAAGGCTTATCTTTTCAATGTGAGAAATGTCGAAGAGACAATACGGGACGTATCCGAAAGCGCCATGCGCCTCGTCGTGGGCGACAGCAGCGTGGACGGTGTCCTGACCATAGAAAGGGAACTCATCAGTGACACCGCTGCAAGAAAGATGCAGGAGATTCTCGACGGCTACGGTGCGGGCATTAAAATCGTAACGGTCAAGCTGCAGGACGTCACTCCGCCTGACGAGGTCAAGCCCGCATTCAACTCGGTCAACGAGGCCAAGCAGGAAAAGGAACAGCTCATCAACGAAGCGATGAAGGACTATAACACCGTTGTTCCAAAGGCCAGGGGTGACGCTGAAAAGATGATCAAGGAGGCAGAGGGTTACGCCATTGACCGCGTCAACCGGGCCAAGGGAGATGCGGCCAGGTTTCTGGCCATGTACAAGGAATACGCGCTCGCCAGGGATGTTACAAGACGCCGCCTGTACCTTGAGACAATGGCGCGCATTCTGCCGGCTGTTAAAAACAAGTACATAATCGACGAGGAGGAAAGGGGCGTACTCCGCCTTCTGCCGCTTGGGAAAAATCTGATAAGCCCTAAGGGGGTGCAGCAATGAAACGGTCAAAAAATGTTTATTACATCGTCATTGCCGTGGTCCTCATATTCGTAATCAGCAGAACCCTGTACAAGGTTGATCAGCGCGAACAGTTCGTAATCACGCAGTTCGGAAACCCGGTAAGGGAGGTAACAGAGCCCGGATTATATGCCAAGATACCCTTTGTTCAGTCGACACACATGTTTGAAAAGAGAATCCTCGAATGGGACGGCCAGGCGACTCAGATCCCGACAAAGGACAAGAAGTTCATCCTTGTGGATACTTATGCACGATGGCGTATCATCAAGCCGCTCAAGTTTTACCAGAGCATGGGAGACGAGCTGGGTGCCCAGTCAAGGCTCGACAACGTTATCGATGCCACCGTGAGGGACAGTATCACGGAGCAGCTTCTTATCG
>Ga0180430_10002361_pt1 | contig 17166 bp, 12 predicted proteins | sample SS_ome_9_FD_132999 | JGI IMG/M metagenome (GOLD analysis project Ga0180430, IMG submission 132999) | Hypersaline lake sediment archaeal communities from the Salton Sea, California, USA - SS_1_S_2 metaG | ecosystem: Environmental > Aquatic > Non-marine Saline and Alkaline > Hypersaline >... | reverse complement strand
TGGCGATCGCGATTCTCCGGGGTTAATAGCAGGGTCGAATCCACGCCGGAGGGTTTGCGCCGGCGCGCGTGTCTTTTCCCGAATCTCCGATCCATGGCGGCCTTTGTTCTCGCGATATTCACCAGTGCCTTTCTCCTGTTCCAGGTCCAGCCCGTCATCGCCCGCTACATTCTCCCCTGGTATGGAGGCACGCCCGCGGTCTGGACCACCTGCATGCTCTGTTTCCAGGCGGGGTTGCTGGGCGGTTATGCCTACGCGCACGGACTCGTCAGCCTGTTGCGCCATCGCCGCAAATGGCAGGTGGGAATTCATCTCGCCCTGATTGTCCTTTCGCTGATCGCCTTGCCGATCACTCCATCGGACGCGCTGAAACCGGATGGTGACGGCAGTCCCGTGGCGAGCATCGTGATCCTGTTGTTGTCGACCGTGGGATTGCCCTACCTCGTGGTGTCCGCATCGGGTCCTCTTCTGCAGCACTGGTTCGCGGAGTCGGCTCATGGACGTTCCCCCTATCGACTCTATGCCGTCTCGAATGTCGGATCGCTGTTGGCGCTCCTCAGTTATCCCTTTCTCGTCGAGCCCGTCTTCGCGCTCACCTGGCAGACCTGGTTGTGGTCGGGCGGTTACGTCGCCTATGCCGTGATGGTGGCTGCCTGTGCCTGGGTCTTCCTTCGCCGCGGAGAGACCCTGCCGTCCGAGAAGGGTGAAGAGTGCGCTTTCCGGCAGGATGCCGGAGGCGTGCCGGGCTCGCCGTGGATAGACCGGATCCTCTGGATCGCCTTTCCCGCGTGCGGCACGATCCTCCTCCTGGCGATGACGAGCCACATGACGCAGGACGTGGCGGTGGTGCCCTTTCTATGGGTGCTTCCGCTCGCGCTCTACCTCACGACTTTCATCATTACTTTCGATCACCCCCGCTGGTACCACCGGGGCGTCTGGATTCCCCTGGCGGCCCTGGCGGTGGGAGCCCTGGTCTACATGCTCGTCGCCGAAGGATCGGACAATTACCTGTCCATCGCCGGCCAGATCGGGGTGTGCGCTGCGGTGGTGTTCTTCGCGTGCATGATCTGTCATGGCGAGGCCGTCCGGCTCAAGCCTCATCCGAGGCGCCTGACTTCATTCTATCTCGCGATTTCGTTCGGTGGGGCGCTCGGCGGGGCATTCGTCGGCCTCGTGGCTCCCCGGATCTTCGACGGATACTGGGAACTGCACCTCGGACTGATGATGCTTGCCGCCCTTACCTCCCTGGCTCTCGTGCGCGACCGGAAGCGTTTTTCCGCGGTGCCGGCCTTCGGGCGCGGGGCCGGGGCGCTCGTGGGCGTGCAGGCGATCCTGGTGCTGGGCTTCTTCCTCGGCATGCACATACGCGACTATCACGAGGGATCGAGCCGTTCGCTGCGCAATTTTTACGGGGTCCTCCGCGTGTTCGAGGGATACGAGTGGGACGGGAGTTTCTACAAGTCTCTCCTCCATGGAAGAATCACGCATGGCTTCGAGTATTTCGACGGGCCCTGGGTGAACCAGCCGGTGTCCTATTTCTCCGAGGGGAGCGGACCGGATGCTGTCTTCAAGACCCACCCGAAACGTTTCTCGGGGGCAGCCGATCCGATGCGGATCGGGGTGGTCGGTCTCGGGATCGGCACGGTCGCCGCCTACGCGAACGAAGGGGACACCATCCGGTTCTACGAGATCAACGAGCAGGTCATCGACGTGGCCTGGGAGGGTTTCGATTACCTGGAGAATTGCGCGGGAGACGTGGATGTCGTCCTGGGCGACGGCAGGATCGCCCTCGAGCGGGAATTGGCCGCGGGTGAGCCCGGGCACTACGATGTTCTCGTTCTCGACGCATTCAGCGGAGATGGGGTGCCCATGCATCTTCTGACCAAGGAGGCTTTCGCCCTCTATCGCGATCACATGGCTCCGGGAGGTGCGATCCTGGTGAACATCACGAACCGCTACATCGACTTGCGGGATGCCGTGCGCACGCAGGCGGCGGAGATCGGATTCGAGGCAGTCTGGATCGAGCACTGGGACAACGAGGCGGTCCACAGCTATTACTCGAGTTGGATCATCCTGACCAACGACAAGCCGTTCGCCGCCAGGCTTGCGGGGCAGAGCTACGCGAACGAGTGGGAATCCGACGAACCCGAGCCCATCCTCTGGACCGACGATTACAGCAACCTCCTCAGTGTCCTCCACTGGGAGTAAGGGGGCGGGGCGGGATCAGGATCCGGCGCGGTGACGTTCCGCGAAGGCGACGAAGGCGTGGGTCAGGTCCTCGATCTTCTCGGACCATTTGGGATCGATGATCGAACCATCATCGCCGATCACGTGGTGCGCGGAGCGTATTGCAAGGAGGTCGGGGTAGACCGTCACCCCGATGTTGAGAAAGAGATCGCGCAGGGCATAGAGGCCCCGCAATCCGCCGAGCGGTCCGGGTGAAGCGGACAGGAGAACGGCGCTCTTCCCTTCGTAGGCGGCGAGTGGAGGTTCCTCGTTCGACTCGGGCCGGCTGCACCAGTCGATCGTGTTCTTCATCAGGGGAGAGTAGGCGCTGTTGTATTCGGGACTCGCGACGAGGAATCCATCGGCCGCACGAAACTGCTCCTTGAGCCGCCGGGCGTGTTCCGGCATCCCTTCCGCGGACTCTAGATCCGCGTCGAAGAGGGGAAGAGCGTAGTCGGCGAGGTCGATCAATTCGACATCCGCCCCCGCGGAGCGCGCAGACTGGGCCGCGGCCCGGGCGACGGCGTGGTTGAAGGATCCCTTGCGGGCACTTCCGGCAAAAGCGAGGAGACGAGGCATGTGAATCTCTAACGGTGTGATCGAATCACCGAAAAGTACGAGGCTGGCTGGCCTTGTCCACCGGATATCGGACTGCCTACTCGGGCGTAGACGAACCGGAATGCACCGCGCGGATAATCGTTTCCTCGATGGACTCGTCCCAGAGGGCGGGCAGACCATAGTAGACGTTCGATCCGCCTCCTTCGTACCCTCCCTCGCGCAGGACTCGAAGCGAGGGGATGTAAGCCATCACGTCGTGGGCATAGGCGGCCACCCAGGTGTCGGTGCCACGCCGCTCTTTCTTGAGGCGCAGCGCGTAGTCGATCACGACCTCGCCGCCGAGAAAGATCAGGTCGATCCTGCCGCCGAGTTCCCAGTGGCCGATGGGAAACGGATAGTGGTCCTCCAATCCGCCGTGTTCTTCGAGCCTCTCGAGCAGGTAGCGTGCGCGGGCGACCTCGAATCGATTGGTGGATTCGGTGTCGGCGAGCAGTTCGCCGCGCTCGGGGATCCGGGCCAGGGGTGCTTCGATTTCGGTATATTCGACCGCGAGCTGGGGACTGAGCTCGGGCATCGGTGCATCGATCGTGTCGGAGACGGCGTCGGCGAGTTTGCGGCCGTAGTAGCGAGCGAGGGCGACCTCTCGGCGTGGAAGAGGATTCTGATCGCCGCCGCACCCCGCCCAGAAGAGCGCGAGGGATCCCGGATAGCGGGTCTCGAGGCTTGTCATCGCATAGCCCGGATAATCGGCGTCCCATCGGTCGAAGGGCAGGGTGGTGGCATGGCAGGCGTATCCGAAGAGGATCGCAACGAGGCGATCGCCGGAGTCCCGCACGGTCAGGACGGGCACATCGTGGTCGACCGGTCCCTCGAGGCGGCCGCGATCTCGCTTTTCCGGAACGTCGGAGTAAGGCTTGTTGTTGCGTCGGTTGACCGCGAAGGTGGCCTTTCCCGACGCGGCCTGGAGGCGCACAGCCACCGGGGCGGACATGGCTTCGCGTGCCAGGGCGACAAGTTGGGCGGAGAGTCGCTGGGCGTAGGCGTCGATCTTCTCCCGGTGCTCCGGAGGAAGAACCATGTAGTGGAGCGGCGCGAGATTCTGCCCCACCACGGGACCGCTGTGGGTGTGGGAGGTGCAGAGGGCGATTTCGGCGCGAGAGAGGCCGGTCTCCTTCTCGAGGCGGGCACAGAGAGCGGTGGAAAAGAAACGGTCGACTCCGACGAGATCGAGACTGAAGAGGATTCCACGACTCCCCTGGCCATCCTCGAGGTAGAGGGCCTTTGCGTACAGCTCGGTCTGCTTTCCCGATGCGGGAGCGGTGCGGCCCCCGTAGCCGGCCATCCACATGGGTTCGGACGGAGTGATGACGGTGCGGGCGACTCCGGCCTTCCACTCCGCGTGTAGGGATGGGTTGGCGGGCGCCCAGGCCAGGGCGAACAGGAGGAGAGTTACGGGAACAGGTAGCGATTTCATGCGGGATCGAGTTGCCATCCGTCGCGGTAGGACTTGGTCAGGAAAGCGTTCGCCTCGGGAAGATTGGTTACTCGTAAAGATCCCGCATCCCATTCGAGAGGTTGACCGGGAAACCGGACCGCCACGTTGCCGAGCTGCACCGCCTCGGTGAGGGGGCCGGCATAGGCGAAATTGTCCGAGATCTCCGTGTTTCCGTCGAGGCAGGCATCGACCCAGTCGTGCCAGTGATGCGCCGGACCGGGATCGGGCAGGTCGGTGTCGATGAAGTCCTCCTCGGGATAGAGTTTCGGCGTGCCCCAGTGGGGAACGAGCAGGTAGCCCCGGGTTCCCACGAGCAGGGAAGCAGGCTGAGGCAGGGTCGCCGGATCAGGAAGTCCGGGCCAGCGCTTGCGGGGACGCCTGCCCCCGTCATACCAGGTGATGGTCAGTGTCTCGGACTCCGTGTAGGGAGTACCGGGATATTCGTAGACGATCGTCTCCTGGGCGGGCCAGACGTGTTCGTTCATGCCCGAGTGCTCGGCGGTCACCCGGATCGGATCGGTCAATTCCAGCGCGGTGTAGAGAGGGTCGAGCAAGTGACAGCCATTGTCACCGATCGAGCCGGACCCGAAGTGCTGCCAATCCCGCCAGGCGAAAGGATGGTAGACGCGATCGCCCCCATACCCGGAGAAGGGTGCCGGGCCGACCCATTGATCCCAGTCCAGTTCGTCGGGAACCGCCGCGGATGGGACGGGAGGCTCGAGCAACCCCGATCGCCCGTGTCCCGGAGCCGAAATCCAGGTGTGAACCTCCTTCACCTTTCCGATCGCATCATCCTGTTGGATGAGGATCTTCGTCTGGCGATACTGGGGCTCGGAATGGATCTGGTTGCCCATTCGTGTCACGTTTCCATGCCGGGCGGCCAGCTTTGCCAGCTGCCGCGCTTCCCACACCGTGTGAGTGAGTGGCTTCTGGCAGTAGACGTGGATCCCTCGCCTGAGAGCCTCGGCAGCGATGATCGCGTGAGAATGGTCCGGCACCGTGATGTTCACGGCATCGATCTGCTCGTCGAGGCGGTCGAACATCTCGCGGTAGTCGCGAAACCTCGGGCGTCCCGGCCATTCTTTCTCGACGAGATCGAAATGGCGCTCATCGACATCGCAAAACGCGACCATCTCCACCGACGGATGGCCTCCGATCGTGGAGATGTCTTTCCATCCCATATTGCGGCATCCTATTCCGGCGAAGCGCAATCGTTCGGATGAAGGGGAATCCATGACGCCGATGCTGGGCGAATCGAGAGGGAAAGGGAAGCACGTGAAGACGGCATCGGTGGGCGTGATTGTCGATTGTCAGACCGGTCGAATTCCCGTGAGATGGCAGGGTGAAACGAGTCTTTCTACTATTCCTCGCCGGGATGGGCGGGGCGAGTCTTGCCGTCGAGGCGGGTGACGGTCCCCACCAGCAACTCGACTGGTATCCCGAGGGGGATGAAAGGCATCCGATCGAGAGGCGGGAGCATTGGGAAGAGCGAAGAGCGGCGATTCTCCGGAATTTCGAAGCGGTCGCGGGTGAAATGCCGCCTCGAGCCGACCTGCCCGCAGTCACGTGGAGGGTTGAAGAGGTCGAGAAAGCCGGCTCCTTCGAGAAGCGGACCGTACGGATGGAGTCCGGTCTTGGTGACGAAATTATAGCCTATCTCTACCTGCCGAAATCGGGAATGGCGACGGGAGCCGGGATTGTTGCCCTGCATCCCACCCATCGAATCGGAAAGGGAGTTGTCGACGGACAGAGCGAGAGGCCGAATCGAGCCTACGGCAGGGAACTCGCGGAACGGGGCCACGTCGTCATCGCCCCCGACTATCCGAGTTTCGGAGGACTGGTAGAATACGATTTCGCGAACGACGTCTTCGAGTCCGGCACGATGCGGGGGATCTGGAACCACATGCGGTGCGTCGATCTGCTCGCGGCACTGCCGGACGTGGAAAAGGACCGTGTCGGGGTGATCGGGCATTCGCTCGGGGGACACAACGCCATTTTTCTTGCCGTGTTCGACCCCAGGGTGAAGGCGGTGGTCACGAGTTGCGGATGGACGCCCTTCCATGACTACTACGGAGGCGAGGTGAAGGGGTGGACGAGCGACCGCTATCTGCCGGCAATCCGGGATCGCTACGATCTCGACCCGGATCGCATTCCCTTCGACTTCGCCGAACTGATCGCGGCGATTGCTCCGCGAGCCTTTTTTTCGAGCTCGCCGCTTCGAGACTCCAACTTCGACTGGCGGGGGGTGGAAAAGGCGGCACCGGAGATCCGAAAAATCTACGGGCTCTACGACGCGGACCGGGCCATGCGAATCTCCTATCCGGACGCGGACCACGACTTTCCTCCATCGGTCCGCGACGAGGCATATCGCTTTCTCGAGTCAGCTCTGGCACCCTGAGCCCGCATACGGGAGGGATCAGGTTCGGTATCGCTTGCGTGGCAGCAATTCCCGGCTAGAGGGAGAATCGCATGAAGCTCGGGAAGGCAGGGGCGCGATTTCTGTGCGCCACGACAGGGATGGCGAGTCTACTACTCGCTTTGGCAGTCCGGGCCGAGACGGACCGTCTTCCCGATATCGTCCTGATCGTGTGCGACGATCTCGGGTATGGAGACCTGGGCTGCTACGGCGGGCGCGTGATCGAGACGCCCAATATCGATCGTCTCGCCGCAGAAGGAATGCGGTTCACCGACTTCTATTCGGCTTACTGCCTCTGCTCGGCCTCGCGCGCCGCCCTGCTGACCGGCTGCTACCCGCCGCGAATCAGCATGCCGGGTGTCATCGGGGCGCGTGCCCGGGTCGGACTGCATCCCGACGAGACGACGATCGCCGAAGTCTTGCGCAGCCGGGGCTACCGGACGTCGTGCATCGGGAAGTGGCACGTCGGGGATGCCGCAGCGGTCCTCCCGACGGCGCAGGGATTCGACCGTTATTTCGGAATTCCCTACTCGAACGACATGCTGCGCCGCAAACCGTGGGGCAACGAGGTTCAGGATCTCGACCGGATCTGGCAGAACAAAAGATGGGACATTTACGCGAACGAACTCTACCGGGACACCACCGTGGTCGAGTCCCCGGTCGATCAGCGCACGATCACGCGCCGATACACCGAAGAGGCGGTCCGGTTCGTTCGAGAAGAAGGGGACGAGCCTTTCTTTCTCTACCTCGCGCATTCGATGCCCCACGTGCCGCTGTTCGTACCCGACGAGCTGTGGGATCCCGATCCTCGTCGCGCCTACGAGTTGACCGTCGAGCACATCGACGAGATGACGGGTGTGCTGCTCGACGCCCTGGAGGAAAGCGGGCGGGACCGGGAGACACTCCTGATTTTCACGTCCGACAACGGCCCGTGGTTGAGCAAGCACCATCACGGGGGAAGCTCGGGAGGGCTTCGTGCGGGAAAGGGAACGACTTACGAGGGCGGGATGCGCGTGCCCTGCCTGATGCGGTGGCCCGGGCGAATCGAGGCGGGCCGGGTGTACCGGGAAGTCGTCGCGACGATCGATCTGCTTCCCACGCTGGCGGCCATTGCCGGGGCCGAGTTACCCCCGCGACCGATCGACGGGGTGGACGTCGGGCCCGTGCTGACTGACCCGTCCGCATCCTCACCTCGAGAGGAGCGCGGTCTCCTTTATTACAAGATGGGGCGTCCCGTATCCGCCCGGTTGGGGAAGTGGAAGTTGCGGCGCCAGCGGGTCGACCTCAAGGTGCGGTCGGAATTGTATGATCTCGAGGCCGATCCGGGCGAAACGGACAACCTGACCGGTCGCCACCCCCGCATCGTCGACCTGCTCGAGGAGTTCCTCGAGACCGAACACCGGAAGGTGAAGGCGGGGCAACGCGACGCGTGGCGGAAGCGGGGCTGATCCCGGGACATATTCGCCGGTCAGAGCGTTCGCACTCGCAAATTGCGGAAATCGATCGCCATGTCTCGTTTGCCGTGGAGCTGAATGCCGATCGGACCTTTCTCTTGCCCTGTCTCCGAAGTGTAGGTCATCACTTTTTTGCCGTTCAGCCAGGTCGTGTAGGTCATTCCCTTCGCCTCGACGCGCAGCGTGTTCCAATCATCGAGCTTGAGCAGGTCTGCGACTCCCTCGGCCTCGATCGGGTAGCCCTTTCCTGGAATGTAGGGCGACGCGGTCATGTCGCGCTTCAGAGAACCCGAGATCCCGATCTGAATCTGGTCGTTGTTTCGAACGAAAATGCCGGAATCGACGATTCCCTCACCGAATCGGAAGTCCGTCTCGAAGATGAAGTCGGTGAAGTGCTCTTCAGTCCACAGCGTCTGCCCTTTCTCATCGGGGCCGCTGCGCACCTGGAGAACACCGTCGCTCGCGTGAAACCAGATATTCTCTCCGGGCGCGACCCAGCCGGCGAGGTCTTTTCCGGAGAACAGGGAGGTCCAGCCTTCGTCGGCTGCAATGGCGAGAAGGGGGAGCGCCAGGAGACAAAACAAGGGGTGGCGGATAGTGTTCGACTTCTTCATCAGACTCCATTGTGCGGCAATCCGGGAACTGCTGACAACAGGAAACCGGGCTGCAATCGCGGAATCCGGAAAAGACCGAAGCGGCCCAGTAAATTTGATAAAATTTAGGAAAAATTATTGAGATACGCGGTCAAAGTTTATAATTTTTAGAAAAACAAGCTATTTTGATAGCCTTGACTCCCCAGTGATATCCCAGAGAACGATGAAACACTTCCTGATCATCACCAACGCGAGTGGCGAAACCAAGCGGCGCGAGGTTCGCGACGGAGAGAGAATCCCCGTGGAGCCCGGGGACGACGTGGTCGTAGTCGACGAGAACGGCGAGCCCGCGGACGTTCAAATGAAGTCGGAGGGTGATGATCTCGTCCTCGAATTCGAAAACGGTGAAAAGGTCAGTCTTGCTGACTTTTACCAGGCCGAAGGCGGCGACCCAATCACGGTCGGCGTCAGCCCCTCGTCCAACAGTTGGGCCGAGTACGAGTTCAACAGCCAGGTTGGCAACCTGCCCAGCGCGACGAAGTTCACGCTCATGCGGCTGTCGAATACGGAGTATATCGACTTCGAAGAGCAAACCGAGCCGCTCGATGATTGGGTGCTCCTGCCCTACAACCCGCAGTCGCGATTGGGCGGAGGGGATCCCGGGGATGAGCCGCCCGAGGCTCTGCCCGACGAAGAGGAGGTCGAGCAGGGAGGGTCCGTTTCCGTCTTTCTTCTCGGAAATGACAGGGATCCCGAAGGAGGTGGCCTGACGATCGTCGGAATTGACGGGCGGGGTGTTACTCCCGGCCGGACGGTCGAGATCGACAGTGGAGCCGAGGTGACGCTGAAGGGCGGGGGCTTCGTCGATTACGCGCCCGGCGACGGGTTTCGCTACCTGGGTGATGGAGTGAGCGCGACCGACACCTTCAGCTACACGATCGAGGACACCAACGGAAACCAGGTTACTTCTACCGTGACCATCACGATCTCGGGAGAGAACGATCCGCCCGAACCTGTCGATGATGGCTACGAATTCAGCGAGGACGCACCTGTCACGGTCAGTCCGCTCGAGAACGATGACGATCCCGATGCCAACGACACCCTGACCCTCGTCGGAGTGACGGATCCGCAGGACGGCACGGTCGTGTTGAATCCGGACAATACCCTCACCTACGATCCGGCGGGGGCATTCGAGTATCTCGGCGTGGGCGAGACCGCGACCACGACGGTCGTTTACACCGTGAGCGACGACGATGGTGCGACTGCGACGGCTCAGGTGACCTTCACGATCAATGGGGAGAATGACGATCCCACGGCGAATCCGGACGTGACCACCACGAGCGAGGACGACGCGGTGAACATCCCGGTGCTGGACAACGACACCGATCCGGACGTCAACGATGAGTTGAACGTGTGCGGGATCGAAGTGGGGGGAGTGATGGTGACGCCGACGCCGGGTGTTCCGGTCACGCTGGACAGCGGAGGCCGCGTGGTTCTCCTCGTCGACGGCACGATCGACTACACGCCTCCGGCGAGTGCGAACGCCCTGGATGCGGGCGAGTCGCTGGTGGATGTCTTCACCTACAAGATCGACGACGGAAACGGGGGATCCGCGACGGCGACGACCACGGTCACGGTGACCGGTGAGGACGACCCGACGGTGACGAATCCGGACGTCGACGTAACCGATGAAGATACCGCGATCGTGGTGGACGTGCTGGCCAACGACAGCGATGCCGACACGAGCGACAACCCGCTCTCGGTGACCAACGTGGTGCAGCCTCCGGTGGGACAAGGTAGCGTGATCAACAATGGTGCTGACGTGACCTTCGATCCGGGGACCGACTTCCAGGACCTGGCGGTGGGCGAAACCGAGATTGTGAGTTTCACCTACGATGCGACGACGCCCGATGGCGACACGGTCACCGAGAACGTGACGATCACGGTGGAGGGTCTTAACGACGACCCGACGGCGAATCCGGACGTGAGCGTTACGAGCGAGGATGACCCCGTGAACATTCCGGTTCTGACGAATGATACCGATCCGGACACGAGTGATGAGTTGAATGTATGCGGGATCGAAGTGGGGGGAGTGATGATAACGCCGACGCCGGGTGTTCCGGTCACGCTGGACAGCGGAGGCCGCGTGGTTCTCCTCGTCGACGGCACGATCGACTACACGCCCCCTGCGAGCGCGAACGCCCTGGATGCGGGTGAGTCGCTGGTGGATGTCTTCACCTACAAGATCGACGACGGAAACGGAGGAACCGCGACGGCGACGACCACGGTCACGGTGACGGGCGAAGACGACCCGACGGTGACGAATCCTGACGTGGACGTGACCGACGAGGACACCGCGATCGTGGTGGACGTGCTGGCGAACGATAGCGATGCCGACACGAGCGACAATCCGCTCTCGGTGACCAACGTGGTGCAGCCTCCGGCGGGCCAAGGTAGCGTGATCAACAATGGTGCTGACGTGACCTTCGATCCGGGGACCGACTTTCAGGACCTCGCGGTGGGCGAGACCGAGATCGTCAATTTCACCTACGACGCGACGACTCCGGACGGGGACACCACGACAGAGAACGTGACGATCACGGTGGTGGGAACCAACGACGATCCGGTGGCCAATCCCGATGGGGAGACAACGCCGGAGAACACTCCAGTGACGCTCGATCCGTTGAGCAACGACACCGATCCGGACGTCAGCGATGAGATCGAGATCTGTGGCATCGAAGTGGGCGGTGCGATGGTGACGCCCACGCCGGGTATTCCCCTGACGCTCGACAGCGGCGCAGTGATCACGGTCTTCAGCGACGGGACAATCGACTATGTGCCTCCGGCCGGAACGAATGACCTGGACGCCGGGGAAACCTGGATCGACACGTTCACTTACAAGATCGATGACGGGAACGGCGGCACGGCGACAACGACCGCCTCGGTGACGGTGACCGGTGAGGACGACCCGACGGTGACGAATCCGGACGTGGACGTAACCGATGAAGATACCGCGATTGTGGTGGACGTGCTGGCCAACGACAGCGATCCGGATACGACAGACAATCCCCTTTCGGTGACCAATGTGGTGCAACCTCCGGCCGGGCAGGGCAGCGTGGTCAACAATGGCACCGACGTGACCTTCGATCCGGGGAGCGACTTCCAGGACCTGGCGGTGGGCGAGACCGAGATCGTGAACTTCACCTACGACGCGACGACGCCGGACGGGGACACGACGACGGAGAACGTGACGATCACGGTGGTGGGAACCAACGACGGTCCTGTGGCCAATCCCGACGTGGAGACGACGCCGGAGACGACACCGGTGAACATCCCGGTGCTGGACAACGACACCGATCCGGACGGCAGCGACACGCTGAATGTGTGCGGCATCGAAGTCGGAGGCGCGATGGTGACGCCCGTGGTGGGCAATCCGATCACGCTCGACAGCGGAGCTACGGTGGTTCTCCTGGCGGACGGCACGATGGACTACACGCCGCCGGCCAGTGCGAATGCCCTGGACGCGGGCGAGTCGCTCGTGGACGTGTTTACCTACAAGATCGACGACGGAAACGGGGGAACCGCGACGGCGACCACGACGGTGACTGTCACCGGCGAGGACGACCCGACGGTGACGAATCCCGACGTGGACGTGACCGACGAGGACACCGCGATCGTGGTGGACGTGCTGGCCAACGACAGCGATCCGGATACGACAGACAATCCTCTTTCGGTGACCAACGTGGTGCAACCTCCGGCCGGGCAGGGCAGCGTGATCAACAATGGGAACAATGTGACCTTCGATCCGGGGACCGACTTCCAGGACCTCGCGGTGGGCGAAACCGAAATCGTGAACTTCACCTATGACGCGACGACGCCCGACGGCGATGCGGTGACCGAAAACGTGACGATCACCGTCACGGGTGTCAATGACGCCCCCGACGCGATCGACGACGGAGAATCCACGACCGAGAATGCCAGTGTCACCGTCGATGTGCTCGGAAACGATATCGACGTGGACGGCGATACCCTGACGGTGACCAACATTAACCAGCCTCCGGCCGGCCAGGGATCTGCCACCTTCACGGCGAACGACGTGACCTTCAATCCGGGGTCGGACTTCGACGATCTCGCCACCGGCGAAACCGAGTTGGTGAACTTCACCTACGACATCTCCGATGGCCAGGGTGGCACGGACACCGCCAACATCACCATCACGGTGGTGGGAACCAACGATCCCCCCGTGGCCGAGGACGACGTGCTCGTCAGTGTCGATCCCATCGACGCGGTGACGCTCGACATCGTTGCCAACGACACCGATGTCGATGGGAACATCGATCCGACGACGGTCGATCTCGATCCCTCGACGCCCGGCGAGCAGAAGAGCCTGGTCGTGGCGGGCGAGGGCACCTGGACGGTGGACAATGCCGGCGTGGTGACCTTTACCCCGGTCGATCCGCTTCCCGGTCAGCCGACACCGATCAATTACACGGTGAAGGACGATGACGGGCAGGTCTCGAACGAGGGAACGATCACGGTCAACTACAGTGCGGCCAACGTCTGGTTCGGAAACGACGAGTCGGCCAGTGTGGACGCCACCGAGTTCGACCAGGGGCGGTCCCTCATCTCCGGAACGGCCGACCTGATGGACTTCTCCCCCGGCGACGTCGGATTCAATGCCGCGCTTTACACCTGGTCGGACACGGCATCTCAGGATACCGAGCTGGCGCTGACCTCCGACAAGGCGCAGTTCGTCAACGACAGCCGGAACTACTCCCGTGACTTCAGCGGGGGAACGGATGTCGGACAGGCGATCGTCTACGGGGCGGGCCTGATTGCCAATTCGGTGGCGGCGCTGCAGGCGGCGGGTGATCCGCGCGCCGATGTTCCCCAGGCTCTCGTGATCCTGACGGACGCGTTCAGGGAGCAGATCGTGGACGACACCAGCTTGCTGTCCGATGCTGCTGCGGCCAAGGCGGCGGGGATCACGCTCGTGTTCGTCGCGATCCAGGACGCGACGGACCCCGACGCGATTGCCGTTCTCGAGCAGGCCGCCTCGACGGACTCGGCGGGGAATCCACTCGTGGTCCAGGCGCAGGCTTACGCCGATATCAGCAATCAGGACATGTTCAACGTCGTCCAGGCGATTCGCGAGGGCGCGGCGGCGAACCTTCCGGCGACGCCTCCGGTCGTGATCGACATGGACGGCGACGGGGTCGAATACGACTCGGTCGAGGACGGTATCGCTCTCGATGTCGATGGTGACGGAGAGAAGGAGCAGACCGCCTGGGCCAATGAGGACGATGCGGTGCTGGTCTTCGATGCCAACGAGAACGGCGCGGTCGACGGACGGAGCGAGTTCGCGTTCGCCGACTATAGCGACAATCCCGATGCGACGGACATGGAAGGGCTGCGCGCCCACTTCGACACCGACGACGACGGGCTACTCACCGCCAATGACGAGCAGTGGGATCGCTTCCGCCTCTGGCAGGACAAGGACGGGGACGGTGAAGTCGACGAGGGCGAGATGGTCTCGCTCGACGAGGCCGGGATCGAGTCGATCGGACTGGTCAGCGACGGAGTGTCCTCGGTCGAGGCGGACGGCGACGTCCTGGTTCACGGTGAAAGCGAAGTGACCTACTCCGATGGCTCGACCGGCACGGCAGCCGATGCCGAGTTTCGCTTCGAGGAATTGCTCGATAGCGGAACAGGTGAGCTGGAGGCGTTGACCGAGTCCGGCGACGTGATCGATCTCAACGGAACCAACGAGGAGCTTCCCGGCGAAGCGCTTGCACCCGAGGATCTCGCCGGTGCAGGGGAAGCCGCGGGTGGAGAATCCTGGGGTTCAGGTTTCGAGGAAGGGGGCGCCATGCCTTCCACGGCGATGGAGGACGACGCTGCCGCGGCCCAGGCCAACGGCTGACGGAGTCTGGTCTCGGTTCACGCGAGAAACGAAAATCTGCCGGAGCCCTTCGCCGTCCCCATCCGGGATGCGGAGCGGCTCCGGTCCTGTTTTCGGAACCGGATCGGTTGGGTTCTTGACTGAAGGCGCCTCGCGATTCGTCCGACTCGTACCATGCGCTCGACATTCTCCCAATCGTGTCTCCCCATCGCCGCCGGCCTGCTTTTCGCGTTCTCATCCTGCTCCGATGCCGGGCCGCGCTTCGGAGCCCCCGGTGGACGACCGGGTGCCGCACCCGGGTATGAGGAGGGAACCCGCCTGCGGGTCGGCGATCCGGCCCCGGCGTTCTCGATCGAGACGGCCGACGGGACGATCTTCTCGACGGACGACTGGAAGGGAAAGGTGGTCCTCGTCAACCTGTTCGCGACCTGGTGTGGGCCCTGCCGGGCCGAGATGCCTCACCTGCAGAAGGGACTCTGGGAGCCCTTCGAAGGACACGAGGACTTCGCCGTGATCGCCCTCGCTCGCGAAGAGACGAACCGGCAGGCCGCCGCGTTCGCGAAGAGCATGAATCTGACCTTCGCCGTGGCGGGGGATCCGGATCGATCGATCTACGATGCCTTCGCGGAAGGCTACATTCCCCGGAACTACCTGATCGGAAAAGACGGAACGATCGTCTACGCCTCGGTGGGATACACCCACGAGGAATTCGAGGAGCTGATCGCCCGGGTTGCCGAAGAATTGGAAACGGAGTGAGCCTACGCCGTGACCTTCTCTACCGGCGTGAGCCGGGGCGGGTGGGGGCCGCGAATAGACCGGGCCTCCGGGATTCGCCATCCCCGGGGCGATGCGGCCCTTCCCGGGGCGATGCGGCCCTTCCCGGGGCAGGCAGGGAGGGTGCGGCTCCCTATTCGACGAGTTCGTTGATCTTCTCCTGGCTCTCCTCGGAGAGCTTGTCGAGGGGGTAACTGATGACGCGACCGTCGGGCATGAGAAAGTCGACCATGCCATCCTCCACCTTGCGGATGGCGGCGGTGATCGTCGTTCCCTCGTCGTTGGTCCACTCCCGGTGCTCGACGAGGAAGTCCGGTTCGCTCATCGTTTCCTCGACGGATTCCGCGCCTGGTTCGGCGTCGCCGGCACGACCGAGAACGTCGACTGTTTCCAGGAGTTTTCTGAGATCTCGATCCGCCTCCCGCATGTCGCTCTTGAGCGTGTCGTAGGTGATGGCCTGGATCCCGGTCTGCCCGTCCGCAGTGGTGACGAAGACCATCGGAATGGTGCCGCCGCCTTTGGATCGCAGGGAGGCGGCGCCGGGAGGCAGGGAATTCCAGTCGTCGCGACTGTGGGCGAAGATCACCTGGCCGGTGGAGCGAAATTCCTTGAAGGCCGCCGAACTGACGGACAGGCAAGGACCTCAATTGGTGTTGGGATTCGTGACGACGAAAATGAGGGGCTCCTCCTCCTCCACCGCCTCCGACATGGCATCGTCGATCTCTTCGAGGGTGAAAACGGAACTCGGGATCCGCATCTGGGCCTGGGACAGCGCGGCGAGGCTCACCAGGCTGAAGGAGAGTATCAGTGCTTTCATGGGCCGCGATGATACGGCCGACTCGGGAACGGGGTCCATCTCTTTCTTCACGGGGATCCGCGCCAAGCCCGGCCAAACCGGTGGCCCCTGTTGCTTTTCTCCCCAGTTGGCACTTGCGAAGATCTGAAATTCCCGGACCTTGGGCCTTTATCGACAATCCGTGGCGGACGCACTCACCATCGCAACAACCTGTGCCAGGCACGCCGAAGATATTCAGGCCGAGGATATCACGGTCCTCGACTTGCGCGGCCTCTCCTCGATTGCAGATTTTTTCCTCATCTGCACCGGTACTTCCGTGCCGCACCTGAAGGCGATCAGTCGCGATATCCGGCAGAAGGCGGAAGAGGAGATCGGCGAGATTCCCCGCACTACCGAGGGGGATGCATCGAGTCACTGGCTGGTGATCGATTATGTCGACGTGATCGTGCACATTTTCCACGAGGACAAGCGTTCCTTCTACGCGCTGGAAGACCTGTGGTCGGATGCTCCCCGGATCGAATTTCGGTCCTCCCCCGCGACGCCGCCGGAGGCGTAGAGGGGCGATCGGGAAAGCGGGTTGCGCCGCCGGGTGCGGGACGGTAGGAAGACGGTCATGCGTATCGAGGTGGTCAACACGGGGACGGAATTACTCCTGGGGAAGGTGGTGAACACCCATGCGGCCTACTTCGGCCAGGAGCTCTTCAAGCTCGGTCTGCGCCTCCGGCGGCAGATCACGATACCGGATGGCGACGAGATTCGTGAGGCACTCGACGAATCGTTCCCGCGCAGCGACGTCATCCTGATCACCGGCGGGCTGGGACCCACCGACGACGACGTGACGCGCGAGGTCGTCGCCGCGCGGCTCGGACGCGCCCTGCATCGGGACGACGGGATCCGGGAGTCGATCCGGGAGTTGTTTCGCAGCCGCGGGCTTCGTTACAGCGAACTGAAC
>Ga0180430_10002360_pt1 | contig 17180 bp, 17 predicted proteins | sample SS_ome_9_FD_132999 | JGI IMG/M metagenome (GOLD analysis project Ga0180430, IMG submission 132999) | Hypersaline lake sediment archaeal communities from the Salton Sea, California, USA - SS_1_S_2 metaG | ecosystem: Environmental > Aquatic > Non-marine Saline and Alkaline > Hypersaline >... | reverse complement strand
GAGTGGTTCATCGCGGCCTCCCGCAAGCGTCGCCGAACCCACCGCGAACGTAAATCTCGCGCGCGTCATCGACCGTGCTTGACAAGATCGGCGGCCTCCACAGAATGCCACCCCATCGGCATCGTGCCTGTCGATCAACGCGGGTGCTCGCGGCAAAGGTTTTCGAACACGGCATTGCGGAAGTGTCAGGGAAACGACGTTTTCGTGGAAGTCGAATCGCCAAAAGAGGCCCCCACGGGCCGTGGGAGGTGTGACTGATTTTGGGGGGCGACGACTGAGGGACCGATAGTCGACGATCTGAGGTCGTGGCCTGGATGTCCCCCCCGCTTTTTGGTGCCTTGCCCCGAGATGGGCTGCGAACGTCCTCCCTGCACGCCCCCGTTGTGGTTCCTGCGGCAGGTGGCCCTCGCGGGGTGGCGTCGGGTACAATCCGGAGGGCGGATGCGAGCCGCCGTGCGACTGCGGGCGGCGGAAAGGTGGCTCGCCGGGTATGCGGGCTGCGGTGTTTCTCCAAACCTCCGGCATGGATCATGGCACGATGCCTCGTGGGTTGTGGCTCGAATCTCGGTAATCGCCGGGAACTGCTCGACCGAGCTGTCGAACTGCTGCGGTTCATGCCGGGCGTTCGCATCCTTGCCACGAGTCGTTATCGCGAGTTTCGCCCGGTCGGTGGCCCCAACGGGCAGACACCCTTCCTCAACGCCGCCTGTCTGCTCGAGACCGATCTCGGGCCCAATGAACTGCTCGGCATGCTCAAGGCGGTGGAGAACACGCTCGAGCGGCAGCGGGAGATTCGCTGGGGTCCCCGCACGATCGACCTCGACCTGCTCCTCTACGGCGACGTGGTGGTCAACTCCGAGGAACTCGTCCTACCGCACCCGCGAATGTCGACCCGCCGCTTTGTGCTCGAGCCGTGCGTCGAGATCGCGGCGGAGTTTCGGCATCCGGTGGCAGGCTGCTCGGTCGGTGACCTGCTGGAAAACATCTCACCGAGGCATCCGCACGTGGCCGTCGTCGGCGTGCCGGGGGCCGGAGCTCCGGAGGTCGCCGCCGCCATCGCCGACTTCACTCTCGGCCGTCTGCTGCACACGCCCCGTCCGCTGCCATCGCTGAGTCCAATCGCCGGGAAGGGTGGAGCACGCGGTGCGGCCCGGCTGCTGGCCGATTTCTGTGACACGCTCGACGGCTGGTCGCAGCCGATTCTGCGGGAAGGATGGCCAACCGATCCCCACGGCACGATTGCGGAGTATTGGATCGGCACGCTGATGGCGATGGCTGAGCTGACCCTCGCTGCGGACGATGTGACGGAACTCGAGGGCCGCTACCGTCGCCTGACCGACTCGACTGTGCAGCCCAACGTCGTGATCCTGCTGACAACGCCGAGCGACGTGCTTGCCGACCGCATCAGTTTCCGCAGCGGCCAACGGTCGGAATTCACAGACGTCTTCGCCGACCTCGAGCGATTTGTGTCGCCGGGTACCGATTTCGGTCGACGCCGTTTCAGCCGCGATCTCTCCGGGCGTGTTGCCGAGCCGGCGCCAGGCCCGGCGGTCGACATGTCCTCCAGCGACGCGACGGTTGCGGCGGCCGCCCGCTTTCTGGCGACGCTGCAGGAGCGGCTCGTGGCCTGTCTCTGCGATGGCTCGTCAAATCTGCGGGCCGGCATGCCCTGCGGCGTGGTAAGGATTCCCTCGGACGACATCGGCGAGGCGGCCGAGCAGGCGGTGGCCGCCGTCGAGGCGATGGGGTAGCGTTGCGAGAAATCCGGATCGAACGTCGGCCCCAAGCGATGCGGCAGCTCGTCGAGGAGGCCCGGCGGCAGGGACGGCTGGTCGGCTTCGTGCCGACAATGGGCGGCTTGCACGCGGGCCATGCAAGCCTGACACGGGCGGCGGCGGAAGCCTGCGACGAGGTGGCCGTTTCGATCTTCGTCAATCCCTCGCAGTTTGGCCCCGGGGAAGACTTCGACCGCTATCCCCGTTCAGCGGAGGCTGACTGCCGCCTGCTTGCCGAGGCCGAAGCGAGCTGGGTTTTCATGCCGGAGGTCGAGTCGATCTATCCGCCGGGCGACGCCACGCGGGTCGTCGTGGGAGGCCCGGCGGTTCGCTGGGAGGGCGAGCATCGGCCAGGGCACTTCGAGGGTGTGGCCACGGTCGTCAGCCGACTCTTGGCGATGGTCCCCGCCCAGCGGGCCTACTTTGGGGCCAAGGACTGGCAGCAGACGGTCGTCGTGCGGCGGATGGTGCGAGACCTTGCCCTGCCGGTGGAGATCGTGGTCTGCCCGACGATCCGCGAACCGGACGGGCTGGCGATGAGTTCCCGCAACGCCTATCTCTCGCCCGATGAACGCCGGCGTGCGACGGCCCTCTCGGCCGGCCTCGCCACGGCGGAGGCAGCCTGGCGGGCCGGCAGCCGGGCGGCGGCCATCGAGGCCGAACTCCGCCGCCGGCTCGAGGCTGCCGACGTCGTGGTCGACTACGCGGCCCTCGTCGATCCTGAGTCGCTCGAGCCACTCGCCGCCGACGCGGTTCGCGGCATTCCCGCGATTGCCTTGGTCGCGGGTCGTGTGGGCTCGACCCGGCTGCTCGACAACTGCATGCTTGATTGAGTTTCCCTGCGTTTGCCCGGCAGGCTGATGCTGACCACCCTTTTTCACATTCCCTCGCGGATCGGCGGTGATGCAGGCGTGCCCCTGTTTGGCTGGGGCCTGCTGCTTGCGGTCTGGGCCCTCGTCGGTGGCGGGGCGTTTGCCTGGTCGGCCTGGCGGCATTCGCCGGCTGCGGCGGTCCGCACGCTCGGCCTCCCGCTGGTGCTGGTGGGGGCGGTGATTCTCTGGGTTCTGCCCGCCCTTGACGACGGTGCTGGCGTGCCGGTTCGCGGGTATGGAGTGATGCTCCTGCTCGCGGCCTCCTGCGGAACCTGGCTCTCGATCCATCGCGGCCGACGGATGGGCTTCGACGCCGACACGATCCTCTCGCTGGCCACCGAAGTCTTTCTTTGGGGATTGGCGGGGGCCAGGCTCTTCTACGTGATCGAATACCATGACCAGTTTTTTCGGCCCGGGCTCTCACCGGCCGAGACGCTCCTGGGGGTCGTCAACGTGGCCGCCGGGGGGCTGGTTGTCTTCGGGGCGATCCCCACCGCGGCGGTCGCCACCTGGCTGTTTGCACGTCGGCGTCGGCTCGACCTGTTGCGGCTGGCCGACTGCATCGCTCCTGGACTGCTGGTCGGCCTGGCGATCGGACGGGTGGGCTGCTTCTTCAACGGCTGCTGCTTCGGGGGCCGCTGCGACCTCCCCTGGGCGGTCAGCTTTCCACCCGGCAGCCCGCCGTGGCTCGACCAGGTCGAACGTGGCCTGCTTCCCGGCGTGCCCGCCTCGCAGCCGCTCGCCTCGGCTGCCCGCAGCCTGCCGGTGCACCCGGTGCAGATCTACGCCGCGATCGATGCGGGCCTGCTCGCCTGGCTGGCCTCGGCCGCCACGCCGGTGTTCCGTCGCGATGGGGCGGTGTTTGCCATGGTGCTCACGCTGCACCCGATCTCCCGAATCCTGCAGGAGGCGATCCGGGTCGACGAGCCGCCGGCCCTCGGCACCCCGCTGTCGATCTCGCAGCTGATCTCGGTGGGGCTGTTGGTGGTGGCGGCGGGGCTCTGGGCATGGATTCTCAGGCGAACCACGCGGGGCTCCTTTGACAGTGGCTCCCCGGTTGGCGAAGACTTGGGATAGGCGAGCAGTCATTCGCGGGAACCATCAAGCCTCCCGAGGCGTCCAACGTGCAGGACAGCGAGCAGGACAACGAACTGATCGGCCGGGTGCTCGAGGGCGACCAGGAAGCCTTTGCGGCATTGGTGGCCCGCCATGAGGCCCGCATCCGCGGGCTGCTCGGGCGGATGCTCGGCTGCGAGGAACGTGCCCGCGATCTGGCCCAGGAGACATTTGTTGCCGCCTACCGCGGGCTGGCCTCGTTTCGCCGGGAGAGTCGATTCTCGACATGGCTGTATCGCATCGCCTGCAATCGCGCCGCCTCCGCCCTGCGGCGGTCGCGGCCGACCGCGTCCCTCGCGGCGGTAGCCGAGCAGGCCGACTCCGGGCCGAGCGTGTCGGCGGGGCTCGAGCAGGCCGATCTCCAGCGTGTGATCCGAGAGGCCCTCGGCGGGCTCGACGAGCGGTTCCGGGCGGTCGTGATCCTGGCCGACATGGAGGATGCAAGTTACGAACAGATCGCCGAAACGCTCGGCATTCCCGTCGGTACGGTTCGCAGCCGGCTGCACCGCGGTCGGCTGGAACTTCGCGAGCGGCTCCGCCCGCTGCTTGAGGCCGAGGCGACCTGAGGCCCGCAGTTCCCAGATCGTGAAACACGGTTCGTCACCCACAGCACCTGACAGACAGTCCCAGAACCCTGAATCCAGACCCCTGAAGACTGAACCCAGAATCCAGAACCCTGAAGACTGAACCCAAAACCCAGAAGCACACCGAGAGCAGAGACAGGAAATGGCCGTCGACCCGGAGGAAGCGAGGCTCAGTGAGTGGCTCGATGGAAGGCTGCCAGCCGACGAGGCTGAGGAGCTTGCCGCCGCTGTGCGTTCTGATCCCCGTCTCGAGGCGGTTGTGGATGAACTGCGGGGCGTTCGCCGCCTGCTCGCCTCGGCCTCGTCGCCGCCGGCAGCCGATCCTGCCTTTGTGGACGCGGTCACCGCCGCGGTCGCCGCCCTGTCAGCCGACGCAAACGTGGCGGTCGACCCGGCCGTGGATGAGGAGTGGCAGCGGCTCGAACGTGAGCGGATCGAGCAGGAGCGGGCCGAGGCCCGTGAGGAGATCGGTGCTTCGCCGGTCGCTGACGCGACTTCGACCCAACACTCTCCCTCAGCGTGGCTGGCCACGGCCTTGGCCGCCGCCCTCGCGGCAGGTGTGCTTGTGGCAGTGGTGATCAACAAGCCGTGGGAGCCGGGACCGGAACTGGCCCAGGCGGTTCCCGACCGCGCCGACGCCCGGGTGCCCGAGGCTCTCGTGGGAGTCAATGAGATCGACCCCGACGCGATCGCGGCGAGGATGCTCGCCCGCGGCATCGAGATCACGCCGGAGCGGTCGCCACCGGGCGTGCTGCGGGTCACCGTCCGGCTTCGCGATGACGAGGGAAGGCAGCGGTTCGAGGAGCTGCTCGCTTCGAGCCGGGTGCGGCTGGACCGCGACGAACTTCGCCGCGGCAGGCCCGAGATAGACGCCCGCCCGAAGGCGTCCGATGTGGCTGAGCCGGATGACGCAGCTGCCGTGGTCGAGCGGATCGGCTGCCTCGGCAGGGCCGCGGCGGTCGATCGCCTGCTTGAAAGCCTGGCAGTCTCCAGCGGCAGTGTGGTGCTCGAGCAGGGAACGCTCTCCCCGAATGCGGCGGTCCGCCTGGAAAGCCGTGGACCTGCGGCGGAGGGTGTGCTGGCGGTTGCCGATGCCCGGGCCGAAGAGGCCGCCGAGGCCGAGAAGGCCGCCGACAAGCCGCCTGAGCTCGGCGCCGACCCGGCCCGTCAGTTGGCCGCAACGCGGGAGATGCCGGCTGCGGCATCCGCGGCGTCGAGAGAATTGCTGTCGCGGAACCATGCGGTCGACACGGCAAATGCGGTCGACATGGCAGCCGAGCGATCTCGGCTCGACCGCTATCGCGAGGTGATTCCACCGGAGGGCTTCATCAGGCTGTGGATCGACATCATCGATGAGTCACGGCCCGCGAAGGGTGTGCAGCCGCCGACGGAGAATCCAGGGTGAACAACGCGCCGCAGGAGCCGATCAACCCCGGCGTCCGTTCACGCCGGCCGGCGGTCGCCGGAAGCGTCACCATCCGCTGCCGCGAAGATGGTCCGCTCGTGGTCGAACTACCGGACTGTCCCGATGGTGATGGGCTGACGCTGCGGGTGACCGACCACCTCGGCGGCTGTTTCACGCTGCCGACCGACAAACCGGTCGTGGCGTTGTGCCGCTGCGGAGGATCGGCCCGGCGGCCCTTTTGTGACGGCTCTCATCGTGAGAACGGATTCCGGGCCGCCGAAACCGCCCCGGTTGCCCACACGCCCGGCACACGGCCGCCAGAGCAGCCGCAGTAGCGGCACGCGGTTCGGGTTATACCTGGCACGCTGGCGGTGCGGCCGACGGAAACCCTTACTCCTGAACCACTTGCAGCGGCGGGCCCCGGAAAAAATGGCCTCCCGCCGGCTGCGAACGATATGGACTGCCCCTTGGCAGACCTGTACCGTTGAAGGCTTCACGCGGAAGCAGCTCTGCGGAAGGTCGCGGTACGAACCGGCAGAAGGACATGACGTCACAACCCAAGCCAAATTTCTACCAGCGACACGCCGTCGCGATCATGGCGGTGCTCGTGTTCCTGCTGCCGCTGGTGCTCGTGGGCGCCATCAAGGCCAAGGGCAACAACCGCAACGACGTCAAGGGCTGGCTGCCGCCGGAATATCCCGAGACGCAGGTCTACAAATTCTTCCGGCAAAACTTCCAGGGCGAGGAGTTCATCCTTGCCAGCTGGGAGGGCTGCACGATGAGCGACCCCCGACTGGAACTGCTCGCCCGCAAGCTTCTGCCGCCGCCCGGCGAGGCCGCCCGGGTCGACCAGCCGCTCTACTTCCGCACCGCTCAAACCGGCCCCCGGGCGGTCGACCAGATGACCTCCGAGCCGCTCAACCTCGACCGCGAGGAGGCGATCCGCCGGCTCACCGGAGCGTTGATCGGGCCGCCACGGGAGGGTGTCGAGCCGCTCTCCAAGGAGGATGACCTCGACGAGCGGCAGACCTGCCTGGTGTTGACCCTCTCCGACCTCGCCCGCTCCAACCTCCATGGCACGATCGACCTGATCAGGCAGGTGGCGGCTGACGAGTGCGCGATTCCTGAGGAGACACTGCACCTCGGCGGCCCTCCGGTCGACAACGTGGCGATCGACAAGGCGGGCCAGAGCAGTGTCACAATCCTCTTCGGTCTCTCGCTGGTGGTCGGCTTCATCGTCAGCTGGCTGAGCCTGCGGAGCAAGCTCCTCGTGGCATTGGTGATCGCCTCGGGCGTCTACAGCATGTTCGCGAGTCTCGCGGTCGTCTGGTACACCGGCTATCCCGTCGATGCGATCCTGCTGACGATGCCCTCGCTGGTCTACGTGGCGACCACCTCCGGGGCGATCCACCTGGCCAACTACTACCGCGACCAGATCGCCGAAACCGGCATCCAGCAGGGGGCCGCCGGCCGGGCTTTGCACCACGCCCTGCTGCCGCTTTCGCTGGCGACCGGCACCACCGCCGTCGGTCTGGCGACCCTGGCGGTCAGCGAGCTGGTGCCAATCAAGATGTTCGGCATCTTCTCGTCGTTGGGCGTGGTGGTCAGCTTTGTGATCCTGATCACCTTCATGCCGGCGGCGCTCGAGCTGTTTCCGCCGCGGCTGAAGCTCGGCAAGGCCGCCGACTCCGCCGAGGAGGACACCTGGCGGCCGATCGAGGAGAGCCCCTGGTGGCGGGTCGGCGAGTGGATCACGCGGCATCCCACGATCTCCACTGTCGGCTGCCTGGCCCTGATGGCGGGCATCGGCTGGGGCATGACCCGGGTCGAGAGCAGCGTGCAGTTGATGCGGCTGTTCGCCTCCAACGCCCGCATCCGCCAGGATTACCAGTGGCTCGAGGCCAACCTTGGCCAGCTGGTGCCGATGGAGATCCTGCTCAAGATCGACGATGAAAAATGTGATCTCAACTTCCTCGAGCGGATGGAACTCGTCGGTGAGGTGCAAGAAGCGATCGGCTCGCTCGACGAGGTGGGCAGTTCGCTCTCGACGGTCACCTTTGGCCGCAGTCTCGACGTGGGCGGCGGAGGCAGCGGGCTTGGAGGGGCAGCGGCGAGAGTTTTCGGGCTCGGCGCCCGCACCCGCCGCAGCGTGCTCAACCGCCGGCTCATCGCCCACCGCCACGAGTTTCTCGACGGCGATTATCTTCGTGAGGCGACGGTCGAGGAGCCGATCGGCGAGCCGCCTCAGCCGCCCGAGCAGGGGCTTGCCGATTCGCTGCTCGTGTCGACGGGCCTTGCAGCCCCGCCGGAGCCCCCGCCGGTGGCGACCCGCAGCCGCGATCTCGAACTCTGGCGGATCAGCGCCCGCGTCAGCGCCACCAAGGAGGTGGAATATGATCTCTTCCAGCGTGAGCTCAAGGAGAAGATCGATCCGATCCTCGCCTCGCTCGACGAGGACTCCGCCAACGGCATCGAGGTCGACTACACCGGTCTCGTGCCGCTGGTCTACAAGGCCCAGCACTCCCTGCTCGACGGCCTGGTCGTCGGCTTCGCGGTCGACTTCTTGATCATCGTGGCGGTGATGGTGCTCCTCTGTCGGGCCTTCTCGGCGGGCCTTGTGCTGCTGCTTCCGGCGGCCTTTCCGGCAATCGTCGTTTTCGGTGGCATGGGCTGGGGCCATACGATCCTGCAGTCCTGGAACGCCGGCACACTTCTGATCGACATCGGCACCGTGATGGCCCCCAGCGTGGCCCTCGGCGTGACCGTCGACGACGTCGTGCACTTCATGCTCTGGTTCCGCCGTGGGATCGCCGATGGCCTCGACCGCCGGCAGGCGACGATGCTCGCCTACAAGGGCTGTGCCCGGGCGATGTATCAAAGCTGGGGCGTGATCGGCATCGGACTCTCGGTCTTTTCGCTCTCGCCATTCGGCCCCACGCAACGCTTCGGCTACATGATGCTCTCGATGCTTACGATCGCCCTGGTCGGCAACCTCGTGCTCCTGCCGGCCATGCTTGCCGGACCGCTGGGCGGGGTCTTCGGCTGGAGCGTGCTGCGGATGGAGCAGAAGAAGGCCCGCCGGGCCGACCGCCGCCGCGTGAAGAGCGAACCTGGCAGCGACGCCCTGCCCCCTCCGCACGTGCTGCCCGGCCAGGCGGCCAAGCAGGTTGTCCATGCCTGAGGCGGGTGAGCCTGCCGATGACGGGCTGCCGGTGGCCACCGTGGTGCTCAAGCCGCGGCGGGCCCGTCCCTTCTTCGGCCGCCACCCCTGGGTGCTCGACTCGGCGGTGGCCCGCGTGGAAGGCAGCCCGGCCGACGGCGACGTGGTCGATCTGGTGACCCACGACGGGCAGTTCATTGCCCGCGGCCTGTTCAACGCCGCCAGCCGGCTCCGCGTGCGACTCTATGCCTTTGACGCGGAAACCCGGCTCGATGCGGGCCTCTGGGAGGCCCGCATCGCCGCCGCGGTCGACCTGCGGAAGCGGCTCGGCCTCGATCTGCCCGATGGTGGCGTGCGGCTGGTCAACAGCGAAGGCGACGACCTCTCCGGACTCATCGTCGATCGCTTCGGTGAATGGCTCTGCGTGCAGGTCACGGCCTTGGCGATGCACCGCCGGCTCGAGACGATCTGCGACCTCCTCGAGGAGGCGGTGCGGCCGGCCGGGATCCTGCTGCGGGGAGCGGAGCGGGGGCTCGGCAAACTCGAGGGGCTCGCCGTCACCGACCGCCTGCTGAGGGGTCGGGCTCCCGACGGCCCGGTCTTCATCAGCGAGCGGGGGCTGCGGTTTGGCGTCGACCTCGCCGAGGGCCAGAAGACCGGCTTCTATCTCGATCAGCGGGAGAACCGCCAGACGGCCGCCCGGCTGGCCGGCGGCCGTCGGGTGCTCGACATGTTCTGTTATTCCGGGGGCTTTGCGGTGGCCTGTGCCGCCGGCGGGGCGGCCAGCGTGCTGGCGGTCGATTCGAGCCCCAAGGCCACGGCTCTCGCCCGAGCCAATGCCCAGCTCAATGCGGTGGCGAACCTGGCGGTGGAGACGGCCGACGCCTTTGAGCGGCTCGAGGGCCTGCGGGCCGCAGGGGAGCGGTTTTCCATGGTCGTGCTCGACCCGCCGAAGTTTGCCCGCAGCCGCCGGCAGCTCGACGATGCGATGCGGGCCTACCACCGCATCAACCGGCTGGCGGTCGATCTGCTCGAGCCGGGCGGTCTGCTTGTGACCTGCTCCTGTTCGGGGGCGGTGTTGCGGGAGGATTTCCTGATGATGCTCTCAGGGGTGGCCCAGAAGACCGGGCGGAGCCTGCAGTTGCTCGGCTGTCAGGGTGCGGCGGCCGATCACCCGGTGAGTGTCAGCTGCCTTGACGGTGAGTATCTCAAGTGCGTCTTCGCCCGCGTCGGCTGAGGGGGAGGCGGTTGCTGCGGAGATGCCGGTCGCGGCACGACCGGCCTACAGCCCGCCGGTCGCGGCGCGACCGGGCTACGCGGGAAGACGGCGGAGCCGGGTGAATTCGTCGATGGTCACCGTCGTCAGCTCGCCGTCGTCGCGGGCCAGGATCAGGACGTCGGAGTAGACCTTGTCATCGGCATTGCGGCGAAAATGCAGGCCGTGCCTGCGACGCTCGCGACGCAACACCCGACCGACGGTGGTGGTCGTCCACTTCGCCGAGGAGCCGACCGTCACCCCGTGCACCACCTCCACCCGGTCGCCCGGCTGGAGCTGCTCGTAGAGCGACCGCGACTGGAGTTCTTCCGGGGTCATGCTCATGGCTCTCGGGCCTCCCGCGGTTCAGACTTCCTTCGAATCGATCCAGTTCATCATCTTCCGCAGGGAACGGCCGGTCTCGGTGAGCAGGTGCTCCCGCTCACGACGCCGCGTGGCTTTGAACATCGCCGCCCCGGCCCGGTTCTCCAGGATCCAATCGCGGGCAAACTCGCCGGAGCGGATCTCCTCGAGAATTTTCCGCATCTCCGCCCGAGTCTGGTCGGTGATCACCCGCTTGCCACGGGTGTAGTCGCCGTATTCGGCGGTGTTGGAGACGCTGTACCGCATGTATTCCAGGCCGCCTTGGTAGAGCAAATCGACGATCAGCTTCATCTCGTGAAGGCACTCGAAGTAGGCCATCTCCGGCTGGTAGCCCGCCTCGACAAGGGTGTCGAAGCCGGCCTTGATCAGTTCGGAAACGCCGCCGCAGAGCACCGCCTGCTCGCCGAAGAGGTCGGTCTCGGTTTCCTCGGCAATCGTGGTCTCGATCACGCCCCCGCGGGTGCCGCCGATGCCCTTGGCGTAGGCCAGGCCGATCTGCTTGGTCTGTTCGCTCGCCCCCTCGCCCAGCGCGATCAGACAGGGCACGCCGCCCCCCTTCTGATACTCGCTGCGGACCAGATGGCCGGGGCCCTTGGGGGCCACCAGGAGCGTGTCGTGGCCGGGAGGTGGCTCGACCTGGTTGAAGTGGAAGTTGAAGCCGTGGCTGGCCATCAGCACGGCCCCCGGCTTGAGGTTGGGCCGGATGCTCGTGCGGTAGACGTCTCCCTGCAGTTCATCCGGCAGGAGGATGTTGATCACGTCAGCCTGTTTGACCGCGTCTTCGACCGAGAGCGGCTCGAAGCCGTGGCTTTTGGCGAGATCGTAGTTGGCCCCGCCGGGCCGTTGGGCGACCACGACCTCGAGCCCGCTGTCGCGGAGGTTCTGGGCCTGGGCATGGCCCTGGCTACCGTAGCCGAGAATGGCAATCGTCTTGCCGGCGAGGTGCTCGAGGTCGGCATCGGCGTCGTAGTAGATCGTGGCGGGCACCGGTGGGTTCCTTTGGCGTTTCAGGGACTGGTGATGGGCGGGCACTCGCGGTGAGTGCCTGATGGTGATTCAGTCGTCCGCCCGGGAGTCTGCCCCGGGCGGCTCGCTGCCGCGAACCATGGCGATGCGGCCGGTCCGCACCAGTTCCAGGATTCCCAGCGGTCGCATCGCGTCGATAAAACCTTCGATCTTGTTTTCGGTGCCGGAGATCTCGACGATCACGCTGTCACCGGCGACATCGACGATCCTTCCGCGGAAGATGTCGGCGAGCTCCTTGACCTGAGTCCGCACCGGCCCGGCCGGGGCGACCACCTTGATCAGCATCAGGTCCCGTTCCACGAAGTTGCGGGAGCTGATGTCGTCGACACGGACGACCGTCACGAGCTTTTCGAGCTGGCGACGAACCTGGTCGAGCACACGGTCGTCGCCCCGCAGCACGAAGGTCATCCGCGAGAGCCCCGGATCCTCGGTCTCGCCGACGGCCAGGCTGTCGATGTTGTAGCCCCGCGAGGCGAGCATGCCCGAGACATGCGAGAGCACACCGGGAACATTTTGTACGGTGGCGGAGAGGAGATGCCGCATGAGCCGCGAAACCTGCTGCGAGAGCCTTGTCCAGGAGGTCTGGCCGCGGCAGGCCGCCAGGCAATCGCATCCCGGCCGGCCCCGGATGGCCTCCGGAGTGGGCTGGGCGGAAATGCCGCAGCCCCGAAAAAGCATGGTGGGCAGTGTAGATCGCGAAAAGACGCCGATTCAAGCGGTCGTGAGAAAGCTCGGGGGCAAGAGCGGGGCGCGTTGACCATCGACCGAAAACCGAATAGTCTCCGAGGCTTGCATGGTTGACGGTATTGGCTGCCTGCCGGCTGAGCTGCCGGCGAGCCGCTCCGCGTCAGGCGGACCGCTTCCAGCCCCCGCACCCACCGAATCCCCCCGAGGAAACCGCCCGCGTGTCGAGTGTTTTGGCCCAGGAACTGATCGAGGCCGGTGTCCACTTCGGGCACCGGGCGAGTCGTTGGAATCCCAAGATGCGGCCCTATATCCACGGCCGCAAGAATCTGATCCACATCATCGACGTCCGCGAGACGATCCGCGGACTCTTGCGGGCGAGGAAGTATCTCAAGCAGGTGGCCGCCTCGGGCAGCCTCGTGCTCTTCGTCGGCACCAAGCGGCAGGGGCAGGAGGCGATCGCCCGCGAGGCCGAGCGGTGCGGGATGCCCTATGTCAGCGATCGCTGGCTCGGCGGCACGCTCACCAACTTTCGCACGATCCGCAACCGGCTGGCTCGCCTGGAAGAACTCGAAAAGCTGATGCCCTCCGACGAGTTCGGGGCCTATTCGAAGAAGATGCAGTCGTCGCTCCGCCGCGAGTATCGCAAGATGCTCCGCAACCTCGGCGGCATCCGCACGCTCTCGAGGCTTCCGGAATGCCTGGTGCTCTTCGATCCGAAGAAGGAGAAGAACGCGGTCAACGAGGCCCGCAAGATGGGGATCACGACGTTGGCCCTGATCGACACCGACTGCGACCCCGATCTGATCGATCTGCCGATTCCCGGCAATGACGATTCAATCCGCTCGATCGAACTGGTGGCGGCCCGGTTGGCCGACGCCGTGCTCGAGGGCAAGGCCGAGCAGAAGACCTCGGCCAAGGCCGCGGCCGAGGGCGGTGACGCCCCGGCCGAGGGCGAGCAGGCGGCCGGCAAGCCGAAGGCCAAGCGGCCGGCGCCCAAGCCTCCCAAGACATGAGCCGCCCGCGGGCGGACGCCGGCGGCACCCTCGCAAGCGGGCCCGACTGCCGGAGTATCGTTGTCGTGCCGGGCCGCCGGGGGCTCGGACGGACTGATCAGCAAAGAAGGGGATCCCTCAAGGAGAAGCAGCCATGGCTGGAATCACCGCGGCGGAGGTGAAGAGTCTGCGGGACAAGACGGGCCTGCCGATGATGGAGTGCAAGAAGGCCCTCGCCGAGTGTGGCGGCGACACCGAGGCTGCGATCGAGTGGCTCCGCAAGCAGGGCGTGAAAACCCAGGCGATGCGGAGCGATCGCGAGATGACCACCGGACGCCTCGCGGTCTACACCGATCTCGAGAAGGGGGTCGGGGCGATGGTGGAGCTGAAGTGCGAGAGCGCGCCGGTCGCAGGCAGCCCCGATTTCAAGGACCTTGCCAATGACATCGCCAAGCAGTTGGCCCTCGGCCCCGGGGCGGGCACGGCCGATGAACTGTTGGCGCAGAAGAGCCAGGCCTCGCCGGAGCGAACCCTTGGCGAGCTCAAGGACGATCTCTTCAACCGGATGCGGGAGGTCTTCGAGCTTTCACGAATCTGCCGGATCGACGCCCCCTGCGGCGGCTATGCCCACCACGACGGTTCGAAGGCCTGTCTCGTCGAATTCTCCGGTGCCACGTCGCCCGAGGCTGCCGAAGTGGCCAAGGATATCGCCATGCATGTCGTGGCGATGGCCCCCGAGGCCCTCTCCAAGGAAGATCTTGATCCCGCCGTCGTCGAGAAAGAGCGCGAGATTCTCACCGAGGCCGCCAAGGCCGAGGGCAAGCCCGCCAATATCGTGGAGAAGATGATCGAGGGCCGGCTTCGCAACTTCTTCAGCCAGTGCGTGCTGCTCGAGCAGCCGTTTGTGAAGGACGACAAGCAGTCGGTCGGCAAGCTTGCCAAGTCGGCCGGCATCGAAGTCAAGCGGATGGAGAACTGGGTGCTCGGTGGCTGAGCGATGACATCGACCCCCTATCGCCGCGTCCTCCTCAAGCTCTCCGGAGAGAGTTTCGCCCGCGCCGGCGAGCGGGGCATCTCGATGGACGAGGTGGTGCACATTGCCAGCCAGACCGTGCGTGCCGCCTCCCGGGGCGTGCAGGTGGCGGTGGTGATCGGCGGGGGCAACATCCTCCGCGGGGCCTCCTTCACCGCCGGCAACACGGCGGTCCAGGAGGCCACGGCCCACTACATGGGCATGCTTGCCACGGTGATCAACGGCCTGGCCCTGCAGGACGCCCTGGAGAGCCTCGGGGCCCAGACGCGGCTGATGACCGCGATCAGAATGGACGGGGTGGCTGAGCCCTACATTCGCCGCCGGGCCAACCGGCACCTGGAAAAAGGTCGGATCGTGATCATCGCCGCGGGCACCGGGAGCCCCTTCGTGACCACCGACACGGCGGCGGCCCAGCGGGCTCTCGAACTCGAGGCCGACATCCTGCTCAAGGCGACGAGGGTCGACGGGGTCTATTCCGATGACCCCGAGAAGAACCCCCACGCGATGCTCTACCGCAATCTCACCTACCAGCAGGTCCACGAGCAGGGCCTGCGGGTGATGGATGCGACGGCCATCTCGCAGTGCATGGAGCATGCCATGCCGATCCTCGTGTTCAACTATCGCACCGACGGCAATATCGAGCGGGCGGTGGCTGGAGAGCGGATCGGCACGCTGGTGGCCACACGCGGGATCGGTGAAAAAGCGGCCGAGGCTTGATGCCCGCCCTCGGTGGCTGCGAGAATCAGCGGGCTGGATCGCGGGCGGATGCCGCCGGGCTCAGCCGCTTTTCACGCCTGAATCCCCTGGGAGGCTGTTGCTGATGCCCACCGACGAGATCCTGCTCGACGCCGAGGAACGAATGGAGAAGGCGGTCGAGGTCTTCCGGCACGCCCTGACCGGGATTCGCACCGGCCGGGCCAATCCCGGTCTCGTCGATTCCCTGAAGGTCGAGGTCTACGGATCCCCCACCCCGATCAAGGCCCTGGCCAACGTGGGGGCGCCGGAGCCCAACCAGATCGTCGTTCGCCCCTTCGACCCCGGCACCATCAAGGAGATCGAAAAGGCGTTGCACGCCAGTGATCTGGGGCTCAATCCCCAGAGTGACGGCCGAGTGATCCGGCTCACGATTCCTCCGCTTTCGACCGACGTGCGCCGCAAGATGACCGCCCGCATCAAGGAACTTGCCGAGGAGGCGCGGGTTTCGATCCGCAACGTCCGCCGCGATGCCAACAAGGCCGCCGATGGCGAGAAGTCGGATGGCGACATGACCGAGGACGACTGCTCCAAGGCCAAGGACGACGTGCAGGAGCTGACCAAGAAGTTCGAGGCGGCCGTGGGCGACCTCGCCAAGGCCAAGGAGGCCGAGGTGATGGAGGAGTAGTTCCCCCGGGGCCGTCGTTCCCCGTCACACCGGGAGGGGGCTTCGCCATGCAGCAGGCGGCCATCGAAGCGGAAGAACTCGTCAAGCACTACCGCTCCACCGACGGCCGGGTGGTGCGGGCGGTCGACGGGGTGTCGTTTGCGGTCGCCCGCGGCGAGACGGTTGGCCTGCTCGGCGGCAACGGCGCCGGCAAAACCACCCTCCTGCGGCTGCTGACCACGCTGCTCGCGCCGACCGCCGGCACCGCGAGGATCGAGGGACTCGACATCCGCCGGTCACCGATCGAGGTGCGTCGCCGCGTGGGCTACGTCTCGGCGAGCACCGGGGTGCCCGACAGGCTCTCGGGCCTCGAGACGCTGCTGGCCTACGGCCGCCTGCACGGCATCCCGGCCGGCCTGCTGCGGGACTCGGCGGCGCGGCTCGTCGAGGCGCTCGACATGGGAGCCTTCATCGACAGGCCCTGTGGCCGGCTCTCGAGCGGGCAGCGGCAGCGGGTCTCCCTGGCCAGGGCGTTGGTGCACGACCCACCGGTGCTCGTGCTTGACGAGCCGACCTCGTCCCTCGACCTGCTCGGGGCCCGCGAACTGCTCGACCTGCTCGAACGGCTGCGGGGCGAGGGACGTGCGATCCTGATCTCCACCCATCGGCTGCACGAAATCGAGCCGCGGTGCGACCGGTTCGTGATCATCCACGAGGGCCGCATCGTGGCCTCGGCGGACCGCGAGACCCTGCTCGCCTCCGGCGGCAGCCTGGAGGACGCCTTCTTCACGGCGGTTGGTGAATGAGCGATGGGGACAATCGTGTCGTGCCGGGGGTGCTGGCGATCGCCGCCCGCGACCTGCTCGAGTTTGCCCGCGACAGAAGGACGGTGTTTATCACCTTTCTGCTGCCGCTTGTGGCGTACCCGATCGTGGCCCTGGCCACGGCCCTGGGCATCCGCGGAGCGATCGAGGAACTTGATCGCCGCGAGCAGGCGGTGCCGCTGTCGATCCTGCTGTTCGGCCAGGATGCCGAGCCCTTGGCGGCACGGATTGCCGCGGCGGAGGCGGAGGCCGGCGACGAGCCGGGCTGGCCCGCCCGGCTGATGGTGATGGTTGCCGGCAGGCGTCCGGCGGAAACCACCGCCGACTGCCTGGTGCGGGTGCCGGCGGGCAGCGAGCAGATGCTGGCCGGCGAGGGGCATGTCGAGCTCGAGGTCTACGGCCCGGCGGAAGAGCCGGTGGCTGCGGAGAAGATCGAGCACTTGCGGGTGGTCTTCGCTGCGGTGGCCAGGGCGATCCGTGGCCAGCGGCTGGCCCGACTCGGCCTGAACGCCTCGCTCGTTGATCCGCTGGGAATTTCTCTGGGGGGCGGATTGCCGCCGGCTCCCGGCGTCGAACTTGACACTATCCTGACCACGATCAGCGGCAGCCTGCTGGTGATCCTCGCGCTTTTGACAGTCACCGGGGCCTTCCATCCGGCGGCCGACGCCTTTGCCGGCGAAAAGGAGCGGGGCACGATCGAGACGCTC
>Ga0180430_10002359_pt1 | contig 17180 bp, 20 predicted proteins | sample SS_ome_9_FD_132999 | JGI IMG/M metagenome (GOLD analysis project Ga0180430, IMG submission 132999) | Hypersaline lake sediment archaeal communities from the Salton Sea, California, USA - SS_1_S_2 metaG | ecosystem: Environmental > Aquatic > Non-marine Saline and Alkaline > Hypersaline >... | reverse complement strand
TTTGTCTACCACCACCAAACCGTCCGGCTTCTGAAAATCAGAACCAATTTTGGCCATAAATTTACTCTGGCCAATCCCGATTGAACAGGTAATCCATTCGCCCACCTCTTGCTTGATTCGGCGCTTGATTTCCTGACCAATATAATAGACTGCACCGACAACAGCGGGCTCAAGATCTTGAGCCCCTACATTACGACTATCCGTCATCCCCGCCTTCCGGGTTCCCCGAGGATTGCGGAGCAATTTTTGGGGTAGACTAAGCGGGGATCTTTCTACATCAAACCGCAAAAAACTCTCATCGATACTATAATTCTCTACATCCGGCGTGTAACTGTTAAAAATCACCTGAATCCGCTCCGTAATCGCCCGATACTTGGCCGGCTCATCCGACACCAGCACAATTCCGGGACAAATCTGCTGCGCTTCACCCACCTTTGTCCCCGTACCAATCCCCAGCTTCTTCGCTTCTCGGGAAGCGGCGATAATTGTTCCTTTCGGGTGGAGATAAGAACAAACTCCCAACGGTTTACCTTGCCAGGCCGGATTGGCTTGCTGCTCACAGGTGGCGAAATAACTATTCATATCGATGTGCATGATGATGCATTCTTTCTGAGGCAGGTCAAATAAGTCATTATTTGTTTTGTTCATAATGTCCTCCAAAAATATTTTTAACTCAAAAATCAAAACTCAAAACGCAAAACCACAACTCAAAGCCTATTAACCAGCTACCAAGGAGTGGCTACGCCACATTATACGTAATATTTAACTATTAAACTTTAGCTCGTCACTTCTTCCAGTCGCCAATTCAAACTTTCCGTATCAAAACACAGCTTGTAGCCATTATCACTGGTATCACTAACATAAAAATAATAAAACAGCCGCTGACCCACCTTCTTTTGAAAATATAGATTGACTCGCTTCACCGCAATCCGCCGACCCCGCCACTCCAGGAGTAGGGGAGTGGGCTTGCTCGTAAAAGCCGTCACCACTTTTACCTGTTCATCTACTCTTTCCGAATTTGTGCTAATCATTTCCATAGTCTAAAATTAACAAACGTGTTAAATATATCCTCGCTCTCATATTAACACAAGTGTTAACAACATGGCAATAAAAATAAGCCACTTTTTCAAGTGGCTCACTAATCTGATATTTATTTCTTTTTTACCGCGCCGCGCTTACCCCCACGGCTTTCCAGTTCATCATCAGCCAGTATTTTTCCCGTCCAGCGACCAATGCGCATTTTGCATTTATAACACTGCCACTCACTGACCCCATCGAAAGCCTCCTGACTACCGGGAATGTACTGACAGCCAACCAAATCTTTATTTCCACACCGAGAACAACATATATCTTCTGTTTGTATATACTTACCGACAACTGATAGACCCTGATTATCCTTTTTCGCTCCACAGTCTAGGCAGTACCAGCTATTATTATCACCGGTGACTGTGGGGTCAAACTTGTAAACATTCTTGCTACTACACTGTAGGCATGATTCCGGTAAACTCATACTTTATCCACTCCCCTCTGAAATTGATCGCAGGGATAAAACTCTGCGTTCATGCTAAAATAAGTTGTTATTTTGGGTTTATCCGCGCAATCAATTTTAGAAAATTTTTCTCCCTCAACTTTCTTAATTGTCAGTACGTCAACCCCAACTCTCTTCGCCAGTTGCTTGCGAGTTAATTTATTTACTCTTCGATGCTGGCGGCAACACAGTGCCAGGGGTTTGTTCATCTCCCGGCAAATTTCCTCGTCCAACCGATCGCAAACATCAACAAACAGCTCGCCACTTTCTTTCTCATAATCATCGATATCTTTACGAAAAAAAGGCGGAATACTCGATTTTAAAAATTCGTTATACCAACACCGATGTTTATCATTCACCGATTATCACTCCCCTCGCATATTAAAATGTTAAATTTCTTGCCCCAATTATAGTCAAAACAGCGCCCACAATCAATATTTAAATAAAACAGAAGTCTTGCTCCAATAGATTTCGCTATCAACCCAATCAGTCTAGTTGTTTTAGGTGTTATTGTGTATCAAATGAAATACCCAAAAGCCGTATTCCGCGGGTTTTGTTCTTTATTCGTTACCTCATCTATAATATAAATATAGATAATTCCCGCTTATCTCAAATTACAAAACGCTCATCTCATAAATAGCCAAAATATTATATAATCACTGTATTCTGCCCCTTGGATTAATTATCCTAATCATATGATCCCCAACATTTATTTCTGGAATCAGATCATGGATATCGCCGGCCGAACGTCGATAATTCTTATTATTGCTTTTGTTATCAGTCACCTGATTATCAAAAACAACTTTAATATCATCAAGCCCAACTGGATCGAAAAAATTCTGCTCACTCTGACTTTTATATTAATTTATACCGTTACCCTGCTATTTAACTTCGGCGAGCAGCGGCTGTTGATATTTGACCTCGCTCTGCCAATTGTAATTGTATCCGGAATTTTAAGCGGCTTACGCGTCAGTATCGTTGTTTCCACCGTTGCCGCTATTATGATCAATTACCTTTTTCCGCTCTCCTGGCCCTATGCCGTCCTGACTCTGGGTGCCGGATTGGTCAGCGGCATTCTCAGTCACGTTAAACAAAGCAACCGCCAAAAAATGTACACCGCCGCCGGCATTCAGTTTGTTTTTTCTCTGGCTCAGGTGGGTATTATTTATTTTCTATTTGAAGGCTTTCTCTATCAGGTGCTCTGGCAAAACGTGCTATCCATAATTTTAATCGTGCTGGTGCAGATGTCCAGCGTGGTCATGTTCTTATATACTATTTATTCCATCATTCATTTTCAAAAGGCCCAGGCCTTGTTGTATTATCAAAACCAGCAGCGGCTGCGTTCTCTCGAATCTCAAGTCAATCCACACTTTCTCTTTAACTCCCTGAATACAATCGGGTCACTAACCCGCACCAACCCGAACAAGGCCCACGAACTAATTATCGAATTATCATCCCTGCTCAGAAGCAGTCTACGCAAACAAGGCGAAACCATTCCACTGGTTGATGAGCTACGCAACATCGACAGTTATCTATCAATCGCCCAGGCCCGTTTCGGTAGCCGAATTGAAATTAAAAAAGATATTCCGGAAATGTATTTACGCTGGAAAGTGCCCAACCTCATCTGGGAGCCAATCGTCGAAAACGCTGTCATTCACAATATCAAAAAACAGGATATCGTTAAAATTAGCATCAGCGCCAAACAAATCGGTGACTATTTGCATCTTATTACTATTGATAATGGCCAGGGCATCCCCACAGATGTGCTAAAAAAGATCAAATCACCCAATGAGGAAACCAAACATCTCGGACTATCCAGCACCCGCTTGCGTTTGTTAAATTTTTATCATCAAGATAATCTAGTTGATATCAATACCTCAAAAATTGGAACTATAGTGACAATTAAAATTCCAGTCTAAGTGACAAATTTCAAATGACAAAATCTTATAGTTTTGACATTTGACATTTGACATTTGACATAAAAAACATGCTCAACATCAAAACTCTTATCGTCGACGACGAACCGCCCGCCATTGAAGAGCTGTATTATCACTGCAGCCAGTACATCGACCAGCAAAATATTTACGAAATCGACAACCCCAAACAGGCGCTTGATGCGATTAAGGATTACCATATCGATCTGGCCTTTCTCGACATTAACATGCCCTTTATTTCCGGCATTGAATTAGCTGAGAAAATCGCTGAACTAGACAAGCCGCCCTATATCGTCTTCGTCACCGCCTACGATGAATACGCTCTACAGGCATTTGAACTAAACGCTATTGACTATGTACTCAAACCAATTGACCCCAAGCGCTTCGATCAAACCATCAAAAAAATCAAAACCAATATTAAATGTGAAAACGGATCAAGCATCACCAAAGAATCGATTAAAAAAGCGACTAATTTCATCTCCGGCAAAATCACTGCTGTCGGCACTAACCCCAATGACCGCTACATTTTTAATCTCAGCGATATCACTCATTTCCAAGCCGACGGCCCAATTGTATTCGCCAGCAAACTGGACGGGGACCAGAAGCGGGTACACTATCAACTTCAGGAACTAGAAAAAGCCTTACCGAAAAATTTTGTTCGCTGTCACAAATCCTACATTGTCAATATTGAACACGTCGCTCGTATGTATCTCTGGCAGAAGTCAAATTTTCAAATCGAGCTGGAAAACGGCGAAAAAATCCCGGTTTCCCGCCGCTATTCACAAGCCGTCAAAGAACAACTCAATTGGTAAAGGCAATAACATTAAATAGTATTGTCATCCCGTCTGCCCACCTCTGGAGGGAGATTTATTCCGGGATCTTAATACTATTTAATATTGAATAATCCTGTTATTTAAGCTATAATCTCCTTAATAAAAAGAAGGGGGATTTTGTATATGCAAATTAAAAAAATTACCCAACAGGAAAGAGAGAAAATAAATGAGAGGCTAAGCATGGTCAGATTATTTATCAAACACCCTGATCAGATAGTCTATCGCTTTGGCAAAGAGTCTCTTCTAGATCCAGCTAATGAGCCAGTTCAGTATTTTGCCAAGAAATACAGCCTTACCAGTATAAATGACATCATGTACTGTTCTGATGAAATACTTAAGAAACAGTACAAGCACACCAAGAAAGCAGTTATAAAGGTAAAAGAATTCTTCAGAAAAAGATTAAGTTTGATAAAATTTAATCCTGTTCATTTGCTAGATATCGATTCGAATCAAATCGACACAATCAATCAATACTACGGAAAAAGTAGTATTGATATTCTTCCCATCAAAGGCAATAGCGCCAAAAAACTCAGAGAAAACCTGATATTGAAAGTATCAGATATTTTCTTTGTCACCAATAGACAGCTAACAATTTTGCTAGGCGGAAAACAGTCTAGTAAAATAACTGGTTATCTGCGCAATATCTATTTTGGATAAAGGAGGATAAATTCTATGGAAAACATTATTGGCTCTCATTTGCTGCTGCCAATCAAATTGAATCAGGAAATCAAAGAAGTAACGAGCAAGTTTATTGATGAAGATGTGCGCCCAAAGCACATCCCACTCCATATAACTTTGGGATTTGCCAAAATTAACAGCAAGCAGTTCAATACGATTTGTGCCAGCATTAGAAAACTCGGGATAAAAAGAGTATTTATCGGATTTAAAGAAATTCGCAATGTTGTCAGTTCTGACAGAAAAACTTTCTACAGCCAAATTGTTTTAAGAAGAACTGACCGCATTCAACTTCTTCATGAAGTAATCATGGATATCCTCAACCAAAGCCGTAACAATGGAGAGGTTCGCAATAAAGATAGGATCAAATTTGAAAAAAAATTGATTTCAAAAGCGGACTTTGGTCACATCCAAAAATATGGATATCTTCAATCATTCGTTAAATACTCCCCGCACCTAACTTTGGGTAAATACAAAAATGACAGCAAGACATTCAATGACACACAAAAACATTACAAAGATAAGCTCAACCACATTATTGGCAGAAAATACTTTACTCAAGATATCGAAGTGGTTTCAGAACTAAGAGAATCAGAGCAAACCACGATCACCAGAAGAATAATAAAAAACTAACCAAAAAAGCACCAAAAGGTGCTTTTTTACTTGATAAAACCAATCACATTTTGTACCCTTAATCCAAATCAAAGTAGGGGAGGGAACTTTAAAAAATGAATAACAACAATGAATACACGGTATGTATATACTCAGAAGCTTCCAAAGAATATTTACCCGTTATTAGAAGTGCCTGGCATGAGATCGCTCAATTCGACCAGCGTGACAGAATCGAACCGCATATAACAATTTCTCAAGCAAGAATTCCAGAAGAAGCACACAATGAAACATATGAAACCATCACTAACGAAATTCGATCTCTAAACTTAAAACACCTAACCTTCCGATTTAGTCGTATTGTCTGTGCGCCACACCAACCTGAATGTTTATTTTTAGCCATAAATAAGAACAAAACTCTCTACCACGATCACCATTGCAAAGTTGTAAACATTCTAAACAAACACCGTCGAGGACTGCTACGATCCTGTGATCGCTCCAAGATAAATGAAAGATTCTATCATCCTGATCAGATCAGAGTGGCTCAAGAATATGGCTATCCTCATGTGATGAAGTGGTACAAGCCGCACATTAGTCTCTGTAAATTGAAAGATGTTAACCAAGTCAAAACAATTAAACAAATATTAAACAAGAAATTAGCAGCATTATTAAAAAAGGAATTCATCAGCATCAATTTGACGTCAGGACTATTTATTAACAATCTGGAAACAGGCACAATCGAAAAACTAAGAACTGAAAAAATCAAATTAATAATAGACTGGGATTAAATACCCATACTCTCTATTAATTTGCCCCGATTAACTTCGGGGTTTTTACATGAAAAAACCCTCAATTTTTTGAGGGTAATATTATTTTTCTATTTTATATTAAATGTTACCACGAACTACTAGAGTCATCATCTTTATTGGGGCCAATAAAGATTGTAATTAAAAAAATTAGCATACAAATGCCAAAAATGACAAATCCGCCATAATGAAAAATCCATTTTAATAGTGGCAGTAGTTGAAAATTATCTATCAACACTGCTCCAAACAAGAGCAGCACAATAATTAGCCCAAAACAACCAGTAACTGGATTTTCAACCGGCACAAGTATATACGTTGGTGAACAGCCTGCATTTAACAATAAAAGAAACAACAAAAAGCTAATCGCAAGCACTCTCCATCTCACCCCATCCGCTCATCTTCCCTTCTGTATAAAAATCTTTTGTTTGTATAGAAACCATAATAATACTTCTTTGTTTGAAGACTGCAATATTTAGTTTTTAAAATTCGTTAACCACCACCAACATACAGAATTAAATCAGTTAGTTCAATCCCTTGCCACTCATTTTAATATCCCTACCGCTTATTTAAATTGGATTAAATCCCGCCGCCAATACCCCTATAATCGACTTAGTTTAACAATTAACAAACGAAAAGGAGTTGGCCATGTCTAAAGATCAACAAAGAGAGATCAATTCAATGATCCTGGACTACCAACTGTGGGTGGCAACGATGGAACAGTTTATGGAAGACCATCAATTGACATTCCACCAAGTTTATCAACAATTACAAGGAATAAAACAACAATTAAAAAAACTAACTCGCATTAAATCAATTCAGTCGTTAACAGAAAAGATTATTTGGGTCGATGACAATTTAAGAAAAGTTCAATTACAAGTTAATCAATTTCGCTTTCAAACAATATAGTACAAACCATTTTTCGCCCTCTTATGCCCACAAACCCTCATTTTTCGGGGGTTTTTGGGTTAGTTATACCCATGAGTGATTTGCTTTGGCGCAATTTACCAGTATAAAATAAAAATATGATTCATTAAAACTATACCAAAAACACATCATGAAAAACGCACTCCTCTCCGCCCTAATCATTGCCCTAATCTCGCTTGGACTAAATCCATTTAATCCAGACGAGGCTAAAGCAAATCCCGGCAAAGTCATTGATATTTCCATTGCCGATCAACAAATGACGGTCATTGAGAACTATCGAGTCATTAATCGATTTGCGGTTTCGACCGGCACCTGGGATATGCCCACGCCTTATGGTACTTTTTATGTCCAAAATCACATTTTTGACGCCTACTCCCAACCTTACGACCTGTATATGCCGTATTGGATGGGAATTGGCGGCGGTTACGGCATTCACGGATTGCCTTACTGGAAATACAGCTGGGGCAATGTTTATGAAGGAGTAAATCACCTCGGTCTCCGAGTTAGTCACGGCTGCATCCGCCTTGCTGTCGCCAACGCTGAGTGGTTATATAACTGGGCGCCCAACGGCACTACCGTCATTATTCATGGTGACTCGGGTGTTCAAGCCAATATTATACCGCCCGACTATGCTGGTGAGATTATTGACCAGTCTACTCGCGATATTACTGTGAAACCCGGCGAAACCTTTGATGTCTGGTTCAAGGTTAAAAACACTGGCAAACACTGGTGGTACAACGTTGGTGATTATCCGATTCACGTCGGCACAGAGGGGCCACGCGACCGCACCTCGGATTTCTTTGATCAAAGCTGGTTGAGCACCAATCGGGCCACCAAAATGTACGCTAACCAGATTGAAAACGGACAGGAAGTAACTTTTACCATGACCCTAACCGCACCTAATGAAAACGGCTATCATGAAGAAAAATTCCGACCCGTCGCCGAGGGACACTCTTGGTTTGAGGACGCCGAAGTGCAATGGAATATCACTGTTTACGAGCCAGAGTACAGCTGTGAATGGGTCAGTCAAACCGCTTATCCAGTCTATACTTACGGCGATGAAACCTACCCAATGGAGATTACTTTTCGAAATGTCGGTTCTAAAACTTGGTACAACCACGGCAACTATCCGGTGCGTCTAGCCACCAGCCACGTGCAGGATCGGGCTAGCCTGTTTTACGACCCGGACACCTGGTTATCCGAGAACCGAGTAGTCACAATGGAGGAATCCGAAGTCCAGCCAGGCGAGACGGCCACATTTATATTCGAAATTAAATCACCCAACCTCGACGGCACCTTCAAAGAATACTTCCAACTGGTCGCCGAAGGGAAAACCTGGATGGAGGATCGGGGAGTGTACTGGATATTTGACAGCCACATGGCACCGGTGACCTATGGAGAATAAATCTCAAACCTCAAATATTATTTATTAGCCATTTTTCAAAAACCGATAATCAATTGTTAAATAGAATAAGTCGCATAGCCCCAATTGAAAATTTCTCTTCATGCAATATCTGCCCAATTCAATTCAGGATTTAATCAATCATTTTGCCAAACTGCCGGGAATTGGACCAAAAACCGCCAGTCGTTTAACTTATTATCTACTCACCAAACCCGATCAGGAAGTAGTTGATTTTGGACAGACCATGGCCAACCTAAAAACAAATTTGCAATATTGTGCCAACTGTCATAACTACGCAGAACAAAAACTATGCAATATCTGTTCTAATCCTAAACGCGACCCCAATATAATTTGTGTAATTGAACAGCCTCTCGATGTAGTAGCAATTGAAAAAACCAGTTTTTCTGGACTCTATCACATACTCCATGGCGCTCTAGCTCCCATCGAAGGAATCGGACCGGAACACCTAACCTTGGATAACCTACGTCAAAGAATTGCTGATAATCCGATTGAAGAAATCGTCATTGCCACCAATCCGTCACTAGAAGGTGAAGCCACTGCCATTTACATTCAAAACATGTTTAAAAACAACCAAATCAAAATTACCCGGTTGGCTCAAGGGCTGCCAATCGGGGCCGACTTGGAATATGCCGACGAAATCACTTTATCCAAAGCCTTTGAGGGCCGTAAATAATGACTTCAGCCAAAAATATAAAAGAAATCAAGCATCAGGGCAAAACCTGGATTGATATCACCCGTCCCACCAAAAAACAATTGGCCACTCTGCAGCAAAAATTCAAACTGCACGAAGCCGACATCAAAGCCGCCTCCGACAAAATCGCTATCCCTAAAACATTTGAGCACCGCTCTTATTTATTTATTGCCATGCACTCCGGCGAGATAGTCAATCATCGCATCAAATATCATGAAGTTGATGTCTTCGTCTCCCGCCGCTTTATTCTCACCGTTCACTATGAACAATTGGATTTTATTGATGAAATATTCGCTGATATTGCCGAAACCGATAGCGCCAACCCCGTCAATATTCTTTATGAAATTCTAAAAAAAGTAACATTTACCAGTCAGGAGATTACCGACTCCATTGCGGCCGCCGTCAAAAACCTCGAAGACGAATTAATTACCGACCAATCCGATCAAACCGTCAAGCAAATTTTATACATTCGCCGCGATCTAATTGAATTATCCAGCGTGGCCCAACCCAATCTCAATGTCATCAAAGAAATCACCCAATCACATCTTTTGATGAATAGTTTCTCCAATCACATCGTCTATTTTGACAGTCTGGTTGAGATGCAGGAAAAAAACTTCACTCTCATCAAGCATTATCATGAGCTTATCGACGGCATCACCGACACCGCCAATATCCTAGCCAACTATCGTTTTAATGATGTCATCCGAGTCCTGACCATCGCCTCCGTATCCCTTATGCCACCGGCACTAATCGCCGGATTACTGGGCATGAATTTTAGAAGCTTTTTGTTTGAAGTTCCCTTCGGATTTTTTATCACCTTGCTTTTTATAATCATTTTGGAAATATTAATTATCCAATATTTTAAGTACAAAAAATGGCTCTAAAACTCTACAACACCTTAAGTCGCAGCAAAGAAGAATTTGAACCCATCAAACCCAAACAGGTTAAGATGTATGTTTGCGGACCAACCGTCTACGACCACGTTCATATCGGCAATCTTTCCTCCTACCTATTCGCTGACATTCTGCGTCGCTATTTTGATTACAGCGGCTATAAAGTCAAACACGTTATGAACATCACCGATGTTGACGATAAAACCATCAAAGCCAGTCGGGAAAACGGGGTGCCACTAGCCGAATACACTCAGCAATACACCCAAATTTTCCTTGATGATCTCCACAAACTAAAAATTGTCCCACCCACCAAAATTGTCTATGCCACCCAGCACATCAATGACATGATTAAAATTATTGAAAAACTGCTCAAAGAAAAAATCGCCTACAAAGGCAAAGACGGCTCGGTCTATTTCTCCATCGTCAAGTTTCCGGAATATGGCAAACTCAACCGAATCGACAAGAGCAATCTAAAAATCGGGCTCCGCGTTGACCACCAAGAGTACGACAAGGAAGAAGCGGCCGATTTTGTGCTCTGGAAAGCACGCACCGAAGAAGACGGCGATGTCTATTGGGATTCGCCTTTCGGTGAGGGCCGTCCCGGCTGGCACATCGAGTGCTCGGCCATGAGCATGAAGCACCTCGGTGAAACCATCGACATTCACACCGGCGCAGTCGATAATGCTTTCCCGCATCACGAAAACGAAATCGCCCAGTCGGAGTGCTACACCGGAAAAAAATTTGTTAATTACTGGTTACATCGGGAACATCTGCTGATTAACGGCCAAAAAATGAGTAAAAGCAAAAACAATTTTGCTACTTTAGAAACTATCGAAAATGAAAAATACACCCCTCGCGCCTTCCGCTATCTCGTCCTGACCAGTCACTACCGTTCTAAACTCAATTTCACCTGGGAAAGTCTCAAGGCCTGCCAAAACGTCCTTAAGAACTTTGATAAATTTATTATCCGCTTGGGTAAGGTTAAGAAAGAAATGCCCAATATCCCGGCCAACAGCTATGACAGTCTCTTTACCTCCATCGAAAACCAATTTTTCGATGCTATCGAAGATGATCTCAATACTCCTAAAGGTATCGCCGTCATCCACAATTTCATTAAAAAAATAAATATCTTGCTTGATCAGGATAAAATCGGCAAAAAGGCGGCCGGTCGCACCATCGAGCTATTCAAAAAATTTGATGAAATACTGGGAGTCATTTTCACCGTTGAATTCAAAATTCCCAAAAAGATTGAAAAATTGGCAGCCGATAGGGAAGAGGCTCGCCAGACCAAAGATTATAAATCAGCCGACAAAATCCGCCAAGACATCGAAAAAGCCGGCTTTGTCATTGAAGACACCGCGTACGGCCCACAAATTATGCCTAAATAATCTATGAAATCATCTAAAAAGAAATCGCCGAATCAAGAACAAGCCATCTTTTTTATTACCCTGCTCCTCGGCCTGGCTATGCTCAAATATCCGATTCAAGCCTTTTTTCAAGGACACTGGTATGCCGCCGCTTTTTACAGCCTATCCGCCGCCATGATTATTCCCTGGACCCGCCAATCGATTGAAAAATCATTCCACACCAAGCTATTATCACTTGGTTATATTTTCGTTGTAGTCATTTTCTTTGTTTTAGGTTTTATTTATTCAATACTATAAGATGATTAACCCCATAGTTAAACAAATCTCTGATGAAGAGGCCGCCGATGATGTCAAAGAACTATTTGAGGGCATGAAAGCCAATACCGGAAAAGTGCCAAAGTGGATGCGAGTTATGGCCAACAATCATGATGTTGTCATTGGTTTTTTCAAGCTATTCAAGGCCTTAATGGACGACGCCCCGGTCGACAAATTAACCAAATGGAAAGTCGCTCTTCATGTCTCCAAAATTAACCAATGCCAGTTTTGCATCGGGGTGGCCGAAGCCCAATTATCGGCACTGGGAGTCGACCAAGCATCAATGAAGGATTTGGAGAAAATTATTAACGAAAAAGAGCGCGCCGCCATTCGATATTCGGAAGCCGCCACCACTCATGCCTACAAAATCGAAGATGAAATCATCGACGAACTCAAACATCACTACAATGACGCCGAAATCGTCGAAATCACCAGTGTGGTCGGCCTCTTCAATTACATCAACCGCTTCAATGACGCTCTCAAAATTTTGCCGGACAGCAACTAGTCAGTCATTTCAGACATAATTTAACCCAGCTCGTAGTAAACGAACTGGGCTTCTTTTTTTAATTTTTACTTTTTATGCCAATCGCCACCTTAATCCCATATTTGACGCCTTTGGCAAATTCATTAAAATCCTCTACATCAGACACTTCATTTAGTAATTCCAAAAACATTTTTTCAAGTAATATGGTTCTTTCCAGGTTTTTACGGGTGGTTGCATCAATTCCTTTATTGATTTTCAGTCGCCTGACGGCCCAATCCAGTTTGAGCTGATGCTTATCAATAATTTTCTCAATTTCTTTTCCGGCTTCTACATTTTTCACAAGATCTTGAACACCTTTCGCTACACCTTTTTTGTATCCTCGGCAGCGATACTTTTGGTAATACTCGAAATACTTTTCCTCATATTTCTTCCCAATCCGCAATCCCGTATTCCTTCCTTTCTCAATCATATAACTATTTCTGCTGGTCATTTTTTATTTTTTCCTCCTATTTTTGTATTTTTAAGGCACAAACAATATTTATATTATTAATAATGAATTCCGGTTCTGTCAAATAGAAATACCGGCCCAATCCAGCCGGTATTTATTTGTTATTTTTGTTTGAGAATATTTTCGGCCGCCCTGAACATTAAATCCAGAAAAGACTCATCCATATCAGCCGGGATTTTAACCCCAACCACACACAGCCGTAGAAATTCCCGGAGATTGTTTCGTTTTATTTCTCTCTCCAGAGGACTTAAGCTCCATTTATCCTTTTTCTCGAATTTTAATCCTTCCGCCTCCAAAAACGCCAGTAGTCGATTTGAGTAGCCGGTTGTGAGTCTCTTCGGCAAATCGGCTATCTGCGGATCAATATAGTAACGACTCAGTACCGTTTCTCCTCTCATATTAGTAAAATTCAGATCCAAATCAGTAGTTTTGAGTAAATATTTTACCACTTCAATTGCCCAGGAATCGGCTACCGAACGATCAGCTCTCTGCCGAACACACCGATGTATTTCCGTCAGAATTTTCAGCAACAGACTATTTTCCCTTATATCGGTTATATTGACCTTGGCTCCGGCCGCTACAAACTTATCAATATAACTGAAAAGCAGATATAAATCGTCACTAAAAAGATAAAAAAGGTTAAAAATGGCCGTCTGACCAAAACCATCCAATAGATTGACATCCGCTTCCGCCGCCAGCAAGGCATCCAAACCCTGCTTGAATTTGTCTTTGGTCCTTTCGCAATAATACTTTCTACCCAAATGTAAAAAACCATGCAAAGGCTTAAGATCATCCAAGGTATTATAGTCTTCTGATTCATAAGTGGCATTGACATCGCACCTAGCTAGCATTATCAGAAAATTCTTTTCATCTTTTCCGGTAATGTAATCCCTCATCATATTATGTACATTTTCGCGCTCAAGCTCAAAGAAGTCATATTGGGCCACACATAATCACTCTCCTTATTTTTAAATAGCAAATTTTGCCACTTAAACATTAAACCTTATCACCAAACAAAATGCAATTACTTTTTTATTAACACTTTTTAACATATAATAACCACATGAAATTCTCCTGGAGTCAAAACCAACCGATTGTTTGTTCCGCCCCCATGCACGGCATCACCAATTCCGCTCAGCGACAAATTTTTAAAAAGTTTGGCGCCGATTTGGTATTTTCCGAAATGGTCAGCTCCATGGGAATCAATTACACCAATCAGAAAACCATCCAAAAAACCAACTTTAAACCAACCGAAAAGCCAATCATCATTCAAATCTTTGGTAATACTATTGAAGAAACTGTCCGGGCCGGCCGATTTGCTGAAGAGATTGGGGCTGACGGAGTGGATTTTAATTGTGGCTGCCCGGCCAAAAGCATGATTGCTTCCGGCAATGGCGGGAAATTGTTACTCGAGCCGGATAAATTAATCGAAGTATTAAAAAGTGTTAAAGATAATATTAATCTTCCTTTATCCCTCAAGACCCGCATCGGCTATGACAAAGTCCTGCCCCCATCTTTTTATAAAAAAATTGCCCGTAAAGCCGGTATCGACGCCCTCATTATTCACGGCCGTACCATTAAACAAATGTACCGCGGACAGGCTGATTGGAATCAGATTAAATCAATCGCCCAAACGGTTGATATTCCCGTAATTGGCAGCGGCGACATCACCACTCCGCATCAGGCGCTCAATCGAATAAAAAACTTTACCACCAGCGGCGTCATGATCGGTCGAGGAGCGCTAGGCAATCCCTGGATATTTGAGCAAACCAGAAAATTAATCGCCGGCCAAATTATCCGCCCCCGATTTTCCATTAATAAAATTATCAAAACTATGAATCTTCACCTCAATTTGATGATTTCTGAATTTCGGCAAAATCGTTATTATTCCGACAAATTCAATCACAAGGAGATCGAACAGCACGCCGTCCACAATATGCGCAAGCATTTCGGCTGGTATTTAAAGGATTTCCGCGATGCCAAACAGTGGCGAATTAAATTAATAAAATGTAACACTAAAAGTAAAGTTAAAAAAATTATGAATCAGATAAAACATTATTATGAAAATAATTAGCCAACAATCCGGTCGCCTCGACAAAATTATAGTTAAAGAATTATCTGATATGACTCGCAATCAAGTGTCTTTGTTAATCAAGAACGGTCACATCAAAGTTAACCAAGTAGCAATCAAAAAAGCCGGCCACAAAATCAAACCGGGCGATATAATCAACTGCACCATCCCGAAACCCACCAAACTCTCTCTAAAGCCACTACAAGCCCCACTCGATCTCATTCACGAAACCAACGACTATCTCGCTATCAACAAGCCGCCATTTCTACCCGTTCATCCCAGTCATGGGCATCCCGACGATACCTTAGTTAATATTCTGGCCCATCATTATCCTGATTTTAAACAATTTGGCGCCATTAACAACACTTTACGACCGGGAATCGTTCATCGGCTGGACATGAACACATCCGGCATTATTGTGGTCGCCAAAAATCAACCAACTCTCAATAAGTTTCAACAAGATATTAAAAACAGGCAATGGAAAAAGACTTATCTGGCCTGGGTTTTAAATAATTCCCAAAAGGGTAGGGGAGTGATTCAGAAAAACATCATCCGCCACCCTCAACATCGGCAGAAATTTACCGTCACCACCTCAGAAAAAGGTAAGACAGCTATCACTAACTATAAGATTGTCGATAACTTCATGTTTGAAAAAAATACCATCAGCTTATTGGAGGTGCAAATCAAAACTGGCCGCACCCATCAAATCCGGGTGCACCTGCTCAGCGAAAGCCTGCCCGTTCTTGGTGATGAAGTTTACTATACTAAAGAGTCGCGCATAATCTCTAAAAAAATTGGTATCAAGCGACAGCTCCTCCACGCCCACCAGCTAACCATTTTTGATCCCGCCACCAACCGGCCCCAATCATTCGTCGCCCCCACCCCTCCGGATTTTGATATAAAAAATTAAACACCGTTTGACATAATAAAATAAGCGCTAAAACTTCAGCGCTTATTGTTTTTTTGTTTTTAATTTTTCCCGAACGCCTGCTTGAATTCTTCAATATCCAGTAGCCGTTTCAAGCTCTCATCTTCGCTTGACAAACGACAATACTCCCAGAGAGTAATATCTCGATCCAAAATCGCCGATATTTTGACGTCCACACTCTTGGTTTTTAAAGAATCGCCCGTACCCATTTTTTGCTTACTCATAAAAAAATTCCCCCATTTTTTTATTAGGACACGCCGTTAATGTAACAACTTGCACCCCCGCATGTCAATCTACCTACCATATGCGTCAATGCTTTTATCTATTGATTTTAATATTATATAATTACCTTACAAGACCAAAGCCAATAATCATTTATTAGTTATGGTTTTGATTTTGCTTTTTTATTTATGAATTAGAAAAAATGTTCATTATGATCAATGCCGGGGGACAGGGGACTCGTTTATGGCCGATGAGTCGGCAGCACAAACCCAAGCAGCTGTTTGACCTGGTTACCAACAACTCCATGCTGCAGGACACCGTTACCCGATTCAAACCAGACTTTGGCGTCAAAAACATCTTTATCAACACCAGCCTGAAGTACAAAGCCGAAATTGAGGCCCAATTTCCTAAATTTCCGCATGACAATATCATCTACGAACCCGGCCCACGCAATACATCTGGAGCGATTGCTTTTAGTACCGCTTATGCTTATTACCGCGATCCCAATGCAGTCGTCGCTTTTTTACCGGCCGATCACGTTATCAAAAAAGAGAAGCAGTTTATCAAAGATATCAAAACTGCCGGAAAAATTGCCCAAAAACACCAGAAAATCGTCCTGCTCGGTATCAATCCAACCTATCCCGCCATTGAATACGGTTATATCAACATGGATAAACCATTGAAAGAGAATGGCAAGAATAGCGATGCCTACATCGTTAAAAGTTTTGTCGAAAAACCCGATCTCACCACCGCTAAAAGATATTTAAAAAGCTGGCGCTACCTCTGGAACGCCGGCATGTTCATAGCTCCGGTTAAAGTGATGATGAAGGCATTTAAAACTCATCTGCCGACCGACTTTAAAATTATTGAAAAACTAATCGACTGCTTCGGTAAGAAAAATGAAGCTGCATTAATCAAAAAGTATCACGCCCAACTCACCAGCGTCGCCATCGACTACAGTATTATGGA